>OFHJ01000647.1_pt1 | contig 12416 bp, 11 predicted proteins | sample 1522001 | NCBI WGS metagenome assembly OFHJ01 (sample SAMEA2464838, study PRJEB22497) | soil metagenome | biome: Grassland; feature: Farmland; material: Clay | place: Australia | collected 2013-02-01 | depth 1.2 m | reverse complement strand
ACCTGCTGACCGGCAATGTCGGTACCTCCTATATCGAGCGGGCCCCAGTTGCTCACGGAGTGCTCTCGCGCCTGCCGGCAACGCTGGAACTCGTCTCGGCCGCGGTGTTCTGGGAGGTGCTGATCGGCGTGACGCTGGGCGTGATCGGCGGCGTATGGCGTGGCAGGCTTGCCGACAAGCTCTCGATGGGCTTCGCCTATGTCACGGTGGCGGCGCCGCAATTCGTCACGGGCCTGCTGTTCCTCTATGTCTTCGGCTTTCTGCTCGACTGGCTGCCGCTCGGCGGTTATGGCGGCCTTTCGCATCTGCTGCTGCCCTCTCTGACGCTCGGTCTCCTGAATGCGGCATGGCACACGCGGGTCGTCCGCTCGGAAATCGTGCGCGAGCAGGGCGAGCCTTATGTCGAGGCGGCCCTCGCACGTGGCGTGAAGCGGCGCACTGTCATTCTGAAGCATATCGTCCCCGGCGCCATCCTGCCGGTGCCAACATTGGTCGGGCTCGATTTCGGCTATCTGATGGGCGGCGCGGTGATCATCGACCAGGTTTTCGGCTGGCCGGGAATCGGCTCGTATATGTGGCAAGGCATCCAGAACACCGACGTGCCGGTGATCATGGGCGTGACGATGTTCGCGGCTCTCTTCGTCGTCCTTGCCAATATCATCGCCGACATCGTCTCGTTCTTCATCGATCCGCGGATCCGGGTGAACTGACCGGGACGCGGCACGGGAACCTGTCGGGAGGGAGGCCATCATGACATCCTGGCGCACGATCCACAGCGTGCACGCGCATCACGGCTGGAACAATGCGATTGCACCGGTGCAGCGCATCGCGCCCGGCGATGTCGTCCTGTTCGAAACGGTCGACGCATCGGGCGGCCAGATCACCGCAAAATCCGACGTCTCCGCCGTGAAGACTCTCGATTTCGGCCGGGTCAATCCGGTCACCGGGCCACTCTTTATCGAGGGTGCAGAGCCTGGCGATGCAATCTCGGTCAAGCTGATCGACTTCTCGGGCGGCTCCTGGGGCTGGACGGCGATCATTCCGGGCTTCGGCCTGCTCGCCGACGACTTCGCCGAGCCCTTCCTGCACATCTCCGAATGCGACGAGAAGACTGTTCATTTCGGCCATGACATAAGCATCCCGACCGTGCCCTTCGCCGGAACCGTCGGCCTGGCACCGGCCGAGCCTGGCCAACACAGCGTCGTGCCGCCGCGCCGTGTCGGTGGGAATCTCGATCTCAACAGCCTCACGCGGGGCGCGACGCTTTATCTACCGGTCGAGGTGCCGGGCGGTTTGCTCTCCCTCGGCGACACGCATGCGGCGCAGGGCGATGGCGAGGTCTGCGGTACTGCAGTCGAATCCCGTTTCGATGTCCGCGCCCGCATCGACCTTATCAAGGATGCGCGGCTTAGCGCGCCACACTGCGAGTTCACCCATGGTCTCCGTCGCGCGCATGACGACTCCAAAGGTTTCTACGTCACCACCGGCATCGGACCCGATCTGATGCAAGCGGCACGCGACGCGGTGCGCGCGATGATCGATCATCTGGGGCGCGAATACCGGCTCGAGCCCGAGATGGCCTATGCACTTTGCTCCGTCGCCGTCGATCTGCGCATCGGCGAGATCGTCGATGCGCCCAACTGGGTAGTCGCCGCGCAGTTGCCGCGCGGCATCTTCGTCTGACGGAGCATTTGGATGAACTGGAAGGACCGTTACCGTTCGCTCTATTACGAGGGCGCCGAGATCCCTGACCTCGCGATTGATCCGGCGGCAACGGCGCTGCTGCTGATCGACTTGCAGAACACCTACATCGAACGCCCCGCCCGCGAGGCGGTGCCGGAGGATGAGCGTCATGCCTGGGATCACTGGACGCCCTTCCATGAGCGAATGCATGGAACCGTTCTGCCCAATGCACGGCGTCTGCTCGATGCGTTTCGGGCGCGCGAACGCGACGTCTTTCACGCGCGCATTGCCTGCTTGACCGATGACGGGCGCGACCGTTCACTCAGCCAGCGTAGGCCCGGCTTCAACAACCTCCTCCTGCCGAAGGAGGAACATACCAGTCAGTTGATCGACGTCGTCGCGCCCAAGGCGGGCGAGATCGTCGTCACCAAGACCACCGACTCGGCGCTCACCGGCACCAATCTCCGCCTGATCCTGCACAATATGGGCGTGAAGCACGTCGTCGCCGCCGGCATCTTCACGGATCAATGCGTGGCCTCGACGGTACGCAGTCTTGCCGATGAAAGCTTCGACGTCATCGTCATCGACGATGCCTGCGCCGCGGCCACAATGGAGCTTCACGAGGCAGAACTGACGATCATTAACAACATCTACTGTCAGGTTCTCTCAACCGACGAGTTGCTTGCCGAATTGGACTGGGAAAAGCCATAAAGCGGTTTCCTTTGGCTTTCGCTTACTGAAGCCGCTTGGACGCCATGGTCCACGAACATCGTCAGCCGATGAGCTGACTCCGGCTAATCGAAGCTGCTTTAAGACGTGATGTAGGCGCGCAGCGAATCGACTTCGAACTCCGCTTCTTCCAGCCGTGCCTTCACGAGATCGCCGATGCTGACAACGCCGACGAGAGCGCGGCCCTCGAAGACCGGAAGGTGACGACAGCGGTTGTTGGTCATTAGCAACATCCCTTCCAGGATCGTGCTGTCGGGTGTGCATGAGACGACCAGCGCCGTCATCAGATCCGCGGCCGTCCGATTCATGATATCTTCCGCGAGTTCCCCGACGAAGCGCATAATGTCGCGCTCCGAGAGCATCCCGACCAAAGTGCCTTGCTCGTCGACAACCGGCGCCGCACCAATTCGCTTGGCTGTGAGGAATTTCGCTGCTTGCGGAATTGGCTGGTCGCCGTTGAGCACAATCGAGCCCCAACCCTTCTGGTCGAGAACCTGGCGGATGGTTGTCATGACATGTCCTCCGCGTTTCGCGCCGAATCCTGTTGAAATCCTTGCCGTTGCCCCATCCGGCATTGATGATACCGGCTTTTTCTTGAGTAACCAGTCTCGCAGAATGCCGCCTATCATCGGTTTCGCCAGCGTCGAGTGCCGACGATCAGTCATATATTCGTGAAATTATGCCCCTTCCATCCTTATGAAGCTAGCACGTCAACATTGGTCGACGACGTCGAGCCATGCAAAATGCACTGCGGTAGAATTTGGCCCTTGGTCCCGTCGATGACCTGGACCAACTGATTGCGGGCGCAACCTGAGACCTGCATGGAGGGGCGGCCGGAAAGGGTGAGGGGCCTATCCGTGGCCGACCGTCATCCGGATGAGCGCGATCGCGGGCGCAGGATACGCACCGAGTGCCAGCAACAGAACGAGCAGGACCGCGATTACAGCATTGCCAAGCAAGGGGACATCGGCCGGCGGGGCTGCTTGATGATCGTCCGGCACCGGCATCGCCATCGCAACGAGGACTCGCAAATAATAGTAAAGGCCGATGACGCTGCCGACGACGAGGGCCGCAACGGGCCAGAACAAGCCGGATCCGACGCCCGCAACGGTCAGGTAGAACTTGCCGATGAAGCCCATTGTCGGCGGCATTCCGGCAAGGGAAAGAAGCATCAGGGCGAGGCTGCCTGCCAGGAACGGGTGAGTGCGGAAGAGCCCGCGATAATCCTCGATACGGTCGGCGTCGCGTCCGGAGCCCGGTTTGCTGAGCAGGGCAACGATGCCGAAGGCGCCCAGGCTGGTGACCGCGTAGGCGGCGAGATAGTAGGCCGCCGCATCGATGCCGAGGGACCCGGCTGCGAGAAAGGCGACCAGCAGATAGCCGAGATGGGCGATCGACGAATAGGCGAGGAGGCGCTTGACGTTATTCTGCAACAAGGCGAGCAAATTGCCGCCGAGCATCGACAGAATGGCGATTGCGGCCAGGCCCTCTCGCAGCGAGGCGTCGGCATGACCCTCTGCAAGGATGAAATAGCGCAGGATCACCGCGAACACGGCAATCTTCGAGACCACCGCGATGAAGCCGGTGATCGGGGCCGGTGCACCTTCGTAGATATCGGGCGTCCACATATGGAACGGCACAAGGGAGAGCTTGAACCCGACGCCTGCGAGGACCATCGCCACGCCAACGAGGCGGTACAGGTCCGGCGGGTCAGCCGCCTGCGCCAGGGCGCCGATTCGGGCAAAGGAGAGCGTGCCGAGATCGGCATAGATGAGCGCCATGCCGAAGGCGAGGAAGGCGGAGGCGGCGCCGCCGAGGATGAGGTACTTGGTCCCGGCCTCTGCAGCTTGTTCGCGCGGGCTCGCATAGGCGATCAGGCCAAGCAGCGAGATGCTCAGCGTCTCAAGTCCGAGGAAGAAGGAGGCAAAATGGACGCTCGCCGGCAACAGGGCGGCACCGAGAGTCGCCGTGAGAAGCAGGAGATAGTATTCCTCGCGCGGCCCATGCCCCGGCCGGTCGAGATAGGCATAGGACAGTAAGGCGACGAAGAGCGCCGATCCGATCACCAGGCCCGCATAGAACAGCGCCGTGCCGTCGACGAGGAAAAGCGGTGTCACCGGCGTCGGTGATGCAGGGGCGGCGAGCGGAAGGGCAATACAGCAGAGCAGCAAGCCGACGATCGTCGACAATGCGGTGAGATGATGGTCTCGGCGGATCGCAATCAGCAGCATCACCACGATTGCCACTGCGCCGAGCAGTTCGAATGGCGCGAAAGCCGTGAAAGCCGCGGCGTTCATCGTGTTCCCTCGGCCACATGCACGGGCGTCCCCGCAGATGCCAGCCCGCTATGCTCGATGACCGACAGTCCCGGCGCCACCTGATCAAAGACCGGCTGTGGATAGACGCCGAGGACGATGATTGCGACCACCAGCGCGCCCATCACCGCGAGATGGGGTGTGGTCAGATCGATCGGCGATGCGGTGCCGGCCCGCGGCGACGCCTCGCCATGGAAAGCCCGCTGCACCAGCAGGAGCGCATAAGCCGCTGCCGCGACCAACCCCCCGGTCGCGATCACCGTGAAGATGACATGTGCACGGAAACTGCCAAGAAGGATCAGGAATTCCGCGATGAAGTTGCCAAGCCCGGGCAGTCCGAGCGAGGCGATCGCAAAGAACATCCCGAATGCGGAAAGCCGTGGCATCGCACTCCATAGCCCGCCCATCAGCCGCATGTCGCGCGTGTGAATCCGCTCCTGCAAGGCACCGACAAGGATGAAAAGCGCGCCGGTGCTGACACCATGCGCCAGCATCTGCATCACCACACCCTGAAGGGCGAGCGTGTTCCAGGCAAATACGCCGAGCAGCACGAAGCCCATATGACTCACACTGCTATAGGCAACCAGGCGCTTCATGTCGTTCTGGCCGAAGGCGAGCAATGCGCCATAGAGAATGCCGATCACGGCCAGCGCCATCGCGACCGGCGCGAATTCATGGGCCGCTTCGGGGAATAACGGGACCACGAAGCGCAACAGCCCGTAGGCGCCCGTCTTCAGCAGCACGCCGGCAAGCAGCACGGAGCCTGCCGTGGGCGCCTCAGTATGCGCGTCCGGCAACCATGTGTGGAAGGGAAATGCCGGCAGCTTCACGGCGAAGGCCACGAAGAAGCCGAGCATCAGCAGGAACGCGGTAGTCGGGCTCATCTTGGTGCCGAGCAGCGCCAGATAGTCGAAAGTGAAATGCCCCGTCGCGTGCCAGTGGATGAAGACGAGCACAAGGATCGCGACCAGCATCACGAGGCCGCTGCCCTGGGTGAAGATGAAGAACTTGATCGCCGCATAGAAGCGGTTCTCGTGCCCCCATAGTGCGATCACGAAATACATCGGCACCAGCATCAGTTCCCAGAAGAAGAAGAACAGGAACAGATCGAGGGCGAGGAAGACGCCGATCACGCCGGTGGTGGTCCAGAGCAGGTTGGCATGGAACAGGCCGACCCGATCCGTGATCTCGGTCCAGGAGATGACAACAGAGACAATGCTGAGGCCAATGGTCAACAGGATCAGGACCAGGCTCAGCCCGTCGAGATCGAGTTCGAAGGAGATGCCGAGTTGCGGAATCCAGGGCCGATCGAGAGTGGCGATCCAGGCGCCGTGACCGGGCGCGAGGGCCGGGCCAATCAAGGTCAAGGCGAGGATGAGGTCGAGCGCCAGCACGGCGAGCGCGATCCAGCGCGGCCAATCCGGATGCCGCGTCCCTGCGAACCAGGCGAGGACGCCGCCGACGGCCGGGATCAGCAGGAGCCAGACAAGAATCATCGCAGCACCGCGATCGCGATCAGGGAAATCGATCCGACGGCCAGACCGGCAGTGTAGAGGCGCACACGCCCGCTCTGCGTCAGCCGCACCGCTCCATGGATTGCTTTCGTCGTCCAGGCGATGCCGTCATAGAATCTGTCGACCGCATCGTCGCTGTTGACGCGTGCCGCCCACAGCACGGGCCGCACCAGCACCAGATCGTAGAGCCAGTCGAAGCCGGCGGCCGCATGCCAGAAGCGCCAGAGCGCCGTCTCCGCCGGCGGCTTTGCCGGGCGCCAGTACAGCACTGCGGCCAGTCCGATTCCAAGGATGGCAGCAAGGCTCGCGAGAAGAAGCGGTGTCGCATTGGTGACTTCCCTGGTCGCCGGCAGCACCGGCGCGAGCAGGTTCGAAAGCAGCGTGACGTGGCCAAACTCCGGCGGCAATTCGATCAGGCCGCCGACCAGCGACAGCACCGACAGCACGGTAAGTGGCACGATGACGCGCCAACCATAGCTGCCGCTGACATGGGTGTGCTCTTCGCCGAAAAAGGCGATGAACACGGCGCGGAAGATGTAGAGGCCGGTGATGAAGGCGCCGAACGCGCCGGCAACCCAGAGCACGCGGCCGCTGGTGCCGTCGGCCCAGGCGCCGGACAGGATCGCCTCCTTGCTGTAGAAGCCTGCGGTTATCAGCGGCAACGCGGCGAGGGCGGCACTGCCGATCAGGAAACTCCAGAACGCCGCCGGCAGCCGCCGCGCGAGCCCGCCCATCTTGAAGATGTCCTGCTCGTGATGCAGCCGCATCGTCACCGCACCGGCCGACAGGAACAGTAACGCCTTGAAGAAAGCATGCGTCATCAGGTGGAACAGGGCGGCGCTCCAGGCGCCGACCCCGAGGGCGAGGAACATGTAGCCGATCTGGCTCATGGTCGAATAGGCGAGGATGCGCTTGATGTCGTTCTGCGCAAGCGCACTGAAGCCGGCGAGCAACAGCGTCGTCCCGCCGATGATGCCAACCGCGAGATGCGCGGCCGGCGCCAGCAGGAACAGGGCATTCGTACGGGCGATGAGATAGACGCCGGCCGTCACCATCGTCGCCGCATGGATCAGCGCGCTCACCGGTGTCGGGCCGGCCATCGCATCGGGAAGCCAGGTCTGTAGCGGTAACTGCGCCGATTTACCGACGGCGCCGCCGAGCAAAAGGAAGGCGACCAGCGTCGCCATGGACGAGCCTGCTTGCCATGTATGCGTGGCTGCCTGCATCGCGCCTGCGATGTTGAGTGTGCCGAGGCGGTCCGCGATCAGCAACAGGCCGATCAGCAGCGCCGTATCGCCGATGCGCGTCACGATGAAGGCCTTGCGCGCGGCGAGGCCGTTGGCCGGATCGCGCCACCAGAACCCGATCAGCAGATAAGAGCAGAGGCCGACGCCTTCCCAACCGGCGTAAAGCGCGAGGAAGTTGTCGGCCAGGACCAGAAGGAGCATCGCCGCGACAAAGAGATTGAGATAGGCAAAGAACCTTCCGTAGCCGTCCTCGCCTTCCATGAACTCGGTCGAGAAGAGGTGGATGAAGAAGCCGACGCCGGTGATCACCAGCATCATCACCAGCGAGAGCGGATCGAGACGAAGGCCGATGGCAGCAGAGAACCCGCCGACATCGAACCAGCGCCACAAGCTCTGCTGATAGACGTGACCCGAAGGCGGATCGAGCAGGAAGACGGCTGCGATCGTAAAGGCAATGCCAGCGGCGATCCCCACGGAGAGCGCCCCGATCGTGGCCTCCATGCGCGTGGTAAGCCGCCCCGCGCCCAGCATCAACGTCACCGAACCGAGCAGCGGCAGCAGCGGAACCAGCCAAAGGAGCGCGTGCATGGCCTACCCCCTCAGACGATCGCCGGCATCGGCATCGAGTGTCGAGATGCGCCGGTGCATCAACAGAATCAGCGCGAGCCCCACCGAAACTTCGGTGGCAGCGAGGGTGAGCACGAGGATGAACATGATCTGGCCATCCGGCGCCGCCCAACGCGCGCCGGCGACGATGAAGGCGAGACCGACGGCGTTCAGCATTACCTCGAGCGACATGAGCATGAAGAGCAGGTTGCGCCGCACCAGCACGCCCAGCAGGCCCAGCGCGAACAGGATCGCCGCGAGCAACAGACCCTGATCGAGCGGGACTGTGGCCATAATTCTATTCCGTCCTCATGATCGAGCGCCCGAGATGGAACGCTGCGACCAGGCCGGCCAGCAGGAGGAACGAGGCGATCTCAACCGCGAGCATATACGGGCCCACTAATGCCAGGCCGACTGCGCGGGCATCGACCACCGTGCCCGCCGGCCGTGCAAGACCGCCTGTCGCGGCAAGCGAGCCGAGTTCGATCGCAAGCAGCAGGGCAAGAATCGAGGGGCCGATCCAGGTTGCGGGCTTGAGCCAGGCGCTCTCCAGTGACGCGGCCGCTTCGCCGATATTCAGCATCATGATCACGAACACGAAGAGCACCATGATGGCGCCGGCATAGATGATGACCTCCAGCGCGGCGGCGAAAGGGGCGCCGAGGACGAAGAACACCAATGCCACGGCAAGCAGGGAAACCGTGAGGTAGAGCAGGGCATGCACGGCAGAAGGCCGCGTGATCGTCATGATCGTTGCCAGCACCGCGATGATCGCTGAGATCTCGAAGGTGGCGTTCATGATGCCCTCTTTCCTCCCGTCGCGATTGCGCTCACGGCAGCAGGCTGCGCGTGTCGATCGGTGGCCGCTCGCGTTCCGCCTCGCCCTTGTCCTTGCCGGGAATCGCGAGACCGGACACGCGATAGAAACTGTACTCCGGATATTTGCCCGTACCGCTGATCAGCAGATCTTCCTTTTCATAAACGAGGTTCTGGCGATCATACTCGCTCATCTCGAAATCCGGCGTCAGCTGGATCGCGTAGGTCGGGCAGGCCTCTTCGCAAAAGCCGCAGAAGATGCAGCGGGAGAAGTTGATGCGGAAGAACTCCGGGTACCATCGCCCTTCCGTCTCGGCCTTTTGCAGGCTGATGCAATCGACAGGACAGGCGACGGCGCAGAGATAACAGGAGACGCAGCGTTCCTCACCGTCGGGATCGCGGGTGAGCACGATCCGGCCGCGATAGCGCGGCGCGAGATAGGGCATCTGCTCGGGATAGGAAACGGTGACGTTGCGATGGAACAGGTGCAGGAAAGTGTACCAGAGCGTGACGAGCGAACTGAGCATCGCGCGCCTCCCTATGCCGCGCCCGATCCGGCGAGCATCAGCGCGCCGGTGACCAGGATGTTGAGCAGCGTGAGCGGCAGCATCAGCTTCCAGCCGAAGCCCATGAATTGATCGTAGCGCGGCCGGGGCAGGGCGGCGCGCAGCAGAATGAACACGGCGATGAGGAAACCGGTCTTGACCAGGAACCAAAGGAGCGGCGGCAGGATCGGCCCGTACCAGCCGCCTAGGAACAGCACTGTGGCCATCGCGGAAACCAGGATGATGCCGATATATTCCCCGACGAAGAACATCCCGAACTTGATGCCCGAATATTCGGTATGGAAGCCGGCGCCGAGTTCGTTCTCACCTTCGGGAAGATCGAAGGGGAGCCGATGCGTCTCGGCAAGTCCGCCAAGGAAGAAGACGACGAAGCCCAGGAATTGCGGGACAACGTACCAGAGATGCTGCTGGCTCCGGACAACCTCGGTCAGGTTGAACGACCCGCTGAGCATGACGACCCCGATCAGCGACAGGCCCATGAAGACCTCGTAGCTGACCATCTGGGCCGCGGCGCGCATGCCGCCCAGAAGCGAGAACTTGTTATTCGATGCCCAGCCCGCGAGCACGACGGAATAGACACCAAGTGCGCTCATGGCGAGGAAGAAAAGCAGCCCGACATTGAGATTACCGATGACACCGATCACGGGAGTGGCCGGGATGACGGCGAAGGCGAGCATCACCGTGACCATCGCGATCGCGGGGGCCAGGATGAAAACGACCGGATCGGCAAAGGGCGGGACCCAGTCCTGCTTGAACAGAAGCTTGATCCCGTCGGCCACGACCTGAAGCACGCCGAACGGCCCGGCCCGGTTGGGCCCGTAACGATCCTGCCAGAAGCCGAGCAGCCGACGCTCGACCCAGGTGAGCAACCCCGACGCGATCATCAGGAAGGCGAGACCGAAGACGACGTTGAGCAGGCCAGCGGCGATGACGTTCATGACAAGCCGGCCTCGGCACGCGTGATGCCGATCCACGTCGGCAATCCATACGCCTTGGCCGATAGCCCCGCGATGCCCGCGACGCCGCACGGCACTTCGGGATGAAGCGCGAGAACGAGGCGCTGTCGCTCGCCGTCGATGTCGCAAGCGAGCGTATCACCTGCTGCTGCACCGATCCGTGCCGCATCCTCGGGATTGAGCGCAAGCGCGGGCGGCGCCATGCGCGCGCGAATGGGGGCAGCGCGCGCACTCTGTTCATCATCGCCGAACACGCGCGGCAACAGGACTGCGAGCCACGCGCCATCGCGGGGCGTGAACGCTTCGGGAATGTCCGCATAATAGGGCTGCACGGCGTCCGCGTGCGTCTCCAGCAGCCGCACGCCGGGATCGCCGCCCTGCAGCGCGCCGCCGATCTCGGCCTGGAACTTGCTGAGCGATTGAACGGAGTTCCAGCCAGGCGCCCAGTAGAATGGCAGTAACTGAGGTGGGGCCTTGCCGTACGTCCCTTCCATGGTCGTGCTGAACGGCGAATCCGGATTTGTGGGCGGCATTGGTTCGCGCACATTGCTTGCCGCGTTCATGGCCGTGCGGCCGGAAAACCGGTGTGGCTCGCTTGGAACACGGCAACCCGCAACGCGGAATTTCTCGGACGGCGCAACGCGCGGAACCGTGGCGAAGCAAGGTTGCGCATTGGCGAGCGCGGCGGCGATATCGTCTTCCGTGTCCCATCCCGCGCAGGCATTGCGCCCGGTCGCGCGGCCGACATCGCCGAGCCAGCGCCATGCCTCTCTGACATCACTTTCAGTGAAGATCGGCCGATAGAAACGCTGAGCCCGCCCTTCGCTGCTCACGAGGGTACCGCCCGCTTCGGCGAAGCTCGCGGCTGGCAAAACGAGGTCGGCGCGGCGCGAGGTCGGGCTTTCGCTATGATCGAGCACTACGAGATGCGCGTTGCCGAGCGCTGCGTCGATCCTCTCCTGTCCTACGCGCCTGTAGAGATCGTTCTCGAGCACGATCACCAACCCGGCTGGCTCTGCAAGCGCCTCTTCGACGCTGCCCGGCCCGTTCGCCATCAGCGCCAGGCCGAGGCTGTTGCACTCTGGAACGTTCAACATCAGCGCGCCCGCCTTGCCGCGCGCGCGTAGGGCAATGGCGATGTTCGCCGCGGCCTGGATCACCCGAGCATCGCCGGCCTCGGCGCCCGAGACGACCAGCGGCCGCTCCGCCGCGAGCAATTCATCCGCAATCGCGCGTGCATGCGCAGCAAGATCCGCAGACAGATCGCCGACCGCCGGCGCCTCCGGATCGATGGCGGCCGCAACGGCAAAGCCAAGCCGCGCGATATCGGCGGGCGCGGCGCGCAGGGCGGTGCGAGCAATGTCGTCGAGCCGGGTCGCCGTCGGTGTCGCGACGAAAAGCGGGCTTCGAGCATCGCCGGCCCGATTACGCACCGCGACATCCTGCCAGAGAGGAATTTTCGTCTTGGTCGCGAGCGCCAGCGCCGCGCCGCGTGCTGCCTGGCGCAGTGCGAGAGCGGCGCGCGGCGCCGCATCGGGCAGGTTCGAGCCCAGCACCAAGGTCGCATCCGCGCGCTCCACCTCGCGGAGCGACGGTATGTGCACGGCGCCGGAGCCGGCAATCTCGGCGATCAGGCGCAGCAACCGCCCTTCGCCCGCGGCGACGCCGGGCTGGGGTCTTCCCGACGAATAACTGTGAAGCTCCAATTCAGATCTTGGGCGTTTGCATTTGATGGCAGCAGCTTCGGGTTTCGCTTGCTAATGATCAATTCTACATTGTGATCCACTCCGCAAAACTCCAGAACACCGCTGCCGCCCATATTGAATTTGCCCTGGACGAAGGGAATTGCGTTCTTGTTTCCTTTGTGAAGGGAAAGAATTGTTTTGGGCATAGAGGAGGGTGTCTGTCCCTCTCCGTCATCGACAATTGTTATAGACGGCCGCGTTTTCTTTCCCGTAGCTGCGATAGTGATCGAGTTCGAAAG
>OFHJ01000646.1_pt1 | contig 12436 bp, 11 predicted proteins | sample 1522001 | NCBI WGS metagenome assembly OFHJ01 (sample SAMEA2464838, study PRJEB22497) | soil metagenome | biome: Grassland; feature: Farmland; material: Clay | place: Australia | collected 2013-02-01 | depth 1.2 m | reverse complement strand
GCTTCCTTCCGTCGCTAATGGGTTGCAATCGTCGCGAGAATCCTACCGAAAGCCCAACTTAATCGTTTCGCAAATGCCACTACGCCATATCGAGAAACGGGATGCGTGCAAATCGTCCTATGCGCCGCGGTCAAAGTTGGCGGCCCGGCTACATATAACTGTCCCCTCGGCCTTGGTGCCATCCGTCCGGTTGAATTAATATAAGATGATGATTACCGAGCAGCGGAAAGCCGCTGTTCAGCAGCGCTACGGTAAAGCTATTCGCGGCAAATTGATCATTTGCGCCCTTCGCATCGTCGCCGATGCAGCTGCGGGATGGATTGATGCGCTGTAACTCGCAACCCCGACCATAAGGCACCGCCACTGGTGGAAGAGAAACGACTACCGGAAGAGTCGCTGGATCCTGCTGATTGGGATCAGTTCGCAACCCTGGCTCATAAAGCGCTTGACCAAGCCATCACGTTTGTCAGGACCGCGCGTGAACGACCCGTATGGCAGGAGGTACCGGACGACGTGCGTGAAGCCCTCCGATCACCGGTACCATTAAAGGGCGAGGCCCTCGATCATGTCTATCGGGAGTTCGAGGAATTGATCCTCCCCTACCCTACCGGAAATACGCACCCCCGTTTCTTCGGATGGGTACACGGTACAGGGATGGCGACGGGCATCGTCGCCGAGCTGTTGGCGGCAGCGATGAATGCCAATTGCGGCGGCCGTGACCATGGCGCTATCTATGTTGAGAAGGTGGTACTTGACTGGTGCAAATCGCTTTTTGATTTTCCAGCAGAGGCGAGTGGCCTGATCGTAAGCGGTACCGCGATGGCAAACCTGATTGCAGCCACGGTCGCTCGGAACGCCACTGACTTGACCGGCATCCGCGCCGACGGATTGGCATCTAGGCACACCAGGATGACGGCCTATGCATCGACGGAAATTCACGAATGCGTCGTCAAGTCGATGGAAATTCTTGGATTGGGACGCGACTCGCTGCGCCGTATTCCGGTCGACGCGAATTTTCAAATGGACCTAGAGGCACTCGGGCAGGCGATCGCCAAAGACCGCACGGACAACTATAAGCCGTTTCTGGTAGTCGGAACCGCCGGAACGGTAAATACTGGGGCCATCGATGACTTGGACGCGTTAGCATCTCTCTGCGCTAAAGAACAACTTTGGTTCCACATTGATGGGGCATTCGGCGCACTGGCGATTCTCGATGCGGAATTGAGGTCGCGGCTCAAGGGAATCGAGCGTGCTGATTCGCTCGCCTTTGACTTCCACAAATGGATGCACATTCCCTACGATGCCGGCTGTGTCCTGGTCCGCCGTGGCGACTTGCACAGAGCAGCCTTTTCAACACGACCCGACTATCTCAGGCGACAGGCGCGCGGCTTGGGCGGTGGCGGGAACTGGCCGACTGAATACGGCCCCGAGCTCTCGCGGAGCTTCCGCGCCCTCAAAATCTGGTTTGCGTTGAAGGTGCACGGAATCGAGAAGTTCGGCCGACTGATCGCGCAGAACTGTGCTCAGGCGCGCTATCTGGCGGACGCGGTCGATGGAACGGCAAATCTCGAACGTCTCGCACCCGTCAGCTTAAATATCGTGTGTTTCCGCTATAAACCAGGAAACGTTGGACTCTCATCGGCTCTCGACACACTCAATGAAGCGATCGTAGCGGACCTGCAGGAAACCGGTATAGCTGCACCATCGACGACACGGATACACAACCAACTTGCGATCCGGGTAAATATCACCAACCATCGCACGCGACGCGAAGACCTTGATCTGCTGCTGCGAGCCGTCCTCGCGGCCGGTGCCCGCCAACTTGTGAAATAAGCATCACCGCAACCCATTACCGACAAAGGAGAGGCATGGCTGGATTCGCGATCCGTTCAGGTCTGCCGGGCCGAGCCCGCAGCGAGCCGTTGAAACTCGTGGATCTTGGCGCCTGCGATAACGTCGAGTTCCGCTCATTCCTCAACGTCAGTTGTGCCTGGGCTCGTTGGAGCGGTAGTCGACAGCTCACGATCCACAAAAACGAACGGCGAATGTTGTTGGTCGAAGGTGAACCTGACCGCCTTCCCACGCCTAACGAAACAGCTGCGACCTGGCTTCCAGGTCGCACTGGCAGCTTTCGTGGCTTCGAAATCACAGTGGTCCCCGGCGGAGGGCCGGCACAACTCTGTGCCTTCGTCGACCCACTCGGCACACGGCCAATTTTTGTACTCGACCGGCACAATACGGTCCTGATGGCTGACAAGATCTCGACCATCGTCGCCAACATGGCTGGGCTTGAATGCGAATGGGGCGCAATACTCGAGGCCGCCGTCTTGGGGTCAACCTATTCGCCAGGGACAACCGTCAGGGGGATCGTACAGCTTCCCGCTGGCGGTATCGTTGAGTTGAGGGAAGGGAAAGTCTACTATCGCCAAGGCACTGTTTACGAACTTGATACCGACGCTCGACCAGATCCGAATGCGGCACGGCGACTAGGTGATGCCTTGCGTCAGGCCGTTCAAGAAACCTGGACTGATCCTGACTGCCGGCTGACGCTTAGTGGTGGTCTCGATTCCCGGCTGATTCTTGGTATCGCAGAGCCGGGTCGCAAAACGATGACCTTCGAGTGGGAGGTTGGCGAAACGCCGATCGCACTCCAAGTGGCGGCAGCGTGCAAGGCGGAAAACCGCGTCATCCCCTTTCAGGCGGAGGACTATCGCGAAGCCATGCTTTCGGGTCATCTCGTAACTGGCGCAATGCAGCAATCCCGCTTTGTCAACAATCTGGGAATGACAACCGACTGGCGCCGGTCCGGAATACCCGGCATTACGCACGGCTATTTCCACAACACCATTTTCCGCGGCTGGATGTCCAACTACTGGGAGCGCTATCCTGATACACGCACGCCTTTGGCGCATTACATGAAGAAGAAGGCGCATTATTTCGACTTGTTCGGGCATTATCCTTTACGTCACCGCGAAAAGGTGTTGCAGCTTCTCTCACCAGACGGACGCGAGCTCATCGCGCGGCAACTCCAAGCGCTGGCCGATTCGATCGAATCGGTGACTGTCGACGGATTCGACCTGACTTTTGAGCGATTCACACTCAATCGTGTTGCGCGACAAATATATTTCGGGATTTTCTTGGGTTGGATAGAACAGATTGATGTTGTTTCGCCTGTATTCCATCAAGCGTCCCTACGCTGGTACGCAACGACACATCCTGCGGACAGGCAGCAGGACCAAGCCGTTATCCAGCTCTACCAACAGCTTGGCCGGGGATTGGCCGACATTCCTGACTACGCTTCAAATCAGCCTGTGCGAATGCGCGCGCCGAAACCGCCTGAAAGGTGGCGTAACCAGTTCTGGTTTCCGACGGCGCGCGCATTAGTCCACGCGGTGCGGCGATTAAATTCAGCCCCCCGGTTACCTCAGTACCCACCGCAGATCAAGAAGGGCTTGCACCGCTGGAAGTCAACTTTCCGTCAGGCTGCCATTCTTGAAACTCTGGAGAATGGCATAGCGACGGTGAGGGACACCGGTCTTTACAATCGGATCGCTTTAGGTGAGTTGCTCGATGATTATCTCAAACATGACACAGTCAGCGAAGACGTACTATGGGCGGTGGCCGTGGGAGGACAGTTCGCGAAGTACGTGGCCACAGCGGGTGCGGGTTGCTCTGCGGTGCGCGATGCCACTGCATCTGAGGTTGACACCGTTTGAGGTTGAGCGCGGCAAAATGGGAATGCGTGCCTCGATCGCCCCTCTGCTAGAACCCGCGGTTTTCCGCGAGATACCCAAGCGAACTCCGCAGATACCGCGAGCATGCCGGCAAAATGCGGCTTGTGTGCCGACTACCCCCGTAGCCATTCCTTGGCGTAGGAGAACTTAGTTTCGGGTGCGTCGCCTCGCTTTTCAGGTCCCCGATGCTCCCGAATATCGGAACGCTTGCGATTGCTGTTCTGTAGAAGACCGCGCATGACTCAGCGTAAAATTCCGCGCTGCTCATACGGCAAAAGGCATCGGCGCGATTAGTTCACATAGTCTGGCGCATCGAGCCAGCGCAGAAAGTGCTATCCAAACCGGGGCTGTGGGTTGACAGCCTCCACATCTTTGTAGAAGCGCAGGATAAGCGAGATTTTGTCTAGGATAGTACTCACGTCGGCACTTTCGACCTCCAAGCGGTGTTCTTCCCCGAGCCGCGCATGCGAAGGCTCTCCGGAGACGAGCCGGGCACCTGCGGAAATACGAAGCACGCCGACGACAGCACCATTTCCCATCGTAACCGGCACCGGCTGTCCCACATGACAAAGCGTGGCGGCAACACGCCGATCCTGACCAGATGCCTGGGCCGGCAATGCGGCGGCAATGTTGGCATTAAGCCAGTTGTACACCTGACGCGCACGCACGGGGTCGAGAGCCCTTGACCCCGTACCGTGCTTCCCTGGCGCGAGAACAGCGAACGATATAATGGTTCCGATGGAATCCCAGTCCGAATGCTGATCGCGACGTTCCAGCGGTCGCACTGACACGAGCTCAACATCCGGGTTGGACTCGATCGAATGGCGTACATGAGTGCAGAAACGATTTAAGATCGCTTGTCGGTGACCCGGTGGTACGGCCCGAAACGCCTGCATCTCCGCAAGGGCAGCCTGCCAGCGCAGCACCAGCCCGTAATTGACGTCTCGACGGAGGCGAGCGGGCGCTTTTGCCTCAGGTGGCCAATCTACTACGCCCGAATAATTTCCAAGTCCAGATGGAAAATTAGCGTGCTGCAGCCGCGCCACGATTTTCGGTGGAAGCAGAACGGCGCCGGAAAACGGTGGACCGGTGAAAAACTTGGAGCCCGTGACCAGAACGATCCACCCCTCTTCGAGGTAGGAACGGATGTTGTCCGCAGTAAGACGTGCCTGACAAGCATCAACGACCACATCAACAGCATCGCCATAGTCCCTGCGAATTTTTCTAACGCAGTCTACGCTAGGGGCCACACGCCCTAGCTTTGAGACGTCCAGTAGGTGAAGAATCGCCTTGCGGCCCTCGCTCACCGCAGCCTCGACTGCATCCCGGCAATCCTTGTCAATCATATCCATGGAACGGACGGCGCCGTCACTCGCAACGAGTGGAATGGTCACGAGGCGTGTATCGGCGCGAAACCCGTCGATCAGTGTTTCCTTTTTTACCGCGACACCGCGCGAGGTATCAATCGCAAAATGCCGTCCGCGTGCAGCGAGCGGGACGCCGCTCCCCGTCTCATCGGGTGCAATCAAAAGATTGCTAATGGCAGTGCCACTGGAGCCAAGATGGGCAATAGCCAGCACGAACAGTTCGCAATCGGTACCAGAAGCTGCGAGTACCACTTCACATCCGGCAGAGAGACCGTAATAGGCTTGGATTTCCCGTCGTACCGCCGAGTTTTCACGGACTAAGGCAGAGGTAGCCTCTTCGCCAAGCGCCGCAAGGGTTATGCGTCGGCGACATGCCTCGGCACCCAGATAACCGCGCTCGGAGCTCGACGAGGCGGTCGAGGATGCGAAGGTGATTGCCCACGGGCGCGGCCGATGGCTGCAGCCATAAACGTTTAAACCCGTATCGGGGTGGACACGGAGCCGCACGTCGCCTCCATGTTCCATAAGGACTTCAGCCGGCCCGAGCAGCAACCAAACTGCACAAAGCGCGTCCGCAACATCCGCCGATACCACCGTAGAGACGTCGGTCTGGTGATCCGCCAGAGACCTCCAAGCCGTATCGATCTGCGCTGGCGATGGTGGTGCATCGGCAGCCAGCATCCCCCCCAGGCGGCCGATGGCGGACCGACTGTCCGTCCATCCTTCCAGTCGTGCAAACAGGGCCCCCACCCGCGCGGCGGCCAATCCAGCAAGCACAGGGTCGCACCGTCGGCTTTCAGTGAGTAAGGCGAGCTCCAGGGCGTGACGGATATGCACGGCGGCGTTCTTCTCGTCCTGCAGCGCCCAATCGGCGATCCGAATTTGACCGGGCGTGGTCAATTCGAAACTTGCCGCAAGGTTCGCTACGACCCTCCACTCTAGACCGCCGTCTGGCGCTACCATATCTGGCCGCTTCAATACTTCACTAATCAAAATATCTGCAGGTTTCTTCCGCACGGGGATTTCCCTTATGAACAGTATCGACGTCCAGAGAATAGTGACAAGTAACTACTTTACGAACAAGTTACAAGAACTTTTAGGCACGCTGACTGCAGGCTGGCTCACCTAAAAGGACGACCTACCCATCGCCGTATGGACGTGGTTGCCTTGGCCACTTCAAGCCATAGTGGATGATGCGTTGCGTAAATGGTAGCGATCCATCCCGCTACTGCTCCGGCTCCCGATACGGCTAGATCAGACCAGAGGTTGTGACTGCTTGGCGGCATAAACCAGCACACGCAAATCGGGGCGACGGCGCTGACCACGGCGGCCAGAAAACTTGCCCGACAGGCGGCAAGCACGTCTTGAAGGGAAATCTTCGACCATTTAAAAAGGGCGGAATAATACCCTCCAACGGACAACAGGTAAAAGATGACCTGAGTCCCCGCAACTGCCTTCAGGTTATACATAGCTGCGGGTATAAGCATCGCAATCCAAATAATCTGCAGTACGCTTTCAAGACGAGTCACCGAACCAACCCGCCCAATGGCGGTAAGGTAATAACCGCACTGAAAAACCAGCGTGCCGATAAATGCGGCGGCACAGGAAATTTGCAGGATGGGAATCGCTGCATCCCACTGGGGACCAAATACAGCTCGCATAACAGGAAACGCCATTAAGCCCGCGAATGCCAGAAACGGCCAACTGATACCCGTCAATACTGTTAATGACTTAAGAAATGTTTCATGTGCATTGGCGTTGTTGCGATGGTCCCGCGCGAAAGCCGGGAAGGTTACCGCGTTGAACGCGCTGACTATGTTTTGCCGATAAAGGTTGATGAGGCCATATCCGCGGCTATAGAGCCCCACATCCGTAAACCCGAGCATTCGACCCACAACGAAATCGGGGGCGCTCGCTCCGAGCCTAGTAATAATATCTCCGGTGGCCCGAACAACCCCGAAACGCATTACCGAGCGCCAATGTGCAAGGCTTAATCCTTTAATCCGATAGGCTCTTCCCCATACAAGGCATCCCACGGTTGTCGCGATCATTCCGCAAACAGACGCCCATGCCAACCCGATGTATCCAAAGCCAAGTGCAGCCAGCGAAATGCTGACGCCACTCTGCATTAGTTGCTGACCGATGTTGATTTTGTAGAGGATTCCGAACCGCATCTCCCGCTGCAGCAAAGAAATCACGGTCGAACCAAACGGAATAATGAGAAAGTTGATACTCAGAATGCGTAGCACCGATTCCAACCCTTCCTCATGGTAAAAGCTGGAAATCCAGGGCGCGCCTAAGAAAATGATAAGCGCCAGAAACCAGGCAAAAGCAAGGGTAACGGTAAAGGCTGAACGGGATTTCAGTTCGTTCAGGTTTGACTCCTGAACGAGATATTCCGACACACCGAGGTCCCGCAGCATGTGCGCCAGAGAAACGAAAGCTACGGCAACGGAATACACTCCAATCTGGGCAGGCGTCAAAAGCCGACTGATTGTCATCACGGTAGGAAACATGATGAGAATCTTGGTGTATCGTTGAGCCAGCGCGATAATTAACGACCGGCGCACTGAAGGTGTCTGGCGCTCACTCATTGTCGGTAGCGTTAAAACTTGACAGGTGCAGGCAGCTGCTCATATCGCAGGACAAATCTTGACCAATAAAATTTGCAGGCCTAACAACTTCCAAGGGACCAACCATGGCCCGTATCGTGAACCGGCGTGACAAACGCATGCACAGAGTGTCCTGCTTACCCAAAGAGCAATCCTCGATAAAACGGTCGTAGCGTTCGGCACTCATTGCGGTCCTCGCAACCTTCGGCGCCGAATATGCGCTCTTTCACTGCAGCAGAAAAAAAGGGCTGCAAGCACTCCCGGGTATCCGGCGTCGATAAATTGCCGACGCTTCTAATCGTTTTCGCGCCCCAGTCGCGAATTGTTATTCTCGTCTCTCGGTCGCTTCTGTCATCGTCGCAATCCCGTTGTTATGCTGTTCCTTTGGGTGCCACATCGATTGGCGTGTTTTTCTCCGGTACTCACCCGGCATTCATCACGAAAAACTTTGTCGATTCGAGCGTACTAAGCGTTCACCAGCCCGGCCGGCCCTTGGCCACTCAGACCACGCGGGATTGAATAACAGCATATCTAGCGCCCGCTCAATTAGTTGTCCGGATCATGCCTGACGTTACCAATATGCCTTGGAATAACGGCATATTTCGGTGAGTTTGAATAATTGGGAAGCGTAGTGCGATGCATGAACACTTCCCAAGCGCGTCGTGACTTAGGCAAACCGGAACTGACAGAGGATGCCAACCCAACCTGAAAATACGCGGGATATCCTGTTGGCGAATAAGGATAACCAATCATCGTTCCCGGGGGGAAATCGAATCGCCGACGACCAAACATACGCTTGATAGCAGCATTAATGAGTCCTGGTTTACATGATATCCCTCGAAGCTTGGGGTATGTGTTCCGATAAACGGCAGCCAAGCTCGAATATAGGGGATTGAATTCGGTATTCCTTACCCGTAGTTCATAGGCTGGGGCTAGCGGCCAGCAAAAATGGCGGCTTGTCATCAGATTAATCTGGAAGCGCGCAAACCACTTCCGCAGCTTACGTGCCCCATGGAATCCAAGGTCTACAAGATTTCCAAGAGCCCAGTTAAAGTACGATTGCTGCCATACCGCAATACCGGTTCGTGGCTGACCGCTGTTCGGATAAATAATCGCGTCGAAATTCGCCAACACGTGCAATTTGTTGGCATTCGGATTATCTGTGTAATGGCGGTTATACCAGCGGATGTTGTTTTCAACCGCGGCGTTGAAAAAGGACTTTAATGGCGAGCGGTCAGGCAAGATATATGCGGCATCTCCCAGCGTCCTGAGGGCCCACGCCTGCCCGCGTATCTGTGTCCCATGGATTAGTCCGGTCCAATAGTGCCGGTAAGGTGGGTTTTGCCAGAACTCCACCCAATCAGCCCAGAACTCAAGTTCCTCCATGTAATACCAATCACCCGTGACTAAGTAAGCCACATAAGCCGGCGCAGGATGATGCGCCTCATCGGCATGGAGTGGCGTGCGGCAGTTTCTCTTGCAGTGTGGCGGTGCGTCGTGCACGTCACGTGGCAACACAGGGCAACCATTTAAGAACGCTCCACGAATTGTCGAGAAGCACGGGTGTTCCGCCAAAGATATCGGATCACCGGTACGCCGAACCCGATAATGAATGCCGTAAGCACCAAGCGCGTCGGTATTGGCTAACATCCAACGAAAGGCGCGGTAATCAGTGTCATTCACATAGACACTGCTCCAAAGCGGTAGTGGTCCGATTGCTTCCTGGGATCCTGTGATCTCCATGTGGGGCGTCTGGTTACAAGGTCGCATCGGCGCGCACTCCTGTAACACACTGGAAAGGAACCGGCTCGTTATTCTTACATGTTCATAACGCGGAACAGCGCGAGATTCCTGCAAATAACGTGAACTTAAAGCCGCGTATAGAGGGTCCGGTCTACCCCACCAGAATATTTTGTGCCAACGCGACTGCCGATATTGGGTAAGATTCTTGATCCCGTAAACGCGCTTTCCGGCGACGTAAATCGCGGCGTCGTAGGTATAGTCATGCGGAGCAGCCTGATAAGTCCAGTCATTTTCGACAATTACGTCCACACGGACGCGCCGGACGGGTGCTGGACCATAAGCGCGCACCGCAAAGTACGCCGCCAGATGGGAAAGTGCCTGACCCGTCGCATCCCGCACAGGGCCACCGACCACCCATTCCGACACCAAGGGCCCTGATAACCATCGCCGGCACAATCTTCCGGCCTTCCCACACCCGCCCTCTTTGACCACTTTTTTCAGCAGCGGGCGCGCTGCCAACGACCAAGCCTTTCCATTGACATTAAGGGTCAACGTAGCATTGAAACGGCTGCGCAGAAGCTCTGCCATGGTCAGTCTCCTGCGTTCGGGCACGTTCGATAGTGGCCTACTAGCAAGAGAAATGTGTGCCCCCCCATAAAGATCACGACACGGAACCATCATCGTTATTACGGCATGGCGGATCGAGCCTTTGGGATTGCGCGCCTTTACGTTCACTTGGGTCGGTAAGCGTTTTCCCCTCAAGTAACCAACGACTGTGTTCCCGCGCGGTAGATCGCCGCGTCGAAACGGCTGGCCAAAGGTAACGGGTGCCTCGCGACAAGTCTGTCCGCCTACTCGACTCACGACAACGCTCGTAATTTGAGCCGCGGCACCTATATGCGCATTTCCCGATACGCCGCTTGTAGCCGCGCTACACGCGAAGGCCGACAACCCCAACACAACAAATAACAAACAACCCAAAATGCCCCTGCGGCGGAATGCCCGCAGGGAGATATTGGTATATTTGCAACGGAAAACCGCATTCATTTGATTAATTTACACTTAATTGGGTGCATCGTCACCAGATTTTACCGAGGTTACCGGGTGAAAAAGCACTTTCGCTGACCGGCCATAGGCCGACTTTCACCGCAGTCCACACAAACAGGCTGTGCAGGCAGACAATCGAGTACGACAAAAGGCGCGGGACAACGTCTCAATCCGGTGCAGAAATAACTCGCTTCAACGCCATTCCAAGGCTTGCGCAACATAGGTTCCCGGAATAAGGTCTTCTTCACGCGCGAAGATAACTTTATCGGCGTCCCAAGAACAGCCTGCCGACCGCTTTCTTCGACAGCGGTATCATTATTGTGGATCCACTGGCCTAGGGGATACGACATCAGCCTGGACCCCTTGACGATACCCGATGGAAAGACTTGCGGAAGGCATCACCGCATTGTATAGAACCGCAGTGATGCGTGGATGTGCTAGGCCTGCACGCGATTCAATCTCACGCGACTTCTTCTCGCCAGGCTTTTTAACGCCTATGATCTGCGCGTACCAGATCGGCCGTTACCCAACGGCATGAGCAGATACGTTCTTTAACTCTGAAATGGAGTCCTTAGCGATGATTCAGCTGCTGGTTCTCGGACCACTGCCATCCCGTAAGTTGCTCAAGCGGCATTGCCTCTCTGATCCCGATGTTTTAATAAACTTGGCGCAGCAGGCTTCACAAAATGGCTCCGCGATTCAGGAGTTGTGCGACCACTTCAGTCGGACCCTTGATGATCTTCGCATGGGGGGCGCCTGGAAACGCACACTACGAAATCGTTTAAAGCAAACGGAAGCCATGCTTTGCAAGTACATCCCGGAGAACCTTCGACACGATCTCACCTTCCTCGACGTCGGCGCGTCCGACGGCATTACAACAGTAGAAGCAGTACAAGCGCTCCGGCAAGCATTTGGTGGAGACATTTCAGCCTACCTTGCGGATCTGAACATCTGTCTCTTCCGCTTCCGTCGCGGCCCAATAGTTGAGTATCGGGCGGCAAACGGCGAACCTATCATGGTGCGTTTTGGCCGTCTCGGGTTGCGGCTCGCCAATCCACGTCGCGAAAAGGCTGGGGTTGAGTTCAGCCCGTTGGTGCGATTCTACTTGCAACTGCGGCGATTCCGCGACGCGATGCGATTAGATAAGCGGATCTCGCTGATCAGCCCCTTAGCGTTGAGGGAACCCAACATTTCAGCCATTGAATTCGACTGCCTGCGTCGAAACAACCGGTTTGAGAACCGCATCTCGGCAATCCGTGCAAGCAACGTCCTCAATTTCGGATATTTTAGTCCGTCACAAATTGGCCACGCTATCAGTCATTTTCACGCCTATTTGCACGAAGGAGGCTGTCTCGTCATCTCTCAGAATGATAACCGTGCCACAGGTGAATACGAAAACGGATCGGTTTGGATCAAAGATGGTAGTCGATTTCGCTGGGTCGAAGATTTCGGGAATGGCTCAGCAGCGAGGGCACTTGTCGACGCTTGGTCAGACGGTAAGGAAGACTAGCCACCTTCCCGCCAGCGTCTCTCAGGCTGGGCCGGCATGGCCCGGCACTCGATATAAGTGGCCTTTGACCAAAGGACCCCTGCGTAGGAGGTCCAGCGGATCACCGCTCCCGTTGGGCCGCAGGTGCTTGCCCTGCAGTCCACGACGCGCCCGTAACATCTAAGGATCATTTGACCAAGTGCACCAGATCGGCTTTCAGTCAGTCTCGGCGTGCATTCGTTCATGTCACTCGGCAACGCAGCCGCACTGGACGTGACGGCTACCCTTCGCTTTCCGGCGGTGTTTTTCGTGCACCCTGTAGCGGTCAAGGGTTTTCTGGACACGGGTTTGTGGGCAATGAACTCTGTCATGCAGCCAGCTGTTGGTGCTCGGCGTAGTAGTCACGCCGGCGCTGAGCGGGTGATCTGAAGCCGTGGCGCTCGA
>OFHJ01000645.1_pt1 | contig 12443 bp, 12 predicted proteins | sample 1522001 | NCBI WGS metagenome assembly OFHJ01 (sample SAMEA2464838, study PRJEB22497) | soil metagenome | biome: Grassland; feature: Farmland; material: Clay | place: Australia | collected 2013-02-01 | depth 1.2 m | reverse complement strand
GGGAACAGCGCCGGGCGGGGCCGGGAGGGGGCGGTGGTGGAGAGGGGGCGGGGGATGGAAGGTCCGGTGGTCAGGGCTGCGGCAAATGATACGGCAGGCGGCCTAGCGGCGGTGCGCAGGCCGCGCCGCCGCGGACAAATCATTTCGCGCCGTTGACGACGCGCGCGGGCACCAGCCCCGCCGCCGGCGGCGCGTCCGACGTTGCCAACGGGCGGGGCGTCCCGCCTTCCCTCGAAGCGGCGCTCAGCCCCGCTTGCGCGCCAGTCCAGCAAGCGGGTGCGGCGGCGGCATCGGTCCGGCTGGGCGCTGCCCCGTCCGCCCGCGCTCGGGTCCTCGCCCCGCGCTAACTGGCGACGCCGCGGGCGCGGGCGGCGTGCTGGGCGCGGCGGCGGCGGTACTCGGCGAAGACCTGCGCGTTGTTTTCCGGGCCGACCTCCTTCACGTTGGGGGAGACGAAGGGCTGCGGCGTGACGCCGCGGCGGCGCAACTGCGCGGCGACTTCGCTGACCAGGGCCATGCCGATAGTGATGACGGCGACGGTGGAACCGGCGCCGACCTTGCCGGCCACGCCCTCGACGGGCACCAGCGCGTCCTCAGCGGGCACGCAGTTGTCAATGACCAGGTCGCAGGCGTCGGCCAGCTTTTTGCCCGAGCTATGCGTGGCGGTCTTTTGCCGGGCATTGTCCAAGGAGGTGACGGCCACGGTCTTCAGGCCGCGCGCCTTGGCTTCCAAGGCCACGTCAATGCCGGCGGCGTTGATGCCGCCGTGGGAGAAGACCAGCAGCACGTCGCCGGGAACCAGGTCCTGGGTTTCCAGAAAAATCTTGGCGTAGCCTTCCTTGCGCTCCAGCCACAGCAGCTCATGCACGCCGCCGGCGTCCAGCACGCTGAACCACATCAGGCGCGAATCCATCATCGGATGGAAACCGGCGTAACTGCCGTAGCGCGGAAAAATATCCATGACCGGCAGGACGGAATGGCCGCTGCCGTAGACGTGGACCAGGCCGCCGGCGGCGATGGCGTCGGCCATCCACTCGGCCGCCTGGCGCAGGATGGAGGTTTGCGTTTGCCACAGGCGGTTCAAGACGCCGGTGATTTCCCGTTGGTAGGTTTCGATCATGAGTAGTTCGCCTAAAAGACTGGCCGGTTCCGTGGCGGACGGGCGCTGAGCTGCGCCAGGCGGGCCACGCCGAGCAGCGCGGCCTGGGACCCGAGCGTGGAACGAAGCACGCGCACCTGGCGCGCTGCCAGGGGCTGGGCCCAGCGGCGCAGTTCGCGGCGCGCGGGGGCCAGCAGCCAATCGCCGGCGGCGGCGACGCCGCCGCTGAGGACGATGACCTGGGGATTGAGGATGCTGACCAAATTGGCCATGGCGCGGCCCAGTTCTTCACCCGCCTGCCGCAGCAGGCGGCGGGCGGCGGCGTCACCGCGGCGGGTGCGCTGGGCGAGTTCGCTGGCGGTGAACGGCTGGCCGAACTCAGCCTGGGCGGCGCGGGCCAGGGCGGGGCCGGCGGCGTGGGATTCCAAGCCGCCGCAGCGGCGGTAGGCGGGCAGAAAATCGGGGCGCAGCGCCATCCAGCCGACGGCGCCGGATAATTCGGCGTGGCCGCGCAGCAGGCGGCCGCCGCTCCAAATGCCGGCGCCGATGCCGGTGCCAACGGCCAGCAGGATGGCATCGCTGGCGCCGCGGGCAGCGCCGCGCCAAACCTCGCCGGCGATGAAGGCGTTGCGGTCGCTTTCCACCAGCACGGGCAGCCGCAGGCGCTGGCGCAGCAGGCGGCCCAGCGGCATGCGCCGCCAGCCCGGGAGATTCGGCGCCCAGACGTCGCCGTTGGGATAGGCCAAGCCCGGGACGGAGACGGCGACCTGCGGCGGGCGGGAGGTTGCGCCGGCGTTCCCTGCCCCGCGCAGGCCCGCCCCGCGCGCGCCCGCGGCGCGCTCGCCGCCGGCAGGGGGCAACAGCGTGGCCAGCATTTCCGCCAGACGGTCCACCACGGCGCGACCGCGGGCGGGAGTGGCGGCGGTGGCGTAACCGCTGATGCGGCCGCTGGCGCTGACGCGGGCGACGGCGATTTTGGTGCCGCCCAGGTCCGCGGCCAAGGTGGCGCCGGGCGCCGGGCGCGCGGAACTCACCGCAGTTCCACCGTCAGGCGGCAACGGTCGCCGCGCAGCAAGCCGGAGGAAAACTCGATGGCGCGGCCGTCGCCGCCCAGCGTCAGGCGCTCCAGCTTCATGCCCGCGGCGCGAGGGCGCACCCCCAGCAGCTTGGCTTCCTGCTGGTGCAGCAGCACCGGCTCATAGCTCTCGCGGCAACTGACCGGGGGACGCTGGTAATCGTTGGCGAAAATCTCATACAACGAGCGGCGGGCATGGTCTTTCTCCATTAGGCCCGGGAAGAGCGCCAGCGGGACGTAGGACGTGTGCAGGAAAAAGGGCTCGCCGTTGACCAGGCGCAGGCGCTCGATGGCGACGACCTTTTCCCGCCGCCGTAGGCCGAGCCGCGCGGCCACCTCCGGCGCCGGCGTTTCCACGGCGATGCGGCGATTGCGCCAGCTGGGCTCCAGCCCTTGGCTAGCGACATGCGTGGTGAAGCGATAGAAGCCGTCCAGCTCCTGGGAGATGCGCGGCTGGGCGATGTGCGTGCCGCGGCCGCGATGGCGGGTCAACTGGCCAACGGCCTCCAGCTCGTCCAAGGCGCGCTTGGCGGTGATGGCGCTGACGGCGAAGCGCTGGCAGAGGATTTTCTCCGTGGTGAAGAAGTCGCCGGGGCGTAGGCGGCCGGCTTGCAGGCCGGCTTGGATTTCGCCGGCGAGGATCGCCTTGATGCGCGCGTAGAGGGGCGCGCTGGGATGCTCGCCCGCGCCGCCCGTTTCCGCTTCCAAAATAGTCGCCGCCATGCTCCTGCCTGAAGCCGCTTCCGCCATCCTACACCAAGTTTGATATATGAATTGCCGGGCGGTGCGGGTAGGATGAGGGGTTCACCGCAATCAGGAGGATTCGCCATGCATCAGCTCGCAGAGGCTGCGCCCTTCACCCGGAGGGCAAACCATGCGCGGAAAGGCCGCGAAACTCCCGGCGCGCCATGGCGCGCGGGAGAGCGCTGCGGCCCACCCCCGGCGACAAAGGCGGCGCGGCTGCGATTGTCCCTGGCCGTCCTGTTCATCGCCGCCTGCGCCGCGGCGCCGCTGGCGGCGCAGACGTGGGAGATCCCCACCACGCCGGTGCGGGCGCGGCAGACGGCGGCGAACCGCAACTTCTTTCCCATGGCGGTGTGGTACTCCGGCGGCAAGTCGCGGGCGCCGATGATCTCCCGCCACCCGCGGCGGGAAAGGCAGGCATGGCTGCGCGACCTGCGGACGATCAAGGCGACGGGCTTCAACACCGTGAAAACCTGGGTGGATTGGTCCACGGCGGAGCCGCGGCCGGGGCAGTTCAACCTGGCCGGCCTGCGGCAGATGCTGGCGCTGGCGCATCAGGTGGGCTTGCGGGTGATCGTGCAGATCTACGCCGATTCGGCCCCGTCCTGGGTGGGTCAAGAAAACCCCAAGGCGCGCTTCACCACCGCGACGGGGGTGAAGATCCACTCGCAGGCGGCGCCGGGCTATCCCATGGACGCGCCCGGCGTGCGCCAGGCGGAGCTGGGCTTTTACCAGGCCGTGGCGCGGGTGGCGGCGGCCAGCCCGGCATTTTACGGCTACGACCTGTGGAGCGAGCCGCACCTGGTCAACTGGGTCTGGTTCAACAATTTGCCGCATGTGCAGTTCGGCTATAACCCCTACACGCAGGCGCGCTTTCGGCTGTGGCTGAAAAAGAAATACGGCGGCAGCCTGGCGCGGCTGAACCAGGCCTGGTACCGCACCTACACCTCCTGGAGCCAGGTCCAGGCGCCGCGCTTCGGGACCATCTTGTCGTACACGGATTTCCTCGATTGGCAGGATTTTTTGTCCGACGATTTGGCCCTGCAACTGCGCGCCATGTCGCAGGCGGTGCATCGGGTGGACCCGACGCACCTGACCAGCAGCCACTCCGACATTCCCGGCGTACTGAACACGCCGCTGAGCGGTTATGTGAACCCGGACGACTGGAAGATGGCGCCGCAGGTGGATTATTACGGCGCCAGCTTTTATCCCAAGCACGCGGATACGGTGTTCGGCGGCTGGAAGCCGGCGTTCCGCGCCTTCGCCTACGACGGCTCCTATGCCGCCTCCGGCGGGCGGGGCTTTTACGTCGGCGAACTGCAAGCCGGGCAGGGGGCGACGGGCCTGCGGGTGAACGTGCCGGTGACCGCGGCCGATATCCGCGACTGGACATGGTCGCTGATCGCGCACGGCGCCAAGGCCATCTGCTACTACGCCTGGTATCCGATGAACGCGGGGTATGAATCCGACGGCTACGGCTTCATTCACCTGGACGGCACGCTGACGCCGCGGGCGCGGGAAGGGGGCAAAATCTCCCGCATCGTGACCCGGCACGCGCGCCTGCTGCACCAGGCGCAGCCGGCGCCGGCGCGCATCGCGATTCTGTACAACCCACTGTCGTACATGAGCGGCGGCGACACGGTCGGACCGGGCGAGCGCGTGCGCAACTCCATGCTGGGCTTCTACCGGGCGCTGTGGCGGGAAAACATTCCGGTGACGTTCATCCACGCGCATCAAGTGGCCCAGGGCGGGTTGGCGCAGTACCGGGCGGTGTATCTGCCCTATGCCATCACGCTCAGCGACGCCGACGCGCGGGCCATCCGGCGCTACGTCCGCAACGGTGGCATCGCCATCGGCGAAGCGCGGCTGGCGTGGAACAACGGCCGCGGCTTCGCCAACGCGCGCATTCCCGGCGGCGGGCTGGCGAAGGTGTTCGGCGTGGAGGAAGAAACGCTGGTGCCGGGCGCGAAGTCGCATTACACGTTTCTCCCCACCGCTCCCGATGGGCTGGCGGGACTGACGCTGCCGGCGGCGCAGTTCCAGGAGGATTTGAAGGTGACGCGCGGCCAGGTGCTGGCGCGGTTCTCCGACGGTGAACCGGCGGTGGTGGCGGCGCATTACGGCCGCGGCAAGACCATCTTCGTGGGCAGCTTTTTGGGGCTGGTGGCGGAGCAGGCGAAGACGCCGGACGTGAACCACACGATCCAGGCGATGGCGCGCTGGGCGGGTATCCGCGCGCCGGTCCAGGTCAAGGGACCGGATGCGGCGGCGGTGGAGGCGCGCCTGCTGGAGCGCGGCGGGACGACGGTGCTGATCGCCGTCAACCGCGGTCCCGCCGGGTCCTTTCAGGTGACGGTCCGGCGGCCCGCGGCGTCGGCGTCCAATTGGCTGGCAGACGGCGCGGCCGTGCCTCTGCATAAGGTTGCCGGCGGCGCAAGGCTAACCCTGCGCCTGAAGCACGAAGGCGTGGCCGTCATCGAGCTGACGCCGGCAGGGTGACGGAACGGCGCCAAGCGGCGCGGGCCCCAGCCCTGCGGGCGGAGCATCCCGCGAGCCCGCGCCGGCGGCGCTAAAATAAAGCCATGAGCATTGGCACCGAGCGCTACCAGAATCTGGACCCGCACGACTATCGGCCGGGAACGCAGGAGATCTATTACGGTAGCCAGCAGCATGAAGGCTTGGTGCTGACCACGCTGGACCGGGCGGTCAACTGGGTGCGGAAGAACTCGATTTGGCCGATGACCTTCGGCCTGGCCTGCTGCGCCATCGAGATGATGAGCATGTCGGCCTCGCGCTTCGACATCGCCCGCTTCGGCGCGGAGGTCTTCCGCCCTTCGCCGCGGCAGTCGGATCTGATGATCATCGCCGGGCGGGTTTCGCAGAAGATGGCGCCGGTGATCCGGCAGTTGTACGAACAAATGCCAGAGCCGAAATACGCCATCAGCATGGGAGCCTGCGCCACCTCCGGCGGGGTTTTCAACAATTACGCGCTGGTGCAGGGCGTCAATCAGGTGATCCCGATTGATGTTTATGTGCCGGGATGCCCGCCGCGGCCGGAGCAGTTGATCTACGCCATTCTGACCCTGCAAAAAAAGATCGAGGAAGAGAAGGGCAGCTTCAAGCGCGCGCTGAACCTGACCAGCTAACCGCCCTAGAGGCCGAGCGATCACGGGTCGTATTGCTGTGTGGAGCGTTCGGGCGTTCGCTTGCACTCCTCATCCCGCCATTGGCCGGATTCCGCCGACGACGAAACGCGGGGGGTCGCGGTCGCCCGGCTGCGCCGCGCCGCGATGCGCGCCCGGGCCGTGCCCATCTTGCCGCCAACGGGAGCGCCTAGCGGCAGTTGACCGCGCAGGCCCCGACCAAATAGCCCAGCATGCCGCCGACGACCAAATCCGACGAAAAGTGTACCTTGCCGGTGTAGCGCAGCACCGAAATCGTCGTGGCCAGACCGTAGGCGACCCAAGCCACCCATTTATGGCGGGGATAGCGATGGGCCAGGAAGGAGGCGACGGTGAACGACGCCATGGCGTGGCCGGAGGGGAAGCTGTTGCCGCCCTGGAAAAAGCCGCCGTCGCCGTCTCCGGTCAAAAACGGCCGCTCCCGGCCGGCGGCGAGCTTGAGCGCCTGCACCGCCGCGGTGGTGTAGCCAATGGCGGCGACGCCGGCGAGCATCGTCTTCCATGGATTGTGATCGCGGCGCAGGATGAAGCTGTCCGCCACGCCTTCGATGGGCAGTGCGATGAGGAGCAGATCGTCGGACGCGGTGCGGGAATCGTAGGCGGAGTCGTTGGGAGCAATCTGGGCCGAGGCCGGCTGGTCCACGAACGCAATCAGCGCCGCCGTGCCCAAAACCGCCGGAACGGTGAACTTCCAGTGGTGCACCGCGGCGGCGGGCAGATGCAAGGTGCCCCGCCATAGGCGTCCGAGCGTGGCGCCGGGCGAGGCGTTGAAGCCGCCGGACGGCGTTTGGATGACGGCGTTCGCGCGGGTCCATGCATTCGACCATGCGCCCGGCAATTCACGCGGCACGCGCGGCACGGCCGCGCTGGGGCCCGCGGCCATCATTGTTCGCGAAAATGGCGCGCGCGCCAAGGCGCCGGTTGGAAGCGCGATCGGCGTGCTCGCCAATATGCTCGCCGGGGCGGCGAATGCAGGCCTGATCGGCGGCATGACCGAGGCGGCGGCCAAAGCGCCAGCCGGAGCGATGAACGGTCCAATGAGTGGTCCGCTGACTGGGCTACTGACCAAAACGCTGGCCGGGGCAGCGGCCCTCGTGGCGGCCCCCGTGGCGGCCCTGGTGGCAGCCGAAGCGGCGCTTGGCGCGGCGGCCGCGAGCTGGGCTGCGGCGCTGAAGGGGGCGTTTGCCGGACCGGTGGCCTGCGGGGCGGAGAGCGCACCCGGCGGTTTCGTCCCCCGGGGGACGCGCGGCGCAACTGCGCTGGCGCCCGCGCCCATCATCGCTGGTTGCTGCGCCTGCGCCGCGACGCAAGACGTCATCAGCAGAAGGGCGACGGCGAGAGCGATTCGGCTCGCGGAAACGTGCCATGCCGCGGCGCGGCGGTTCGCGCGTTCGGCGGAGCGGGACGAATAATCTTCCGGTGCGCAGCAACCGCCTGGCGCGGAACCTGCGCATAAGCGGGACGCGCGGCGCAGCCGCGCTGGGGCCCGCGCCCACAGATGTTGGTGCATTGCTTTCAGGGTAGCCGAGCCGCGACTGCCGCGTCATCCAGAAGCGCTCCCCGCACGCCGCAGACTACGCCAGCGCACGCCGGCAACTGCCCAACGGTGCTCCGCAATCCGGCAGCGTCATCCTCCCGGCCGGCGCCGCAGCGACGGGCGGGCATGCGGTCCGGGTCGGCAGGGCGCCACGGGATCGGCGCAGGACCGCTCAGCGGCAAGCGATGGCGCACCGTCCGGCCAGAAATCCCATGACGCCGCCGAAGAACACATCCGCGGGAAAGTGTTCCTTCGCGGTGACGCGGAGGATGGCCACCGCCGTGGCCAAACCATAGCCGACCCACGCGACCCATTTATGCCGGGGATAGCGGTAGGCGAGAAACGAGGCAACGGTGAAGGAAGCCATCGCGTGGCCGGAGGGAAAGCTGTTGCCGCCTGCGAAGAAGGCGCCGTCACTGTCGCCGGGAAGGTAGGGGCGCTCGCGCCCCGCGGCCAGCTTCATGGCTTCCACCGCGGCGCTGGCATATCCAATGGTGAACGCGCCCATCACCAGGGTGTGCCACGCATTGTGTTCGTGCCGCAGCAGCAGGCTGTCGGTGACCGCCTCCGCTGGCTCGGCGATCAGGAGCAGGTCGTTGGAGGCGTTCTTCGAATCATGCTCTGCGTCATAGTTGGTAACCCGCGACGAAATGGGTCGGTCCACGAAGGCGATCAGGGCGGCGGTGGTCAGCACGATCGGCACCGCGAACTTCCAGTGCTGTACGGCGGCGGCGGGCAGGTGGAGCGTGCCCCGCCAAAGGCGGGTCAGCGTGGGCACCGGGGCGGTGTTGAGCGGAACGGATGGCGGCTGACCGAAGGGCGATAGCGGCGGCGCGGCAAAATCCCGTCCCCGGGCGGTCGCGGCTGGGAGCGCCACGGCGACGGCCCGGCGGGAAAGCTGCCCCGCCCGCGGCGCGTGCTGGGCCGGGGGGATGACGGCGGCCCGCGGCGCAATGGCGGCGGGCGCCTGCGCCCATGCGGCGAGCGAACAGCAGACCACCAGCACCGCCGCCGCCGCTTGCGCCACGCGGAAAACAGATGCGCGCCGCCGCTGCCGCGCCGCCCCACAGCAGCATGGGAAATTAGGGCGCGGGGGCGACGACCACGAAGCGGCCCTGGGCGCGGACCAGGACTTCGCCCGACGCGGAGCGGATCTCGGCCCGTTGGAAAAGATTGCGGCCCTGGCGCTCGACCGTTTCGGCTTCGACCACAATCTCGGCGTCCACCGGCGTGGGGCGGAGATATTCGACGCGCAGCTCGGCGGTGACGGCGCGCACCTGTTCGAAGCGCGCCAGCTTGCCCATCGCCTCATCCACCAGCACGGCGATGATGCCGCCGTGGGCCATGCCGCCGCTGCCTTGATACAGCGGCCCGAGCACGAAGCGCCCGCGAATGCGCCGCTGCGCATGGTCCTGCTGGAAGCTCAGCTGCATGCCGCGCGGATTGGCGCCGCCGCAACCGAAACAGGGATTTTCGGGGCGCGGCGGCAGGGGCTGGAGGTCGGGACCGGCAGGCTGCGGGGCGGAGGAATCGGCCGACGGGGTCATCGCTCCAGCATAGCGGCCCAACATCGCCGCTCGCGGGGGCCGCGCCTGTTGCCGGGGGACCAACCAGGCGCGGGAAGGCCGCCCGCGGCCCGCCGCAGGCCAAGTTCCGCCGATAGGGCCGATTGAAGTTTTGAATGACAGCGGGGCTGGAAAGCGGCCGCGGCGAGGCGGAAAATGGGCCTATGAGCGAGGTATATGTTGTGTGCCGACCGGCGCCGGGTGGAACCCAGGCGGAGTTGGAGGTGGCGGCCACGTTTGGCAGCAAGGACCAGGCGGTGCGGGAACTGGATCGCCTGAACTTGATCGCCACCCCGCAAGCCCCCAGTTGGCGGCTGCTGATCAAGCACAATTAGTCGCGCCCGCTTGGAGAGACGCCGAGCGCTGGCGGCCCCTTGGGCCTGCCGTTGAAGCTCAAGCCCTCGGCACGCAGCGGCGCGTGCTGGGGTGGGAAACCCGGTCGAAGCCCGCACCGCGTGGCGTCCAGAACTGAGCGGCGGAGCCGCAGACCGGCCGCGCGGCGGCCGCACCCTCCCCGATGGGTCCTGAACCTCGGTTACCCGGAGGTGTGCCGCGGACCGGAGGCGCCGAAGTTTTCGCTACCCGGAGCGAGGCTGCTGAAAAAGGACCCGCCCCCAGGAGGGATATCCGCTCCCCGATGGACGGCCCTGCTCCGCGATGGACAGTTCCGCTCCGCGACGGTGATGGTGACGGTGATGGTGACGGTGATGGTGACGGTGATGGTGACGGTGATGGTGACGGTGATGGTGACGGTGATGGCGACGGTGACGGTGATGGCGTAGAGCGGCGCTTTAGCGCCGCGAAATTCGGTCCCCTAACACAATGTGGGCTTTAGCCCCGGCGCCCGGCCCGGAACACCGCGACGCCGGTGCGCTCCAACGTTTTCCACCAGACTCGGAAGGGTAGCCCGTTTGCCCCCGTTCCCTTCCTGCCCCGGCCCCGCTTAGCCGGTATTGCGCATGCCGGCGGCGATGCCCTGGAGCGTGAGCAGCAGCGCCTGTTCGCTGCCTGCGTCCCAGGCGCGGTTTTGCCCGGCGGACTGGGCGCCGATTCCCGCGCTGCCTTTCCCTGTGCTCCCGCCCGCGGCGGCTTGGCGCTGGCGGGCCAATAAGCCGACTTGCAGCAGGCTGAGCGGATCCACATAGGGATTGCGCAGGCGGATGGACCGGGCAAGCACCGGCGAGCGGTCGAGCAAGTCTTTTTCCCCGGTGATGGCCAAGACGCCGCGCACCGCGCGGGCGAATTCCTGCTCCCAGTCGGCGGCCAGGCGCTCGGCGGCGGCGGGATCCGGCGCCAGGGACTGATAGGCGCGGGTGATGGGCAAATCGGTCTTGGCCAGCGCCATCTCCGCGTTGTCCATCAGGTCGCGGAAAAAGCCCCATTGGCGATAAAGCAGTTGCAAGCGGCGCCGCCCGCCGGGACGGGCCAGTTCCGCCGCCAGCGCCGTACCCAAGCCGTACCAGGCGGGCAGCAACGCGCGGGTTTGGGTCCAGGCGAAAACCCAGGGAATGGCGCGCAGATTGTGGAAATCGGGCTGCCGGGCGCGGAAGCTGGGGCGGGAGCCGAGATTCAGCTGGCCCAGCTCGGCGACGGGCGTGGCGCGCCAAAAATACGCCAACAACTCCGGCGTCAGCAACTGGCGGTAGGCGGCGAGCGAGTCCGCCGCCAGGCGCGCCAGCACCGCCGGCCCGGTCGTGGACGGCCGCATGGGACGGAGCGCGCCGGCCGGCGCCTGCGCCGGCTGCAACCCGAGCGTGGCCAACAGCAGCCCGGAGAAGGCCAGTTCGAGATTCCGCCCGGCGATCTGCGGATCGGCGTATTTGGCGGAGATGACCTCGCCTTGTTCGGTCACGCGCACGCGCCCCTGCACCGTGCCCGGAGGCAGGGCCAGCAGGGCTTCATAGGCGCGGCCGCCGCCGCGGGCGACCGTCCCGCCGCGGCCGTGGAAGAACTCCAATCGCACGCCGGCGGCTTGGGCGGCGCGGGTCATGCGCCGCTGCGCTTGATACAGCAGCCAATGGGCGGCGACGTAGCCGCCGTCCTTGTTGGAATCCGAGTAGCCGATCATCACCAACTGGCGGCCGCCCCGCTGCCGCAGGTAGGCGGCGTAGGCGGAGTCGGCGAACAGGCGGGCGAGCACCTCCGGCGCGCGGTCCAGGTCGGCGATGGTTTCAAACAACGGAACCGGATGCAATTCGGCTTCCAGGCGCGGAGCGCCGGAGTCGTCGCGGCCCAGCCGGGCCATGCCGGCGACGGCTTGCAGGGCCAGGGCGGCCCATATGTCGCTGGCCTCGCGCGTCATGCTGATGACGTAGTACTGCGCGGCCTCCCGCACGTGGCGCCGTCCCGCCGCGGCGGCGGCGAGACGGCCGAGCAGAGCGGGACGCCCGTTCTCCGCGGCGGGCGGGTGGGGATCCTCGAGCAACTGGCGCAGGGCGCGCAAACGGGCGGCTTCGTCCCAATCGGCATACGCGGGAAAGGCGAAGGCGGCCAAGGCGGCGTCTTGCGCGGCGGAGTTCTCCCGCAGGTCCAAGGCCGCCAGATGCAGGCCGAAGGTGCGCAGGGCCACCAGCAGGTCCTCGACGCGCCGGGCGGCGCGCGGCGCGGGGCGGGCTAGGGCGGCGCGCAGCGCCTGGAGATCGGCGGCGAACTCGTCGGCGCTGGCATAGGCGGGAGCGGCGGCGTGCGGCTCGGCCGCCCAACCGGCGCCGGCGCCAGGCACGGAGGCGCCCGGGCGCTGTGGGTTCCCGCCGCCCGTCGGCCCGGCGGCGGCGGTTGCGTTCCCGGCGCCGCCGCCCGCGGCGGTGGGCGCCGGCTCGACCGGCAGACCGGCAATCAGGCGCAAGCGGGCGTAATTCGGCCACCGCCACGTTCAAGCGTTGGATGCTGCTGTTTGACCGCGACCCGGGCAAGCACTTCGCCGTGGAGATTGACCGTGCCTCCTACAGCGATTACCCCAAGACCCTCACCGCGTGGCCAACTGGGTGAACTGAGGCCTGCGGGGGCTGTACTTCTCCTGGAAGGGCAGGGGGCTTTCGCCTCCTTCGTGCTCGCCGGGGTGAGTTACCAGCACGAGTACCGGAGCGATAACTCCGAGCTCTCCAACACCTCGGCAAGCCTGGTGCTCGGGTTCACCCGCCTACCCTGGTCGGCACCAGTGGCGATCCGGGCCGAGGTAAAAGCCCAGCACGGGTTCGGGGGTGGCTATACCGACAAGATCTTCAGCCTCGGTGGGATGTTC
>OFHJ01000644.1_pt1 | contig 12453 bp, 11 predicted proteins | sample 1522001 | NCBI WGS metagenome assembly OFHJ01 (sample SAMEA2464838, study PRJEB22497) | soil metagenome | biome: Grassland; feature: Farmland; material: Clay | place: Australia | collected 2013-02-01 | depth 1.2 m | reverse complement strand
GTTTCGCCGAACGCAGAACAAGCCGCTGTCGTGCCTTCCATGGCCCTATCCCCTCATCCGAATCGAGGGCAGCTATAGATTCAGCACTTTCCCGGCTTGTCACGCACTCCTTCACCCGATTGCCCTGTTGGCCGGGCGGTTGCGCCTGGACATTGCGGAGCCGGTCTGCTGCACTTCTTCCTTTTGAGGATACCGGGTTTATGCCCGAGCATTTCGATCTTGGCCTCGTTATCGCGCTCATCGTGACGATCGGCATCGCCGCGCAATGGCTGTCGTGGTGGCTGAAACAGCCCGCGATCCTGATCTTGTTGGTCGCCGGATTGCTCGCCGGGCCGGTTTTTGGCGTGCTGGAGCCCGATGTTCTGTTTGGTAGGCTGCTGCTGCCCGCCGTCTCGCTCGCCGTGGCGGTCATCCTGTTCGAAGGCAGTTTAACGCTGAAATTCCGTGACATCCGTGGACACGGCCAGGTGGTGACCCGGCTGGTCACAGTGGGCGCCGTGATCTCGGCGCTGTCAATCGCCATCGTCGCATGGGCACTCGGGGTGCTTTCGTGGGAGGTCGCGCTTCTGTTCGGGGCGCTGGTCTCCGTTACCGGGCCGACGGTCGTCGTGCCAATCCTCCGATCAGCGCGGCTCAACCGGAACCTCGCCAATATCCTGCGCTGGGAGGGCATCCTGATCGATCCGTTGGGCGCGCTGGCGGCGGTCGCCATTTTCCAGCTCGTCGCGCTGGGAGCGGAGCGCGCGAGCGATTTCCTGCTCGGCGTGCGAATCTTCGGGGTCGGAATTGCGCTGGGTGCGGCGGCGGCCTTCGGCCTCGCCGTCGCTCTGCGCCGGCATTTGCTGCCGGATTATCTGCGCAACGTGACAGTCCTCGCGGTCGTCCTTCTCACCTTCTCGATCTCGAACGTGCTGGCTCACGAATCCGGGCTCATGGCGGTCACGGTGATGGGGATTCTGCTGGCCAATCTGGAAGGCGTGAACACAGAGGACATCCTCGATTTCAAGGAAAGTTTAACAGTTCTCCTCACCTCCGTGCTGTTCATCGTCCTTGCGGCGCGCGTTCCACTGGTCGGGCTTCGCGCGGATTGGTTTTCCGTCGTGGTTCTGCTCGGTTTCATTCTTTTCGTTGCGCGTCCGCTTTCGGTTCTGGCTGCGACGCTCGGGTCGCCGCTCTCCTGGGGGGAGCGAGCGGTTCTGTCGTGGATCGCGCCGCGCGGCATTGTCGCGGCTGCGGTATCTGCGCTGTTCGCGTTCCAGCTCGACGGGACGGGCCTGAAGGGTGCGGAGAGTCTGGTTCAGCTTACCTTTGCCGTCATCGTCGTGACCGTTTTCTTGCAGGGGCTTACGGCTCGGCTTTTTGCGACGTGGATGGGCGTTGCCGATCCAGAGGCGCGGGGCGTTCTGGTCGTTGGCGGAGATTCTTTTGCATTGGCATTGGCGCTTAGCCTCAAGAAGCTCGATATCGAGGTGATCGTTGCCGATGCCTCGTGGGACAACCTGCGCCGCGCGCGTATGGCGGGGCTCCGCACCTATCTCGGCATGGTCGTCTCCGACGACGCCGATCGGCATCTCGATCTGGTGGGGGTCGGCCTGTTGCTTGCGCTTTCCCATCGGGCACCGCTGAACGCCCTGGCCTGCCTTCGCTACGCGGGCGAGTTCGGCTCCGCTCAGGTCTTCAATATCCGCATTGCGGATACCGCCGAGGGCGCGACCAAGCCTGCCGGCCGCCCGCTCTTCAAAGAAGATGTAACTCTCGAACGGCTGGAAGCGCTGATCGCTGATCAAGGCTTCGAAATCCGCCATGCGAAGCTAACCGAGGAATTCGACTTCCCGCGGATGTCCGCGACGCAAAGCAACGAGTGCGTGCTGCTTTATGCCGTGTCGCCGGAAGGCGCGGTTCATCCCTTCGCCGAGGACCGGACCTTCCGTGCCGGACCGGGGTGGCGGATCGCTTATCTCGACAAGCCGAGCCGGGGCAAAGGCGATGGCGGCATGGGGGAAAATGCGCCAACCGAAGACGATATCGCGCGGGGTCGGAGATACCGATTGCGGCGGCGTTCGGTCCCAGCGCGGATATCAGGATTGGCCACAGATTACCAGGCCGACCATCCCGCGTCGACCATCAAGGTCGCGCCGTGGATCGCAGACGCCTCGTCGGAAGCAAGGAACACCGCGGCCCCGGTCATTTCCTCCGGTTGAAGGAAATCGCGGCCGGTCGGCGTCATGGTTCGCATGAGTTCGATATAGGCCTCGTTGCCCGGCGTCCGGAGATGGGCGTTTAGCGGCGTCGCGACATTGCCGGGCGCGAGCGAGTTGACATTGATGCCCTGGCGGCCGAGTTCCGCCGCCAGGGCCTTGGTCAGGATTTCGAGGCCGCCCTTCGAGGCGCAATAGGCCGGGCAGTTGGGAAACGCGCCGACCCCGGCGATGGAGGTGACGTTGATCACCTTGCCGCCGCCGTTCTTGCGGAACTCGGGGAGCAGCGCCTTGACGCAGAAGAAGGGGCCCTTGAGATTGAGATCGAGCTGTTGGTCCCAGATTTCCTCGGTGGTCTCGTCGACCGGAACGGTGCGGAACACGCCGGCGTTGTTGACCAGAATATGCACGGTGCCGAACGCGTCGATCACCTCGGCGATCACGCGTTCGATCTCGGGGATCTTCGCGCAATCGGCCTTGAAGGCCCGCGCGCGGCCGCCGGCGCTTTCGATGCGATTAATGACTGCGGCTGCCTTGGCGTCGTCGGCGTGGTAGACGATGGCGACCGTGGCACCCTCGGCGGCGTAGCGGATGGCGATGGCCTCGCCAATGCCTTGCGAGCCGCCGGTGACGATGGCCACTTTGTCTTTGAGCCGCATGGCAGGCCTCCCTTGCCGGTACCGGAGCGGGTGGCGGACGATCAGGAAATTTCGATCACGAGCTGGTCGGCGTCGAGCCCTTCCTGACCCTCGGCGGCGTGAACGGCTTTCACCGTGCCGGCGGTGGCGGCCGTGTGGGGGACCTCCATCTTCATCACCTCCATGATGAAGAGCGTGTCGCCCTCTTTCACCGCATCGCCCGGTTTGACCAGGATCTTCCACATGTTTCCGGCGGTCATCGTGCGTACTTCTTCAGCCATTCTCGTCTCCCGTGGTTTTCGATGTCCCGCCGCGGATTCAGGCGATTGCGCGCTCGGTGCAGATTTCCTTGAGCTTATGTGCCATGGCCTGTGCTTCCTCGACCGAGATCGCGGTGAAGTTCAGGATCTCGCCCGGCTTCGCCTGCCCGAGTTTCCAGAACGCCGCCTGAGGCACGGTATAGGGATTGATGAAGCCGCCCATGGAGGGGCCGTCGTTGACCAGGATGATCGGCGTCTGCCCGGCGAGATTGATGGCGCCGAGGGGATAGCCTTGATCGATGATGTTGGAGGGCAGCGCGCCATGCTCGGGCGCCTTGTTGGTGGCCTTATCGGTGAAGGTCCATTCCGGTCCCTCGAGACGGAAGCCGGTTCGGTCCGACTTGGCGGAGAGCTTCCAGTCGCTGGAGAGGAAGCGCTTGTGGCCCTCGGCGTCGATCCAATCGTCGTTGGGCCCAGCGACGACCTCGACTTGCCAGCGTTTGGTGGTCGAAATCGGCGGCCGGCAGTCCTCGCGCACCGTGCGTCCCGGCTCGCCGGTGCCGGCGGCCACCGGTACCACCTGGCCGGCCTTCAGCGCATGGCCTTCCATGCCGCCGACACCCGCCTTGTGGAAGGTCGCGCGCGAGCCGAGCCAGGGTTCGGTGGTGATGCCGCCGGCGATCGCGATATAGGTCCGGGTGCCGAGGCGCGCGGGACCGAGCGCCAGGACCTGGCCCTTGCGGACCGCAACGCTCTGCCACATGGCGAGCGGCTGCCCGTCGAGCGTCGGCTGCATCGTGGCACCGGTGACGGCGATGACGCCGTCGCGTTGGAACTTGATGGTCGGGCCGATATACTGGCACTCCAGGCCGGCATCGCCTGGGGCGTTGCCGACCAGCACGTTGGCCAGACGGAAAGACCATGAGTCCATAGGGCCCGACGGCGGAAATCCCTGGTTCCAGAACCCGATGCGACCCGGCCAATCCTGTACCGCGGTCTCTAGGCCCGGCTTGATGACTTCGAGCATCGCGTTATCCTTTCCTCAGAACCGCTTCGCCGGATCAAGCTTGGCGATCCAGGATTTGTACTGCGCGACCGAGAACTTCTGGTACTCGACGACGTTGAATTCGTAGCTGCCGTCGGTGACGCGGGCCTCGACCTCGTTGAACTCCTCGACCGTGCAAGGCACGAACTTGACGCGATCGCCTGGGCGGAACAGGCAGATCGAATCCTTGAACACCGGGAAGCGTTGTTGCGGATCCCAGATCGGCACCGGAGTGCGAGCGAAGATCTGGTAGCCGCCGGGCAAGAGTTCGGGATAGATCGCGGTCGAGGCGCCGCCCATGCCGACTGTTCCCTTCGGTGTCCAGGTGCGCGGCGGATTGTATTTCGGAGCGGTGAGCTTGCAGCGCGGATCGAGCGCCATCATGAAAGGCAAGCCAGGCCAAAAGCCGAGCGAGGCGACCCAGTATTCGGTGCCGGAATGGACGCGCACAAACTGCTCCGCGTCGGCGAGGCCGTTGAGTTCGGCGATGAATTCCGGATCGGTCTGCTTTGGCGTGATCTTGGCGATATAGTCCTGCACGCATTCGCGCGTCCAGGGATCGAGATAGACGGTCGGGAAATAGAACAGCCGGCTCTCCAGCTCAAGGTTGTCGGAGGGGCCGAGCGCCGCGATCAGCCCGCCCATCTCCTTCTTAAGATCGGCGAAGGAGATATCCTCCGGCTCGTAATGCAGCAGCAGCGAGGCGAAGCAGGGGGCGGTCTCGATCGCGCCCTTGATCTTGTTTTCCTCGATCGCGCTGGCGAGACCCTGCGCCATGAAGTTCAGCTCGAGGTTCATCTCGTTGCCGAACTCGATCAGCATGTAGCGATCGCCTCCTGGGAGGAACTTCGGTTCTTCGTAGATCATGTGCGGTCCCCCTCGGGTCCTCCCTCGGTCAGCCGATCAGCTCGGCGTGGTGGGCCTGGATGAAGCTGGTGGAAATCCGTCCGCCGCGGAAGGCCTGGTGATCCACGAGACGCGCGAGGAAGGCGGCGTTGCTCGCGATGCCCTCGATCCGGGTTGCTTCGAGCGCCTTGCGCATGCGCTCGATGGCTTGTTCCCGATCCTTGCCGTGAACGATCATCTTGGCGATCATCGGATCGTAGAAGGGCGTCACGAGATCGCCCTCACGGACGCCGCTGTCGACACGAAGCCCTTCCGCTTCCGGAAAGGCGAGGGTTGCGAGCCGGCCGGGCGAAGGCAGGAACATCTTGCTTGGGTTCTCGGCGCAGATGCGGCATTCGATGGCATGGCCGGTGGCGGCGAGCCGTTCCGGGTCGAGATCGGCGGCGATGTCCTCGCCATGGGCGAGGCGAATCTGAAGCCCGACCAGATCGAGCCCGGTGATCATTTCGGTGACCGGGTGCTCGACCTGGATGCGAGTGTTCATTTCGAGGAAGTAGAACGCGTCGGTGTCCGCGTCGACCACGAACTCCACCGTGCCGGCGGAGCGGTAGTTGATGGCGCGCGCGAGTGAGGCCGCGGCCTCGTGCATGCGCCGTCGCGTCTCTTCCGGCAAGCCGGGCGCCGGGGATTCCTCGACCAGTTTCTGGAAGCGGCGTTGGATTGAGCATTCGCGCTCGAAGATATGGGTGGCGCGGCCGTCACCGTGGCCGAAGACCTGGACCTCGACATGGCGCGCGTTGCGAATGTAGCGCTCGAGGAAGATCGTGCCGTCGCCGAACGCCCGTTCAGCCAGACGCTGCGTCGCCTCGGCAACCTCGCGTAGGCTGTCCGGCCCCTCGACGAGGCGCATGCCGACCCCGCCGCCGCCCGCGGTGGCCTTGACCAGAAGCGGGAAACCGACCGTCTCGGCGGCTTCAGCGAGGCCCTCGAGCGCACCACTGGCAAAGCGTTGGCTGCCCGGCAGGACGGGGACCCCGGCCTGCACCGCGAGCTTTCGCGCTCGTTCCTTGTCGCCCATGCTGGCGATCTGTTGCGAGGCGGGGCCGACGAAGGTCAGCCCGGCGTCTTCGACAGATTTGGCGAAGCCGGCGTTTTCGGCGAGAAACCCGTAGCCGGGGTGGATGGCGTCGGCCCCGCTCTTCCGGGCGGCGTCGAGAATGGCCTGGATGCGAAGATAGCTTTCGGCCGGTTTCGGCGGACCGATTTCGATGGCTTCGTCGGCGAGACTAACGTGGAGGGCGTCGCGATCCGCCTCGGAATGGACGGCGACAGTCGGCAGGCCGAGCCGCCGCGCGCTGTCGAGGATACGGACCGCGATCTCCCCTCGGTTCGCCACCAGTAGTTTTCGCATCGAGCGGTTACGCGGCCGAGAGGTAGGGGGCGACCGCCGTCTTGACCGCGATCGCGACCTCCACGGCATTCGGCGTGTCGGAATGCACGCAGATGCTGTCGGCGCGTACGCGCACGTCCTTGCCGCCAACCGAGCGGACCAGACCCTCGGTGATGGCGCGCCGGCAGCGCGCGGCCGCGTCGGCGGGATCGACGGCGTGATGCTCGCGGGTGATGAACAGCCCGCCATCGTCACCGTAGGCGAGGTCGCTATAGAACTCCGATACGAAGGCGAGGCCGCGAGCCGGATAGACCGTCTCGTGCAGCGTGCCGATCATGCCATAGACCGGGACCTTGAAGACCGAGACCGCGTCACAGATGGCATGAGCCATCTGCTCGTCGCGCGCCGCCATGCCGTAGAGCGAGCCATGCGGCTTCACGTGGTTGAGCTTCATGCCTTCGGCCTTGAGGAAGCCCTTCAGGGCGCCGATCTGATAGATCAGGCAATTAGCCAGTTCCTCGCGGCCGATCTTCATCTCGCGCCGGCCGAAGCCTTGCAGATCGGGCAACGAGGGATGGGCGCCGACGGCAACGCCATGCTCGCGCGCCAGAGCCACGGTCTTGCGCATGTGATTGAAATCCGAGCCGTGAAAGCCGCAAGCCACATTGGCGACGGTGATATGGGGCATTAGCCCGGCGTCGTCGCCCAGACGATAGATTCCGAAACCTTCGCCCATGTCACAATTTATCGTCGTCATCGCTCAATGCTCCCGGTTGACGGCTATTGGGGATGCCCGCGGGGCCGCTGGCCACTCCCGTCCGGCCGCCTCGGCTCGATCGGTTCGAAGCTTGCAGCCTTCATATCAGATATACAATATCTCAAATTCCCGTCCAGCATGATTCTCGGCCCTGACGGCCTTGACTCACACCGACCCGCCGGCGCGATCCAGAGCTTCGTTCAGGTGTGGCTGATGGCTCCGAACGGGCTGAACTTGAGGCCAAGGTCCTGCGCCACGGCGGCGTGGGTAATGTGCCCGGCATGGACGTTCAGGCCGTGGCGAAGGTGGACGTCGTCGGCCAGAGCCTGCCGCCAGCCCTTTTCGGCCAGCGCCAGGGTATAGGGCAGGGTGGCGTTGTTCAGCGCGAAGGTCGAAGTGCGGGCCACCGCGCCCGGCATGTTGGCGACGCAATAGTGCACGACGCCGTCGACCACGAAGGTGGGATCGGCGTGGGTGGTGGGGTGGCTGGTGGCGAAGCAGCCGCCCTGGTCGATCGAGATGTCGACCAACACCGCGCCAGAGTTCATCTGCTTGACGAGATCGCGGCTGACAAGCTTCGGCGCCGCGGCACCCGGCACCAGCACGGCGCCGATGACGAGATCGGCGTTCCGCACCTCGTTCTCGATGCTGTGCACCGTGGCGAAGACGGTGCGGATCTTCGAGCCGAACTCGGCCGCGAGTTCGGTCAGGCGGGGCAGCGATTTGTCGATCACGGTGACCTGAGCTTGCAGGCCCACCGCCATCCGCGCCGCGTGCGTGCCGGAGACGCCGCCGCCAAGGATCACCACTTTGGCCGGCACTACGCCCGGTACGCCGCCGAGCAGCACGCCACGTCCGCCGCATTCCTTCTCGAGGTGATGGGCGCCGACCTGAACGGACATGCGCCCCGCGACCTCGCTCATCGGCGCCAGCAGCGGCAGGCCGCCGCGGGCGTCGGTTACGGTCTCGTAGGCGATGCAGGTCGCGCCCGAGCGCATCAGGCCCTCCGCCTGCGCCTTGTCCGCGGCGAGGTGGAGATAGGTGAAAAGAACCTGGCCCGGGCGCAGCATGGCGATTTCCGGCGGTTGCGGCTCCTTGACCTTGACCACCATATCGGCGGTGGCGAAGACGCTGGCGGCGTCGGGAACGATTTCGGCGCCGGCCGAGCGGTATTCGTCGTTGCCGCAGCCGATGCCGCTGCCGAGTGCGGTCTCGACCATGACCTTATGGCCGTGATGGGTCAGCTCGCGCACCGCCGCCGGGGTCATCCCGGCGCGGTATTCGTGGGTTTTGATTTCCTTCGGAACGCCGATCAGCATTTGCTTCATCCATGGTATGCGCCGCGCGGACGCGGCATGGGGCACGCGGTATTTTCGGCCAGCGGTCCGGTCGGCAGAGCAATGGGTCGCACCATTACTGTCCGCCGCTTGACGGGGCGGCGGACCTGCGATTCCCGGTGCGCGCGCCCAAGGGCGCGCAGATTTCTGCGCTGCCTAAAACAGGCCGCGCTGTTTCACCGTGGCCAAGGTCTGCTCAAGGCCTCGCTCGAGGCGGTCGAACATCTCGTCGATCTCGGCGTGGGTAATGATCAGCGGCGGGCAGAGCGCCAGGCTATCGCCCATCGCGCGCAGAACGAGGCCATTGTCCTGGATCAGGCCGGCGGCCAGCGGGCCGACCGCCGCGGCGGGGTCGAAGGGGGCCTTGGTCGCCTTGTCGCGTACCAGTTCGATGGCACCGATGAGGCCGACGCCGCGGGTCTCGCCGACCAGGGGATGCTGGGCCAGGGCCTCGCGCCGGTGCGTGAAATGGGGGGCGATTTCGCGCACGTGGTCGAGGATATTGCGCTCCTCGTAAATTTTGAGTGTTTCAAGCGCGACCGCCGCGGCCAATGGATGGCCGGAATAGGTGAAGCCGTGGGCGAAGATGCCGATCTTCTCGCTCTCGCGCACCAGAGCGTCGAAGATCTTCTCATTGATCACCGTCGCGGAGATCGGCGCATAGCCCGAGGAAAGCTGCTTGGCCATGGTCATGATGTCCGGCACGAGTCCGTAGGTTTCCGTGCCGAACATGTTTCCTGTCCGCCCGAAGCCGCATATCACTTCATCGGCGATCAACAGGACGTCGTGCTTTTTCAGCACCTTCTGAATTTTTTCGAAATAGGTCTGCGGGGGCACGATGACGCCGCCGGCACCCATCACCGGCTCGGCGATGAAGGCTGCCACGGTGCCCGGGCCCTCGGCCAGAATCTGGGCGTCGAGCTCGTCCGCAAGCCTGGTCGCGAAGGCTTCCTCGTTTTCGCCGGGCCGCGCGAAGCGGTAGTGGTGCGGACAGGCGGCGTGCAGGATATTGGCGATCGGCAGATCGAAGTCGCGGTGGTTGTTGGGCAATCCGGTGAGGCTGGCGGCGGCAATCGTAACGCCGTGATACGCCTTTATGCGGGAAAGGATCTTCTTCTTTGCTGGCCGCCCGAGCGCATTGTTGTAATACCAGACAAGCTTAATAGCCGTGTCATTAGCCTCTGATCCGGAGTTGTTGAAGAACACCTTCGACATCGGCACTGGCGTCAGGTCGAGGACGCGCTCGGCGAGTTCGATCCCCGGGCGGTGAGACTTATGCGCGAACGAATGATAATAGGGCAGGGTCTTCAGTTGGCGTTGAGCGGCGTCGGCGAGGCGCGATTCGCTGAAACCGAGCGAGACGCACCACAATCCGGCGAGTCCTTCGATGTATTCCTTACCCTGATCGTCGAAGACATGAATGCCCTCGCCGCGGGCGACAATAAGTGGGCCTCTCTCAAGGTGCAGTTTGAGGTTTGTATAGGGGTGAAGAACGGTTGCGATGTCCCGTTGCGCGGCGGAATTCGAGAGAGAAGCCATTCGTGTTGCTCTCCAAGGTTCTATGATTGATCCGGCGGGGCGCCGCCGGGTCAGCTTCTGTCGTCGGCGAGGATCGGTGGCCGTGATCGATTTGCTATATAGGCGATGTGTGATATCATATGTCAAGTAACAAAGGGCGAGGCGGTGGCTTGCCGCCGCGGTCGGTACCGGCAGGCCTTGAGTTTGAATTTCGGTAAGCCGAATTTCGGAGTATAGGGTGGGCGCGACGGTGCGCGTTAAGGAAGGTACATGCGGAAGAAAATAAATCGCTTGGGAGCCCAGGATGAGGGGAAGGAAATGGCCAAAATGGGGAGGGCTGAGCCCACTATCGGATCATTGTCGCGCGTCGGCGACGGCGTGGCGAATCGCGAGCGCCCGCGTCGCTCCGAGGTCGGTCGGCCGGCCTCCGGCGTCGAGCTCGTGACGCTCTCGCCGGTAGCGCGGGAGACCCTGCAGGCGCAGGCCTACAACAAGCTCCGCGAAGCGCTGATGAGCGGGCTCTTCAGCCCGGGCCAAAGCATTACGCTGCGCAGCACCGCCGAGGCGCTCGGGACCAGTCCGATGCCGGTGCGCGACGCGCTGCGCCGGCTCGAGATCGAGCATGCGCTCGTGCCGCGCTCCAACCGTACGCTGGGCGTCCCTGAGATGACCTATGCCTCGCTCATCGAGTTGCGGGAGGTGCGTATGGCGCTCGAGGGACTGGCGGCGGAGAAGGCCGCCGCCCTGGTCTCGGCAGACGAGGTCAAGAAAACGGAGCATTATTATCAGGCCATGGCCGCGGCCGCCGAGGCGGGGGACCCAGGGGAATACATGCGGTCGAACTGGGCATTCCATTCATCGATCTACCGCGCCAGCCGCTCCGAGCTTCTGGTTTCGCTGATCGAGCCTACCTGGATGCGGATCGGGCCTTACGTGCGCATGATGCTGCCCGATCGGCAAAGCCTGATCGCGTCGCTCGGCAGTCACGCGGATGCCCTGCAGGGCATGAAGCGCGGCGATCCTGAGGTGACCAAGCAGGCGATCATGCGCGATATCTGGGAATCGGCCGAAGGTCTGGCCGACATGCTGAGGGCGCAGGACGAGGTGATCGCAGAGCCGGCCGCGGCGCCGCGGTCAGGGGGGCGTCCCAAGGGCGGCGCGCAGCGGCGTTAGGCGGCGATGGCGCGGCGGGTGTATTCGGCGATGGCAGCATCGGTCGCGGGTGCCCGCGTGGGGTGGACGGGCCGATGATCTTCGAGCAGGCGGAATTCCATCCGGGTGGCGATCGTGCCATCCTGATGCTGCTCGGCGACGAAATGAGCTTCGATCTCAATTTTCTCGTCCACAGCGTGGCGGGCCGTATCCGCGAAAGCGCGATGCGCGGTGTGATCGAGCTTATTCCGGAGATGGCGTCGATCCTGATCAGCTACGATCCGGACCGCATCGGCTACGAAGACTTGGTGGCGGAGCTCGATGCCGTTCACAAGGGGGTCGGGCACTCGGAGGATGCCGAGCTCGACAGTCGGCTCTATTACGTGCCGATTCTCTATTTCGATCCCTGGACGCGCGCCTGCGTCGACGACTATCGTGCGAAGATAAAGGATAAGCCGTGGGACGGCGACCTTCTCGTCGATCTCAACGGCCTCTCCGGGCTGGAATCGCTGAAGCGGGTGCATGCCGGCACGGAATATTGGGTCGCGGCGCTCGGCTTCTGGCCGGGTCTCTGTTCGCTCCTGCCGCTCGACCCGCGGTGCCGCCTGACGGCGCCGAAATACAACCCGCCGCGCACCTGGACGCCGAAGGGCACGATTGGCCTGGGGGGCGCGATCACCTGCATTTATCCCGATCAGACGCCGGGCGGCTACCAGATCTTCGCACGCACGCCGATGCCGATCTGGGATCCGCACCAGCGCCTCGCCGCTTTCAAGGAGAGCTTGGCGCTCTTCCGCCCCGGGGATCGTGTTCGCTTCGTCCCTGTCGAGCGCGAGGAATACGACTATATCGAGGCCAAGGTCGAGGACGGGACCTACCAGCACCCGGGTGTGTCCTACCAGCGTTTCTCCATCCGGAATTATCGCCGCTGGCTCCAAGGCATCGATCCCGCCGAGCGCTTTTGAGAGGGGCCGAATGTTCGAAGTGGTCAAGCCCGGCCTCGAAACCTCGGTACAGGATTTCCCCGGCCGGATCGGATTTTGGGAGCAGGGGTTTCCGCCCTCGGGGCCGCTCGATTCGTGGTCGTTCCGGCTCGCCAATCTTCTGGTCGGGAACGACGTCGGTGCGGCCGGCCTGGAATGTCAGTTTATCGGGCCGAGTCTGCGCTTTCTCGTCGACGGTGTCGCCGCGGTCACCGGGGCCGATCCGGGCGGACAGCTTCCTGTGGTCGTGACGTCGTCGCTCCCGGCCACCGTGCCGGCACAGCTCGCTGTGACGAGGACGGAGGCCGAGAGTGTCGCCCCTGTGCTCC
>OFHJ01000643.1_pt1 | contig 12480 bp, 10 predicted proteins | sample 1522001 | NCBI WGS metagenome assembly OFHJ01 (sample SAMEA2464838, study PRJEB22497) | soil metagenome | biome: Grassland; feature: Farmland; material: Clay | place: Australia | collected 2013-02-01 | depth 1.2 m | reverse complement strand
ATCCAGGCTCGTCATGCAGCTGGTAATTCCAGCCATTCGCTGTTCCGTAGCCAACGAGGTTGTGATATCCGTTCTGTACCTGTTCTCCCATTGCCGAAGGCCCAACAACCCCAACGAGCAATTGGAAATGATCCACGCGGCCGCTTTCAGAGCGTCTTATCAGGCCGGCTCCGACGTAGAGCCAGGCGGCATACGGCCGGTCATTCGGGTTCGGAATCGATGCGGTAATATTGGTTGGCGTGAAGATACTCTGGCCGACAATTGGAAATTGATACCTTTGGCCGGCGACGGGTCCCGCGCCAAGCCAGTGTGCCACGTGTCCGAAGTCATCCGACAGACCACTCCAGAAGCCACCGGCTGTCTCAGCAGCGGTTCGCGTGAACATCAGTCCCTGCGTGTAGTGCCGATCCTGATGAGTGAATATGCCGTCATCTTCTTCTGTCAGCGCATAGATGGTTGACGGCGTCGTTGCATGGGCCGCCCGTCCAAGAAGAACAAGACTCAGCACCGCACCAATAATCGCCACCTTTCGTCGCATGAAATTCCCCTTGGGCGACAGGCGCCCCCTGCTAGTGCTCTAGGTTTTCCGGTTTCGATTGTTCGAGCCGGTTTATCTGAATCAATACTGCTGATTGGCGATGATGCTAACCACCACCGTTTGATTCTTGGGCATCGTAGCGTAGCTTGGATTGCAGCGTCGCGTGAAGCGGCCGAACGGCCGCCAGCACGGTCGTCGTTTCGAGGTCCACCGGCCGACCTTTCAAGTCAGTCATGAGTCCGCCAGCCTCGTTGACAATCAGCGAGAGTGCTGCAATATCCAGGATATTGACGTCTGACTCGATCACGGCATCAAGGCGGCCCGAAGCCAACCAATGGTAATGCAGGAAATCGCCATAGCCGCGTATCCTGTGCAATTTTGGGATCAATTCGCCAAATCTGGGCCACGCATTACTGCGCGCCAGCCCAGCCAGATTGCCGGTTGAAAGCGTTGCCCGATCCAGGGATCTCGTGTCAGATACCTGAAGGCGAATGCTTCCGACGCTCCCGCTTGCCGTCAGCTGCCATGCACCACCACCTTTTTCGGCCCACATGGTTTCGCCGTCGGGGTTTTCTGCATACCAGCACGGGGCGTGTGAAATCCCCGCGATGAGTTGTCCCTGGTGCATTAATGCGATCTGGACTGAAAAAAGTGGATATCCACGGACAAACGCCTTAGTCCCGTCAATCGGGTCGATCAGCCACAAGTAATCTGCCCCCGTTTGTTTGCGACCCAATTCTTCACCGTAGAAACCATGATCGGGAAACCGCGCACGGAGAAGATTGGTAATGATGCGTTCGGCCGCCACGTCGATCTCCGTGACCGGACTGGCGTCCTCCTTGTAGCGGACTGTGAAGTCGCTCCTGTAGGCGTCACGGATAATCCGGCCTGCTGCCTCGGCAGCGTGAAGGGCGGCAAGGACGAAGTCGCTGGGCATATCAGATCCGATTGGCAGGCAAGTCGACATGATACCTGTTGACGAATGATATAGACTTAAGCCGTCACAGGTGAGCACGCCTCGACGGGCGTGCCTGAAACGGGAAGTCGGTGCGAGTTCTCCAATCGGAGGTTCCATGCCGGCGCTGCCCCCGCAACGGTAGATGGGGATATCGGCTTTTCGATATCCGGCAACACCATGCCACTGGACATTTTGTCTGGGAAGGCTGCCTTGATGGCATCGCGTCATCACCATGAGCCCGGAGACCGGCCTGCGATGGAGTTCGCACCATCGGTGCGATCAGGCCTATCGCTTGCCTGCGGGGTCGCAGGCCAAAGGGAGCATGACAATGGTGAACCACAGACCTTGGTTGGCGGCGCTCGCTTTCGCGCCGACAGCAGCGTTTGCTGCAACGTCGACTTCGACGGCCATTCTTCTCAATCCGATCACAATTACTGCAACGCGTACGCCGGTGCGACAGCTGAGTGAGCTGACCCCAACGCTTGTAATCACGCACGCGCAAATCGAACGTTCTGATGCGACCAGCGTCGCCGGCCTGCTGCGGGAGTTTGCCGGACTCGAGATTTCACAGGCGGGAGGACCCGGTCAACCGGCTTCGCTTTTTATCCGGGGAGGGAACAGCAATTATACGGTGGTGTTGATTGACGGCGTCCGGATCGACGATGCGACGACCGGGGCCCCACCGCTGGCTGAAATCACACCCGAAATGATTCAGCGCATCGAGGTGATCGAGGGGCCTCGCGCCACGCTATATGGTGCGGATGCCATCGGAGGTGTTGTCAACATCATTACACGGAAGCCGGGTCCGGCACGGTTCGATGCGAGCGTGAGTGGTGGAAGCTTCGGAACCATTTCGACGGGCGCGGCACTTCGAGATCAGGGAACAGTCGGTGATCATGCGTGGGGCGCCGTGTTTGATGTCCAACAGGAGCATATCGCCGGACTACCCCCCTACGCAGGCAGTTCAACCCCCTCCGCATATCGGAACCGGACCCTGAATGGCCGGGGAACTCTGGATCTTGAAGGAGTCCATCTTCAGGTCAGGGCTTGGGATGCCAGCGGCAACACCCAATATCTCAACACCGATTTTTCCTACCCACCTCCCAGCTATAGCCCCGTTTTCACCGGATTCAGCCCGGCTGCCGAAGATTTCCACGATCAGATTCTTGCGATTGGCGCAGCCGACCAGTTCACGCAGATCTGGCATTCGAGCCTCACCTTGAGTCGGAGTCTCTACCGCCTAGTGCAGGATCAGCCGGATCCCGGGACGAGTCAACCTGGCTTTGCACGGGTTATTCGTCCGGAGCTGGATTGGCACAACATCGTCGATGCAGATCGTCATAACCGCATCTCCTTTGGTCTTCGCGCGTACCAGCAGCGAGTCAACGCGCTTTCCTATGGAAGCGCCTACAGCCAGAGCAAGGCCACCGAGTACGGTGATGTGGAAGACGAAGCCAACTATGGCCCAAACCATATCGTCGGGGCAGTCAGCTATCTGCATGATGGCGTATTCGGTGGACGTTTCGATTGGAATCTCGGGTATGGTTACGATCTCTATCGAGCGACCCGGCTGATCGTTTCCGCCGGGACAGCATTCCGGGCCCCGACACCCACCGAACTCTACTACCCGGGCATCAGCAACCCCCATTTGCAGCCCGAGAAGGCGATCAGCTACTCGATCGCCGTGAGGCAGCGGATCGACCATCATCAGTTCGTGCGGCTTGGCCTGTTTCGCACCGATATCAGGGATTACATTGCCTACGGCGTGAACTTCATCCCGCATAATGTTCAAAGGGCGCGACTGGAGGGGGTGCAGGCCATGTGGCGCTACGTCAGTGCGAAATGGACGGCTCGGGCTGATGCAATCTGGCAGGATCCTCGCAACCTCAGCACCGACAGCGCCCTGCTTCGGCGCGCCCGGCTGATCGGATCCGCCCGGGTCGAACGTCATTCGGGACGCTATGAGTTCGGCGGTGCAATCTACCTGTCGACGTTGCGCCACGATATCGGTGCAATCGAGGGTGCTCCAACCACGATCGGCGGCTATACGCTGATCAGCGTCAATGCCGGAGTGCAACTCACTTCCCAGCTGCGCCTGGGTGTCCGACTCAAAAACCTGTTCAACCATCACTACCAGACGGCCTCCGGATATAACCAACCCGGAAGCGCGGTCTACGCGACCCTTCGCTATCGTTTGCCGCTATAGTGAATCCGCCTGTGTCGGCATCACGACGGATGCAACATGTTTACGAGTTCCCGCGAAAATCAGTGTCGATAGTCCATGCCTCGACTTAGCAAAATCGTCACCCGCACCGGGGATGGCGGCCAGTCTGGGCTGGCTGATGGCACGCGACGCGCGAAGACTGACCTTCGCTTTGAGGCCATTGGACAGATCGATGAACTCAACTGTGTCCTCGGAGTTGTGCTGACCCACCCGCTTTCCGCCGCAGTGCAAACGCTGATTGAGCGAGTCCAGCACGAACTGTTTGATATTGGCGGCGAACTGTCCTTACCCGGCGCGAAGGTCGTTGATGAGTCGATGGTGGCGAGCCTGGAGATATTTGCTGAGGAATTCAACGCCTCACTGCCTCCGCTCAAGGAGTTTGTATTGCCGGGAGGCAGTCCGGCCGGTGCGGTCATGCATCTAGCACGAGCAGTGGCACGACGAGCTGAGCGCGCCATCTGGTGCCTCGCCGCTGAACAGGCCATCAACCCGTTGACTGCGCGTTACCTCAACCGGCTCTCCGACGTGCTGTTCATCTGCGCCCGATTACAGGTGCTCAAGGCAGGCGATTCCGAGATCACCTGGCGTCACCGCCGCCGGTCATGAGTGGCGTTCCGTCCGGTCGGCGGGTTTTGCGGAATGACTTGTCGGATGAGTATGCGGCGCGTGCGTCCATGAGGCGCCGACAGACTTGGTGTATTCCCTTCAGGACGCGCGGTGAAGCCCGGGAGACGAGGTCGCTGTCTACTGAATAGATGGTATGGAAACGCGCAGCCGGGTCCGCTGAAAGCTGTTTCCAGTATGCCTTGATTGATGCTCGGCTCTCACGGTTACCGTAGAGGACGACCTGTGGAGCCCGCGCGAGGACGGCTTCGGCGCTGACCGGGCCGGAGATCGCGGACATGTTGGCGAATACGTTGCGGCCACCGCATATTTTCAGGACCGCGCTGACACTGCTTTTCCGGTTGACGGTGTAGGCTGGATTGACGCCAATCTGGTAGAAAACCCGAAGTGGTTGCATGCCTTCATAGCGTCTTCGTATTGCGCCAAGACGGCGCATGAAGCGTGCTGCGGCACGGTCTGCAGTTGTCTTGGTGCCGAGGAGTTGTCCGATTCTTCGCAGTGCTGTCGCAATCCCACTCAGTCTGCGAATGTGGGGGACTACCACGCGTAAACCCAGTTGGCGGAGTCGGGCGATCGTCTTCGGTGGGGTGCCCCCTTCCCATGCCAGCACAAGATCCGGTCGGTCAGCCACGACAGCCTCAAGGTCAACGGCATAAGCGTTGCCAATACGCGGAATATCGGCGGCTTTCGGCGGGAAGTCCGTATAGGCTGAAACGCCGACCAGGCGATTGCAGCCGCCGGCCGCACAGACCAACTCGGCGAGATTGGGTGCCAGGGTGATTATGCGCTGGGGGGGTGTGGCCCAGGCATTGACAATAGAAAGCAACATGCACATCAGGCAACGCCATGCCATTGAACGGGAAGATGACACCGGAGTATCAAGTATTAACGGTTGCCGCTGTTCGGAAAACGTCGCGTATGTCAAACCGGCGGCAGTATGACTGGTTGCCATGGCCCAAGGGATTCATGGCCCTGATCGGTGGGTTCATCGTGGGAATTCGATTTCGAAAAGCGCGCGCGGCCATTCAAAGGTTGGCCCGGGATCAGTTTTTCGTGCCGGGGCAATGTCCCCGTGGCCAACAATGCGTTCGAGGGCCAGGCCGGGGTATGTTTGCAGGAGGACATGGCCAATGCGCCCCAGCAGCGTGTACTGGATGTCGGTGAACGGATCGTCGTCACAGCCTTCCAGCTCGATGCCGATGGAAAAATTGTTGCACTGGTCGCGACCGTCGAAACTGGACAACCCCGCGTGCCACGCGCGATGATCAAAGGGAACGTATTGCGTGATTCCGCCATCGCGGAATAGGCAAAGGTGGGCCGAAACGCGAAGCCCCTCCAGCCGATCGAAGGATGGGTGTGCCGCGGTATTCAGACGGCCCAGGAATAGATCGTCGATGAACGGCTCGCCGTAGCATCCGCGTGGCAGTGAAATCGAATGGATCACCAAAAGGCTGATGTCTTCCGGGTCGGGTCGTGCATCAGCATGAGGCGAATTCATCTGCCGCGCTGTGAGCAGTCGGTGGTACTGGATGTCTAGCCCGGACGGCGGCCTAAAATTAAGATATGGATCCAATGGAAGTTCCCGACAGGATGCAAAGGGCTGAATGAATTTCCGACTGATGAAAAGCCTGATTCCGGTGTTGCCGGCCCTGTTTCTGTGTGCCTGCGCAGCGTTGCCAGGGGCCGGTTTTCTGTCGTCAGGACAACAGTCTAAGCCGGTCGGGGGAGGCTCGACCAGTCCGACGGCTTCGGCGACACCGATCCGTTTGACAAGCCGACACTATGTACTGGCTAACGGGCTAAGGCTGGTTGTCCATGCAGACCCTCATGCATCGGCGGTCGCGCTTGCAATGTGGTATCACGTCGGCTCAAAAGATGAACCGCCCGGCGAGCACGGACTTGCCAGATTGTTCGGCCATGCCATGCTGGATGCGTTCCAATCGAGCATCGGGATCGGCATCCAGCCGCTCGAAGTGGCCGGCGCAACCCATGTCGGGGTGCGCGTCACCCGCGATGCGACCGAGTTTCACGAGACTTTGCCTCGTCCGGCACTGGATCTGGGCCTATGGATTGAGGCGCAGCGAATGCGGCATCATGCCGAAGACATCAACGGGATGGTGTTGCAAGCTGCGCGACAGGCAATGCTTCATGCGCTGGTTCAGCAGGACCGGCAGCCGTATGGTCGAGTGCCGGCCATCATTGCTCGGATGACTTATCCTGCGGGACACCCCTATTCTTGGACGCCTGACGGCTCGGCGGCGGGTCTGTCCGATGTGACCGTCGACGATGCCAGGAGCTGGATGGATCGATACTTCAATCCAGCCAATGCCACCTTAGTCGTTGCGGGGAATGTCAGGCCGTCAGCAATCAAGGCACTCGCGGATCGGTACTTTGACGGACTCTCTAATGGTCAGCGCGTGGGCCACCTCACTCGCTGGGTGGCTCGGATGCACGGCGAGCGTCGCCGAACCATGGTGGAAGCGGTGCCACGACCGAGGCTTTACATGGTCTGGAATGTGCCCCCAGCCTTCACATCCGACGTTGCTCGATTGCAGTTGGCTGCGGCGGTCTTGGGCAGTGGCAACGACAGTCTTCTCTTTCGGCAACTCGTTCGTAAGGATCGGCTCGCAACCCATGTGTCGGCGATTGTGGAGCAACATGAGGCGGGCTCGCAGTTTGTCATTACCGTCGACCTCAAGCCTGGAGTGTCGGCGGCCCGGGTTGAACGGGATGCCGACAAAACTCTCGCTAACCTGTTGGCGGATGGTCCTTCTTCCCATGCCTTGAGGCGTGCGCGAACGACTGTTCTGGCTCGCGTCGTGCGCCAGTTGCAATCTCTCTCCGGCCAAGCGAGATGGCTTGCGCGAAGCCAGGTTTTCACAGGTTCGCCTGATGCGTGGAAACATCAAATCAAGGTCATTCGTTCCGCCGATGGGCAAGCCGTGCGAGACGCGGCGGCGGACTGGCTGTCGGGCGGGGTTTTCAGTCTGTACGTGGTACCGAAGTCGTCAGGCTCAAAGCAGGATGCCTCCAATGCGCCTGGACAGCCGCCACCTTCGGTTGGCCCCCCGGAGCAAATGCATGTGCCGCGGCTTCGAGCCGTGGCCCTGTCCAACGGCATGGTCGTTCTTCTGGCACGGCGAGATACCGCGCCGTTGGTTGATTTTGACCTGATCATCGGCGGCGGTCTAACGTCCGATACCGGGATAACCAACGGTACAGCCCGTTTGGCCTTCAAGTTGCTGGGTGACGCGTCGGCCAGCAAGGATTCGACAGACAATCAGAAACTGGATGACCTGGGGGCCCGGCTGAACGCGCGAGTTGATCTGGATGCGGCCGACCTGCACATGTCGGCGCTCCATTTGCACCTCAGGAAGTCACTCAAGGTTTTTGCCCAACTGGTCAAGCATCCCGCTTTTCCGGCCGCAGCCGTTGCTCAAGGGAAGGAACAGCTTCTGGCCGCCATCGCGACTCAACGCGATTCCTTGGCCGGCATATTTCATCGTGTACTCACGCCCATCCTTTTTGGCCCGAGCCATCCTTATGCCCACGCGGGTCTTGGAGAGGCTGACTTGATCCGGTCCATTGATCGACAGGACCTTGTTGCCTATCCCCGCCGCTGGGCCCGTCCAGACAATGCCACCTTGCTTGTCACGGGCGACATCGACCTGCCAAGGCTCGAATCGCTGATTCGATCGGATTTCGGGAATTGGCACGCTTCACCGATCCCGCTGACCCAGGTGCAGATTCCGAACGTTTCGCCACCCGAGGCGCAGCAGGTTGATCTGGTGAATCTTGACAGGGCCGCACAAGGCCTGATTGTTGCAGCCCGCCTTTTGCCGCCGCCGACCGAAATCGACGAACCTGCCCTTCGTGTTGCCAAAGCCGCACTTTGTGCCCATCTTGCCGTGGCCCTTGGCATGAAGAAAATCACGTTGACAACTCAGGACAGCGGCGTCTTCTGCGGACTGCTGCCTGCACAAAGCCAGCAGGTGTTTTATGTAGGTGTTCGCGTTCCAACGAATAAGACCGCTACGGTTACGCAGGCTCTTGGAAAGCAGCTGGATATGTCGATACCACTCAGTGCCAAGTCGATCGATCTCGCCAAGCAGGCCATGGCTCTCCGTTTGCCGGCACAGCTGCAGACATCAGGGGGGCTGTCGGCGAGTTACGTACGAATGCTCATGCTGGGTCTTCCGCAGGACAGCATCCACCATCCGGTCTGGACCATCGAGAGCCTGCAACCGGAACAGGTCGAGCAGGCGGCGAATCAGTTTCTACGTCCAGCCGCAGCACTGACCTGGATCGTGATCGGTGACAAGGCAAAGATCCAGCCATCGCTCCAGGCAATCCACTTTGGAGCCATTCAACTGGTCAACCGTGACGGTCGCCCCGTTGAGTCAGGGTCATAGACGATGCCCAGGATTCCTTGGGGCTGCCGGTCACGTTCTTGGAATGTCCGGTCCTTTAATTACACCGACATCAATTGATCTGACCCAAGGGTCGGGTGAACGTGAATTTCGCAGGCTGCTCGACCAGCACCTTGAACGGTTCCCCTGGTCCATTGCCTTCAAGTTCCGAAAAAGGAAGGTTGATCAGGAACAATCCGGTGCCAATCGCGGTGGCCGCGAGTCCTAACGGCCGAACCAGCACCATATCAAACATCATCATTCCTGCTGAAGGCGATCCTGCCTGTGAGAATTTCTGTTCCTGCTGGTAGGTGGGCGTCTTCTGCTGGTTTTCATACGATTGAGCTTGTGCCGCCGAGGCCCCCAAAAGCAATGCCGAACCTGCAAGGAGGCTGCATGCTGTCCTGAATTTGATGTTCATCCCACTTCCCCCGACAATCATCAGCCAGATATCGGCCCAACGTAAGGCTACGATTCCATTAAGCTCAGGTCAACAACCGTGCCATTCAGGATCCACATCGCGCTCTATGAACCCGAAATCCCGCCAAATACCGGAAACATCATCCGTCTATGCGCCAACACAGGGGTTTCCCTGCATCTCATTGGCCGTTTGGGGTTTGGTCTTGATGACGCGCGCCTCCGGCGCGCCGGCCTCGATTACCACGAATTCACGAACCTGAACCGTTATCCTGATCTCGATTCATTTCGCGCTCTCTTTTCAACATCGCGGGTGTTCGCATTTTCGACGCGCGGATGTGTGCGTTATGACACGATCGTTTACCAACCCGAAGATATCCTCATGTTCGGGCCGGAGACGCGCGGTTTGCCCCAGGCTTTACTCGATGAGTTGCCTGATGAACGGACGGTTTATATTCCTCAGCAGCCACACAGCCGCAGCTTAAACCTTTCCAATGCCGTTGCGATAACGACATTTGAGGCATGGAAGCAGATGCAGTTCGCAGGATCGGCATTACGCTAGTACCTCTATATAGTTGGAATAAATGAAACTCATGCATTACTTATTCCTTTGAGCCGTCTAATTGCGCAGGATCACGCCGATTATTCGTTCTAACGGATATGTGCTGCACATATTTACGGGTTAATAGCTTGCTAGTGAGTGTAGCCAGTCCAGGCTCTTAGTGTGTGCAGCAAAGAGTTTCCAATGATCGCCACTTACGGCCATCTTTGTATAGTTACAGAAGGTCCGATAGCTTTTCTTTCAGATTGTCGTTACTCAGTCCTAGACGATCTAGAAATTTAAAGAATGATGATGTGAATATTGGTTTGGCAGCTAATCTGCAGAACCGTGTTGGTTTTTCTTGCCAATTAATTTGGCAGCTCCAGAAACCAGAGGTCAGTCTATCAGTCAATCTGGCGAGAAAATGTTCTTTGTTCGTTAGAGCTAAGAGATTGTGGCAACATCGCTGCCTTTCAGTTTAAAACGAATTCAAGACGTATAACTCATGAGTAACGCTACGCCTCTACGAATATTAGTCAACGACCATTGTGGTCATCCATTTCAGGTGCAGTTGAGTAGGTGTTTGGCGGGCAGGCACTACACTGTTCTCCACACCTATTGTGCATCTGTATCGACACCTCGCGGCAACCTTAATAATCTACATAGTGATTCTAAGTCGCTTGATATTGTAGAGGTGCGGCTTACTGAAGATTTTGATAGATATGCTTTGCTTCAGCGGTGGCGACAGGAACGCGAGCTAGGTCATAAGCTTGCAGCGTTGGTTCATGAATTTAGACCAGACATTGTTATTTCTAGCAATACCCCGCTAGGCACTCAAGCAATATTGCAGAAAGCATCGCGGCGCACAGGTGCCGGGTTTGTTTTTTGGATGCAAGATGCGCTTGGCGTAGGTTATAGGAATGCATTACGGCAGAAAATTCCAGCCGTTGGAGATATTTTTGGAACTTCATTCCAGCTCTATGAACGTGCACTTATAGCGCGTTCCGACGAAGTCATCGTAATTACCGATGACTTCATTTCATACATTCCTAAAACGGTGCGACGTCGAGGTTCGGTTACAGTGATAGAGAACTGGGCGCCACTCGAAGAGCTTCCGCTTGTGGAGAAATGCAATGACTGGAGCAAGAGGAACGGCCTTCAGGATACGACCAATTTCCTCTATTCGGGAACGCTTGGGTTGAAACATAATCCTGATCTATTGTATCAACTTGCAAAACAAACGGCTTCGTATCCCGACATCCGCGTAGTGGTTATCTCTGAAGGGCTGGGTGCCGAGTGGCTTGCTGAACGCAAGCGGGATGAGCAGCTGGACAATTTGGTGCTCTTACCGTTTCAGCCTTTTGAGCAGATGTCGAAGGTATTGAGCTCATCAGACGTGCTTATTGCTCTTCTCGAAAAAGATGCGGGGAGGTTTGCAGTGCCTTCAAAGGTTCTTACTTATCTCTGTGCGGAGCGCCCATTATTACTTGCTGTCCCTCGTGAAAATCTGAGTGCTAAAATTGTTGAGCAGAATGTCGCTGGAATCACAGTTTCTCCAGATGACAAAAATGGCTTTGTGAAAGCCGGCTTGCGTTTGCTGCAAGATCTGGAGGCTCGGGAAATCTACGCGAAAAATGGGCGAAGATATGCCGAGAGTGCATTCGACATTGAGTTCATTGCCGATAAATTCCAACAAATTATCCATCGAATCCGGCCGTAACGTGAAGTAGCTGGACGTTTTTAAGACATTCATGAAGAAGAGAGTTATGACTACAAAGACAGCAGCAGTGTGTGGAGCTGGCGGATTTATTGGGAGCCATCTAGTTAAGCGTCTAAAGGATGAAGGATACTGGGTTCGTGGTGTTGACTTAAAATATCCAGAGTTTTCCCAGACAGTTGCTGATGATTTTTTGATTGGTGACCTGCGTGATCCAGGTGTATGTCGCAACGTTGTGGATCGGCGATTTGATGAGGTGTACCAACTAGCTGCTGATATGGGCGGCGCCGGCTTCGTTTTTACCGGTGAGAATGATGCCGACATTATGCATAACTCTGCGCTCATCAATCTAAACATGCTCGAGGCTTGCCATCGCAGGAACACCAAGCGCATCTTTTATTCGTCATCAGCCTGTATGTATCCAGCTTACAATCAAGAAGATCCAGAGAATCCAAATTGCGCTGAGGGTTCAGCTTATCCTGCAGCACCAGATAGCGAATACGGCTGGGAAAAACTTTTTAGCGAAAGACTTTACTTGGCTTTTGCTCGGAATTATGGGATGGAAGTGCGAATAGCGCGCTATCACAACATTTTTGGCCCAGAAGGGTCTTGGCGCGGTGGGCGCGAGAAAGCGCCAGCAGCCTTGTCTCGCAAGATTGCAGAAGTTCCGGACGGTGGTGAAATAGAAATTTGGGGTGATGGCAAGCAGACTCGCTCATTTCTCTTCGTGGATGAATGCGTCGAAGGCACGATTCGCCTTACACGGTCTGATTTCTCGGGACCAGTTAACATTGGTTCTAACGAAATGGTCACCATCAATGAACTTGCTGAAATGATTATGGGTATAGCCGGAAAGAAGCTTTCCGTTCGTCATATCGAGGGACCACTTGGTGTGCGTGGGAGAAATTCTGATAACCGATTCATTAGGGATAGGTTGGGATGGGCGCCCATAGAGCCACTTCATAAAGGCATTCAGATTACCTATTCTTGGATTGCCAAGGAGGTCGAAAAGGCGCATTTGTTTCGGTGAGCGTAATTTCTAGCAACCAGTT
>OFHJ01000642.1_pt1 | contig 12502 bp, 8 predicted proteins | sample 1522001 | NCBI WGS metagenome assembly OFHJ01 (sample SAMEA2464838, study PRJEB22497) | soil metagenome | biome: Grassland; feature: Farmland; material: Clay | place: Australia | collected 2013-02-01 | depth 1.2 m | reverse complement strand
CGCCACTCAACAGCGGGCGCTGCAGCTTCTGCAGCGAATCACCGTGTAGCCAGCCCGCCGACAGCCGATGAGCCCTCAACTCACTGATCAGAAAGGAAATCACTCACGTCCGGTGGGAGAACTTCGGGTTAGGTACGCAGCACGATCTTGCCGATGTGGGCGCCGGATTCCATCAGCGCGTGGGCACCGGCGGCGTCGGTGAGCGGGAAGGCGGCATGGATGGGCAGGCGAAGCGACTTCGACTCGATGAGCGGCCAGATCTCCTTGCGCAGCGCCGCGGCCAGGCGGCCTTTGCTCTCGACCGACTGAGGGCGCAGCGTGCTGCCGCCCAGCATCAGCCGCTTGCGCATCAGCTCCCGCAGGTCGACTTTCGCCTCGCGGCCACGCTGGGTCGCGATCACCGCGATGCGCCCTTGCACCGCCGCCGCGGCGATATCGCGCTCCACGTAATCTCCACCGACCATGTCCAGAATGACATCGGCCCCTCGCCCCTCGGTCGCCGCCAGGGTCGCCGCGACGAAGTCCTCGCGCTTGTAATCGATCGCCGCGTCCGCGCCGAGAGAGCGGCACGCGGCGCATTTCTCCGCGCTGCCGGCGGTGACAATGACGCGCGCGCCGTAGGCCTTGGCCAGCACAATGGCCGTGACGCCGATGCCGCTCGATCCGCCATGGACCAGCAGCCACTCGCCGGGCCGCAGGCCCGATCTCTGGAAGACGTTGTAATAGACGGTAAACACCGTCTCCGGGAGCACCGCGGCCTGCTCCAGGGACAGCGTCCCCGGCACGGGCAGGCACTGCACGGCGGGCGCCACCGCATACTGGGCATAGCCTCCGCCCGCCACCAGCGCGCACACGCGCGATCCCAACGCCGGCTCGCTTACCGCGGCGCCCACGCGCACCACTTCGCCCGCCACCTCCAGCCCTGGGATGTCGCTCGCTCCCGGCGGTGGTGGATAGTGTCCCTGGCGCTGCATCACGTCAGGGCGATTGACCCCCGCGGCCGCCACGCGAATCAGCACCTCGTGCGGGCCCGGCTCCGGCACCGGACGCTGCGCGGCGCGCAACACATCGGGCGGTCCGGGCTGGGCAATCTCGATCGCGGTCATCAAGCTCGGTACGCTCATGGTGAAATAACCTCCAACGTCTGTGCTTTGCCCTGCACCGCCAACATTCCCGCCCTTCCGGCCACCGTCCCCGCCTCGATCCGGCAGCGCGGCAGGCGCTTGTGGTCCAGCGAGGCGGCGTACGTCGCCAGATCGGTCAGCCTGTGGCCCCTCGACGGCCACTCGCGCAGCAGCCGCTCGAAGCCGGCCAGATACGCGCCGCCCTCTAGCTCGGCGTGCAGCGTGAACACCTGATCCCCCGCTCCCTCGGTCAGCGAGAGCAGCCGATCCACCGGATCCTCGGCGCCGAGATCCTCCCGGCCGATCAGCTCATCGAGCGTCGGCAGCGTGGTCGGCAGCTGCATCACCCCCACCTCCTTGCCGTCCACGACCGGAAGGAAGGGGCCCGTCCCGCGCGTGTCCGAGGCATAACGCAACCCCATTGCCGCTTCCAGCTCCGGCACATGGCGGTTCACCTGCCAGCCGGCCGCGCCGTGGGTCTCGGGCTCCCGCGCGAACACGCGCACGAACTCCTCGCGCGCGAGGTCGAGCTGGCGGCTCGTCCAGGCCCTGTCCGCCCGCGCCACCCCGTCCTGCCACTTGATGTGATCGTAGGTGTGAATGCCGACCTCGAAGCCGCGTTGCGCCACCTCCCGCATCACCCCGGCGCAGCGCCGGCCAATGTGCGGGCCGGGCAGCAGCACTCCGTACAGCAGCGTGCGGATCCCATAGTGGCTGACGACCGAAGTGCGGCGCACCTTGCCGAGAAAGCCGCGGCGAAACACCCGCTTGATCGCCCGCCCGGTGTGATCGGGGCCCAGGCTGAACAGAAAGGTCGCCTGGGCCCCCGCGCGCTCGAGAGCGGCGGCCAGTCGCGGAACGCCCTCGAGCGTCCCGCGGTAGGTGTCGACGTCGATCTTGAGCGCGATGGTGCTCATGGAATTCGGGGCCACCCCCGGAGGGATTTCAACTCAACGACACGGGCTTGACCTGCCACTCACGGGCCACCCGCTCGAGATCGACCGGCCCGCCCTCATCGGCCGCCGCCAGAATGCTCAGCACGCCCCCGCCGCCGCACGCCGCGTAACAGGCCCCGTGCTCGGCGAACAGACACGCCCGTCCGGGCGGGCCGTCGGCGCGCTGCACGCGCGTGCGATGAATCCACCATCGCCTTCCTCCGACATCGGCGAACGCTCCGGGAAAAGGCGGGGCGACGGCCCGCACCAGGTTGTGAACTCTTGCCGCCGGCCAGCTCCAGTCGATGCGCCCGTCCTCGGGCCCGCGCCGTCCGAAGTACTGCCCGGGCTCGATGGGCTGGGGGCGGCGCGGTGCACTGCCTTCGAGCAGCGCCGGCAGCGAGCGCGCCAGCACGATCTCGGCCGCGGCGGTCACCTTGGCGAACACCTCGCGCGCATCGTCGTCGGCGAGAATCGGCACGGCGAGCTGATCGACGATGTCCCCGGCATCGGCCCGGGCCGCCATGTAGTGCAGCGTCGCGCCGGTCTCGCGCTCGCCGTTGACGATGGCCCAGTTGACCGGCGCCCGTCCGCGGTACTTCGGCAGCAGCGACCCGTGCAGGTTGAGCGCCCCGCGCCGGGCGCAGGAGAGGATCGGCTCGCTCAGCATCGAGCGGTAGTAGAACGAGAACAGGAAATCCGGCCTCGCCTGCGCCACCCGCGCCTTGAGCTGCGCCGCCTCGGCCGCCTCGGGCGCGATGAGCGTCAGACCGTAATCGCGCGCCGTGTCGGCGACGCTCGCAAACCAGCGCCTCTCGCGAGGATCGTCCCGGACCGTCACGACCAGGGGCACCTGCACTCCGGCCGAGAGCAGCGTCTTGAGGCAGCGCACCCCGACGTCGTGGTAGGCGAACACCACCGCCCGTGCGGCGCTCATCGCGGCTCGCCGACCTCGTGCTCGGCACGGAACATTTCCGTGTGGTCGAGCGTTTTGGTAATCGGCTGCAGCGCATCGCGGCCGACGGCATCGCCCCGGTCGAGGCCGACATCCTCCAGCACCGCGGCGATGGTGTAGCGGGGGCGCTGGCGGACCTGCTCGTAGATGCGCCCGACGTACTCGCCCACCACCCCGACGCTCACCAGCAGCACGCCGATGAAGAAGAACGCCAGGCCAAACAGAGTGAACACACCCTGGACTTCCGGGCCGATGAAGATGCGCTGCACCGCCAGCACCACCACGAAGGCGAGCGAGATCAGCGCGACCACCATGCCCACCATGGTGAAGAATTGCAGCGGCAGGACCGAAAAGCCCGTCATCAGGTCGAAGTTCAGCCGGATCAGCCGGTAGATCGAGTATTTCGACTCGCCCGCGGCGCGCTCGGCGTGCGCCACCTCGATCTCCACCGGGTGGCGCGCGAAGGTGTAGCCCAGCGCCGGCACGTAGGTGCTCACCTCCACGCATCGATTGATGGCATCGACGATGCTGCGGTGGTAGCCGCGCAGCATGCAGCCCTGGTCGGTGATGCTGATGCGAGTGGTGTGCTCGCGGATGCGATTCATCAGCCGCGAGGCGACCTTGCGCCAGTAGACGTCCTTGCGCCGCCGACGGATGGTGCCGACATAGTCCGCGCCCTCATCCATCGCCGTCACCAGCTTGGCGATCTCCTCGGGCGGGTTCTGCAGATCGGCATCGAGCGTGATGACATACTCCCCGCGCGACTGCGCGAAGGCGGCGAGGATCGCCATGTGCTGCCCGGCGTTGCGGGTCAGCAGAACCACCCGCGTGACATCCGGTCGCCGGCCGAACTGCTCGCGCAGCAGCGCCGCCGAGCGATCCCGGCTGCCGTCATCGATGAAGATCACCTCGTAGCGGCGCCCCAGCGCATCGAGCACCGGATAGAGCCGCTCGAACAGCGAGTGCAGACCCGCCTCCTCGTTGTAGACGGGAATGATGACCGAGACGGTCGCGCTCAACGCACCGCTCCGCGCAGGATATCCGTCGCCGCCTCGACGACACGGTCGACGTCAGCGAGCTCCATGGCCGGAAACAGCGGCAACGTCACCGTCTCTCGGCCGATGCGCTCGGCAATCGGGAACTGTCCCTCGTGATATCCCATCGCCCGGTACGCGCTGAACAGGTGCATGGCCGGATAGTGCACGCCGACGCCGATGCCGCGCTCGGCCATGGCCTCGATGAACTGCCGGCGCGTGAGCCTCAGGCGCTCGAGCGGCAGCAGCGCCGTGAGCATGTGCCAATTGTGTCCCTCGTCGCCGCGCGCCGGCAGGCGCAGCGGCGGATCGTGCGCCCACAGCTCGAAGTAGCGGGCCGCCAGCGTGCACCGGCGCGCGTTGAATTCCTCCAGACGCTTCAGCTGCCCGAGGCCGACGCAGGCGGCGACATCCGAGAGGTTCGCCTTGCCGCCCGCGAACAGCGTATCGACTTCGTCCGGCCCGCTTTTCACCTGTCCGTGGAATCGGTGCAGCTCGAGCTCGCGCACCTCCTCGGGGGAGCCCCCGACCACCGCGCCGCCCTCGATGCTGGTGATGTTCTTGTTGGGATGGAAGCTGAAGCACACCAGATCGCCGAAGCTGCCGATCCGCCGGCCGCGCCAGCAGGAGCCAATGGCCTGCGCGGCGTCCTCGATCACGCGCAGGCGGTGCCGCTCGGCGATCGCATACAGCGCGTCCTGATCTACCGGCAGCCCCGCGCAATGCCCCCGAAAGAGTGCACGCGTGCGCGGCGTGATGGCCGCCTCGATCCGAGTCAGATCGATGTTGCGCGAATCGAGCTCCCCGTCGACGAATACCGGGCGCGCGCCCGCCCGCGTCACCACGTTGGCCGTGGCCACGAAGCTCATCGCCGGCACGATCACCTCGTCCCCGCTGCCGATGCCGCAGACCAGCAGCGCGTGCTCGAGGCTGGCGGTGGCCGAGGGCTGGGTCCGCACCGGGCGCCCGCCGCAGTACTGCGACAGCGCCGCCTCGAACGCCTTGACCTTCGGGCCGCTCGCGAGCCAGCCCGAGCGCAGCACCTCGGCCACCTCGCGGATGGTCTGCTCATCGAGCGAGGGACGAGTGAAAGGCAACATCGGCTTCATTGTCGCATCCGGTCTCGATCTTTGCCCCTTCAGGAGCGCGCCACCAGCACCACGCCGAAGACGATCACGACGATCCCCACCACGCGCTGCACGGTCGGCACCTCGCCGAACAGCCACCAGGCGAGGCCTATCATGATGACATAGCCCAGCGACAGCAGCGGATAGGCCTGGCTCACCGGCACCCGCGAGAGGCCGACCAGCCACACGATCACGGATATGCCATAGAGGCTGAGCGCCACCCAGAGCCATGGCACGGCCGCGAGCTCGATCAGGCGCCTGAGGATCGGGCTCTCTCCGCCCACCAGCGGACCGGTGACATCGGTGGCCGCCTTCAAGGCGAGCTGGGCGAACGCGTTGAGCAGCACGCCCCCGCAGAGAAACGTCAAGGCGCCCCACTTCATGTTCGACTCACCGCAACCGTGAAGCCATCCCGCGCGATCACCCGCCCCGGTAATCCCCGGCTGCGGTATTTCTTCCAGATCTCGGGGTTGAAGAACGCGACGGCATCGCGGCTCGCATCCCATCGCCGCACGAACTCGGCCGGCGTCGCGGTCATCAACCCCGGCTGGCGACGCTCGCCGAAGCCGAGCTCGCCCCGGAAACCGACCAGGATCAGCAGCCGGTGCAGGTAGGGCGGGATGGTCTGCCGATACTGGCCCACGCTGTACAGGACAGTGTCCGGATGCACGTCGTGTTTGACTTGCTGCACCAGCTGATACGCCGAGCGCGAAGGCGGAATCACCGTGTACTCGCACAACAGCGCCTGCCACACGAAGATGTACATGAGCGCGATGACGAGCGGCCGCACGAGCGCGCGCGTGCCCTCCGCGCCCGCCTCGGCCGGCGCCTCGGCGAGCCGGCCGCGTCCCCACGATACCGCCGCCGCGATCGCCGCGGCGACCGCGGCGGCGAGCGCCCAGCCGATCGCCGCGCCCGGGATCAGGCCGTTGCGGTGCTGCGAATAGACCAGCAGCCCCGCGGCCACGAACAGCGTCAGTCCCGCGGCGACCCGGGCCGTGCGCTCCAGGCTCCCGGGGCGCCTCGCCACCGCCACCCCCGTCAGCGCCGCGAGCGTCGGGAACACCGGCAGAATGTAGGTCGCGAGCTTCGAGTCCGAAATGGAAAAGAACACCACCGTGAGTCCCGAGTACAGCAGCAGGAACTTCAGCGGTTTGAAATGCGCCACGGGGCCGGCCTCCCGCCAAGCCGAGCGCGAGGCGCGCGCCAGCGGCACGAGCCAGGCGAACGCCCCGATCGCGAGCAGCGCGATGAAATACCACCACGGCTCGATTCGCTTCGCCCGATCGGTGAGGAAGCGCTCGAAGTGCTGGTCGATGAAGAAGTAGTGGGCGAAAGCCGGGTTGCGCAGCGAGACCACGATGAACCACGGCGCGCCGATGGCCGCCATCAGCGCGATCCCGGACAGCGGGTGCAGGCGCCGCCACGGCCGCGCGTCGCGCTCGAGCACCGTGTAGGCGATCAGCGCCAACCCCGCGAGCACGTACACCTCCAGCCCTTTGGTGAGCAGCGCCAGCGCGGCCATCGCCCAGGACAGCCACATCCAATTGCGCTCCGGGGCCGAGCCCGGCTGCGCGCACTGCGCGCGCGTGAACGCGAGCACCATGGCGGTCAGCCAGAAGGCGAGGCCCGCATCGAGCAGATCGAGATGGCCGATGATGCCGAAGTACGGGCTGATCGCGAGCAGCGCCACCGCCGCCACCGCCGAGCGCCGGTCGTACAGGCGCGCGAGCCAGGCGTAGATCAGCGCCAGGCAGCCGAAGCCGAGTCCCACCGTCCAGATGCGCGAGGTCCAGTTGCGGACCCCGAACACCGAGTAGACACTGGCGGTCGCCCAGTACTGCAGCGCCGGCTTCTCGAAATACTTCAGCCCGTCGAGCCTCGGGGTCACCCAGTTGCCGCTGACAAGCATCTCGCGCGGGATCTCGGCATAACGGCCCTCGTCGGGGTCGAGCATGGGACGGACCTGCAGCGTGATGAGCCAGCAGGCCGCCAGCAGCACCCACGCCCACCACCTGAACCCGGTGCGCGCTGCGTTCATGACAGGCTCGTCTCAGCAGGCTGCGTCGGTCACAGGCTCGCCTGCGCGCCCGAGCGGCCGCTGAAGCTGCCGAGCTTGACGTAGTAGTCGATCGTGCGGCGGATCGCCGTGTCGAGGTCCGTGCTCGGGCTCCAGCCGAGCTCGCGCCTGGCCGCCTCGATGGCGGGCACGCGCACCTGGATGTCCTGGTAGTACTTGCCGTAGTACTCCCCCGCGGACACCTCGATGATCTCGGTCGCCTTGGCCACTTCGCGCAGCTCTGGGAACTCCTGCGCGATCGTGATCGTGCGCTCGGCGAGTTCGCGGATGGAGACGCAGTTGCCCGGATTGCCGATGTTGAAGATACCCCGCGAGGCGCAGCCGTTCTCGTTCTCGATGATGGTGAGCAGCGCCTCGATCGCATCGTCGATGTAGGTGAAGGAGCGCTTCTGGCGCCCGCCGTCGACCAGCTTGATCGGCCGGCGGAAGAGCACGTTGGAGAGGAACTGCGTGAACACGCGCGAGCTGCCCTCCTTGGGCTCCTCGATGTTGTCGAGGTTGGGTCCGATGAAGTTGAACGGCCGGAACAGCGTGTAATCGAGGTCGTCGCGCACCCCGTAGGCGTAGATCACCCGGTCGAGGAGCTGCTTGGAGGCGGCGTAGATCCAGCGCTGCTTGTTGATCGGGCCGTAAACGAGCGGGCTCGTCTGCTCATCGAGCACCGGGTCCGGGGACATGCCGTAGACCTCGGAGGTCGAGGGGAAGACCAGGCGCTTGCCGTACTTGACGCAATGTCGCACCACATCGACATTGGCCTCGAAGTCGAGCTCGAAGACCTTCAGCGGATGGGTCACGTACTGCGCGGGATTCGCGATGGCCACCAGAGGCATCACCACGTCGCACTTCTTGACGTGGTACTCGACCCACTCCTTGTTGATGGTGATGTCACCCTCGATGAAGTGGAAGCGCTCGTTCTTCGGCAGCTCGCCGAGCTTGTTGTCGGAGAGGTCGATGCCGTAGACCTCCCAGTCGCGCTGGCGCAGGATCGCGCCGGTCAGAGCGCTGCCGATGAAGCCGTTCGCCCCGAGAATCATGATCTTCAGTGCCATGGATGTCCCTCGAGCCCGGTGCCGGCCGGACGCGGTCGCTGGATAAAAAGAGAAATTTTAGCAGCTTCGCGCCCGCTCGTGCCGGCCGCTTCGGCAAGCGCAGGCCGGCTCCTCGGGCTCAGGCTCGCGCCCGCCGGCCTGCAGGCGGCGGTGCGGGTGCTCAAGCGATGTCGGTGAGCGCCGCCGGTACGTGACGGCGCACCAGCGCATTGCGGGCCTCCCACTGCGCAGCCGGATCGAGCGGCTCGAGAAAGCGCACCTCGCCTGCGGCGAGACTCGCCACAGGCAGCCCGTCGCGGTAGAGCAGTCGATTGCCGGCGAGCGAAGTCAGCCGCGGGCCCGGAGTCAGAATGCCGAGCAGGTTGAGCGGATCGGCGGCGGACAAGGAAACGTAGGCCGTATCGCGGGGCCGGCGGCGCACCTCCCGCAGCAGTCCGACCGCCTCCGGCACGGCGAACTGCTCGCCCGAGAGGCCGGCGACGAAGCGCCCGCCGCGGATCTCCCCGCGCGCCTCGAGCCGCCGGTAGCAGGTAAGCAGGTCGCGCCAGGGAGGAAGCCACTGCGCCTCACGCGCGAGCAGCCGCCAGAAAACCACGCCCCAGCGGCGCAACAGCCCTCGAGCCACGAGCTCTATGCCGTCCCGATCGCCCGCCGCCGCCGGCGCGGCGCGGCGCACCACGGACCAGCGGCCCGCCGAGTCCATGCCGAACAGCGTCCGCCGCCGCCGCGCGCCACCCTGACGGCGCCGATCGGAGGGCACCAACAGGGCGCGCAGCCCCCCGAAGCTGTCCGCATTGACCAGACCGCAGCCGACCAGCTCGGCGAGCGCATCCTCGGCCTGCGAGGGCAGCAGCCCCGTGCCTTCCACGATCTCGTCGAAGAACGAGGCGCCCTCGGTGCGCAGCTGCTCGAGCACCCGCCGTGCGCCCGAGCCGGGCGCGGCGGCCTCGCCGGCTCCGGCGAGGCCGGCCCAGGTGCGCAGCTCCCGGCGGCCGAGCAGCACGATCGGGGTGCTGCGCACGGGGCCGGCGGACGCACCGGGGTCGCCCTGGCGCCGCGCGAGCCGGGTCCCCACGAACCGCCCGGCGAGACACCGCTCACCGAGCCACGCGGTCTCGTACGCCTCGATCCGCGCCGGGAGGATCTCCGTTTCCCAAGCGCCGGCCGGCGCCTCATAGCCCTCGAGCTGGGTGAGGACCGCCGCGAGGGCATCGGGCCCTTCCATCCGCGCCCGCGGCGCAACGCGCTGCCACTCGAGCAGGAAGCGCATCAGCTCGCGCGGCTCGACCGGCTCGATCTCAGCCCGCAGACGCTTGACGGTGTAACGATGGATACGGGCGAGGAGCCCGCGCTCGCACCACTCCCCGGCCTCGCCCGCCTCGGCCGTGAAGCGCCCGTGCATCACCCAGCCTTCTGCTCGCAGCGTCTCGAGCGCCGCCCGTACCGCCGCATCCGCCACACCGAGCGAGCCGGCCAGCGCCTGCGCCGAGACCGGCCCCAGCCCCTGCAGCCGGCCCCGCAGCACTTGCACGAGCGCCTGCTCGGGCGTCGCCTCGCACTCGCAGCGCTCGGGCACGGTGATCGCCGGCGCAAGCCGCGCCCCGGGCAGCAGCGCCGCGAGAAGCGGCACACGTTCCGCGGCGACCCACAGCGCCCGGGATCCGAGGGTCAGCCGGGTCGCGCGCCCCGCGGCGGCGAGCGACTGCGCCCACTCGGCCCACCCCGGCGCGCCACCGACCTCCGCGTCGGCGAGAAAGGTGAGCCAACACAGCGCATCGTGCAGCTCGTCGGCGCTGCCCGGATCCGGCCACGCTTCCCCGCGCACGCGCTCGATCGCGGCCGGATCGAGCGCGGCGAGGTCCGAGGCGCTTTGCGGATCGAGCCACCGCCGGCTCATCACCGCCTGCGTGCGCCGCTCCTCGAGCGGCGCGTCGTCCAGATACGCGTACGGCCTCGCCGAGAGCACCTCCAGCGCGAGCGGCGAGGGCTCGGTCAGGTCGCGGGCCACCACGCGGATCGCACCGGCCTCGAGCGAGCGCAGCAGCGCCTCGAGACCCTCGACGTCCATCGCCTCCTCGAGGCAGTCGCGTATCGCCTGGCCGATGAGCGGGTGATCGGGGATCTCGAGCTCGCCGGTCAGGTTCTCCGCGCAGGCGAGCTGATCGGGAAACACCGCCGCCAGCAGGTCCTCGGCCCCCATGCGCACGAGCGGCGCGGCGACCTTGCGGCCGCCGCGGACCCTCGGCAGCGCCAGTGCGATCGCGGCGCTCCATCGCCAGCGCACGGGAAACATCGGCGCCGCGCACAACGCCTGCACCAGCAGCGGCCTCACCGTGTTGGAATGCAGGTAGCGAGCGACGTCCGCGAGCTCGAAGCTGTGCGCCGTGGTGAGCGAGAGGACGATGGCGTCCTCGGTGGCCGCCGCCTGCAGCTCGAAGTTGAACGAGCGGCAGAAGCGCTTGCGCAGCGCGAGCCCCCAGGCCCGGTTGACCCGGCTGCCGAAGGGCGAGTGGATCACGAGCTGCATGCCGCCGGCCTCATCGAAGAACCGCTCGAAGACGAGGGTCTCCCGGGTGGGCAACGCGCCGAGCGCGGCGCGGGCGGCCGCGAGATACGCTGCGAGCTGCTGCGCCGCGGCGGCGGCGATGCCGAGCTCATCGACCAGCCAGCGCACCGCCGGCTCGAGACCGCCGGCGAGCCGCGCCTCGAGCTCGCGCCGAAGCCGTGAGACACCCTCGGACAGCTCCTCCGTGCGCCCGGGCGCCTCGCCCAGCCAGAACGGAATGGACGGCGGCTGGCCGTGCGCGTCCTCCACCCTCATGCGGCCCTGCTCGACCCTGAGGATCCGGTAGGAGGTGTTGCCGAGCTGGAAGATGTCGCCCTGAAGGCTCTCGACGGCGAAGTCCTCGTTGACCGTCCCGACCGGCTGGCCCTGCGGCTCGAGCAGCACCTGGTAATCGGCGGTGTCGGGAATCGTGCCGCCCGAGGTCAAGGCGGTGAGGCGCGCGCCCCGCCGCCCACGCAGCTTGCGGTTGACGGCGTCATGATGCACGAGCGCGCCTCGGCGGCCGCGCCGCGTGGCAAAGCCGTCGACGAGCATGCACACCACCTCGTCGAACTCCTCGCGCGCAAGATCCCGGTACGGACAGGCTCGGCGCACCAGGGCGAACAGCTCATCCTCGTCCCATTCGCGTGTCGCAACCTCGGCGACGATCTGCTGGGCGAGCACATCGAGCGGCTTGCCGGGAATGCGCATCCGGTCGAGCTCGCCTCGGCGCACGCAATCGAGCAGCGCCGCACACTCGGCCAGATCGTCCCGCGAAAGGGGAAACAGACGGCCCTTGGGCGTGCCGCCCAGATGGTGCCCCGAGCGCCCCACCCGCTGCAGCAGCGCCGCGATCGATCGCGGAGACCCGACCTGACAGACGAGGTCCGCCTCGCCGATGTCGATGCCGAGCTCGAGCGAGGCGGTGGCGACGAGGCACCTGAGCTCCCCGCGCTTCAGGCGCGTCTCGGCTGCCAGTCTGAGCTCCCTGGCCATGCTGCCGTGGTGAGCCGCCACCTGCGTCTCGCCGAGCCGCTCGGACAGGTGGCGCGCGAGGCGCTCAGCGTGCCGGCGGGGGTTGACGAAGACGAGCGTCGTGGGGTGCTCGCCGGCGGGCTGCGCGGGCCGGTCGGGCCGCGGCGGGAGGGGGTCTGGGGGAGGTTCGGGGGGGACGACACGGGCGGCGTCGCGGGGGACGCGGCCGCCATGGTCGCGGACGACCGCCTGGGCGGCGGCGCGCAACTCGACCGGCCTGCGGCGCAGCTGCCGCGCGATCAGGTACCCCCAACCGCCGGAGCCGCCCAGCACCAGCACGGCCGGGAAGAACGCGTCCAGCGCGCCGAAGTGGGTGCCGGTGCGCACGCCGGTGTCCATGTTCGCCTGGCCGTACCACAGACCCTTGAACCGGGTGTCGGCCAGGTACTGGTTGACCGGGCCGATGGTGGCGTCCCACATGCGCTTGAAGTCCGGGTCGCCGAACAGCAGCCACGCCTTCAGCAGGTACTCGTAGTACGAGTCGATGCCACCGCTGATGTGGCTGGTCGGATCCTTCCACTCGCCCGAGCGCACGTCGATGGTCGAGCCTACCAGACCCAGCTTCGAGCGGTGGTCGAAGAGAGAGGTGACGGCGCGCTTGGCGACGTCGTAGTAGAC
>OFHJ01000641.1_pt1 | contig 12517 bp, 12 predicted proteins | sample 1522001 | NCBI WGS metagenome assembly OFHJ01 (sample SAMEA2464838, study PRJEB22497) | soil metagenome | biome: Grassland; feature: Farmland; material: Clay | place: Australia | collected 2013-02-01 | depth 1.2 m | reverse complement strand
CGGGCACCCGGTCACGCCCCCGCTCGTGGTCACCGGCTAGCTCTCGGCGCGTACCGATCTCGCGACGGGTAACGGCGGGCAGGGCGCGCGCCTCGTCGCGGTCTGCGGGCGGGGGGGCGATCGAGTCAGACGGGGCCAGATCCTCGCCGAGCTCGGCGACTCGGTGCTCGGGCCGCAAGTCGCCGAGTTGGCCGCTTCCCTCGCCCGTGCGCGCGCGCAAGCCAAGCTCTCGGCGGCCGAGTACCGCCGCGCGCGGGCGATCGGTCCGGACGGCGGACTCTCGGTACAGAACATCGAGCAAAGTCAGGCCACCGCTGCCATGGACGCCGCCAACGTGAAGATGGTGGCGGCGCAGCTTCAGCAGAAGCGGGCCCAGCTGGCCTTGACGCGCATCGTCGCCCCGGTGGCGGGCACCGTGCTCACTCGCAATGCCGAGGTCGGCCAGGTGGCCAGCCCCGGCGGTCCGGCGTTGTTCACGCTGGAGGAAAAGAGCCGGGTCGAGCTCATCGGCCAGGCGGCCGAGCAGGATCTCGCCTCGCTCAAGGTCGGCCAGCCGGCCAAGGTCTACCTGATCGGCTATCCGCGCCCCTTCAGCGGACACATCTGGCTGCTCGGGGCGACCGTCGATCCGCAGACCCGGCTCGGTGAGGTGCGCATCGCGCTTTCGCCCGATCCGGCCCTGAGGCCCGGCGCATTCGCGCGTGCCGTGATCGTCGAGAATCACGCCCAACGGCCGGTGGTGCCGCAAACCGCGGTGTTGACCGATTCGCACGGATCGTACGTGTTCGTCGTCGACCGCCGCGGCATGGCCGTGCGGCGCCCGGTGCAGCTCGGGGGCGTGACCGCCTCGGGCGTGGTCATCGCGAAGGGTCTGACCGGACGGGAACGCGTGGTGACCCTGGCGGGCGGCTTCCTGCAAAGCGGCGAGAAAGTGCGGGTGGCGCCCACGGGGACGGCCCGCTCATGAGGCGCCTGTCCGCATGGGCGATCCGGCACCCGCTGCCGCCGATCGTCCTGTTCGTGGTGCTGCTGTTCGTCGGCGCGGTGTCCTTCATGCGCCTGCCGGTGACACTCAACCCCCACCTCTCCTATCCGATCGTGTCGGTGGTGGTCACCGAGCCGGGCGCGGCGCCGGAGGAAGTGCAGATCCAGATCGTGCGCCGGGTCGAGGCGGCGGTGGCCGGCATCGGCAACATTCACCGCATCTTCTCCAGCGCCTATCAGGGCGGCGAGCAGACCGACATCGAATTCCAGATCGGCACCCCGATCGATCGCGCCGTGGCCGAAGTGCGCGACGCGATCACCGAGGTCCGGCCCAACCTGCCCACGGACATCCTGCCGCCGGTGGTCCAGCGGGTCAGAGTCGACGGCGGACCGATCGTGTACTACGCGGTCAGCTCCACGAACATGAGCGACCGGGCGATATCCTGGTTCATCGACAACACCATCACCAAGACTCTGCTCAGAGTCCCGGGGGTGGCGCAAGTCTCCCGCTACGGCGGGGTCGACCGCGAGATCCGCGTCGAGCTCGATCCGGCGCGCATGCAGGCTCTCGGCATCACCGCCTCGCAGGTCAACGAGCAGTTGACCAACCTCAACATCGACCTGCCCGGCGGACGGGCCGACCTCGGCGACGGCGAGCAGACCATCCGCGTGCTCGGCAATGCGCACACCGCCTACCAGCTGTCGCAGACGCAGATCGCGCTGCCCGGCGGGCGGTTCGCCAAGCTCGGCAGCATCGCCACGGTGCGTGACGGTGCCGCCGAAGTGCGCAGCATCGAGCTGTTCAACGGGCGGCCGGCCATATCCTTCGGGGTGCGGCGCGCACCGGGCACCTCGGACGTCACGGTGCTGCAGGGTGTGCAGCAGGCGCTCGCCGGGATCCGCAAGGAATACCCGGACGTCCACATCAACCAGACGTTCACCTCGGTCACCTTCACCAAGCAGATGTATCACTCGGCGCTCGAGGCGCTGATCGAGGGCTCGATCCTCTCGGTGCTGGTGGTGTGGCTGTTCCTGCGCGACACGCGCGCCACGCTGGTCTCGGCGCTGGCGATCCCACTGTCGGCGATCCCGACGTTCGCGTTCATGGAAGTCATGGGCTTCACGCTCAACCAGGTCAGCCTGCTCGCGCTCTCGATGGTCTCGGGCGTGCTCGTCGATGACGCCATCGTCGAGATCGAGAACATCGTACGGCACAAGCGCATGGGCAAGAGCGCCTTCCAGGCGGCGCTCGACGCGGCCGATCAGATCGCGCTCGCGGTCGTCGCGACCTCGTTCACCATCATCTCGGTGTTCGTGCCGGTGAGCTTCATGGGCGGCATCATCGGCCAGTACTTCAGGCAGTTCGGCCTGACGGTCGCCGCTGCGGTGTTCTTCTCGCTCCTGGTCGCGCGCCTGCTGACGCCGGTGATCGCGGCCTACACCCTCAAGTCCGAGCCGGAGCCGGAGCATCGCGACGGACCGATCATGGTCTGGTACATGCGCGTGCTGCGATGGTGCGTGCACCACCGCTGGAAGACCATCCTGTTCGGCGTGCTGTTCTTCTGCGCCTCGGTGGCCGGGCTGGCGGTGATGCCGAAGACGTTCATCCAGCAGTCCGACTCGAGCAGCGCCGCTTTGCAGATCGAGCTGCCCCCGGGCGTCCAGCTCGCCGACACGAAGCAGGTGGCCGACGAGGCTTATCGCATCCTCGCCCGCCAGCCCGATGTGTCCGCGATCGATGAGTCGGTCGGCGGCAACGGCGGCGTGCGCACAGCCGATCTGTACATCACCCTGGTGCCGCCCGGCCGGCGCAAGCTGAGCCAGCAGAAGTGGCAGAACCTGATGCTCGCCAAGCTGCGCTCGATTCCCAATGCGCAGATGTACTTCCAGAACTTCAACGGCGGCAGTGACGGCCACGACATCACCATCGACCTGACCGGGGACGACCTGGCGCTGCTCGAGCACACGGCCCGCAAGGTGATGAGGCAGATGGCGGGACTTCCCGGCCTGCGGGGTGTCAGCTCCGAGGACGGGCTGCCGCGGCCGGAGATCCGCATCCGCCCGCACTTCGACCTGGCCGCCCAGCTCGGCGTCACGGTCGCCGACATCAGTCAGACGATCCGCATCGCCACCATCGGCGATCTGCTGCAGAACGATGCGAAATTCACCCTCCCGGACCGGCAGGTGCCCATTCTGGTCAACTTGAAGCGCTCGGCGCGCAGCAGCCTCGCCACGTTGGAGAATCTGCCCGTGCCGACGTCGGCGGGCGGCACCGTGCCGCTGAAGTCCATCGCCACGTTCAGCTTCGGCGAAGGGCCAACCGAGATCCACAGCCGCGACCAGCGGCTGCGCATCGCCATCGACGCGGACCTCAACGGCATACAGCTCGGCAAGGCGATGAAGGAGATCCATGCGCTGCCGGCGCTGCGCCACCTGCCCCCGGGAGTGCATCTCGCCGAGACCGGCAGCGCGCGCCTGATGTCGGAGCTGTTCACGGACTTCGCGATCGCGATGGGCACCGGGATCCTGATGGTGTTCGCGGTGCTGGTGCTGCTGTTCGCCCGCGTGCTGCAGCCGCTCACGATCCTCTCGGCGCTGCCGCTGTCGATCGGCGGGGCGGTGGCGGCGCTCTACGCGACCCACGAGCCGCTGTCGCTCGGCGTCATGATCGGATTCCTGATGCTCATGGGCATCGTGGCCAAGAATTCGATCCTGCTGGTCGACTTCGCCATCGAGGAGATGCGCGTCGGCAAGGACCGGCTGACCGCGCTGCTCGAGGCCGGTCACAAGCGCGCGCGGCCGATCGTGATGACCACCATCGCCATGGTGGCGGGCATGGTGCCGGTGGCGCTGGCCATCGGCGACGCGTTCCGCGCACCCATGGCGATCGCGGTGATCGGCGGCCTGCTCGCCTCCACCGCGCTGACGCTCGTGGTCGTCCCGGCGGGGTTCACGCTGATCGACGATATCGAGCGCTGGATCGGGCCCAAGGTCGCGCGGGTGCTCATCGCGGAGCCCGCGCCGCCGGGGCACGCCGTGGCGGCCCCGACCGCGCCCGATCGCGGGCCCGCCGGGCAGCCGGTCTGAGGCGGGCCCGGGTCGGATGTCGGGGGCGCCTCGAGAACGCCTCGGACGCCGGCGATGGCGCCCCGCGGGGCTCGAGAGCGGATGAGGCTTAGGTACTTGCCACTATTCTCCCGCTTCGGCTGCTTGGCTACACAGAGTGTGCGGCGTGCGCATTCAAGGGTGGCGGACGACCGCCGGGCAAATGGGCGATCACGACGACTCACGCACCGTGGAAAACGGCCTCGAAATCGTTATCACCAGCGGCACGGGCAGCGGTCCCACGCCGATCGCAGCCTTTGATCATGCCTTGCTCAATGCCGGCATCGCCAATTACAACCTGCTGTACCTGTCCTCGGTGCTGCCGGCCGGCAGCCGCGTGGTGCGGCGCCCCTTCCAGGCGCCGCGCGAGGAATTCGGACACCGGCTGTACGTGGTTCTCGCCCACCTCGAGACGCACATTCATGGCGAGTCCGTCTGCGCCGGCCTCGGCTGGGTGCAGGCGCCCGAGACGGGCAAGGGCCTGCTCGTGGAGATCCACGGCACCAGCCACCGCGCCGTCGAGCGCGGCATCGAGCGCTCGCTCAAGGCGATGGTCGCGAACCGACACGAGCCTTACGGTCCGATCGACAGCGAGATCACGGGGATCGAATGTCGCGCCGAGCCGGTCTGCGCATTGGTCGCCGCCGTGTACCAGAGCCGCGGCTGGCCTCGTGATTGAGCCGCTGCCATCTTCCACCCCCGCGCCCGCGCCCCGCGGCAGGGCTCCAGTGGCCGCTGACCTCGGCGGCGCGGCCTCTGGCGAGCCCGGCTTGAAGCCGGATTGTGCGCCGCGCGCATAACCGCTACCGTGCTGTTTTCCTCCTCAAGACGGATTGCCACGCCCATGACGAGCTCCGCTCAGAACGAGAACCTTTCGCGGTTCGATGCCATCGCCGCCCAGTGGGACGAGTCGCCGATGCGCACCGAGATGGCCAGGACAGTGGCCGATGCGATAGCGGCCGCGGTGCCGCTGCAGTCGCAGTGGCATGCGCTCGAGTACGGATGCGGCACCGGGCTCGTCGGGCTGCGCCTGCTGCCCCGCCTGGGTCATCTGCTCGCCACCGATCTGTCGCCCGGCATGCTGGCCGTGCTCGGCGAGAAAGCGCGCGCCGCCGGAGTGGACAAGATCACCACTCAGGTCCTCGACCTGACCACGAGCCCGCCGCCGGCGGAGCGCTTCGATCTGATCTTCAGCAGCATGGCGCTGCACCATATCCCGGATGTCGCTGCGCTCGTGCGCACGTTCCACTCCATGCTGGCGCCCGGCGGCTGGGTGGCCCTGGCCGACCTGGACGCCGAGGACGGCAGCTTTCACAGCCCCGATGTGCCCGGAGTGGCCCATCACGGATTCGAGCGCAAGACCGTGGAGGGCTGGCTGCGCGCGGCGGGATTCACCGACGTCGGCATCCGCACCGCGCACACGATCGAGCGGGAGCGCGAGGGTGAGCCGCGCCGCTACCCGATTTTCCTCGCGACGGGCCGCCGGGAGTAACCGCCCGCGCTCCCCGCTGCAGCGGCCTCGGCCGCCCGGCGGCGCGCAGGTCTGCGCCCCGACACCCGGGCGGCGGCGACGATCGCTTCCTGGATGCCGATCTCGTGGGTACTCTCGACCGCGGAGCGATCCTAGATCGTGATGCTCCCCCGCCCGAACTCGACCACGTCGCCGCCGACGAACACCCGCCTATCGGCATCCACGTCCAGGTACAGCGTCGAAGGGCGCGCGGCCTGCTCCCCCTGCGCAATCTCGAAGCGGCACGGCAGCCCGCGCCCGAGCGCGACGCACCAGCCGCCGAGATTGGCGGTCGCGGAGCCGGTCGCCGGATCCTCGATCACCGCCGGTCCCTGCGGGAAAAAGAATCGGGCGAGGAGCAGATCCCGCCGGGCGGGGGCGCCGGGCGCGGAACCGCGTGTCGAATGAGTGGTGTCTCGGGCCGCAAACACGTACGCCATGCTCCTGCCATCCTCGCTCTTGAGCCGGTCCAGCGCACGCGGATCCGGCCGTGCGCGGCGAACCGCGTCTGCGCTCGTCAGCGGCACGATCAGCTGCTCGCGACCGGTGCTCACCCACAGCGGACGCTCCGCGATGTCCCGCATTTCGAGTCCGAGCATCGCCGCGATCGCCTCCACCGGCTCCGCGATCTCCCGCCAGCGCGGTGGATTGGCCTGAAGGGCCCAGCGGTCCGCCGCCTCCGCGGTAACGCGAATGACTCCGGCTTTCATTTCCAACGTCATCTCGTTTCCGCCAAGCCCGAGCGCACGACAGACATGCGCCGTACCCAGCGTCGGATGTCCTGCGAACGGCATCTCATAAGACGGCGTGAAGATCCGTACACGCGCATTAGCGTGGCTCGACGGCAGGATGAACGTGGTCTCCGAGAGATTGAATTGTCTCGCGAGCGCCTGCATCGTCGCATCATCGAACGCGGCACCGTTCTCGAACACGCAGAGCGGATTGCCCGAGAGCACCTCCCTCCCCTGCGTGAAGACATTGATCAATCGGTAGCTGTGAGTTGCCATGGTCTGCCCGTTTTCTCGATCCGCTCATCGCAGCGCCCGCTCACGATCAGGGTCCGGCCGCGCCGCCATTAGCATACCGCAAAGGCGAAGACGGCTGCGGCGCCGCGTCCCGGCCGCATTGCGCGAGCCGACGGCATCGTCGATGGCCGCAGCTACGGCGGCATGGGCGTGCCCTGGTGGAATCGCAGCTTCCACCCCTGAGACGTCCTCGACCATAGGCAACTGCGGCGTGCGGCCGATCGATCGCCTGCGCTCTCAGTCTCGGCGATGTAGGTGACCTGCGCCGTATTCCCGTCGAGAAGCCTGATTTGCAATTCGCGCAGAGGCAAGACGGCGCCAATGACACGGCGGCCTGCGCCCAGGACGGCATCGCGCGCATGCACTTTTCCCGACCGGCCAAACTCGAAGAAGTCCGCTGCAAGGGTGTCCTGCATGAACGACTCGTTGAACCGGGTCGCCTCAACCCACAGGGACTTCTCGAGTCGGGTCAATAGTTCAAGGTCTTCCGGCGACAATGTTGACTTCATGGCGAAAGGCTCCGCTGCGCTTCAATGGCCGAAACGGAAAGATCCGCGGCAGGTCTGCGGCTCGGCGCACCGCGACGGTGGGGGGCTTGCCGATATCGCGACCCGGCCGCCAATGCGCCCCGATCCCCGAGCCGAGGTCCGTTGAGGCACCGAAGCCGTTCCTTGCCCGGCTTCAGGCTCATTCCGGACAGCCACGCAGCGCCTGGTGACGGCTCAGCGGCCCTGACGAGCGGGCGGATGCGTCAAACCAGGCGCGCACCGGGTCTTTTCCCATGCGCACGTCATCATTCCCGCCTTTTCGAGCATTATTGTGTTATGTTATGGCATAACACAAGCAAGGAGGGCGAACGGCGATGCCACCCTCCCGTTACGCCGGCCCACGGACGATGCCGGCCTGGACTCCGCGTCCGGCGCAAGAGGCGCCGCGCCCGGAACACGAAAGAGAGAAAGCATGAAAAAGTTCTCCATTCGCGGCGCGATGGCCGTGCTGCTCGCCGCCTTTACGGTGCCCGCCCTCGCGGCCGCAGGGGCGTCGCACAGTCACGGCGGCAAGGCGGGCGCCCATCCTCCCAAGGCGCACAGCTCCATCACCCACGGCGTGGTCACGGTCGAGGGAAAGCGCATCAGCTACGAGGCCAAAACCGGCATCCTGATTCTGAAGAACAAGGACGGCAAGCCGATCGCGAGCATGTCGTACATCGCCTACTTCAAGAGCGGCGTACGCCACGAGCAGAATCGCCCGATCACGTTCTTCTACAACGGCGGTCCGGGCTCCTCGACCGTCTGGCTGCACATGCTCGCCTTCGGACCGAAGCGCGTCATTGTCGGCAGTGGAACCCTGACGCCGCCGGCACCGTACAAGCTGGTCAACAACGACTACAGCCTGCTCGACGCCACCGATGAGGTGTTCGTGGACGCTCCGGGCACCGGCTTCGGCAGAGTCATCGGCAAGAACGAGGGCGGCGCAGGCAAGCCCTCGGACGTCTACGGGATCGACCCGGACGCGCACGCCTTCGTGCAGTTCATCACGCAGTTCCTCACGCGGAACAATCGCTGGAATTCGCCGAAGTTCCTGTACGGCGAGAGCTATGGCACGACGCGCTCGGCCGTACTCGCCAATCTCCTGGAACGGGACGCCTCGGTCGGCCTCAACGGCGTGGTGCTGCAGTCCTCTATTCTCAACTTCAACATCAATCTCGACTTTCCCGAGATCGATCCGGGCATCAACATCGGTTACGCACTGGGACTTCCCAGCTACACCGCGACCGCCTGGTACCACCACAAGCTCCCGGATCAGCCGCAGCAGCTCAAGCCCCTGCTTTCGCGGGTCGAGCGGTTCGCGATGGGGCCTTATCTCACCGCGCTCGATCAGGGCGACCAGCTCGACTCCGCGGTCAAACAGCAGATCGCCGGAAAGCTGCACGATTACACCGGACTGCCCACGGCCTACCTTCTCAAGGCCAATCTCAGGGTGCGGGGCGGTCAGTTCCGCCACGAGCTGCTCGGCGACGACGAGGTCACCGGCCGGCTCGACTCCCGCTACAGCGGGCCGGCGATGGATCCTCTCGGGGAAAGCGCCACGTACGATCCGCTGAATTCCGCGATCGGCGCGCCGACCGTCGCCGAGTTCAACAGCTACGTACGCAACACGCTCCATTTCGGCAAGAACATGAAGTACAAACCCGAGATCAACGTATTCAAGAGCTGGAGCTGGAAGCACAGGCAGCCGGGCGTGCCGTTCCAGCTGCCGTTCACCCCGAACGTGATGCCGGACCTGGCCTCCGCGATGAAGTTCAATCCCGACCTGAAGATCCTGCTGCTCGGAGGCTACTTCGATCTCGGCACGGCGTTCTATTCGGCCGAATACGAGATGCATCAGCTCAAGATCCCGCCGCAGCTGCAGAAGAACATCAGCTACGACTTCTTCCGCTCCGGCCATATGATCTATCTCAATCCCAAGGTGCTCAAGCCCCTGCACGACAGAGTGGCGAAGTTCATCGAGTCCAATTACACGGCGCAGTAAGCACCGTTCCCCGGGGAAATTCGAGGGGTCCCTGCCGGGGCCCCTCGTTCGGGAATCCGAGAGATGCGATTCGCATTGTCCGGTTGGACGGTGTCGCAGCGCAATCCGGCCGGCCGCGCGGTCATCCATGTGTCAGACTGGATTCGGCGCGGGATCGATACGCTGAAGCTCGCAGGCCAGTGGCTCGATTCCATGACGGAACCGCTGCCCATCGTTCCACTGGTGATGATGCCATTGTCGAACGCACCGGATCGCAGCGTCCTCATCAATCATCGATACTCGTACGCGCCACACGTCAGGAACGTACGGGCTTTCTCGCTCGAGCTCACTGCCGGGCTCTTTCAGCCTTGACCCACGGCAGCGGGGCGCTCAAATCTCGCCTCATATGTCGGAAAGGAGCGCGATCTCGCTCCAAATGCCGGCGCCCGCTATATACGAGTTCCCGCGCGCATGTGCGCCGAGATAGGTGTCGTTCGAGAAGATCGCGCCACCGATCACCCTGAGACATTCGTAAGGCCCGATGCATTCGCGCTGACCATACGAGATCAGCACGCGCAGACATACCGCTTCGCGAAACTCCAGGATCCTATACTGCCTCCGCCTGAGCTGCCAAAGCCCGTCGGAATACCTAGCGCAGTGTCCCTCAAATAGGTTTACAGTAATTCCGGGCTTTGCTATGATCTCGTTCATGCCGAACGAGGGCTTGGCAATCAATTTGCAAGCGGGCGAGCGGACGCAACTGCAACGTTGGGAGTCCGCCCAAGGCACTCCGCAACAGGTGGCGTTGCGCTGCCGTATTGTGCTGGCCGCGCTCGCCGGCGATGACAACGTGTCGATCGCCGAGGAACTTGGCGTGAGTCGTCCGACGGTGCAGTTGTGGCGTAAACGAGTGCACGAAGGTGGCATTGGGGAGGTGTGGAAGGTTGCCCCCGGCCGAGGACGCAAGCCGACGTTCGGCCAAGCCAAACGAGACCAGATCATTCAAGCGACCTTGCAGAGCACGCCGGAAGGCATGACTCATTGGAGCTGTCGGCAGATGGCCGAAGCACAGGGTGTCAGCAAGAACACTATCAATAGGCTCTGGCAACTGCACAACCTGAAGCCGCATTTGAGTCGCACCTTCAAGTTGTCGCCGGATGCGAATTTTCTTGAGAAGTTGACCGATGTGGTGGGACTGTATTTGAACCCACCCGACAAGGCGCTGGCGCTGTGCCTGGATGAAAAGAGCCAGATTCAAGCGCTTAATCGCACTCAGCCGGGACTGCCGCTGAAGAAAGGACGCTGCGGCACCATGACCCACGACTACAAACGCAACGGCACCACGACGCTGTTTGCGGCGCTCAACATCCTGGACGGAAAGGTCGTCGGTGAATGCCACACCCGGCATCGCCATCAGGAGTGGTTGAGATTCCTGCGCCGGCTGGACCGAGAATTTCCCTCGAGGCTCAAGCTCCATTTGGTCATGGACAACTATGGAACGCACAAAGAGCCGCACGTGCAACGGTGGCTGAAGAAGCATCCGCGCTTTGTTTGCCACTTCGTCCCGACCGGCTCGAGCTGGTTGAACCTGGTAGAACGCTGGTTCCGGGAATTGACGACCAAGGCAATCCGACGCGGTAACTTTGTGAGCGTGGCGGACTTGAAGCGAGCGAGCGATGAGTTTCTGACAGCCTGGAACGACGACCCCAAGCCTTTCATCTGGACGGCCACGGTAGAGGAGATGATCGAGAAAATAGGCAGGGCGCGGGCCAAAATGGAGCAGTTCAAACCCGGATCGACCCTCCCGAGGGGCAAAAAACGTGAGCCGTAAAGTCGTTTCAGGGACACTGCACCAGCCGTGACCGCATTATCGGGTCCGCGAAGCGTCCCATCGACGCAAATCCTGAAATACGCCCCGCGGACGAGGACCATCGATTCGTCGCTCAGCGATCGAAAGGTGACCGTGATCACTCGGCGAACTCGACTGTCAGACCCAGCTCCGTTTCAATGATCTTGCCGAGCGAAATCGCGGACAGCGTGAATCCGGGCCGCCGCCGGTAATCGTCGAAGCTGAGCCAGAGGGCGATCGCCTCATCGAACCCGAGTCCGGTCAGGGTATGACACACGACGGTCGTGCCGTCGCTCGCGATCCAGAAGCTGTGCTTGTCGGAGTGCCGCCAGCGTCGTGTGAAGTATGGTTTAGACAGCTCCAGGCAGATCTCGCCGCCATCCGGCACCTCGTCCAGCAGCCGCATGAGCGCGCTCGCATCGGCGACAAGGGCTTGCGCGGAGGTAATTCTGGTGTCGCCCATGCTGATCAGGTTTGCGGCGCTTTGAGCGGTGTCCGCGTCAGTTTGCTCGCGACACCGGCGCCTTGAGCGGCGAATGAGGATGAACGTCGAGGGCGACCTCCAGGTGCAGCCGGGCGAGCAATGCCAGGGAGTCCGACGGCAGCTCGATCCTGAGGTCGTTGCGCGCATAGAGGCTCACGTACAGCTCGGCAACGCCGCCCTCCGTATTCAGCCGCTCAAGGAAGGATTGTGCGCGTCGCAAGTTAGTGAGGATCTTCAGGATCACCCCTTCCACCGAATTGCTCTCGGAGGAAAGCTGCGGCCCATCCATCAGCACTCCCATCCAGTAGCTGTCGTGATGTGCGCCACCGACCTCCGCGCCCGCCGGATCGCAGCGCGCCTGGCCTGCCCGCCAGGTGTGCTGCGGCTGGATGCCGAGCGTGGCGGTGATCGTGGCCGGATCGACAGTCGGGTGGCGAATTCGCAAAGAGACCGTGAACTCATACTCGCTCATGAGCGTGTCCGCTGGAGCAATTGGCAGGTCATAGAGGTCAGATTCGACGCGATTTCGACCGAGGTCCTGCCACGTAGCCCTCAATTGCCGCGGCCCGGCTTGCCGCCCGGGCAGTCGCGGCTGCGCGGCGAGGACGTGCGATCCGGGCCCGGAGTGTTGGCGGCAAACGCGCGCAGGCAGTCACGGGAGCAGATGATCACGGCCGATTCCTGATCGTCGAGCACGCCAGAATTGGGATGGCGGCTCACACGGAAATGCTCCTTGGGGCGTCGCCCGTCCTCAAAGCCGATGTCACGCTCGCAGACGTCGCAGGTCGTGACCAGAATCTCTTCAGGGGGACGGTATCGTCCGGTCCTGCGCCAAGCCATGGGTCGGGCCTCTCGACCAAGGGACAGGCGGCTCGCCATTCCCCGCCCCGCCGGCCGCGGAAGGCGCCGGGGGGGGCGGGCGCGGCACTAACGGACAGCCCCCCCCCCCCCCTTGCCCCCCCCCGGCCCTTTACGCACCCCGGCCCCCTCTCCCCTGTGGGGCCCGGCCTCCCACGTACGCACCGTCCACCCCCTGCATGGCGCTGACA
>OFHJ01000640.1_pt1 | contig 12528 bp, 10 predicted proteins | sample 1522001 | NCBI WGS metagenome assembly OFHJ01 (sample SAMEA2464838, study PRJEB22497) | soil metagenome | biome: Grassland; feature: Farmland; material: Clay | place: Australia | collected 2013-02-01 | depth 1.2 m | reverse complement strand
GTGCGGGGGGCGGGGGGGGCGGGGGCCCCGCCCAACCAATTGCCGGCGCCCCCGCGGACCCTGCCATAGGCGCTGGCGCCCCACCGCGACCCGTCCTGCCCCCCGCCCCGCTGCGCGGCCCTCCGCGCCAGCGCGCGCCAGTCGCGCGTGCGCTGCCCGACCGCCGGGCAACTCACGGCCAGTCACCCGGCATCTCACCATGTGTCCGCGTCAGGAGACAGTCATGACCTCACTCCCCGACTTCCACCCCAACGCCGCCCAGCAGCATCTCGCCGAGTCCCTCGCCCTCCTCGGCTTCCAGCCCACCCTCGCCCAGACGCTTCAGGCCGCCGGCGTTCCCGCCCGCACCTATTACCACTGGATGCATCAGGACGGCTTCGCCCGTTGGTTCGCCGCCGAGGTCCTCCAGCTCATGGCCGCCAGCGCTCCCTTGCTGCTGGTCGGCACCCTCCACGCCGCCATGACCGCCGATGTCGCCGCCCGCAATCTCATCTTCCGTCTCTGCATCCAGCCCATGTTCGCCCCCGCCATCGCCAGCCGCATGGCCCTGCCCGCGCCGGGGTCCTTGCCGCCCAACCCGCCCGCCGTCCCTGCCTCCATCGCATCGCAACCGCCCGCTCCAACCGTCCCAACGGGCAAAGTTCCCCCCGTCAATGCCGCACTCGCCGAATCTCCCGCCCCGCCGTCCCGCCCGCAGCCGGCTCCCGCGCCTGTGACCATCGCTTCCGCCCCTCCGTCCCGCGCCCCTTTGCCCCGCAGCGGCTGGGTTACTTCCACCCGTCCCATCGCCGCCCCCGCTGGCTGAACCCCAGCGCCGAGGAAAGCACCGCCCAATCGTACCCGCCCCATCGCGCCTACCCTAGCGGAGACCCCGTGCCGCTCCAATGAACGCCGCAAACGGCCAGAATCGGTGACAAAAATCCCAGCGTCGTTTCGTTGCTGCCAAAAGCTTTAGCCGCGGATCGCCCGCCAAAATGTTGCCCGCATCACGATTGCATCTGGTCGCGGGGCCCGCGCCAATCATTCGGCAGCTCGGCGAGCAGGTGCGCCGGGAACCGTCGCCCGCCAGCGCGGTCGGCGCTGCTGCGCCGGAAGCGTTTACCCCCGCCAGGGCAGCGTCGCCCGCCGCCGCCTCCCGGCCCACAGTTCCACCCGCCCACCATCCCATCGCAACTCGCTGTTTACTTCGCCCCCGTCGCCAAACAGCCCCAGCGCATACCGCACCGTCAGCCGTCCCCGCGCCGGCAGCCAAGAATACGTCGGCGTTCCCCACAACGCCGGCTCCCGCAGCAGGTCTCGCCGGCTCGACGGAAAAGGACTTGCCCCAAACTCCAGCCCTCGCGTCCACGTCCGCCCATTCCATGGCGCCGTGTCCCGCGCTTCCCGCTCGTCCCAAATCCCCAGCCAAGGAAATGTCGCGCGCGGCCACGCGTACAGCAGCGTCTGTCCCAGGCGGCGATTGCCCGCCAGCAAATATCCCCACTCCGCCTCCGGCTGGATGCGAAACGCCGCGAACTCGCTCGCCGGCGCCACCGGCAGCCGCCGGTAATCCACCTGCGCTCCCTCCGCCGGCATCACCGGCCATCGGCCTTCGCCGCCGGGAATCAGCCGTGACCCCTTGCCCAGAGCCTGCGGAAAGGCCCGCCCCCGCTCCGCGTTCACCGCCAGCCAGAACGCCCCGTCCTCCAGCCAAGGCGGTCCCAGCGTGACGTGTTGTTGCCAGGCGATGGGTCGGTCCCAAATCCCCAGGTTCGTCACCGTCTCCTCGACCCACGCCATTCCGCCGTCCAGCCGAATCCGCCGCTCCACCGCCATCTCCGACCGCGCCACGCTGCACCGGCCCGCCAAGCCCCCGTCGGCTTCCGCTACCCACTCCCAGCGTTGCGTCCCGAAAAACCCGTGTGTCAGCACTCCCGCCGCCGTCTCCTCCGCCGACGGTGTGCCGAACAAATCCAACGCCAAGTTATGCCCCAAGATGCTGGCCAGCGTTCGTCCCTCCGGCGCCCCGCCGTATTCGCCCGCCACCATCGCCTCCGTCACCCATTCCGGCTCATGCGAGGGCCACGGCGGCGTCCATAGCGGATTCGCCGCCGGTGCCCCGGCTGCCTGTACTGCCGCGATGTGTCCGCCTCCCGGCGCTACCGCCACCGCTAACTCCCCGTTCCTCAGCCACATCACCTCCCGCCCATTGCCCAGCCGTTCCGTTTCCATCGTGTATACCTGTCCCTTTTCTTGCCCCTCTACGCCCCAGGATTTTTTCTTGCCGCCCTGCCTCGTCATGCTACACTGCCCTTTCATGACCGCCCAACTCAGTCCGCGATTTTGGTATTACCGTAGCGGCGGGAGGGGTGTGTCGTAGCCTAGTTACCAAGGCGAACGATTCCCTAGGCCCGCTGAAGCCGCCAGCTTCAGCGGGCCTTTTATTTTGTGGCAACCGGGAGATGCCCAAAGCGCTAGCGTGCACCTGTTGCCGGTGACCGAAGCCTAGCCGCAGCCCCGCAAAGCGGGGCGTCCAAAAAAGGGCGGCTGAGGCGCTATCTGGAGACGACAATGCTGCTGCAACTACGACCCCAAACCCCCGCCACCGAACTCGCCGCCCTCCGCCGCGACCTGTCCGCCGCCGGTCTTGCCGCCGCTCCCGTCTCCTTTTTCGCCGCACCGGTTTGGCGCCTGGCGCCGGCCTCCGACGGTCTGCCCGCCGCCGGCCCCGACCGCTCCGCCCTGGACGCGCTCCTCCACCGTCATCCCTGCGTCGCCGCCGTCTTTTCGGGCGATTTCGAGTTGGCCAGTCGCCCCTTGCGCCCGCAGGGAACCCGCGTGCGCGTCGCCACTCCCGGCGGCGATCTCGAAATCGGCGGCGACGAAATGGTCGTCATCGCCGGCCCCTGTTCGGTCGAAAGCTGGGAGCAAATCCGCGACACCGCTCTCGCCGCCGCCGCTGCCGGCGCACGCCTGCTGCGCGGCGGCGCCTTCAAACCTCGCACCTCCACCTATTCCTTCCAGGGCCTCGGCCGCCGCGGCCTCGAACTTCTGGCCGCCGCCGGCCGCCACGCCGGCCTCGGTGTCGTCACCGAGGTCATGGCCCCCGAGGATGTCTCCCTCGTCGCCGACTACGCCGACCTGCTCCAGGTCGGCGCTCGCAACATGCAAAATTTCCCGCTTCTCAAGCGCCTCGGCGAGCAGCGCAAACCGGTGCTGTTGAAGCGCGGCGCCGGTGCTTCCATCGCCGAGTGGCTCGCCGCCGCGGAATACCTCCTCGCCCGCGGCAACGACCAGGTCGTCCTCTGCGAGCGCGGCATCCGCACCTTCGAGACCTATACCCGCAACACCCTCGACATCGGCGCCGTCGCCGCCGCCAAGGAACTGGTGCACCTGCCCGTGCTGGTGGATCCCAGCCACGCCACCGGCCGCCGCTCCCTCATTGCCGCGGCCTCGCGCGCCGCCGTCGCCGCCGGCGCCGATGGCCTCTGCGTCGAAGTACACATCCATCCCGAGGACTCCATCTCCGATCGCGAGCAAGCCATCTCTCCCGAGATGTTCGCCGCACTCATGTCCAGTCTCCGCCCCCTTGCCGCCGCATGCGGTCGCGCCGTGGCGCCGGCCCGCGCGGCCGCCGTTGCCCACCCTCGGCCCGCTCCCGCACTCGGCCCCGCGCCGAACGCAGCGTCAGATCCAGCATCAAACGAAACGCCTGACGCAGCCCTCGTTCCCGCTCTCGCCGTGCCAGCGCTGCCTTTATGACAATGACGGAAGCCGCAGCCGAGCCCGGACCCGGCCCTGCCGGGCGCGTATGCGGAACGCCCCGCCGCACAGTCCGGGCTGGGGCTCGCGTCCACTGATCGTCGGCGGCCAAGCCGCCCCAACCGGCGGGGCGGAATGATACAATCACCGCCGTCATGCCCGCGGTTATCGCTCGGCTCCGCCTGCTTCCCGTCCTGTTGCTAAGCGCGCTGCTGGCCGTCCCGGCTGCGGCCCAGACGCAAACCATCTCGCTCATCAAGATCACCGGCTCGCGGCGTTTCACTTCCCAAGCCATCGTGCATGCCAGCGGCCTCCGCGTCGGCGGGCCGTTTTCGCCGGCGCTGGCCCGCCAGGCGGTGAACCGTCTCACCGCCACCGGCGCCTTCACCCACATCTCCTATACCTTCTTCCCCTCCGGCGCCGGCGTCGGCATCCAGATGCAGCTTCAAGACGCGGCGCAGTTCGCGCCCGCCGAATTCGATAACTTCGTCTGGTTTACTCCCGCCCAACTGAACGCTGCTTTGGAAAAGGCGATCCCGCTATACGATGGCCAGCTTCCCGCCTACGGCGGCGGCCTCGCCGATCAAATCGTGCTGCGCTTGCGCGCCATGCTAGCCGCCCGCGGGGTTCACGCCACCGTTCAGTACATCGCCAGCATTGGCGGCGCCGGCCGCGGCCCGGAGGTCCAGTTCTCCATCGTCGGTCTGCGAATTCCCGTGGCCGCCATCACCTTCCCCGGCGCCGCCGCCGCTCTGCGACCGCGGCTTGAGGCCACCGTCCGTTCCGAGCTGGGCAGCAATTTTTCCTGGGAAGTGGCTCAGGGTTGGGCGCTTGGTCCTAGCCGCGCGGTGTATTTGCGCCGCGGCTATCTCGCCGTCCAGCTTGGCCCGCCGCGCGTCACTCTCCTGCCCGGCGCCGCGCCGCGTGTGGATGTGGCCCTGCCGGTTCGCCCCGGCCCTGTGTATCATCTCGCCGCCCTTGCCCTGGCGTCGCCGCCCCAGCTCCCGCCCGCCGCGGTTGCCAAGCGCTTCGCCGCGGCCGTGCCCGCCGCCGACCGCCAGCCCGGAGCCGTCGCCAACCCGGTCGCCTTGCAGCGCGGCGTCGCCGCCCTCGTCCACCTCTACCACCTGCACGGCTTTTTCGCCGCCCATGCCGTCCTCCATCCCACCTTGCACAAGATGGGAGCTCTGGTCACCTACCGCCTGGCCGCTTTCCCCGGCCCGCAATACGCCATGGGCAAGTTGGTGCTGGAAGGCTGGCCGCAATCCGTTACCCAACGCCTGCGCCGCCTCTGGAAGCTGGCCCCCGGCCAGCCCTATAACGGAATCTACGCGCGCCACTTTCTGATCACGGCCATTACCGCCATTCGCGCCCAGGCGGTGTTCACCGTGACCGCCGACCCGCGGACGCGCACCATGGACGTGGCCATCCGCCCCGGCGCATAAACCAACCGAACGGGCCCGCGACCGGCCGGAAGTCAGTACCTTGCCAGCCGCCGCAGCGCCGCCTTCAGTCCCTCCGCCGAGGGCAAGAACGCCGCTTCCAACGGCGGCGAAAACGGGACCGGCGTATCCGCCGATGTCAGCCGCAGAATCGGCGCGTCCAGATCGTCGAACGCCTCTTCTTGCAAGATCGCGGTGATCTCGCCGGCGATGCCGCCGGTGCGCGTGTCCTCGTGCAGAATCAGCACCTTGTTCGTCTTTTTCGCCGTGGCCACGATCGCCGCACGGTCCAGCGGCGCCAGCGTGCGTAGATCCATCACCTCGGCCTCGATCCCTTCTCCCGCCAGCGCCTGCGCCGTTTCCACCGCCAACTGCACCATGGCGCCGTAGGTAATCACCGATAGATCGCGTCCCGGCCGCGCCACCGCCGCCACGCCCAGAGGAATCGCCGGCCCGTCTTCCGCGATTTCGTCCTTCACCCGCCGGTACAGGAACTTATGCTCCAAAAACAGCACCGGGTTGTTGTCGCGGATGGCGCTCTTCAGCAATCCATAGGCGTCCCGCGCCGTCGCCGGCTCGACCACTTTCAATCCCGGCGTGTGCGCGAAATACATCTCCGGGTTTTGCGAGTGGAACGGCCCGCCGTGCACCCCGCCGCCCACCGGCCCGCGAATCACCATCGGCACCGGCGCGCCCCAGCGGTAATGGCTCTTGGCCGCGAAGTTGGTGATCTGGTTGAAGCAGCAGGCGATGAAGTCCATGAACTGCATCTCCACCACGGGCCGCATGCCGCTGTACGCCGCGCCGATCGCCGCGCCCACGATCGCCGACTCCGCCAGCGGCGTGTCCACCACCCGCGCCGGCCCAAATTCGTCCACCAGTCCCGCCGTCGCCTTGAACGCCCCGCCGTAGATGCCGATGTCTTCGCCCAGCAGGAACACCGCCGGGTCGCGCCGCATCTCCTCGGCCAGCGCCTGCCGGATCGCGTCAACGTAAGTGAGCTGCATCGCCTTCCACCGCCGCCAAGATTGCACTTCCATTCGCCGCCCGTAACGCCGGCGCTTCCGCTTCGAACCGCGGCTGCACCGCATGGCAGCCCGGCTCGCAGTACACGCCGCTCAACGCCGTGTTCCCATCCGGCATGGGGCTGGCCTCCGCCGCCGCCCGCTCCGCCAGCATGAATCTCTCCACCTCCGCCACCAGCCGCTGCTTCGCCTCCGCCGTCAGCCAGCTTTTTTGCTGCAGATAGCCCTCGAACCGCAGAATCGGATCCCTCCGCCGCCAAAACTCGAATAGCTCCGGCGGCACGTATGCGGCGGCATCGTGAATGGCGTGCCCCTTCATCCGCATCAGCTTGCTCTCGATCAGCGTCGGCCCCCCGCCGCCATGCGCCCGTTCCACCGCTCCGCGGCAGGCGTCGTAGACCTGGAGCACGTCGGTTCCGTCCACCACCACCGCCGGAATCCCGTAGCCCCGCGCCCGCAGCGCCAAGTCCGCCGCCTTGGTCTGTTCGTTCAGCGGCGTCGAATACGCCCACAGGTTGTTTTCCACCACCAGCACCAATCCCAGGTTCTGCACCGCCGCGAAGTTGACCGCCTCATGGAAAACTCCCGTGCTCTGCCCGCCGTCGCCGATCCAGGTCATCGCCGCCACGTTCCGCCCTTGCAGCCGTTCCCCCATGCAAACCCCGCCCATCACCGGAATCAGGTCGCCCAACATCGAGATCGGCGAAATCATCCGCCGCGGCCCCAAATCCCCGTAATGCGACGTGCCGTCCCGTCCTCCGGTCGGCGAGCCGGCCTTGGCCATGTACTGCATCATCACGTCGCGCGGCGCGAAGCCCCGCACCAGCAGGCTTCCCTGGTTGCGGATCATCGGCGCCATCCAGTCCGTCGCGTCCAAGGCGTAGGCGGAGGCCACCGAGTTGCCTTCCTGCCCCAGCCCGAAATACACCCCGCCGACCACCTGTCCCTGCTTGTACAGGTTCTCGAGCTGTTGCTCCATGATCCGGTTCATCAGCAGGAAGCGGTAAATTTCCAAGCATTGCGCCCGGTCCAGCGTTCCTGATTCCCGCAGCGGCGGCGGATCGGTAATCTCCCCCGACCATTCGTAAACCACCTTGCCCTCGCGCCGCGTCCGGCGAATCGTGAAGGCGTGCCGCTCCAGGCGGAGATCCTCAAACCATTCGCGCTCGGAGTTCGCGCCGCGGTCGGCGGAAGTCAGTTCAGGCGACGGTGTCATGGTGAGCCGTGGCGCCGCCCCGCGCGCCAGGTTCTCCCTGCCGGGGGCGCAGCGCCTGTAGCGAGGATACCTCCGCCGTGGCCCGTCCCAGCACGCGGCCGAACTGCCAAGCGACCGCCGCGCGCACCCGCGCCATCTCCACCGGCCGTCCCAGCTCCTGCTGCAAGGAGGTCACCCCGTGTCCCGCCAGCCCGCAGGGCACGATCAGCCGCGTGAACAACGCCAAATCCGGCGCCACGTTCAGCGCAAAGCCATGGCTGGTGACGCCGCGCGACACATGGATGCCCATCGCCACCAGCTTGCGCGCCGGCGGCCCCGCGATCCACACCCCGGTCATGCCCTTCTGGCGCGTCGCCACCAGCCCAAAGCCCGCCGCCACCCGGATATGCACTGCCTCCAGCGCCCGCATATACGCCACCGGCCCCATGCCCAACTGCCGCAAATCGAGGATCGGATAGCCCACCAGTTGCCCCGGCCCGTGATAGGTCACGTCGCCGCCGCGGTCGCAGACCGCCAGCTCCACCCCCTGTCGCCGCAATTCCTCCGCGCTGGCCAGCACGTTCTGGGCTTTCGCGTTCCGCCCCAGCGTCACCACCGCGGGATGCTCCAGCAGCAGCAGCACGTCGCCGATCTCACCCGCCCGCCGCCGCGCCACCAGCTCCCGCTGCATCGCCTCGGCGTCGGCGTAGCCGACGGCGCCCAAATTCACCACCGCGATCGCCATCTCCCCCGCCTATAGCTCCCCGTTGGTCCCCGTCGCCTTACCGTTCATCGTCCCCCGGGCCAAACCCGCCGCGCCAAGGCTTCGCCCCACGTCCTCCCCGCCAGCTCTTGCCGCGCGCGGTCCCGGTCCCATTCCGGATGCCACCGCCGCAGGCCCGCGATCGCCAAATCCTGAGCCGCTTGGCTCATCTCCAGCGCTGCGCGCAGCCGCCCCTCCGGCCCCAGCCGCCGCAGCGCCTTCTGCTGCGCCTGTTCCGCCTCCGGCGTCGTGTCCCGCTCCGTCACGGCTTCAACATAGCACGCGCCAATCGCGGGTCCGCGGGCAGGCCGCGAGCGCCGGCGCTCCTGCATCGCCATCCGCATCCGCCGCGCCGTTTCGCCCCGGCGCCGTCTGTTCGGTGCGGCGCAGAAGCGGGACGCCCCGCCAGCGGCGGGGCTGGGGCCCGCGCCAAACATTGTGTGGATCCTCAGGCGTTGATCGTCAGCCCGTACACCGAATTCGCCGCGTCCAGCACCGCTTCATACAGCGTCGGATGGGCATGTACCGTGCCCATGATCTCGTCCGCTGCCACGTTCAACTGCATGCCCAGCACCGCCTCCGAAATCAGCTCCGTCACCATCGGCCCGATCATGTGCACGCCCAGCACCGTGCCGTCTTTTTCGTCGGCCAGAATCTTGATGAAGCCTTCATGCGAGCCCAAGATCGTCGCCTTGGAATTGCCCACGAACGGGAACTTCCCGACCTTGTACTTCAAGCCCTTCTGCTTGGCCGCTTGTTCCGTCATTCCCACGCTCGCCACCTGCGGTTCGCAAAACGTCACGCCCGGAATCTTGCCGTAATCCACCGGATCCACCGCGCGCCCGGCGATGTGCGCCACCGCCACCATGCCTTCCGCCGAGGCCACGTGCGCCAGCTGCGGCGTCCCGAACACCACGTCGCCGATGGCGTAAACGCCTGGCTCGCCGGTGCGCATATATCCGTCGGTCTTGATGAAGCCGCGCTCCATCTGCACCCCGCTGCCCTCCAGGTTCAGCCCTTCGGTGATTGGCCGCCGCCCAACCGCCACCAGCACCGCGTCCGCCTCCAGCACCTGGTCCTGTCCCCCGGCATTGGTGAAGGCGACCTTCACCCCCCCGGCGGTTTTCTCAATGCCGGCCACGCGTGCGCCCGTTTCCACCCCAATCTTTTGCTTGCGGTACGCCTTCTCCAGCTCCCGAGCGATTTCCTCATCTTCCACCGGCACCAGCCGCGGCAGCATTTCGATGAGGGTCACCGTGTCGGTCCCGAAGCGCTTGAAGATGGACGCGAACTCCACCCCCACCGCCCCGGCGCCGATGATCACCAGCCGCTGCGGCACCGCGCCCAGCTTCAGGATTTCCACGTTCGTCAAGATGCGGTCGTCCGCCGTCATCCCCGGCAGCATGCGCGCCGTCGAACCGGTGGCCCAAATGATGTTCTTGGCCCGGACCGTCTGCTTCCCGCCGTTGGCCGCCACTTCCAGCCGTCCTGGTCCCGCCCACCGCGCCACTCCCTGCATCCATTGCACTTTGTTCTTGCGGAACAGGAACTCGATGCCTTTGGCGTGCTTGGCGACGATCTGGTCCTTGCGCGCCTGCACCTGCCCCCAGTTCAGCGCGAACGGCCCCGCGTCCACTCCCATTTCCTTGGCGTTGCGGAAAGTGTCCAGCACCTCGGCGTTGTGCAAAAACGCCTTGGTGGGGATGCAGCCGACGTGCAGGCAGGTGCCGCCCAGCTTCGGGTCTTTTTCAATGCACAGCGTGGACAACCCGTACTGTGCCGCCCGAATCGCCGCCCAATAACCGCCCGGCCCGCTGCCCACCACTACAACGTCAAATTCCTGATTCAGATCCGCCATTTCGTTAGTTCGCCTTTGGGACCACCTCTCATTGTAAACGGCGGCACTATTGGCAGGGCCCGCGCCTAGCAACTGCCGGCCCAGGCCCGCCTTCCAGGCGCGCCCAGGCCCTCGGCGCAACCTCCCGATACAATAGAGAGGCATGGACTTGGTGCAAATTACCCCGCCCAGCCCCGCCGGCCCGCGGCCGGAATGGTTGCGCGTGCGGGCGCCGGGCGGCGAAAACTTCCAGCACCTAAAGAGCCTGGCCCGCAGCTTGGGCCTGCACACCGTCTGCGAATCCGCCCATTGCCCCAACATTGGCGAGTGCTGGCACCACCGCACCGCCACGTTCATGCTCTTGGGCGAAATCTGCACCCGCCGCTGCGGGTTTTGCGCCGTGCCCAAGGGCCGCCCCAAGGCCATTGACTACGAAGAACCTCGCCGCGTGGCGGAGGCGGTGCGTACCTTGGGCTTGCGCCACGCCGTGGTCACCTCCGTCAACCGCGACGACGACAACTTAGGCGGCGCTCGCGTCTTCGCCGCCACCATCCACGCCATTCGCGAGCTGGCGCCCGATTGCGCCGTCGAGGTCTTGATACCGGACTTCAAGGGCAGCGAGGAAGCCCTGCGCATCGTTCTTGCCGCCAATCCCCGCATCCTCAACCACAATACCGAGACGGTGCCCAGCCTCTATCGCTTCGTCCGTCCCGGCGCGCGCTTCGCCCGTTCTGTGGAATTATTGCGCAGCGTCAAGCGCATCGCCCCGCACATGATCACCAAAACGGGGCTCATGCTCGGCCTGGGCGAAAGCCAGCCCGAGCTGCTGTCCACGCTGCAAGCCTTGCAGGCCACTGGCTGCGACATTTTGACTTTGGGCCAATATCTGCGTCCGTCGCACGATCATTTGCCGGTCAAGCGCCTCTATTCGCCTGCCGAATTCGCGGACCTCAAACGCGCCGGACTGGCCATGGGCTTTCGCCACGTCGAATCCGGCCCGCTGGTGCGCAGTTCCTATCACGCCCATGAGCAAGCCGAGTTGAGCGCCGCCCCCGTCGCCTAGCCGCCCCGCCCGCGCCATTGGTTCGGGTCCACTCCGGAGTCCCCCGACGCCAACCAGGGTCGTTCCGCGGCCTCTGCGCGCGCGCCCGCGATGCCGCCCACCCCGCAGCGATAAACTATAGACAGCACCCCGCCCGCCGCCGTTCCCGCTTCGTTCCCGCGTCGTTGTGTGCATGCATTGGCGTTCTCAGTTGTGGCTCGGCATCGCCGCCGCCCTGGCCGTTGCCGCCGCCGGTTTTCTGTTGCTGCTGGTTTCCAACGGCGACCGCCAGCTCGCGCTGCTCATCTTTCTGCCGGGCATCTTCTTCGCGGATTATTTCTTTGGTCGGGTCAGCGCGCTGGTTGCCATGGGCCTCAGCGTCGCCGCTTCGGCCAGCTATGGCCTGCTCATCGCCCCGCGCATTCCCGTCGCGCTAGCCGAGCGATTCCCGTGGGAAAACGAGATCATCATTCTCGTAACCGGTACGCTCTGTGTCTGGCTCTTCCATCTGCGCCGCGTCAGCCAGGCGCGCGAGGTCGGCGGCCGCGAGCATCTGCGCCAGTTGCTGGCCGCCATGTCGGAGGCGGCCTTCGTCTTCGACGACAGCCTTCGCCTGGTGGACGCCAACGCCGCCGCCTTCCGCTTGCTGGGCCGCCGCCCGGAAGAACTGATGGGCCGTTCCGCGGTGATGCTGCGGGATCTGGTGCAGCCCTACCGCACCGAGCATGGCGATATCGAGCTGCTCCAGCGCGCGCTCGGCGGCCAGAGCAGCGGCATCGTTCGCAGCGGCTTCGATGCACCCGCCACCGGCCGCCGCGTGGACACCCTCGCCAGCGCCACGCCCCTGCGCGACTCCACGCAAACCGTCATCGGCGTTCTGCTCCTCCTCAGCGACATCTCCGATCTCGCCGCCATGGAGCGGCGCATGACCGAACTGGAAAAGCATGAGGCCATGGGGCGCATGGCCGCCGGCATCACCCACGACTTCAACAACATTCTCTCGGTGGTGCAGAAAGCCGACGCCGTGCTGGGCCTGATGGAGGGCCGCCCGGAGAGCGAGCGCCGCCGCTACCGCGAAATGCTCCACAACGCCGTGCGCCGCGGCCGCGAAACCGTCGCCCGCCTGCGCGAATATCTCGCCGGTGGCGAAAGTGAAATGACCGTGCTGGATCTCAACGAGGTGGTGCGCCAGGCGGTCGAGCTGACCGCGCCGCTCTGGCGCCAGCGCCACAACCTGAAAGTCGAAACCCATTACGGCCAGCCCCCGCCCGTGCGCGGCAGCGCCGTGGATCTGCGCCGCGCCCTCACCAATCTGCTGCTCAACGCCTTCGAAGCCATCGGCGACCAGCCCGGCCGCGTCACCGTGCAGACCGAGCGCCGCGGCGACCGCGCCGTCTGCTGGATCCAGGACACCGGCCCCGGCATTCCCTTGGACGAGCAGAGCAAAATCTTTTTGCCCTACCACACCACCAAACCTCGCGGC
>OFHJ01000639.1_pt1 | contig 12543 bp, 9 predicted proteins | sample 1522001 | NCBI WGS metagenome assembly OFHJ01 (sample SAMEA2464838, study PRJEB22497) | soil metagenome | biome: Grassland; feature: Farmland; material: Clay | place: Australia | collected 2013-02-01 | depth 1.2 m | reverse complement strand
GTCGTCGTGTGAGCCCGGTTGAAGTACAGGGCGCCCGTGTCGGCAAGGTCGGCGAAGATGTCGTCGAAGATGCCGTGCGTCAGCTGATGGTGCTCGGGCGCATTGCCGAAGATCCCGCAGAACAGCCCGATGAGCGAGTTGACCATCTGGCCGCCGAGGCTCGGCAGGGCGTCGACGAGGACCACCCGCCGGCCGAGCTGGGCTGCCTCGATCGCCGCGGAGAGACCGGCGATCCCCGCGCCGACGACGCAGAGGTCGACGTCGAGCTCGTGCGGGGCGGGCGCGCCCGGGCGCCGGACCGTGGCGACCTTCAGCTCCGTCAACGCGTGCGGCATCGTCCCCCCTCCTGCGGAAGCGGCCCACCGGCCTGCTCCCCCGGGCGGGCAAGCTAACGCATGCACCGACGGCGCGGAAATACTGATTTCTGCTTTCGACCATAAGCATGATCTATGGTGCGACGATCCGGCACCGGTGGCGGGCCACCGGCCGGCGCCGGTGCCTCAGCAGCTCCCCGCCGCCTCGATGGGCCGCTCGCGGACCCAGGCGTGCGCCGGATCGCCCTCGTAGCGCTCGTGCCACCACAGCGCCTCGGTGATCCGCCCGACCTCGCCGGGGACCTCGAGGATCCCCAGTGCCATCGGATCCGCCAGCTGGCGCGCCAGGCGCTCCTGCATGAGGGCGATCCGGTCCGTGCCGACGACGAAGTAGGGAACCGAGAGGTAGCTCTCGACGCGCACGGCGATGCGGGGCTGGATGCCGAGGAGCCGGAGCTGGCGGGAGATCGGCACCCCCGAGTACCCCTGTTGGTGGTACGGGGCGACCCAGGCGCAGCGGGCGAGGTCGTCGAGGCTCACCGCGCCCGCCTCGAGGGTCCGGTTCTCGGGCGAGGCGATGCAGACCCACCGGTCGTGGAACAGCTCCGCCGAGCGGATGTGCGGCGCCTTGAAGACGAGGCTGACCGGAGCGACCATCCCGTCGATGAAGCGGATGAGGTCCCCGTACTCGGTCGTGAGCGACTCGCGCACGAGCCGCAGGTGCAGCCCGACGCGCGGCGCCGCCTCGTGGACGACGCCGGACAGCTGGCGGCCGAGCACAGCGAGGACGTAGTCGGCCATGAGGAACGTGAACTCCCGCTCCGAGCTCACCGGGTCGAACTGGCGGTTGGCCGAGAAGAGCCGCCCGGCGCCGGCGCAGACGGCCTCGACCTGCTCCCCCAGCGACGCCGCGAGCGGGCCCACCCCGTAGCCGCTTCTCCCCCCGCCGAGGAGCTCGTCGTCGGGCCCGAGGACGCTCAGCTTGAGGCTGCTCGAACCGGCGTTGACGACGAGGAGCGGCACCCTCGGCTCAGCCCGTCCAGGACCACTCGGAGATCTCCCGGGGATCCTCGCCGAACCGGTAGGCGTACGCACGGCACTCGAGACGCCGATCGACCATGGCCTGACGAACGTGACCCGCTCGCGATGCGAGACCCGGCACCCGATCGATCACGTCCATCACGAGATGAAACCGGTCGAGATCGTTGCGCATCACCATGTCGAACGGGGTCGTGGTCGTGCCCTCCTCCTTGTAACCGCGCACGTGCAGGTGCGCATGGCCCGTGCGTCGGTACGTGAGCCGGTGGATGAGCCACGGATAGCCGTGGTAGGCGAAGATGACCGGCCGGTCTCGGGTGAACAGGGCGTCGAACTCGGTGTCGGGCAGCCCGTGCGGGTGCTCGGTGTCCGGCTGGAGCCGCATGAGGTCGACGACGTTGACCACCCGGACCTTGAGCTCGGGGAGATGGCGCCGGAGCAGCTGAACCGCCGCCAGCGTCTCGATCGTGGGGACGTCGCCGCAGCACGCCATGACGACGTCGGGGGTCGACCCGGCGTCGGTCGACGCCCACTCCCAGATCCCGAGGCCCCGGGTGCAGTGGTCGACCGCCTCGTCCATCGTCAGCCAGGTCGGCTCCGGCTGCTTGCCGGCCACGATCACGTTCACGTAGTCGCGGCTGCGCAGGCAGTGGTCGGCCACCGACAGCAGGCAGTTGGCGTCGGGCGGCAGGTAGACGCGGATGATCCCGGCCTTCTTGTTGACCACGTGGTCGATGAACCCGGGGTCCTGGTGGGAGAAGCCGTTGTGGTCCTGGCGCCAGACGTGGCTCGAGAGGAGGTAGTTGAGCGAGGCGATCGGCCGACGCCAGGGGATCTGTCGCGTCGTCTTCAACCACTTCGCGTGCTGGTTGAACATCGAGTCGACGATGTGGACGAAGGCCTCGTAGCAGTTGAACAGGCCGTGGCGGCCCGTGAGGAGGTAGCCCTCGAGCCACCCCTCGCACTGGTGCTCGGAGAGCATCTCCATCACCCGGCCACCTTGGGCCAGTTCGCCGCCGTTGGCGTCTTCCGGCAGGTAGTCGGCCATCCAGGTTTTCTTGCTCACCTCGTAGATGTTGTCCAGCCGGTTGGATGTATTTTCGTCCGGGCTGAATACGCGAAAGTTGTGCATGTTGTCGCGCATGACGTCGCGCAGGAATTTTCCCAGCGGCCGGGTATTCTCGGCATAGACGCCGCCGGGCCTCGCGACCTCCGCCGCATAGTCGGCAATATCCGGAAGAAGGAGCGCCTTGCGCAGCAGGCCGCCATTGGCGACCGGGTTGGCGCTCATGCGGCGCGGGCCCTGGGGCGCCAGCGCCTTCAACTCGGGTATCAACCGGCCGGACTCGTCGAAGTGCTTTTCCGGATGGTAGCCGCGCAGCCAGGATTCGAGGATCTGGAGGTGTTCGGAGTTGGAGGCGACGTCGGGCAGGGGAATCTGGTGGGCGCGCCAGAAGCCTTCGACCTTGTGGCCGTCGACTTCTTTGGGGCCGGTCCAGCCTTTGGGGGTGCGGAGGACGATCATGGGCCAGCGGGGCCAGCCGGAAGCGCCGCCGGCGAGTTTGCCCGTGGTGCGGGCGTCGTGCTGGATGGCGCGAATCTGCTGGATGCACTGCTCGAGGGTGGCGGCCATGGTGTGATGGAGGACTTGCGGATCGTCGCCTTCGACGAAGTGGGGCGTCCAGCCGTAGCCGCGGAAGAGCCACTCCAGCTCCTCGCGGGGGATGCGGGCGAGGATGGTCGGATTGGCGATTTTGTAACCGTTGAGGTGCAGAATGGGCAGGACAGCGCCGTCGCGGGCGGGATTGAGGAACTTGTTGCTGTGCCAGCTCGTTGCCAGCGGCCCCGTCTCGGACTCGCCATCACCTACCATCACCAGGGTGATCAGGTCGGGGCGGTCAAAGACCGTTCCAAAAGCGTGGGAAACGCTATATCCAAGCTCGCCTCCCTCGTGGAGGCTTCCTGGCGTTTCCGGTGTTGCATGACTCCCGATCCCGCCCGGAAACGAGAACTGCCTAAAAAAGCGCTGCATCCCGGCGGCGTCCTCGCCTTTATCCGGATAGACTTCCGAATAGGTCCCTTCAAGGTACGCCTGCGAGAGTACCGCCGGGGCCCCGTGCCCGGGCCCGGAAACGTAGATGGCGTTCAGTCCGTACTTGTTTATGAGGCGGTTGAAGTGGATATAGGTAAAGCACTGCCCGGCATCAGATCCCCAGTGTCCGAGGAGTCTTGGCTTGATATGCTCAAGCTCAAGGGGCTCCCGGAGCAATGGGTTGGCCTTGAGGTATAGCATTCCGAGGCAAAGGTAAAGACTGGCCCTCCAATAGGAGTCGACGTTGTGCAGCATTTCCGGTTCCAGCGGTGAACCCCTTACCGTCGATCGCGCCAGCCCATAGCTGTTGTTATCAGGCGTCCGTTGCAAGTCGGTCTCTGAGCTGTGGTGCATTGCGGGCATGGAGCTTCCAACCTCCGTATAGTGAAAGGGCTGCCGTGAGTTTCTAGCGCATAAACTGATTAGCCGATTTCGCCGAAAACAGTCATCAGGGGGAATCCTTGCAGAAGTTCCGTGAGATTCTTCACTTAAACGGGATTAGTGCCCGACGCCTTGCAGGCAATCATCCGGCCTCAGCAAATCGGAGTCAACAAGGGAATTTCACCTTAGGCTCCGCCTTTTGTCGCGATATGTCTTGCCTGCCTTGTCGGTAGGCAGTTACCGTTTCTGTTTGGATTCGGCTACCAGCTAGCCGCAGTGGTTTTTGGTTGGAGACCCTAACGTCGATGCGTTGACGACCGGTTGGATGCACATGGAATTACAACACAAAATTAACGGTTAACATTACGATTACGACGCGGCACGTTGTGGCCTTGCGGCGGTGCGACTCGCCACGTGGACTTCCTGCGAAGGGCATTACGCTGCTGCAATGAATCATTGTTGTTCGCGAGCCTGATCAGGGTAGACTTTTGAAAGAACCATAAGGATGGATATGAACTATCGTGATCGCGAAATGCCGACGCGGCTATTGCTGACCGGCTCTGCCGGATTCATTGGTTATCACGTTGCCGAAAGATTGCTGAGCAGGGGGGATTATGTTGTCGGCGTCGACAATCTGAACGAATACTACGATCCGACGTTGAAAAGGGCGCGTCTCGCACGGTTGAAGAAATGGGAAACCTTCGAAGAGGCACGCATCGATATTGGCGATGGCAGAGCGCTGTCGGAGCTATTCGATCGAGTTCAACCACAGCGGGTGATCAATCTGGCCGCTCAAGCCGGGGTCCGTTACTCGCTAACCAATCCGGAAGCGTATACACATAGCAATCTCCTGGGATTTGTCAATATTCTGGAGGCCTGCAGGAACCATCGTATCGAGCATCTCGTATATGCGTCGTCGAGTTCAGTTTATGGCCTCGATCAGCGTTATCCTTTCTCTGTGGGAACCGGGGCCGATCATCCCGCCAGCCTTTATGGCGCAACCAAACGTGCTAATGAACTCCTCGCTCATAGTTACAGTCATCTGTTTTCGCTGCCTTCTACCGGTCTGCGCTTCTTCACGGTTTACGGCCCGTGGGGTCGGCCTGACATGGCCCTTTTCATCTTTACAAAGAAGATACTTGCGGGCGAGGCAATCCCGGTTTTCAACCGAGGGCATCACGTTCGTGACTTTACCTACATCGCCGACGTGGTCGAGGGCATCGTGCGCGTGCTTGATCGTCCCCCTGATACGGACTCCGGATACGATTGGGAAAATCCGTCGCAGGACAAAAGCAGCGCGCCTTTCCGCGTATACAACATTGGCCACGGGGATCCAGTAGCATTGATGGCCTACATCAGCGCCTTGGAAGAATGTCTAGGCCGCAAGGCGCAGCTTGATCTGCTGCCCATGCAAGATGGTGACATCGAAAAGACTGCGGCAGATGTCACGGCTCTGAAACGTGATTTCGATTACGTGCCTACGACGTCGGTGCAGGAAGGGATTGCGCAATTTGTCGCTTGGTACAGGGACTACTATCATTGCAAATAAACTTTGCGCGCGGTTACTTGCCCACCTTGGTTTTATGGCGAGGCGCAACGCCTAGACTTGGCGGCGGGTCCGTTGCCAGTGATCGTGTCGTCGGGTTGCCCCCGGATAAGGAATAAAGGAGGGGAGGCAGTCGACCGCTGTGGGCTTCGCTCCATGCTATCAGCGACACGAACTATCATCAGTAAAGGCCACGCTGGTGTTGGTCCGCATGACTACGGCACGGGGCCGCGAACGTCTATCCCCGTCCTGATTCACGGTAAGGCAACCGCCCCGGCTTCTTCGAAGAAAGGATGGGAAAAACAATGAGATTTCCTCTCGGAAAATACGCTCGGTCATACGGAGACCCCGTAGTGGATATTAGCCTTCTGCACCCAGCGGGATGATGGCTGTGGTCGAGGACGGATCGACGGGTACCATGTGGGTTATTTCGGCCCCTAGCGGCGCCGGAAAGACCACGCTGGTTCGCGCTTTGATAAAGTGCTTGAAGGCCAACGGCATCGAAGCTGCCCTTTCCGTTTCATATACCACGCGACCAGCGCGTGCTAACGAGACGGATGGCGTGGATTATCGGTTTGTCAATGTCGAACGTTTTTCGGAAATGGCAGTCGCAGGTGAGTTTATCGAGCATGCAGAAGTTTTTGGTTATCGTTATGGAACCAGTCAGGCAGACACGCTGGTTCACCTTCGTGAAGGGTATGAACTTTTCCTCGACATTGATTGGCAGGGGGCGCGCCAACTGCGCGGGCGGTTGGCAGAAATGCAGAGCGTTTTTGTCCTGCCACCATCGATGGCGGAACTTGAGCGCCGCTTGCGCAAAAGGAGTCAGGATTCCGACACGGTTATCGAGAGGCGCATGCGTGAAGCGCGCGCGGAAATTTCCCATTATGCGGAATATGATTCGCTCCTGGTCAATGACGAGTTTGAGCGCGCCGTCGAGCAGCTTTACATGTTAGTGGCTTCTCATCGATTGCGGAGCAGCCGTCAGCGGCAGGTGCAGGTTGGCCTCATCCGGGAACTGCTTGGGTAACGATCAAAAAGCCGCTATACTTGCGCAAGGCCCTGTACGAAGATGCTGATTTTATGGCGCGTGTAACCGTCGAAGATTGCTTGAACCGCATCCCCAATCAGTTTGAACTAACGCTGGTTGCCGCTAAGCGTGCCCGACAGCTGGCCAGGGGCGCTGAGCCATTCATGCCATGGGATAACCACAAGTCCACGGTGCTCTCGCTGCGTGAGATTGCGGAAGGCCACATCGGGATTAGCGTCCTTGACGAGGTTGATCTGCCAGCCCTTCAGCAGCCGAAGATGGAGCTCGAGGCGCTGGATCCAAGCTTCGATTCCTGATCGGGTCTTTTCCGAACAGGCTGTGTCGGTGTTCCGGTCGTTCCCCGGGCGGCAAACTGAAGTGGCATTGGTCGACATGGCAGGGCCACGCTTTGGGTGCAGCCGGTCCTGGTGAAGTTTACCGTCACGCGAGGGTTCCTATTCCATCGTTTGGCTCGAGTTGACGTAGAATGCCTGGTCCGTCAGCTTGGCGGGCGCGGATGTCGAGGTGTGGTTGTCCGTCCACTGTTCCCCCCAACCTTGGTGCATCCCGGCACCGAACTTTTCCCCTAGTTAAGCAGAAAACCCTTGACCACTCAGAATCTCCGCAATATCGGTATCATCGCGCATGTAGACCACGGAAAGACCACGTTGGTCGACAAGCTTCTACAGCAATCGCAGACTCTGGATGCCCGAAAAGCGCTGGGCGAGCGAATTTTAGACTCTGACGACCTCGAGCGGGAGCGTGGAATTACGATTCTGTCGAAGAACGCTGCAATTCGATGGCACGATAGTCGAACCGGGATCCAGTACCGCATTAACATCGTTGATACACCGGGCCATTCCGATTTCGGAGGGGAGGTTGAACGCGTCCTGTCGATGGTCGACTCGGTGCTTTTGCTTGTGGATGCCGCCGATGGACCAATGCCACAAACCCGATTTGTCACCCAGAAGGCTTTTGCGGCCGGGCTGAGCCCGATTTTGGTTGTCAACAAAGTCGATCGACCTGGCGCGCGCGCCAACTGGGTCATCGATCAGGTTTTTGACTTGTTTGTTCAGTTAGGCGCAACCGACGCCCAACTGGATTTTCCCATTGTCTACTGCTCGGCACTTTTCGGTTATGCAGGGCGCGATGAAAAAGTCTGTGGGGGTGATCTGGGGCCGTTATTCGAAACGATTGTAGATCGGGTTCCACCCCCCGATGTTGATGCAAGCGGACCGTTCCAAATGCAAGTGACGACTTTGTCGTATTCCAGTTACGTCGGCGTCATTGGCACCGGGCGCATTAATCGGGGAAAGACGTATACGAACATGCCGTTGGTGGTCGTCGGGCGTGACGGGTCAATCCGAGCGGGTCGCGCACTGCAGGTGCTGGGGTTTATGGGCTTGGACAGGATCGAGGTGCCCGAAGCGTCGGCGGGTGACATCGTTGCAATTACCGGCATTCCGGAGCTGGGGATCTCGGAAACCCTCTGCGACCCGGATGTTCCGGAGTCGCGCCCTTTGGTGTCGGTCGATGAGCCGACAATGAGCATGGTCTTCGAGGTTAATAAATCACCGTTCGCAGGCAGGGAGGGAAAGTTCATAACTTCTCGACAGATCGCCGAGAGACTGGCCCGCGAACTTAAAACCAACGTAGCGCTCCGTGTTGATCCCAGTGATTCCGCCGATCAGTTCAGGGTATCCGGACGTGGTTTGTTACACCTAGGCATCCTTTTGGAGAACATGCGCCGCGAAGGGTTTGAAGTGGCTGTTTCGCGCCCGCAAGTGATCCTGAAGGTGATTGACGGTCAAGTATGCGAGCCCTACGAACGATTGGTGGCAGACCTCGAAGAGGGTCAACAGGGACCCGTAATTCAGGCTCTGGCCGAGCGCGGCGGGAAAATGCAGAACATGGCCATGGACGGTGCCGGCCGAGTCCGTCTGGAATATGAAGTGCCCTCACGGGGGTTGATCGGGTTCCAAACCGAGTTCATGGGTCTTGGCCGAGGCACCGGACTCCTTTTTCACAATTTTGATCACTTCGGGCCGAGGACTGATAATTCAGCCGTCGGACAACGGCGCAATGGAGTCATGGTGTCTATCGAGACCGGAAAGGTTCTGGCCTATTCCCTCTTCAACCTCCAGCAGCGGGGTCGACTGATCGTGGAGCCCAATGCCGAAGTATATGAAGGGCAGGTGATCGGCATTCATTCGCGAGACAATGATCTGGGCGTGAATGCGAACAAGGGAAAAAAATTGACGAACATGCGGGCCGCCGGTTCGGACGAGAATATCCTGCTGACGCCTGCCATCAAGTTCTCCCTTGAGCAGTCGTTGGAATTCATAAATGACGATGAGTTGGTTGAAGTAACGCCCAACTCGATTCGAATCCGCAAACGACATCTGAAGGAGCGGGACCGCAAACGGAATACCCGCGATGGAATTGCGGCCTGATCGGTACGGCGCAGGGCCTTTGCCCCGCGCAGGTGTTACGGTAGAAAAGACACAGGTACATGCGATACCGAGCTTTGTGAGTAACGGGGGACGTCGGGGCGGCGCCCTGTGAGCGGAGGCATCGTGGTGGTAAACCAGTTTTCGGACTGGCCCCCCGAGATTCCGGGGATTACCGTTGCGACGGCGTGGGATTACCTGACGCAGGACCAGTTTGTCCAGCTTCGAAATGCCAAAGTCTACAATCTCTGCCGTTCATTCGGATATCAGACCACCGGTTATTACGTATCGCTCCTTGCCGGGGCCCGTGGTCATAAACCGCTCCCGGATATCACAACGGTTCAAGATCTGAAGCTGGCCGAATCGACAAACGTCGTAGGGGAGGAGGTCAGGGGACTGATCGAAGCGGGCCTGGCGCACGTCGGGTCGTCTACTTATGTACTAAATGTCTATTTTGGCAACAGTCCTGTAAAGCGGCACCAGCGGCTCGCGCGATCGCTTTTTAATCTGTTTCCGGCACCCTTGTTGCAGGCCCGTTTCTCCTGGCACGAGGACGAATGGCGTGTGGATGCCTTGGGTCCTATCGCACTCGGTGCAGTTCCGGCTGCGCATCTTGATTTCCTGTATCAGTCCGCTCGTGAGTACTTCACCCGTCGTCGTGCACCGCGCCGCAAACGCGATTCGACACGATACGATCTGGCGATTCTCGCCAGCAGCAATGAAAGGGATCCGCCCTCAAACGCGCGCGCCCTGAAAGCCTTCGAACGGGCTGCCGAAGATTTTGGGTTTTCAGTAGACATTTTGGACAAATCCGACTACGGGCACGTGGCTGAATACGATGCCTTGTTTATTCGCGAAACAACAGCAGTGAATCACCACACCTACCGGTTTTCTCGTCGAGCCCTCCGCGAGGGGCTGGTTGTGGTGGATCATCCTGAAGATATTCTCCGCTGCGCCAACAAGGTCTACCTTGCCCAGCTTATGGCGCGCAACCGGATTCCCCAGCCCCGTACACTCCTGCTGCATCGGGCCAACATCACGGATGCGCCACAGCAACTGGGTTTTCCGCTGGTTCTTAAGCAGCCGGATTCGCAGTTTTCCAAGGGTGTGATCAAGGTAAACAGCGAAGCAGAGCTGAGGCGCGAAACGAAGGAGCTGCTGGGGCGGTCGGACCTTATAGTGGCTCAAGCCTTTGAGCCGACCGAGTACGATTGGCGTATTGGAATCCTTGACGGCGAGCCATTGTATGCCTGCCGTTACTTTATGGCGCCGTCGCATTGGCAGGTCGTCAAGCGGGATATCCGAGGAGTCAAGCACGAAGGTAATCATGAAACTATGAGTGTCTCGAGTGCACCGCCTGCAGTAGTCAATCTTGCGGTTCAGGCAGCGCGGCTAATCGGTCGGGGTTTATACGGCGTGGATCTCAAGCAGTTCGGAAAGGTCGTCAAGGTTATCGAAATCAACGACAACCCGAACATCGACGCCGGAATCGAGGATCTCGTTCTCAAAGATGAGCTTTACCGGAGAATCGTCCAGTTTTTTGTGCGCCGACTGGACGCGCAGGTTCGTGCGCCGCAATCTGGCGGGAGCCGGGGCCCGATTTCCTGAAAGAGTGCGACATAATAGACGCCGTCTTGTCTGTTCGCCCAGCCAGGGATTCCGAATTGGGTTCCACCCTCGAGGAAATCGAGAACCAGTGGATTCCAGGTGTGGGGGCACGGTGGATGCCGCCAACGGACAATCTGCCGGAGCGATCGCTGGAAACATTCAGCCCACAGGCAGAAACTCTACCCGAGCCTTTCAAATAGGATCTTGGCATGAAAAAGAGGGCCGATCCCTCAGGGAAATGCAGCGCGGAAAGTGCCGTCCGGAGAGAAGAGGAACGTCCGGCTCCAATTCTCCCGGATGTTCTCTGCAGCGGACTTGACCTCGTATTTTGCGGAACGGCGCCCAGCCGGGCATCGGCGGCTTCGGGTGCGTACTATGCGCATCCTGGAAATGCGTTCTGGCGAATGATCAATGAGGTTGGTTTGACGCAGAGGAAATTGAGAGCCGAGGAGTTTCGCAGCCTTCCACGATACGGGATCGGGTTAACAGATTTGGCGAAGTTTCATTTCGGAAATGATAACGAATTGCCCCTCTCGGCATTCGACACGTCGTCTTTTCACGACAAAATCCTGGGGCATACACCACGATGGGTTGCCTTTACCAGCAAAACCGCTGCACAGGCCTATGCGGGGCGCTCCCTGCAGTTTGGGTTCCAGTCATGGCGTATTGGATTTACGCAGATGTTTGTACTCCCGTCACCTTCAGGACAAGCGCGCCGGACGTGGAACCCGGCTCTCTGGCTCGAGCTGGCTGTCCGCGTCAGATCGCCGTAGAGTCATGCATCGCAGGATTCCCCAAGTGCGGCGAGCGACTTCCCGGGATATCGAGGGTATTCTTGCGCTTGAGGTATTATTTCCGGGTGATCGTATCACCCGCCGCAGTCTTTCGCGGCTTATGCGTTCACCCACCGCTTTCATCTGGGTGGTCCGGTCGCGGACAGTGCCCTCGGATCGTGTACAAGCGGCATTGGTTCTGCTCATTCGGCGCAATACTCGCGTGGCCCGCATCTACTCACTGGCCGTGACTCCAGCGGCGCGTGGCCAAGGCTTGGCCACGGCATTAGTCGAAGCTGCACAACGATGGGCGACTCACGCCGGGAAGCTTGCGATCTCCCTGGAGGTGCGTTGCGACAATTCAGCGGCTCGAGCACTTTATCAGCGTCTCGGCTACACGCCCGTAAGCGCTTTGTCTGGCTACTATGACGACGGAGGCAACGGCCTCCGGCTTCAGAAAAAACTGCGTCGAGGGTCTGATGCACATGTTTAAGTTGTGGCGCAGCCAAGCCCTGCGTTTGCCATCGTCAGGATCGAAGCGAGGCTAGAGGCGTGTCCGGTGACGTCGATGTCCCGAACGCGGCAATCCCTATAAACCTTGCAATCCAGAGGTGGTTTGTTTATTCGCGTGACGTCCGGATCTGGATGTAAAGCGGAATTGCTTTACTGCGGAAGATCTTTCTCGGCTCGATCGGGAAGCATGATGTTGAGCTCCAGGATTTCGAGTCCTTCTTCGCGTTGAACGTTGAACTGCACCGAGTTATCCGGGACCTGTATGTACTTTCGCACAACGTCCAAGAGCTCCTGTCGCATCTGCGGCAGGAAATAAATACTGCCTCCGGTCGCGCCCATGCGTTGATGGGCTACAGCGATCATCAGGCGCTCCTTGGCAGTCTGGGCGCTGTTTTTTCTTTGCCCCCGGAAGATTTTTAACCAGTCCATTAAAGGCCCCCACCCCCGAAGAACTTACCAAAAAACCCCTTCTTTGGTTCCTTCAGAAAACGCATCGGACGTTCCTCGCCTAGAAAACGTGCTACCAAGTCTTCGTAGGCTTGGCCGGCATCGGTATCAGGGTCCCGAATGACAGGGACCCCCGCGTTGGAGGCGGTGAGAACAGACTGCGATTCCGGAACGACACCCAACAACGGAATGGCGAGAATATCTTTAACATCATCGACACTTAGCATCTCCCCCTTCCCGACGCGCCCAGGGTTGTAGCGTGTGAGAACGAGGTGCTCGTTCACTTTGCCGCTACCTTGTGCCGCACGATGGGATTTGCTTGCCAGAATCCCTAAGACACGATCCGAATCC
>OFHJ01000637.1_pt1 | contig 12576 bp, 12 predicted proteins | sample 1522001 | NCBI WGS metagenome assembly OFHJ01 (sample SAMEA2464838, study PRJEB22497) | soil metagenome | biome: Grassland; feature: Farmland; material: Clay | place: Australia | collected 2013-02-01 | depth 1.2 m | reverse complement strand
ACTCATTACTGTGTATAGAAAATAATGGTAAATAAAATTGTTTACTTTTTGTGCAATTTAAACAATTATAAATAATCTCTACATATAGTGGTACCCCATGAGAAAGAGCAGGATAACAGCAACTCTTGTGGCCCTGGTGATAGTGTCGGTTGGAGGTTATGCAGGCATACACTTTTTTTACGGCAACAGTTCCGCTTCCCCACTCATCGTGTATTCAGCTGACGCTTATGTGCAGGAATCAAACTACTACCTGAATTCCTATCATAATGCCACAGCCTCACCGGTTGTAAACGCAAAAGGGGGTGGATCCTACACGGCAGCCAGGGAGATAGGGCAGGGAGATCCTGCAAATGTATTCATCTCGGTTGCACTTGAGTCCTACAATCAGTCTTACCTGGGCAGCAGGTATTCAGGTTGGGCTGTTGCTTTTGCTTCCGATCAGCTGGTTCTTGCTTATTCAAATGTAACCGACACCGGGGCTGTGGATAGTGTAGTATCAGGACTTACAGATGCACTGTCCCAGAACAGCACATCCGGTTTCCATAATGCCTTCAGCAATCTCACCTCGGGAAAAGTGAAGGTGGGAATTTCAGACCCCGCAAGTGATCCGGCGGGGTTGCGTGGCTGGATCGCACTTGAGATTGCCGGAAACCTCTATGCAAATGGCAACCAGACCTACTTCACCAGTGCATTGGTCAACAACAACGGCCTGTCAAACAGCTCCAGTGCAGCACAGCTTGTCTCGCCCCTGGTTACGGGGCAGATACAGTTTCTCTTCATATACAAGTCAGCAGCCATCTCGAAGGGGCTCCACTATGTGTCCCTGCCTTCAAGGATGAACTTCGGTGATCCTGTACTTGCGCCTTATTATTCCAGTTACTCATACAACACCTCTTCAGGCCTTGGCCATGGCTCAGCCATCATGCTCTATGTTACAGCCCTGGCAAACAATTCCCTGATGGCGAACGAATCACTTGGCTTTGCAACTTACGTGATAGCCCACAGCAGCGAAATGTCGTCATTCGGACTCCAGCCGCTGCCAGAGCCGGTTCTTTACAGCAACAATCCTGTTCCGCAGGAAATACAGCAAATGGTGACTTCAGGCAAAATTGCCTCCGGAGGCAGATTCTAATTAACAACCTGAAGGATAACTATGAGTGAGGGGCATGAAGAGAAGGGACGGTTTGTGGATAATTGCAGGAGTTTCTATCCTCCTCACCAGCATTCCAACCGTCTATATACTCTACTATGGCTTCCTGGTTTTCCACAATTCGCTGGGTTTCAGCAGAACGGTGCTTGAATCCATCAGCCTGACCATATTTTCCTCAGGGGTTGCGGCCCTCATCATCTTCCTTGTGTTCACGCCTCTTGCTTATGAACTTGCAAGAGCAAGGCACACGGTCTGGGAGGCCATAGCAGACATACCGGCATCCATTCCCCACCCCATAGTGGGAATCGCCTTCCTCCTTATCGGAAGCCCCATAACGCCATTTGGGAAATTCCTTGTATCAATCGGTTTCGGGCTTTTCAACAGCATCCAGGGCCTCATAATTGCGTTGAGTTTCATCGCCATGCCCATATATGTGAGATCCGCACAGTCTATTTTCGCCTCAAGGAATTCTGACCCGGAAGATTTCGCATACACCCTTGGTGCATCCAGGCTCTCCGTGCTATATACCATACTCGTTCCGGGGTCCATGAGGGAAGTCATCTCCTCAGCACTGACCGCCATGAGCAGGGCAATGAGCGAATTCGGCTCAGTGGCAATCATTGCCTATTATGTCCTGCAGTACCCTTTCAATGGGGCTCAAACGGCCTCTGTCCTTATTTACCAGTACTATGGATACTACGGGCCTGGCGTTGCCATATCCGCATCTGCCTTGATGATCCTGTTCTCACTTGCAATAATCATAATCATAAAACTAATTGGGCTGGAACCGGCAGGAAGAAAGGGAGGCTCTGCCAGTTGATTCAGGCAGATTTCCACCTGGATCTGAAGGGCTTTGCCCTGAATGGAAAACTGAACGATGGCGGCCTGATACTTCTCTCAGGCGAGAATGGTTCGGGCAAATCCACTTTCCTGAAAACGCTAGCAGGGCTAATCACCATTGATAGGGGAAGAATACTGATCCATGGCGTTGATGTTACTTTGCTGGAACCCCAGAAACGAAGGGTGGTCTATGCCACCCAGAATTCGTACTTCTCACACCTGAGTGTTGAAAGGCACGTCCTTTGGGCAATGGGGGAGAGAGCCAGCAGTGAAACCATGAGTGAGCTTTTCGACTCGTTTGGCATTAATTTCAAGGGAAAACTCAGGGAACTGAGCATGGGTCAGCGAATGAGGGTGACACTTGCTACGGCTTTTGCAAGCAATCCCCGCACAATACTTCTGGACGAGGTAATATCAAACATAAGCGACCCGGAATCCATCCTTGAGGAAGTGGGAAAAGTTGCAGCAGGGATGTCAGTTGATGTCATATTTGTTGCACATTCGCTTGGGGAAAAGAACGCCGCCCACCATTATGCAATGGAATCTGGAAACATGAAAAAGTTGTTCTAGCAAATCACTTATTTTCTTGTTCGGAGAGGAATTTTTCAACTTCTTCAAGCAATTCCTTCTGGTTGTCATATTTTAGCAGGTTCATGGAGTCTTCATAGTTCAGCCACCTGAGGCCGACGTGTTCGAAAGATATCTCGGGTGAAGCACCGTTGGAAACCTTTGCCGTGAACATTACGACGATCTTGTGGATGAGTTCTCCCTGATGCCTGAACCAGTAATCAATCTCCTTCCTGAAGCCGGGTATTGGGGTAACCTGCAAGCCTGATTCTTCGAGGGTTTCCCGCAGGGCGGCTTCAGTTTCCGTTTCTCCCTTCTCGATGTGTCCCTTTGGGAAATCGAGGAAACCCTCCTTTCTGTCGAGCAGGAGGTATTGCCTTTCCTTATCCGTTACCCTAAAAACCACTATGCCGCTGCTGGTTTCAACCCTCATGCAACCTCTATGGCCAAAATTGACTAAAATTTATGTCTGGATCGTGAGGATCATAACTATACTCTTGCAGAGAAAAGTGCATAATTCCCCCGTGAGTCTGTCCAGTTTACAACTTCAGAAAACCCGGAATCAGAAAGAGCTCTGGTAAATTCCTCGATGGAGTATTTGTAGGAATTTTCCGTGTGGATTCTTTCGCCCCTTTTTAATTGGATCTTAACGCCGTCAAGGAAGAATTCCTGATCCTTCAGGCTTTCCAGGTGCATCTCTATTCTTCCCTCATCCTCGTTGTAGAAGGCAACATGCTTGAATGAAGATGTTTCCAGTGAAGTCCCGAATTCCTGGTTGATCCTGTTGATAAGGTTCAGGTTGAATTCTGCAGTGACTCCCTTGCTGTCATCGTATGCCCTTTCAAGTGTGCCCCTGTCCTTCTTCAGGTCCACTCCGATTGTGAGACCTTCACCCTCTGTGAGGAGATTTCTGCATCCAAGCAGGAATTTTCTTGCATTCCCGGGTTCCATGTTTCCAATAGTTGAACCTAGGAATACAATGGATTTCCTCCCGGGGAAATTGAGGTTTCCCATGACATCCGTATCAGTGTAGTCAGCCCATACTGCCCGGATATTTACCTTTTGAAACTCTGACTGTAGCCTTTGCACTGCAATCTCAAGTGAGTCCCTGGAAATATCCACGAGGACATAAGAGTCAGGATTGTCAAGGCACCTGAGCAGCCTGGCCCCCTTCATTCCGTTTCCTCCGCCAAGTTCCAGTATTGTGGCTCTGGACCCAATGAAACTGGAGATTTCAGAACACCTTGTTTCCAGGATTTCCAGTTCAGCCCTGGTTGGATAGTATTCATCAAGCTTCGTGATCTCATCAAAGAGCCTGGAACCCCTGTCGTCGTAGAAAAATTTCGGGTGTATCCTCTTTGGATTTTCTGACAGTGTCTGGACCACATCTGTCCTGAAAACTGCGATTCTTGGTTTTAAATCCATGATGTCATTACTTCTGTTCATTCAAACCATCCACGCTGAGTCTGATTCCGGAAAACTGCCATCTGGAATCCGGAGGATAGAAATTCCTGTACGATGGTCTTGTGTGCCCAAGGGGGGTTGCATAACTTGCTCCCCTCAATACCATCTGACCTGACATGAACTTCCCGTTATATTCACCAAGTGAACCTGGAAGTGGCCTGTAGCCAGGATAAGGGAGGTAGGAACTCACTGTCCACTCCCACAAGTTGCCAAGCCCCCTTACGGGACCATTATTGTTTGCATCTATAAATGGCTTGTAGCATCCTTTCTCCAGCGAGTTTTGCTGCAGGCCGGAACCACTTGAATCAACTGCGTATTCCCACTGTGCCTCTGTTGGAAGGTTGCAGCCCGACCATCTTGCAAAAGCATCCGCCTCATAATAGGAAATGTGTGACACTGGTTCTGAGAGATCAAGAGGTTTCATTCCCCATAGAGTGAAGAATGAGTACTGGTCACCTTCCTTTTCCCAGTATAGGGGAGCCTCTGCATTTTGCCTCATCCTCCATTGCCATCCGCTGGAAAGCCACAGTTCGGGTTTACTGTAACCACCATCTTCAATGAACTCCAGAAATTCCCCGTTTGTAACCGGCCTGTCAGCAAGGGAGAAAGGGTGGATTAGCTCGCTGTGGCGTGGAGTTTCATTGTCAAAGGCAAAGCCTTCCCCATGGAATCCAATTTCATGGATCCCTGACTGGAATTCCAGCCATTTTACCGGGCCTGGATCCTGCAGCTTACCTGTGTTTTCCCTATAGGGAGGCCTGCTCCTGGAGGCGTAGAAATTTCTCTTGATATCCATCAGGAGGAGTTCCTGATGCTGCTGTTCATGATTAATTCCCAGGATGATCCTTTCAAGAATCTCGCTTCTACTATCCGTATCACCTGCTTCAATAATATCCAGGATTTCGTTCTCCGTGGCTTCCCTGTACTGGAGAACCTTTTCCAGGGATGGCCTTGAGATTGTGTTCCTGGAAGGTTTCGGCACATACGATCCCACGGTCTCGTAATATGAGTTGAAAATGAAACCGTAATCCGGATCAACAGGACGATACCCTTTGCTGAACGGTTTGAGGATGAAGTTGTCAAAAAACCAGGTGGTGTGGCCAAGGTGCCATTTCGGAGGGCTTGTATCAGGAGTAGCCTGAACCATGTAGTCGTCCCTTTCTAGGGGCTCGCAGAGCTCAAGTGTTGCCTTTCTGGTTCGTGAAAAGAGTTCCGCGATTCTGGTACTGTCCGTAATCATCTTGTCTGTTGAAGAAGACATAAGTTTGAACCTGTTAAAGATGTATTCATTTTATAATACCCATGCGCTATAATTTCCTGCAATTCCATCATAAAAGGAATTTAGATATTGGGAAAGCTCATTGACCTCTTGACAGAATGGATCTCGTAGACAAGAAAATACTCTTCAACGTCCTGAAGGACGGCAGGATATCACAGCGGCAGATAGCCATCAACGTAGGTATTTCTGCCCAGGCTCTGAGCTATAGGATGAGTAAACTGCTCTCTGATGGTGTGATCAGGAGGTTCGTGCTCCATGTGAGCCCTTTGCTTGAAGGGAAAGTGGAAGGTTTTGCTGCCTTCAAGTCCGACAAGGAATATGGCGGAGATGTTTTTTCGGTGGTCAAATGCCTTGAAGAGATCACTCTTTACGGTTTCCGTGGAAACGAATACGGGGACGTTGAAAAACAGATTGCTGAGGCTGAGAAGCATCTTGGAAAGACTGTGATGAAGTACATACCCCCTGCGGGAAACCTTGGGATGAACCTGAATATGAACGACCTCAGGATAATTGAACTCCTGAGGGGGGACCCCAGGATGTCCATCACCGATCTTGCCACGAAACTGGACCTCCCATATATGACGGCCAAGAGAAGGCTCAACCTCATGATGAAGAACAGGCTGATAGGCATAATCGCGGAACTTGATCTCACTGGTGGGGATGTTGTTATTTTCTCCATATTCTCAAGAAAAGTGAACGAGGTTACTCCCATACTGGTACCTTCAGCCATATTTGCAATAAGAGATTCCGAGGCCGGAGTTTTCATGTGTTACTCAGAAACTCTTTTTGCAGCCAGGGAAAACATATCCAGGGTAAGGAAAGTTGACCCGGATGCTGACGTGATGATTCTCTACGAGTACCGCTTCTTTTCCTGAGGCCTGTGTGTATTTAATTGCCTGAGGAAACTGTTTAACAATAGAAGCTTATACACTTTACAATGGCAAAACCGGGTCCTCTTCTGTCCTTGGCAAAGGGCATCAGATCTTTCATATTCTCCACCCTTGCGATTGCTGCACCATTTTATTTGAGTTCCCTTGGATACACCAGCCTTGAGATCGCAGTCATAGTCCTGGCAAGCCTTGGTATTTCCACCCTGTTTCTCTACCTTTTCACATCCCTTCGCATTAGGATCAAGCGAAAACTCCTCCTTCTTTCTGGCCTTTTCTCGGTTTCCCTGGCCATACTTTACTTCGGGAACAACCTGCTTTTCTTCCTGCTTGCACTTATCGTTGGCTCAATATCACTGGCGGGCAGGGACCTCACAGTGAACCAGTCACTGGAGCAGTATACAATCAGCCTCTCAACCGATGACCAGCACAGGAAGAACATGATGTTTTCAGTTTACAATTTCGCATCATACTCAAGCGGGGCAATCGGTTCACTCTTCCTTTTTCTCTATAAATCTGCTGACTACCGGCTTATATTCCTGGCTGATCTGCTGCTGTCATTTCTGCAGATCGCCATTTACCTTTACCTCAAATTCCCTGACCTGAAGCCCGCTTCCCAGAAAAAGGCAATCAGGGAGGAGTCGGTCAGGAAAGACGTAAGGGCGCTTGCTGCTCTGTTTTCAGTTGATTCCCTTGGAGGTGGGCTCGTTAATACGGCAATTATCAGCCTGTGGTTCAAGGATGTCTATGGTGTATCGCTTTCCCAGGCAGGACTGATATTTCTAGTTGTGAATGTTGTTACTGCACTTTCTGTCATCGCAGCAGGTCACATGTCAACAAGACTTGGCCTTGTGAGGACCATGGTATACACACACCTGGTCAGCAATGTTATGCTATTTATGGTCCCAGTGTTCCACAGCCTGCTCATAAGTGAACTGTTTCTATTCCTGAGACAGAGCACCAGCCAGATGGATGTGCCGGCCAGAGACAGTCTTGTAAACACCATGATTCCTGCAGATGCAAGGGTTGCCAGCAATTCATTATTCCTGGGCGTGAGAAATGGGTTCCAGATACCGGGACCCGGAATTGCGGGGTTCCTTTTCGAGGTTTATCCGGAAGGGGTGTTCTTCTCCGCCTCAATTATCAAGATTGCATATGATCTGACATTCTTTGCAAGATTCAGGCATTACAGAGTGTAAACGAAGAATCGACGTTTTCCCAAACTCCTCTTTTTGCGCTCAGAGGGGGGTTGAAATAGTTGCTCCTATGTTATTGGAAATATGGTAGACGTGTCAACTTATCTCTTCTTTGAAGGGAATTGCGAGGAGGCGATGAATTTTTACAGAGACTGCTTCGGAGGAGAACTGAACCTGATAAAGATATCAGATACTCCAGCCAAGGATAACTTCCCAAAATGACTTCACAACAAGATAATGCATGCCAGGCTTGAAGGCGGCCTTGTTAATCTATCGGCATCAGACTGGTTGACGGAGGAACAGAAAATGTCGCGCGGCAATGGAATGAGAATTGCGCTCTCTGATTTACCGGTTGAGGAACTGGCCACTGTTTTCCAGAAACTACAGAAAACTGCAATGAGTGTTCAACCTCTTGAGAAGCAATTCTTTGGAACTTATGGCTCACTGATAGATCAGAATGGCGTTGGCTGGATGTTTGTCGGGAATGATGGGGGACAGAATCCTGCCTGAGTTGTTATCAGCATGAGGCTGCAGAACATTTAACATAATATTCTAACTAACTGGTTAATTGTGAGAGCAAGGACTCAGATGGGGGAAACCGCTAGATGAAAAATTCAAAAATACTGGTAACAGGAGGAGCCGGGTTTATAGGCTCCAACATGGTTGAAACACTAATCGATGATAACGAAGTAATTGCTTTTGACAATCTTTCCAATGTTGATGACAGGTACGTTAAGCAGTTCAGCGACCACAAGAATTTCACATTCGTGAAAGGAGACATCAATGATCTGCCTGAAATGAGGGAACTTGATGAGATAGATGCGGTCATTCACCTGGCAGCCAACTCAGATGTGCGAAATGGCGCAGAAAACCCTTCTGTGGACTTCAGGAACAATGTTGAAGGGACCTTCAAACTGCTGGAATTCATGAGGATGAGGGAGGTCAAGCAAATTCTCTTCGCTTCAAGTTCAACTGTATATGGTGAGGCATCGGTTATGCCTACCCCTGAAGATTATGGCCCGTATGTACCGATTTCCAGCTACGGGGCCTCCAAGATGGCGTGTGAGGGCTTCATAACTGCCTATTCACACTACTATGGAATAAAGGGAAGCATATTCAGATTCGCAAACATCGTTGGAAAGAACTCAACCCACGGAGTTATTTATGACTTCATCAGGAAGCTCCAGAAGAATCCAAAGGAGCTTGAGATCCTGGGAGACGGCACCCAGAGGAAATCGTACCTGTATGTGGACGACTGCGTCAGATCCATGCTATACGTTCATGACAGTTCCAAATCCACAGACATATTCAACCTGGGAAATCCGGAAACCACCTCGGTAAGCCGTATTGCAGACATAGTTGTTTCTGAGATGGGCCTCGAGGATGTAAAGTACAACTACACCGGCGGGATAAATGGAAGGGGCTGGAAGGGAGACGTCAAGATTGCGCAGCTCGACGTCAAGAAGTTAACGTCCGCGGGCTGGAAGAATAAATTAAACAGCGATGAAGCAGTGATACAGGCAACAAGAGAAACAATTGAACAGATGAGGGAGTGAAACAGTGAACGAAACAACCCCGGAACCACAGAGGCTCATAAGATGGATAGAAGACCACTGGAAGGGGACTGTTCATAACCTCTCTGCAAGCGGACTTCCCGAGCCGGAACTTTCTGCTCTTGGGATAGACACCTCTTTTGACCACATGAAAAGAGAAGTGCCAGACACCACTGAATTCTTCCGGAATGAACTCTGCGACCTGTATGGGTTTGAACCGGAAAATGTGTTTCTTACAACTGGCGGTTCCGAGTCCATAGGGCTGTTGAGCCTGCTTGCAAAGTTCAGGAATTTTCCAGTATACATTGGCCTACCTGAATACGAACCCATTTTCAATGCCCCGGCCAACCTTGGGATAAACACTTACACCACACCATTTGAACAGCTTGAAGATATGATGGAGAAGAGACCCGGACCAAAAGCATTCTTCTTTTCAAACCCCAATAACCCCCTGGGAAAACTCCATACTCGTGAGTTTTTACAGTCGCTTCGTGAAAGACAGTTCAGGAATGGTGGTTTGATGTATGCGGACGAGGCATTCCTCGAATTCACTTTCCAGAAGAAGCCCACGAGCTTTTTTGATAACTCCGGAGAGATACTTATTAACGGCAGCATGACCAAATTTTATGGATTTTCGGGCTTCAGGGTTGGCTGGATAACGGCGCCTACAGAAGTGGTGAAGACCCTGAGGGACATCAGAAATATAACCGGAATCAGGAACCCGGAGTATCCTCTGTGGATTGCCGGTCAATTCCTGCAGAAGAGGGATAAATTCATTGAAAGGGCCAGGAGTATACTGGAACCAAATCTCGACTACCTGAGGAAATTCATTTCCGAACATGACAGCCTGAACTGGACAGACCCCCTGCATGCATCATACGCACTTGTCAGGTACAACCATAAAATGGACTCGGTGGAATTCTGCAAAGGTGCCTTTGAAAAGGAAAAAATATTAATCGGGCCGGGAAAGTTTTTTGGTTCGGAAGGGTCATTCAGGCTCTGTTTTACAGAGGAACCCAAGAAATTCAGGGAGTCCCTTGAAGCGCTGGACTCCTATCTTTCATCCCTGCGTTAGTCCATATACTTCCTGAACCACTTTATCATTTCTTCCTGGTACTGCTCAAAGTGTTTCTTCTCGGAGAAGCCATGCCCCTCCCTTGGGAATACCAGCAACCTCACGGTCTTTCCGAGGTCGTTCAGTCCCCTGTAAAACTGGTAGTATTGCCCGACCGGGACGTAAGGATCATTTGCCCCATGCATAAGGAGGATGGGCGTATTGACGTTCCTGATATGCTCCATAGGAGAGAATTTCCTGTATAATTTCCCCGAATACGGATCATCATCATAGTGGATCTGGTCCCAGTCTGAAAGGTTGCTCGTTCCATGGAAACTGTACCAGTCTGAGATTCCAAAGAGGCCAACTGCTGCCTTGAACATGTCTGTCTGCGTGACAGCCCAGGAAGTCATGAAGCCGCCGTACGAACCTCCTGTTATGAATATGTTGTCTGTGGCAAGTTTTCCGCTCTTTTTGAGGAACTCTATTCCGTCCATTATATCCAGGAAATCCTTTCCGCCCAGGTCTCCCCTGTTTGCTTCAGCATAGTCCCTGCCATGGCCGGTGCTCCCCCTGTAGTTCGGATAGAAGACAGAAAAGCCATTCACGAGCAGCAGGGTCCCCCTGTCAAGGAATGATACTGTGGATGCAGCGGTAGGTCCTCCGTGAACGTCCACCACAAGTGGCCTGTCAGGCCCGAGAGATCTCAATATGCCGTGTATCTCGGTTCCGTCTTCAGATTTCCATTTGACTATTTCGCTGGGATATGAAACGAGGTCTGATAAGCCGGAATTGAAGTCGCTGATCTTCTTTGGCCCTGAACCTTCTGTTATGGCGTATATTTCAGGAGGCGACGACCTGTCTGTAAATCCAATGTAGTAGGTGCCGTGCCTGTATGCCACCTGGGAAGAGAATGCCGGGAGAACTGTGCCTTCAGCTTCCCAGATATTGTTCCACTGGCCGTCACGCCTGGATATTCCAAAATGTCCCTGCTTGAGCCATACGGCCGAGATCCCGCCTTTTTCTGTCCAGACTGAGTTCATTGTACTGAACTTCTCACCCTTGGTCAGGTTTGATACTTTCTTGTTGCTGAAATCATAGAGTAAAAGGTCTCCTGCGGTCAGGCCCCTGTCACTGCGGAGTGATTCCATGAAAAGTACCTTTTTGCCATCCGGTGACACATTTGGAGTTGCGAGTGACCTCCAGGCAGGATCGTACAGAAGATCAACCTTATCTTTTCCAAGCTCCAGACCGAAGAGTTTTGCCCTGAACCAGTAGCGTTCATGGGGTTTCTCGGAAGCCACCATCACTACCTGCCCTGAATTTGACCCGAACTCCCATACCTGGAGGTTGCTGGTCAACCGCTTTATGCCCCTCCCGGGAAGATACTGGTACAGAGATGTGAAACGGTCCTCCTCCTCGAAGAATCGGCCATCCATTCCCTCTTCATTTCTTTCCTTCAATTTGTGGTCTACCGGGTCTTCCATAATGAGAAGTACGGATTCTCCTGACCATTTGACCTGCTGGCCCTCTCCCTCAAGCCTGATCTTTTCTGTTATTTTCTCAGCAAGATCGCTTATGACAAGGCTGTTTTCCTGGGATGTCTTCTGCAGGAAGGCGACCTTGGTTCCGTCGGAGTTCAGTACAGGGCAGAAATTTCTTGTGTTCTTTTCACCAAACTTTGAAATAACCTTGCCGTCGGCTGAACACACCATCACCGTCTCTTCGGTTGGCTGCTTCTTCTCGTGAGTGGTTCTGGAAATGGCTGCAGTAAATCTGTCGCTGTCTCCATCTGAACTTAAGTATGCTACTGTCCACAGTTTCTGAAAGTCCTCAATAGTGTGTTCTCTGGGCATAAATATAAAACCCGTCCAAGTATTTTATTTCTTTTGGCAATACCTGTTTATGAATGCACCAATCAAGGTCAAGGAGATCCTCTTTCCTGAAGGTGAAATCAAGACCGATTCCCTTCTTTACAGGGAAAAATGCACACTGCTCCTTCCAGAGCCCTTTTCACAGAACATGTTCTACGCCATTTCTGATGAACTGCAGGCCAGATTCTTCATTGCGACAGATTCGCCTGCCAACATGGACCGCCTTCAGTCATTCTTTGTGCGGCTGTATGGTGCCAACTTCGAGGACACTTCGTACAGGGCGGATGAGCCTGCATTTTCAATCGGCATAAACTTCAGAACCCCATTTATTGGAGAGAAGGAATTCTATCACCCCGGATTTGTAAGAAACATGTTGGATTTCAACTCTGTAGACAGGGGATCCACCATCAGGTACACTGTATCAATACGTTCTGGGGGAAAACCATTGCTGATGAAAAGAACATATGGCCTTGCCATTACAGTATCATTTGATTCTGAGAATGCGAGGAACAGGCTGGCCCCATTGATATCACAGGAAATGCTTACCTTCAGGGAGGAAGCTGGAATCAGGCCGAAGATCGTGAGGTCCCGGGTAATCAGGGATACTGTGTTTCACAGGCCATTCAACCTCATAAATTTCATAAGGGTGCCTTCCGAAAAAGATCTTGTCCTCTAAAATCTCCATTTTTGGGGCCTTTGGGAACTATTTTTC
>OFHJ01000636.1_pt1 | contig 12581 bp, 9 predicted proteins | sample 1522001 | NCBI WGS metagenome assembly OFHJ01 (sample SAMEA2464838, study PRJEB22497) | soil metagenome | biome: Grassland; feature: Farmland; material: Clay | place: Australia | collected 2013-02-01 | depth 1.2 m | reverse complement strand
CCGGTGTCCTGCTCGATATCTGTGCCGCGACCGGCGACGAGTCGATGCTGCACGGTGCCGGCATGCAGCCCGGCTTCATCTGGGACGAGCGCCACCAAGGCACGAACGGCCCGGGCACCTGCCTGCATGACCGCCGCGCCCGCGTCGTGCATCGCGAGGAGCATTTCTTCCACGCCAATCACGGGATGACCTGTTCGGCGGCGCCGATCTGGGGGCCGAACCGGCGTCTGCTCGGCGCGCTCGATGCCTCACGCCTCGCCTCCAATGACAGCCGGGCGAGCCAGGAACCCACGCTCGCGCTGATCGGCCTGTCGGCCAGGCTGATCGAGCAGGCCTATTTCACCTCGATCTTCGCCGATTCCCTGATCGTGCGGCTGCATGACCGGCCGGGTCCCGTCTTCCTGCCGCAGGACGGCCTGCTCGCGATCGACGACGATGGCTGCGTCCGCGCGGTGGACAGCGCCGCGCTCGTGCGGTTCGGCGAACTGGAGCCGCACCGCCTGCTCGGCCGGTCGCTCGCCGATATCGTCGGCGTGCCGCTCGATCATCTGCGCGAGAATGCCGCGCGCGATCCGTTCGGCGCGAGCCGGATCGGCGGCGATGCCGTCTCCGACGCTTATGCCAGCCTCCTGCCCTCCGCCGTTCGCGAGGCCGCGCGCCGCTATCCGGCAACGGAGTCCGGCAGGCGCGACGGCACTGCGCGAAGCCGGTCGTCGCGCCCGGCCTTGCGGCCCGGCCGCTTCCAAGGCACCGAGCGCCGCCGCGTTCCACTGGTCGCCCCCGAAGGCTGCGACCCCACCGTGGCCGAAAGCATCTGGCGTGCCGGCCGGGTGCTCGATCGCGACATCCATGTCCTGCTCCAGGGCGAGACCGGCACCGGCAAGGACCGTTTCGCCAGGTCCCTGCACGCGGCCAGCGAACGGTTCGACAAGCCTTTCGTCGCGGTGAACTGCGCGGCGATCCCGGATACGCTGATCGAGAGCGAATTGTTCGGTTACGAACCCGGCGCCTTCACCGGCGCCCGTGCCGGCGGCGCTCCGGGCAAGGTGCTCGCCGCCGATCACGGCACGTTGTTCCTCGACGAAATCGGCGACATGCCGCTCGGCGTCCAGGCCAGGCTGCTGCGCCTGCTCGAGGAGAAGGAAGTGGTGCCGCTCGGTGGCACGACGCCGACGCAGGTCGATCTGAAAGTGATCAGCGCGACCCATCGCGACCTTGCCGCCATGGTGGCCGCCGGCGAGTTCCGCGCCGACCTGTTCTTCCGGCTGAACGGCGTGACCATCTCCCTGCCGCCATTGCGCGCCCGCAGCGACCGCGCCGCGCTGATCGAGACGATCTGCCGCGAGGAGCGCGGCGCCTTCGACGAGTCGCGGCCGGCGATCACCGAGGTGGCGAAAGACCTCCTGCTCGCCCATGACTGGCCGGGCAATATCCGCGAATTGCGCAACGTGCTGCGCACCGCGATCGCCTTCGCGGACGACCAGCCGATCGGTCCGGAACATCTGCCGGGCCTGAATGCCGGACCGCGGCCACCGTCACCGCGGCAGGCCACGCCGCAACCGCCGCCTCAGCCGCCGGCCGGCGTGCCGGCCGAGCCCGCGTCCGGTCCGGAGGACGAACGAAGCAGGCTTCTCGCGGAACTCGAGCGCCAGCGCTGGCGCATCGGGAAAACCGCCGCTGCGCTCGGCATCAGCCGGAACACGCTCTATCGCAAACTCCATCGCCACCGGTTGATGCCCGACGATCGTTGAGCGCGTCCGGACGCGGCCGGAACGATCCTTGCCGGCCGCGACGCGCTTCACGGACCAGGAAGGCTGGATCGCGCCCCGGTTTCGGCCAGGCGCCGGTTCCAGGCCGCGAATGCCGTCACATTCCGGCGATCTCCACCAAGGATCCGGCCGGAGCCTCCTGCCGTATATTGCAAGATATTAAGAGAGAGATCATGGAGGCGCGCGGCCAGGCGTCCTGTCCCTGAAATTCCGGCGGGAATTTCAGGGGATGCGCAGGATTGCAAGAGTCTCAGGCCGGCAAGCCGCCGATGTTTCCGGTGGCCCGATCAGGTGGAACCGGCTGATGGACTGAAAATACTCGTAGACGCACAGTTCCGGAGCGGTTTCCGTTCGCCCCGGGTCATGTAAATCACTCTGATGTCTTTCCGGAACGGTGCCTGGATTTCAGTCCGTTGGGCAACCCCAACAATAAATCACACAGTTCAGGCTCAAAAATCTTTCGATCGCAGCCGATAAATGTTAACTGGAATTAGTGTCAAGGAGGAATCGCGTCCATGCCTGGATGCGTAGTGCTGATAGGTTTGGCGTGGATCGTGGTAGCGGTCGTCATCATCGCCTTGTTCCGTGGGGCGGCGCTGCTATCCGGCCGGACCGGCGGCGAAACACGGGATACGCCGCAACGCGACATGCGCACGCAGAACGACGCCCGGCTTTCCGCCGCGCCAAAGGTCGGCGAAATGCTGCAGCCCTCCGGCAAGGCCCGGAAGCGCAGCGGCGCGGCGAATGCCCAGAGTGCGAATGCCCAGAGTGCGGATGTCCGCTGACGATGGCCGGCACGAACGGCAACCGAACCGGATGCCACGACGATCATTGAATTCCGTGTCGGCGCCTCTTGCATACGGCACGCGACGATCGTCCTCCGGATGCTTCCTCGCAAATGAGTTGACGGGCGCCGGCGACCCAACCGGCTGATCCGGCGGTTCGGGCCGGTGCCTGATGCACATGCCGCATCGCCGCAGGCGATCGGCGGTGGACCGTGCCGGGTGCAATGCTGCGCTGCACAAATCCCCTATGAGAACAACCGTGGCTGAGCTATATATTTTTTGTGCGGAGCTTCTGGTTCCGCACTTCTTGGACGTTTCCTCCCTAAACTTGGCGGCCTGAATGGCCGCCTTTTTTTTTGCGCCGAACTCCCCGGGACGGAAATTGCCCCGGACGGATCCGGACGCGCTTCCTTCTGAGCCGGCGAGACGAGATGGCCCTGCCGGCCGAAGACGACGGATCCCGACGCCGCCGCAACGACGGAGGCGGTCAGCGGGAGGAGAGTTGCTCCGGGTGCGATGCGATCGGCGTGACCCGGACTTCCGCGACACCTTGCCGGATGATCCGAAGACGGCGCGCGGCGGCCACCGAGAGATCCAGGATCCTGTGGTCTCTCTTGGGCATGCAATCGTTCACCTTCACGACCACGCTGCGCTTGCCATGAACCAGGCTCACGCGCGCGCGCGTTCCGACCGGCAGGCTCGGAGACGCCGCGGTCAGCCGATCATTCTGCAATGGCTCGCCGGAGCAGGTCCGGTGGAGATGCGGCCCTCGCTCATACCAGGAGGCTACGCCCACCATCGGCCGCCCGGCTGGTTGATCGGGGGGCGATGCTACTTTCGCCCGCGGCGCGGCGCGCGATTGTGTCGTGAGGGGGGCGGCGGCGGCAAGCGAACCGCGATGCGGCCCCATGCCGCTACTGCATCCGGCGAGCGCCGCGGCGAGAGTGACGATCGCCGCTCTGCCAGATCGCGCGGACCGAAGCCAATTCGCCAGCGCCGGCCTGGCCGGCCGCAATGCCGCTTCATGCCGCACGATACGGCGGAAGAGCGAGGCTGCTGTTCGCCCACGGTGAGGCACGATCTCCCAACCCGCTTTCCGGGCCGGATCCGCTCCCAGCATCGGATCCCCTTTTGATCAGACGCGTGAATTACAAAGGAGTCGAAAATCGTTCCAATCCATTACGGTCACGCTTGTCGCGTAATCGTAATCAGGAAGCGTGTCTGGCAATGTGCGGTGGCACAATTATGGCAGCAAGCTCTTCGTGCCCATGCTTGTGCTGTGGCAGGCGCGATGGCTGCATGAGATTTATTTCAGGCGCATTTCATTAATCATTTAAGTTCCGCCAAGCCACGCACGTGGTCTGGGTGTTTGCCCAATGCGGCGCCGGCCCGACAGCGCCGAGGGTTTCACGGAGTGCCAGGCCGTGGCCGGGCCCTTGCCTTGCTTTCGAAATCGTCCGCGTCCACCAACCGGCTGCCTCAAAATCGTCACTTCGTCTCGCAATCATACCCCCGCGCCGGTTCACGGGCCGGCCCTGCGCCTCCGATCCACTGTCTGTCCCGAGGAGATGACGGATGCGGGCACACCGCCTCATCTTTGGCGTGCCAATCGTTTGCATGCCGGTTGCGCTGGCGCTCATGGCAGGCACCGCCGCGGCGGCCGATGCCGCCAACATGTCGCTCAGCCCGATGCGGGCCGAGACCTTCGTCGATTCGCTCGGCGTGAATGTCCACGTGACCTACCCCGATACGCCCTACCAGGATCTCGACGCGATGGTCAGCGCCCTCCGCTATCTGGGCGTGGACAATCTCCGGGACAGCGCTCAGGCCTTTGCGCCCGGCGGCAATGGCCGCTTTGCGACACTGGCGCGGGACGGGTTCAAATTCGACTTCATCACGAGCGGGAATCTCCAGGTCAAGCTGACCTGGATCGACAGTCTGCAAAGTCGATTTCCCGGCTCCGTCAGCGCGATCGAGGGGCCGAACGAGGTCAACAACTTCCCGATCAAGTACGATGGCGAAACCGGTACGGAAGCAGCCGTTGCTTTCCAGTCGGCCTTGTACGCGGCGGTAAAGGCCGATCCCGTCCTTCGAGACGTCCCCGTCTACAATTTCACCGACTATCCCGATGCGGCGGGACAAGCCGATTTCGTCAACATCCATGTTTATCCGAAAAGCGGCCGGCAACCCGGGACGGCGATCGCGAACAGCCTCGCTGCCTATGCCGGCCTGATGCCGGGCAAGCCGGCCGTGATGACCGAAGCCGGCTATCCGACACTGAAAGCGCCAACAAAATGGGGCGGCGTCAATCCGACGACCCAGGCGCGGCTGATCATGAACCTTCTCCTGGACTCGGCAAAGCTCGGAATTTACCGTGTCTATCTCTATGAACTTTTCGACGGCAAGGCCGATCCCACCGGCACCAATGCCTATGACAATTTCGGCCTTTTCAATGTCGCTTACACGCCGAAGCCCGCCGCTGTCGCGATTCACAATCTTGTCGGGCTTCTGCGTGACAATGCCGGAGACGCAACAAGCTTCGCGACGCAGCCATTCCCCTTCACCATCACGAACTTGCCGGAGACGGCAAAGACACTTCTTCTCGAGAAGCAGAACGGCACCGACATCGTCGCGATCTGGAACGAGCCCGAGATATGGAATCCCGTCGCCTTCCAGCCGATCTCCCATCCGCCGACGACTCTGACGCTGCAGGTGCCGGGTGCTCCCCGCACGATTTCCGTCTACGATCCGCTGAAGTCGGCCGCTGCGGAAAAGACCGTTCAGGGCGCCGACACAGTGACGTTCTCGCTTGGCGAAGATCCTATTTTCGTCTCATTTTCGTCGGATTGACGAAAGCAGTCAGTGGCGCACTCGGGGGCATCCATGAAGCTCGTCTATATTTCCGGCCTGAGCCGTATCGGATCCACGGTGATCGAACGGGTTTTCGATACGTCGCCGTCGATCTTCGCGCTCGGAGAATTCAATTCGCTCTGGACACTGGATTTCGACACGCTCGCATGTTCGTGTGGAAGCCCTGTCCGATCCTGCAATTTCTGGCAGCCGGTTCTCGCGGAAGCCAATGTCGACGAGCGGTGGCGGGAGCGGATGGCCGAACTGGAGCGCCGCGTCGCCAAGCATAAATTCATCGCCAAACACGGACTCAACCTTCGAAAACTGTCGAAAGACCCCGATATTCGCGAATATATTGATCGTCAGCAGGCGATCTTCACCGCGGTATCGGAACGCAGCGGCTGCGACGTCCTCATCGATTCGACGAAATTTCCCCAGCGCGCATGGATTCTGGCAACCTTGCAGGACATGCTCGTCGTTCATCTGCGCCGTGACAGCCGCCACTGGCTCGCCTCCGTGCGATCGCCGAAATTCGACAGCGGGCGCGGCGAGATGCAGATCAAATATCCCTTCATCAAATTGATCGACGGCTGGCTGCGCTGCGAAACGTCGATGGCGCTCCTGGCCAGGCGAACCAGGCTCCACGAGTTCAGCTATGAAGAGTTTGCCAGAGATCCCCGGAACTACGTTCAGAATTCCTCACTGGCCGGCGTGCTGGGGCAGGAGCTGGCCGGCATCCGATGGACCGGCCCGACCTCCGTCACGCCGTCACCGGATTATCATACGATTGCCGGCAACCCCGATCGATATCAGGCAACGGAGATCGATATCCGACCGAAATCAACGCCCACGAAGCTGAGCAGGCCCGAGCGAACCTATTGCATGGTGTTCGGCAGCATCCTGAATGGGCTTCGCCATGCTTTCTGACCGGCGAAAGGGCGGCGCAGCCTGGTCTTGAGGCCGGACAGGAACCAGACGAATCTGAGATGCTGGGCCGCGCTGATCGGCAGATATGTAAGCGCCAGCGACAGCATCACGCGCGATCGCTTTTCGCCGGCCAGAGAACGCCGATACGCAATCCGCGCCCATCCCCGACGGCGGAGATGCAGAAACGCATCGCCGATTTCGAGCGCCAGTTCGGATCCGAGGACGCCGGTCGAACGCTCTGCCGGGCGCGCATAGGTCGCGTAGATATGGCGCAGTCCGGCGATCCGTTTCGTCCAGTGCTTCGAGAGGCGCTCATTGCTGTCAGCGTGACGGATCACGAATGTGTTGCCCGCGAAGGCGAAATGTCCATAGGGGCGCAGGCGGAGCCAGAGATCCCAGTCCTCGGCCACGGAAAGTCGCTCGTCGAAGCCGGAGACGGCACGGAACGCCGCGGCATTCACCATGCATTGCGATGCGCCGCCGACAAAATTGCAATCGGAGAACGGACGGTTCCATGCATCGGGCGTCAGCGTGTCAACGACGATCCTGACATTCTTGCCGAGAATCAGCGACGGGCAATAAGACAGAACACAGGCGTCTCCCGCAAGCCGCAGGGCATGTAATCGTTCGGCGAAATTGTTCTGCTCGAGCTCGTCATCGCTGTCCAGAAACGCAATGATTTCGCCGTCGCACAAGGCGGCGCCGGCGTTGCGCGTGGCACTTGTCCCGAGGTTTCGGTGGTTGCGGCGATAGATGACGCCTCGTTCCACATACGGTGCGAGCATGTCTTCGGTGCCGTCGGTTGACCCATCATCGACGACGATCACCTGGCGCGGCTTGTGACTCTGCGCGAACACGCTCTCCAGGGCACGTGCCAGCGTGGCCTTGCGATTATAGGTGGGAATCACCACGCTGATCGGAGACGAGGGGTCGATGAGTTCAACATTTCGATCCGCGATCATTGACGTCCCTATGCCTGTTTCGGAATTCACCAAGATGGATCTGCCTCGACGACGAGCGGTGGATGCGCACTTTGTCATCATTTCGACCTAAAGCGCGGCGAGAAGAAGTAATTCTTCTAAACCGGATACAGGTTTTGCGGAATAGCATGTTCGATCGCAAGTGAATTACGGAGACGTCATCTTGCATTTCACGGTGTGGACAGGTCATCCATGCTAGTTTTTCGCGAAACCATATTCTTCGGGAATTCCTTGCTGTACTTCGAAAACGACCTGGTCGCGCCATGACAAGGCAGCGTGTTGCCATCGTGCACGAATGGCTCGTCACTTATGCGGGCTCCGAGCGGGTGCTGCGCGAGATTCTCGCGTTATTTCCCGATGCTGATTTGTTCGCCGTCGTCGATTTCCTCTCCGATGAGGATCGTGCCAGGCTTTTTGGCAAGCGTGCGCAGACGACCTTCATCCAGCGCATGCCGCGCGCCAACACGAAATACCGGTCCTATCTGCCGCTCATGCCGCTGGCGATCGAGCAACTCGATCTTTCCGACTACGATCTGGTGATCTCGAGCAGTCATGCCGTGGCCAAGGGCGTATTGACCGGGCCGAATCAGACCCATGTGTGCTACTGTCACACCCCGATCCGCTATGCCTGGGATCTGCAGCATCAATATCTGCGCAAGGCGAATCTGAATCGCGGCCTGAAGAGCGCCGCGGCGCGGGCGATGCTGCATTATATCCGCCTTTGGGATTCGCAAAGCGCGCGCGGTGTCGACCGGTTCATCGCGAATTCGGCCTATATCGCCGGCCGGATCCGTCGCGTGTATCGCCGTGATGCGCTGGTCGTGCATCCGCCCGTCGATGTCGATTCATTCCCGATGCGAACGGCAAAAGAGGATTTCTACCTGACAGCTTCGCGCATGGTCCCCTACAAGCGGATCGACCTGATCGTTGAGGCCTTCACGGCGATGCCGGATCGGCGACTTGTGGTGATCGGCGATGGACCGGAGATGAGTCGTGTGAAGTCGATGGCGGGACCGAACGTGACATTGCTCGGCTACCAGCCGGATTCTGTCCTGACCGATCATCTGCAACGCGCTCGCGCTTTCGTGTTTGCCGCGGAGGAGGATTTCGGCATTCTTCCCGTCGAGGCGCAGGCTTGCGGCACGCCGGTGATCGCCTTTGGCAAGGGCGGCGCGCTGGAATGCGTTGTCGGATTGATGGAAGGCGGCAGCTCATCGCCGACCGGCGTCTTCTTCGACGAACAGACGCCGGGCGCCGTGCAGGACGCTGTACGACGCTTTGAACGTCACGACGCAGAGTTTTCAGCGGAGCGTTGCGCCTCGCACGCAAGACAGTTCGCGCCGGACCGGTTTCACAAGGCATTCATGGAGGCCGTCTTCGACAGCGCAAGCGCCGAGATCGCCGCGTGACGGCCGAGAGGCGGCAAGCGCCCGGTGTGCCGGGCAGGCGCGGATATCTGGTCAGGAATCGCTGGCTTCTGCTCGCCTTGCGGTCGGTGGATGCGCTGCCGTGGCCGGCGCGACGGAAGACGGAGCGCGGACCGCCGCGGCGCCTGCTGTTATCTTCCTTCGGTCATCTTGGTGATTGCGTCATTGCCACCGCCACCCTCAATCTGGCGAAAGACCTCCTGCCCGACACCGAGATCGGGATCCTTGTCGGCAGCTGGGCGGCGCAGATGTTTCGCGACGATCCGCGCGTGGCCCGGGTCCACGTAATCGATCACTGGAGGCTCGATCGCAGCCGGCGCGGCCTGCCGGCAAAACTCATCCGCTATTGGCGCTCGCGGCGGCAGGCGGTGCGGGAGATGCGCGCCGTCGGCTATGATGCGGCAATCGATCTTTTCTACTTTTTTCCGCCGGCGTCTCCCATTTTCTGGTCGGCGCGGATTCCGAAGCGCATCGGCTATGAGAGCGCGGGGTTCCGACGCTTCCTGACCCATCCGCATGAGTGGCACCTGCGCAAGCAGCATGTCGCCGTCTACCAGGCAAAGCTGCTCGGCGATCTCGGTGTCGCGCCCGAGCGCGTTCAGGCGGGGCTCGATGAGTTGCGCATGTCGCTTGCGGGCGTCGATAGCGTGCCGGAACGCGGCGACTATGTCGTTGTCCATATGGGCACGGGAGGCGCGACGCGGGAATGGTCGGAAAACCGGTGGCTCGAGGTGATCGCGGGCCTTGCGGAGCGTGGCATCAAGGTCGTGCTGACCGGCCGTGGCGCCGCAGAGGCCGCGCGATGCAAGCGGGTCGCGGATGCGGTGCCCGGCGTCAGCAATCTGTGTGACGCGCTGGACTGGCGCAGCCTGCTTGCCACGATCGCTGGCGCGCGCCTGGTGATCGGCGTGAACTCGCTCTCGGGTCATGTTGCCGCGGCCTATGGCGTCCCGACCATCACGCTGTGGGCGGGCGTGGTCGATCCCGCCCAGTGGCATCCGCTTGGCAATGACGCGACGGTCCTGCACAGCGCGCCGCCATGCCTGCCCTGTTACGATTGGCGCGGCTGCGACGCGATGAGTTGCATCCGGGATGTGCGCCCGGCGGATGTTCTGTCTGCCGCGTCGGCGAAACTCGGCATTTCCTGACGCGCCATGGTTTCGCGCATTGTCGTCATCAATGACACGCTTCGGGCGACCGGCGGCGCTGAGGCATTGGCGATTGCCTCGGCCGAACTGTTTCGTGAGCAGGGCCATGCCGTGACGTTCTTCACCGGCGAGGCCGGCAACGCCGACGCATTTCGCGCGAAAGGGATCGAGGTCGTCGAGGCGGGCGGCACGAACATCAATGATGGCGGCCGGGCCAGTGCATTCGTGAACGGCCTGTATCGCCCGGCGAGCCGGCGCGCACTCGACGACTGGATCGCACGCAACGACACGCCAGGCACGATCTATCACGTCCATGCCTGGTCGAAGATTCTTTCGCCGTCGATCTTCGGGGCGCTGCGCCGGGTGGCGACGCGCACGCTGCTGCATGCCCACGATTTTTTCCTGCTTTGCCCGAATGGCGGCTTCACGGACTTTCAGCGCAGCACGAATTGCGACCGCGTGGCGCTAAGTCCCGGCTGCCTCGCGACCAATTGCGATAAGCGCAGCTATACGCAAAAACTGTGGCGAGTCGGCCGGCACGCGATACGGCACGGCCTGTTCGACATCACATCCCTGCCCAGCAACCATATCCTGTTGCATGACGGGATGATTCCGCTCTTCCTCCGCGCCGGCGTGCGCGAGGACAGGCTTCATGTGATCCCCAACCCCGTCGATTTTCCCCGCGCCGAGCGCATCGAGGCCGAGCAGAACCGGCAGGTGATCTTCCTCGGGCGCCTGGATCCCGAGAAGGGAGCGCAGGATGCCGCCGCCGCATGCCGCGAGGCCGGCGCGCCATTGTCGATCATCGGCGACGGGCCGCTGCGCGGACGGCTCGCCACGGAATATCCGGAGGTCGACCTCGCCGGCTGGTGCGCCCCCTCGGAGGTGACGCACCGTCTCGCCGCGGCGCGGCTTCTCGTCGTTCCGTCGCGATGGCGCGAGACGTTCGGGCTTGCCGCGGTCGAAGCGCTGCGCCTCGGCGTACCGGTGATCATGTCCGACCGGGCGTTGATCGGCGCGCGTATTGCCGGTCTCGGTGCCGGGATGGTGGTCAACACGGGCGATATTGCGACTTTTGCCGCAACGTTGCGCGCGTTGATGACGGAGGATTCGACGGTGCGCGCGATGAGCGAGCGGGCGATCGATGCCGCGCGCGCCCTGACGCTTGCGACCGAAGACTGGCGCGATGCCATGCTGGCGAAATACGAGACGGTTCTCGCGCAAGCCGAGGCAACCACGCATTGACATCGCGGCCGATCAGCGGCGCCCGGGCTCGCTCGTTGCGTGATGCTGCCGGCCGGCGCGCTTGCCTTTCTTGAACCGGATGACGGCCGTCGGATCGACACGGCCGCGCAACACCTCGGAAAATCCCAGCCAGTTGCCCTTCACCCGACCGAACCGGTCGATGAACGGTTCCGGCCGGATCGCCTTGATGTGGTTGGCCAGAACGTTCTTGATCACGAGCTTCGCGGCCATCGGCTTCGGCATCGTGCCTTTGCGGACCAGATAGATCGGGTTCACCACCTGCGAAAAACCGACGGCGAGCCCGGCGCCTCGCCCGTTCTTGACCCCGAGATGGACGCCGGCAAAGGCATTGGTTTTGACGATCCGCCCCTTGGCGCCAAGCCGCGCGGCAAAATCGACATCCTCCTGCCAGCCGTGAAGCACGAGGTTCTCGTCGAATCGCGTCTCCCCGATCGCCGAGGCACGGAAGGCCATGTTGCATCCGTAAAGGCCCGCCCGCGGCCAGAACCTGATCGGTTCGACGGGTTTCGCCTCGACGGAAGCGATGGTCTCAAGGGCGGTTTGATAGGGAATGCCGCCGGTGGTGACACCGTCCGCGAGGACCAGCCCGGTAACGCCCACGATGTCGGGTTCCGCTTCGAACAAGGCGGCGATATCGGCCAGCGCGGTTCGCGTGGGGACAAAATCGTCATCGAAGAAGACAACCACGTCACAGCGATCGGTCACGGCATCGAGGGCACGATTGCGCTGTGCGCACGCGCCCGCGGGGCCGACGATCACCTCGATCGAGTCCGGCAGCCCGTTGGGAAGATCGGCGCTGCCGGTGACCGACAGAACGACCTTTTCGGGCTTGAGCGTCTGCCGCTGCATCGCCTCGGCGAATTGCTCGATTTCGCGCGGCCGTCCCATTGACGCCACGATCACGGCGACCCGCATGGCCTCTCCCTCCATCTTCATTTACCGTCCCAAGGACGCGGCGAAAGGTGCTGCGGTCGGCCCCTGGCGCACGGGATGAGTCTGCTCGCTCCGGCTCAGGGCCACGAGAAAACCGAGAATCGCGAGATTGAACGCGCCGGGATCGGGCGTCGTTCCCGATGTCAGCATCATCGTGCCGATCGGAACTGCCGCGAAAACAAGGCCGGTTCCGAATCGCCGGAGCTCCGCATCGCGCTGGCGACGAAGCCCGGCGATCGCGACAGCGACCGCGGCAGCGAACAGGAGTGTTCCCAGAACGCCGGTGCTGGCCAGTAGATTGACGATCCAATCGGAGGTCCGCACCGAGCCCACACCGACGCCGATCCCGTGGGTCCGCAGGAACGCGTCGAAGCCGGCCCTTGTCCAGGCCAGGCGCTGGATGAAGGAATAACTCTGCGTCTTCTCGAAGAGCACCTTGTTCACGAGGCGGTCGAAGGACGCGATGAGATGCGGCGCGGAGGTCACGGCATAGGCA
>OFHJ01000635.1_pt1 | contig 12594 bp, 9 predicted proteins | sample 1522001 | NCBI WGS metagenome assembly OFHJ01 (sample SAMEA2464838, study PRJEB22497) | soil metagenome | biome: Grassland; feature: Farmland; material: Clay | place: Australia | collected 2013-02-01 | depth 1.2 m | reverse complement strand
GTGACTAGCGGGCTGTGATGAAGGGCGGCCTCGAGTGCCGGAAGGTGGTCCTTGCTCAGGAATACCAGTTCACCGGGTTTTGGTATTCCCGGCGGCGTAATCGCCCCCCGATAGACACTGAAGCTCGGGAGGAACGTGTCGTAGGTCACGGTCGGCAGGCCCATGTTGCGTGCCAGCAGGGCCGCATCGCGAACCGGTACCTGTTGAGCGGCGGCGAGAACCGGCACCACGCCGTACCAGACGACGAGACCCTGTGCGAAGGCGGCCACCAGAAGCGCGCGCCAGGTTGGAAGGTTTCCCCAAACTATCAGCGCCGCCAAGACAAAAAAATTGCCAAAGGCAAGCAGGTCATAGGTACGGCTAAAGCTTCTTTCGGCGAGGTCAATGACTCCACGTTCGTACGGGTGGTGGGCAGGAATCGGAACCAGCGGCAAAATCCATGGAAGCGCGACCACGACCATTCCAAGCAATAACGCGGGCAACAGCGCCCAAGGTCGCCGCGGGGCTTCGGCGTGATATTTGCCGAATAGTACAAACAAGCCGCTGCAGCCGTAGAGCAGGTAGTGCGGCAGCTGTGTTTCCGAAAAGGAGAACAGAACAAAGGTTACGCCAAACCAGAGGACAAGAAATCCGTCCAGCGGATTGGGATCGCGTCCAAGGCCACTACGTAAAATCCGTGGAAGCAGGGCCGTAAAAGGGAGGATAATCAGCGGCGCCCAGATCAGGTAATACCAGATTTCGCCGCCATGCCCCTGCATCGTACTGGTGTAGCGCCCGATGTTCTGCTGCATGATAAAGTGCTGTAGGAACGCGCCTTGGTCATGAAGGTATAGCGGGACAATCCACGGTGCGACCGTTGCCAGAAGCACCAGCCAACCCAGTGGATTGAGGACCGCTCTGCGCCAGTCGCCCATTCTTCGTTGCCACATGAAGAAAAGAAGGCTCACCAGTAGCGGGAGTACGACCGCGACCGGGCCTTTGGCCAGCAGACCCAACCCCATCCAGAGGTATATCCGCAGGATCACCGTCCGCCGCGGCTGATCGAAGTAGCGGTAGATATCAAAAAATGTCAGGGCGAGAAACAGGTTCAGGAAGGCATCCGCGATAGCGGCATGCCCGATGACTCCGGACATGAGGCTGAGCGGGACGGCCAACGCTGCGATCAGGGCGGCGCGGTGCCCCCCGGCGTAGCGTCGGGCAAAAAACCACACGGCGAGCATCCATAAGGATGCACATATCGCCGAAGGCAGGCGGAACGCAAAATCATGAACACCAAAGAGGGTGACGCTTATTGCCTGTAACCAATAGGTCAGTATCGGCTTCGCGTAACGCGGGAGCCCATTGAGCGTCGTCGTCAGGTAGTTACCGGACCGCAGCATCTCGAGGGTGGCTTCAGAGAAGGCGCCCTCGTCAAGGTCGAAGAGCGGAGTCCCCCAGATATTGCTGAAGAAACCCAGAAAAGCGCCAGCTGCAAGCAGCACGATGTGAGTCGGCGGCAGGCGCCTGGCCTTTCCATCAGCCACGCGGCTGTTCCTCCGGGGCAGTTTTTTCTGGTTGGCGCCAGGCCGGTTCTGGGGTCGGGGCGCCGGCAAGAGTTACCGGACCTTCGTGGTGCTGGTAAAAGACGCGCGCAAGCATTTCCGCAAGGACGCCCGTGGTCAGAAACTGGATTGAGAAAACTAGTAGCAGGATCCCAACGAGTAGTAGCGGACGATTGCCGATGTTCTGCCCGAGTGCAAACTTGTCGATTAGCAGGACGATCATGGTGACGCTTCCCAAAAGCCCCAGCACCAGCCCTATCGATCCAAAGAAATGTCCGGGCCGAGTCCGGTAACGAAGGAAAAAAAACACCGTCAAAAGATCAAGGATGACCCGGAAGGTGCGCGAAATCCCGTATTTGCTCTTGCCAAACTGACGTGGGTTGTGCATTACCGCGATCTCGCCTATGCGGTGCGGACTGGTGACCATGGCAGCCCAGACCGGAATGAACCGATGCATTTCACCGTAAAGACGAACCTGCTTGATAATCTCCGACCGATAAATTTTCAGACTGCAGCCATAGTCTCGTATGGTAACCCCGGTCACCTTGGCGATCAGCCAGTTGGCAATCCGGCTCGGGAGCTTGCGGGAGATCCAGGCATCCTGACGATTCGCGCGGTAGCCGGTTAGAAGATCAAGGTCGCGATCCTGAAGCGCTTCCACCATACGGGGGATGTCGGCCGGGTCGTTCTGGAGGTCCCCGTCGAGGGTGGCAATCAATTCGCCGCGGGCCGCATCGATGCCCGCCTGCATAGCAGAGGTTTGCCCATGATTCCGCGTAAAACGGATCACCCGGACGTGCGGTCCGTATTCCTTGGCTCTTGCAAGAAGGTATTGCCCTGTCGCGTCCGGACTTCCGTCATCGATACAGATCAACTCCCAAGGGGCGCGGTAGTTGGCCAATCCCTCATGCACGCGCGCCAGCATAGGTGCGACGTTTTCCTGTTCGCGATACATCGGTATTACGACAGACAGGCTCGGACGTTTGTTTGATGGCTCGGATTCGGTCAAGGATCGATTCTCGCTGGAGGCATGGCAGAGTCTAGCAAAGCTGAAAATCCTTCTAGTGGCGTGTGCCTGTCACGCTGCGCGCTTCGAGCAGTTACTGATGGTGTCTGCGGGGAGCGGCCCAGGCGATTCCACCCCCAACCAGCGCGGTCGTCAGCACAAGGAGGTGCAGATTGACCGCCGCTGCGAGCAGTCCGGGTGTCGGTTTGGTGACTGATGCAAGGAGCCCGAGGACGCCGGCTTCATACGTGCCGAATCCACCTGGTGCATGGATTGGCAACACCGTTGAAAGGTCGCCGCCGATCGCCCCCAAAATCCCAAGTGACGGGGAGATGCGGCCGAGATAGCTCATGACCCACCCAAGGCCAATTAACTTGACTGCCCATGATAGCCACGTTAGCGCCAGATCCCGGAGTAACCCGCCACTGGTACTGGGAAGGCCGTCGACGATCCTTTGAGCAAGGCGCGCTGCCCGCTGTTCATGTCCCTGAAGGTAGCTTGTCAGTGGTTGCCGGAATGCAAACAGGATTATCGGGGCTGCCACGCAAAACGCTGCAATCACTGGCGCCCAGTCGGTTGCGATGCTGTCACGGGTCAGCCACCCTCCGGTAGCGCAGAGCACCGCGATTGCCGCAAGCACATGAAGATCGAGAAGTCGAAGCCAGACAAGGATTCCGGTGGCACGACTCAGCTCGATTCCGAACCAGCGACGCATTAGAAGCGGAAAGCTCGCTTCGCCGCTGCGCATGGGGAGCAGCAGATTCAGGGTATTGCTCAGAAGGATAAGGCGCAGGCAGGTGAGATAAGCTCCGCGGGGTATGTCCTGCTCTGCGAGATAGATTCGAAGCGCCCGAATACCGTAGCTGAAGGCAAGACCGGCTACAGCCAGGATCACGGTGTCGGCCGGTAGCCGCCGCCAGGGTAGCAGCAGGCGGCTCCACCCCCAGAAATATTGCACCGCGAAAACGAACGCTACCAGAATCCCGAGGTTGAGTATCGAAATCGCGGTACGTTTGATGTGCGGGTTCAAGCGGAAATTTCCAAAGAGGGCTGTCCGCGCAGGATGACAGAAGTAATTGCCGATGGGAGTGCAGCGGCAAGGAAGGATCCATGCCATTTTATAGGTTTCGCTTTGCGCCAAAGCGGAACATTCAGGTCGATTTTGATCGGGATGAACGCGTAGAGCATGTACGACTGGCAAGATGAAAGGCTGGACAACGTTGCATTCTACGCTGTAGGGCCCCGGCTTGACGTTTCTGCTACTGGCGCAAGTGGTGTCCATCCGCGACAATAAAACGGTGACGATCCACTGGCCCAATCGATGAGTTATCTTGCATTGGCACGCAGGTATCGGCCGCGCCGCTTCGATGAGGTGTGCGGCCAGGATCATGTCGTGCGCTCTCTCTCTCACGCACTCGACCATGATCGCTTGCATCCGTCGATTCTTCTTACGGGGACCCGTGGTGTCGGCAAAACGACGTTGGGACGCATTGTCGCCAAGGGGCTCAATTGCGAAGTGGGTGTCAGTGCGCAGCCGTGCAATCAGTGCTCCGCCTGTCTGGAAGTGGATGCCGGCCGTTTTATTGATCTGATCGAGATTGATGCGGCGAGTCGCACCAAGGTGGACGATACACGGCAGCTGATGGACAACGTTGCCTATGCACCGGCCCGCGGCCGCTACAAAGTGTATCTCATCGACGAAGTGCATATGCTTTCTACGGCGAGCTTTAATGCACTACTGAAAACACTGGAAGAACCACCGTCACACGTCAAGTTTATTTTGGCGACCACGGATCCGCAGAAATTACCGGTAACTGTCCTCTCGCGCTGTCTTCAGTTCAATCTAAAGCGTCTTTCCCCCACGGTCATCCGGGAGGTTCTCGGCACGGTACTGGCGTCGGAAAAGGTGGAAGCTGATCCAGCGGCGCTGCTCGCCATAGCGCGGGCAGCAGATGGTTCGATGCGCGATGGCTTGTCGCTTCTCGATCAAGCCATCGCTTACTGTGGCGGTGGAAGGCTGCGAACGGAAGCGATTGAGGAAATGCTTGGCTCGGTAGGTCGGCGATCACTTCTGGACTTGATGGAAGCGTTGGCAACCGGCGACACCGATGTTCTCGCGGGCGCGCTGCGGGAGCTGGATGCCCAAGCGCCCGATTACGCCGCATTGATTGATGATCTAGCAACCGCGCTTCAGCGGATTGCAATGTTGCAGGTTTTTCCTCGGATCGCTGATGATATGGACGATCCGGAGTTGGTCGAACTCGCCGGCAGGATGGCGCCGGAAGAAACGCAGTTGTTCTATCAGATTGCGGTTCATGGCCGCCGGGATTTGCCTTGGGCTCCGGAACCGCGATTGGGTTTCGAGATGACAGTCCTTCGCATGCATGCTTTCCGGCCGTCGGAGTCGGGTCAGGGGTCAGTAGCCGGACCGGAAAGCACCGTCGTCGGGACCGGCACGCGTAAAGACACGACGTCGACTCCCGATCCCGCGCCAGAAGAACCTGAGCGTACGATGACCGGCCCGTCAGCCGATGCTCGGCTACAGTCATTGGATGCCGGCAAAGGTCGTTGGGGTCAATGGGTCGAGCAGCTTGGTCTGGAGGGGATGGTCAGGCAACTGGCGCTTCACTGCAGCCTGGCAGAGACGACGAATGGACAAGTGAGATTGTTGCTTCAGAAACGCGATGGCCACCTTCTGACAGAGAACCGTCGGACGGACATGCAGCGGGCTCTGGAAATGCTGACGGGCCAGACCGTTCAGCTTCAGATTGATATTGTGGACACTCCAGTGAATGCGCCAGCGGTACTCGCAAGGCTGGCGCTTGAAGAACGTCAGCGTATCGCGGAAACAGACATTGACCGGGATCCAGTTGTGCAGGCGCTTCGGGATCGTCTTGGTGCTGTCGTGCGCCCCGGTAGCGTTCGACCTCTGGAATAGCGGTTCGAATTTCGGTTAACGGAGATTGCAGATGAAGAACGCCATTGGCCAGATCATGCGGCAGGCACAGGAAATGCAGGAGCGCATGAAACGTGTCCAAGAAGAGATTGCTAGCCTGGAAGTGACCGGAGAATCCGGTGCCGGAATGGTTAAGGTTACGTTGAACGGCAAGCATGAGGCGAGACGCGTGGAGCTTCAAGCCGATGCCTTGAGCGAAGACAAGGAGTTTCTCGAGGATTTAATCGGCGCGGCAATCAACGACGCTACTCATAAACTTGAGGCCGTCAGTCAGGAGAAAATGTCGCAGCTGACTGGTGGCATGAGCCTTCCTCCTGGCATGAACTTTGGTTTGTGAGGCATCGCGAGGGTTATGGCGATCACTCATTACGGGCCGCGCTTGACGCGCTTGGTTAACGCGCTCCGACGGCTTCCTGGCGTAGGTCCGAAATCTGCCCAGCGTATGGCGTTTTTTCTTCTTGATCGTGACCGCGATGGCGCCGCCTTCCTTGCAGAGTGTCTGGCCGCTGCGCTCGAAGAGATCGATCGCTGTCCACACTGCAGGATGTTCCGCGAGGACGGGCGATGCCTTTACTGTACCGAAGCGCGACAGACCAGCGGGCAGATGTGCGCGGTCGAAACGCCGGCCGATCTGGTGGCAATCGAGACGGGAACGGCCTATCGGGGGCGATATTTTCTCTTGATGGGACGCCTGTCGCCACTGGACGGCATCGGTCCAGACGAACTTGGTCTAGAGGATCTGGCGACGCAACTCGACGAACCTGGGTTGAAGGAGTTGATCATCGCGACCAATCCGAGCGTGGAAGGTGAGGCAACGGCCTACTACCTCGCCGAGATGGCGCGTGCACGGAACGTTAGGGTGACACGTATTGCCCACGGTGTTCCGCTGGGCGGTGAGCTCGAGTACGTCGACGCGGGGACATTGGCGCGCGCACTGAGCGGTCGAACTCCGATCTGAACGCGTGTCGGGGCATCGGTCGATGTAACGACTTGAATACCCTATCTTGTCCGAGAGACCGCGGCATTGTTCGCCGGCCAACCCCACCTTCATGGCCCGTGACGCCCTCCTGTCGCGGTCAGTTCCGGCCCCGTAGTCCGAGTTCTCAGAAGTGCAGTAGCGCATCCACCTTCGCGGCACAGATGAAATCGTTTTCCGAAAGGCCGCCGATAGCATGTGTCGTGTAATGGATAACGGCGTTCCTGTATCCGAAGGTGACATCGGGATGATGATCCTGCTGGATTGCCATGTATGCGACCGCGTTGACGAAGGCGAGCGTGCGGAAGTAGTTCCGGAATTCGAACTCTGCGACCAGTTCCTTGGCGTCCGGTCGCAGGTGCCAGTGTGGTCCCAGTTTCTTCTTCAGGGTATTGGCTTGGTCTCGCGTAAGTGGGGGGACGCCGCCTTCGCAGGGTACGCAACGACGTCCGGAGAGTGGGGTAGCATTCGGGTTCACAGCGTACTCCTTGGTTGGTGATCCGGATCGCACCTGGCCATTGCGCGTGATCCCGCCGATTTGTGTTTGGCCGAATATCAGGAACGGGTTTCCTGCCCGGGCGGGAGTAACTTCCTTAGCGTAGGCCAGGCCGAGAGCGCAAACAACCATGCGCCTCGACTGGCCGGTTTTAACATGATCGCACGCGTTTCGATGTTACCCTTCCCTGGCAACGCGCTCGCGTAGGTTTCGTGCTCGTCGTAGGATGTGCGGCGGGGCGTTGTAGCTCGACGGGTCGACATCCCCCCGAGCCGGCGGCCAAACGAACATGACGACATCAGGCGAACAGACGTGAAAAACGGCGTTTTGATCCCTGCAGACGGCTGGATCCATGAATGACGAAGACGAATGGTGGATGCGGCAAGCGCTGGATCAGGCGCGTCACGCGCAAGATGCTGGTGAAGTTCCAGTCGGTGCGGTTCTTGTGTTGGACTCCACCCTGCTCGGTACAGGGTACAACCAGCCGATTGGGACGGCGGATCCCAGCGCTCACGCAGAAGTTGCGGCACTGCGTGAGGCTGCCGCGAGACTCAGTAACTATCGGTTGCCTGGAAGCACGCTGTACGTGACGCTTGAGCCGTGCGTGATGTGTGCGGGAGCGATCCTACATGCCCGGGTATCGCGTCTGGTATTTGGTGCCTACGACGCGAAAGCTGGCGCTGTTACTTCTGTCTACAGCGTCATTGCCAGACCGCGCCATAATCACGCGCCGCTATGGACGGGCGGCGTTCTGGAGAATGACTGCGCGGGCATGCTTCGCGATTTCTTTCGGCTACGACGTTTATCTCGAGGCGAGGACCGCTCTTGCAGGGAGGGTTGATCCCAAGATTTTTGTGTACGCCCGGCCAGCGGCCGCATCCTCCGGGGCCGGGTGCGTCATCGGCACTCAGGCACTTTCGAAACGGATTTTCCCGTCTTCGACTGATACAGTTACGGTGTCGCCTGCTCCGAACTTCCCATCGAGTACATCCCGGGCAAGCGGGTTTTCCACGAGCGACTGGATGGCCCGCTTGAGTGGACGGGCACCATAGACAGGATCAAAGCCGGTTTCGGCGATCTTGGCAAGCGCTTCATCCGTGAAACTCACGCTAATGCCGCGTTCACTCAGCCTGTGCAGGAGGCTCTGGGTCTGAATTTCCGCAATCCTCCGTATCTGGGCGGCTGACAGGGGATGAAAGACAACCACCTCCTCGATGCGGTTGATGAATTCCGGCCGAAAATGACTTCGAACCACTTCCATGACCGCGCTCTTGATTTCTTCGTAACCTCCCTTCGCTAAATCCTGGATCAGGCTGGACCCAAGGTTGCTGGTCATGGCGATTACGGCATTCCGGAAGTCCACTGTCCGGCCCTGTCCATCGGTCAGCCGTCCATCGTCCAGCACCTGGAGCAGGACATTGAAGACCTCGGGATGTGCCTTCTCCACTTCGTCCAGCAGGATGACCGAATACGGACGCCGACGAACGGCTTCTGTCAGTTGGCCGCCTTCCTCATAGCCGACATACCCTGGCGGGGCACCGATGAGGCGTGCGACGCTGTGTCGCTCGCCGTACTCGCTCATGTCGATTCGAACCATGTTGTCTTCGCTATCGAACAGAAATGAGGCAAGCGCCTTGCACAGTTCAGTTTTGCCGACCCCAGTAGGACCAAGAAAGAGAAACGAGCCGATTGGCCGCTTCGGGTCGGACAGTCCTGCCCGGGATCGGCGAATGGCATTTGCAACGGCGCTGATGGCTTCATCCTGCGAAATCACCCGCTGGTGCAGCGCGTCCTCCATGCGAAGGAGTTTTTCCCGCTCGCCTTCAAGAAGTTTGGAAACGGGGATACCGGTCCAACGGGCCACGACCTCGGCAATTTCTTCCTCGGTGACGCTGGTTCGAAGCAGTTCAAATTTTTGTTGTGACGGTTCTGCGGTTGACGCGAGACGGCGCTCGAGTTCCGGCAATTTTCCGTACTGAAGTTCGGCCATGCGCGCGAGATCGCCTGCGCGCCGCGCCGACTCCATTTCGACCCGGACGCGGTCGATCTCTTCTTTGACCCCGGCGCTACCGGAAACCTGGGCTTTTTCGGCCTTCCACTTCTCTTCGAGATCGGAGACTTCACGCTCGAGTCCACTGATTTCATCTTCGAGGGTAGCGAGGGTTTTTTTGGCTCCTGGATCCTCTTCTTTCTTGAGCGCTTCGCGCTCGATTTTGAGTTGGATCAGACGACGATCAAGGCGGTCCAGAACTTCCGGCTTGGAATCAATCTCGATTCGGATACGGCTGGCAGCTTCGTCTACAAGGTCAATCGCTTTGTCCGGCAGGTTGCGATCGGTGATGTAGCGGTGGGATAGTTTGGCGGCGGCGATGATCGCACCATCGGAGATATCGACTCCGTGGTGTACCTCGTACCGTTCTTTCAGTCCGCGCAGAATAGCGATCGTGTCCTCGACGGTCGGTTCCCCGACAAATACCTTCTGGAAACGTCGCTCTAGCGCCGCGTCCTTTTCGATGTACTTGCGATATTCATCCAGCGTTGTGGCGCCGATGCAGTGAAGTTCTCCCCGTGCGAGGGCGGGCTTGAGCATGTTTCCTGCGTCCATCGCTCCATCGGCCTTGCCGGCGCCAACCAGTGTGTGGATCTCGTCGATAAACAGAATGACCGTGCCTTCCTGCTTTGCCAGGTCTGTGAGCACGGCCTTCAGTCGTTCCTCGAATTCACCCCTGAATTTGGCGCCCGCAATCAGGCTTCCGAGGTCGAGGACCAACAGTCGCCTGTTCTTAAGGGATTCCGGGACTTCGCCATTGATAATTCGCTGAGCCAAACCTTCAACGATGGCAGTCTTTCCGACGCCAGGTTCGCCGATCAGCGCCGGGTTGTTCTTGGTACGGCGCGACAGGACCTGGATAAGACGACGGATCTCCTCGTCGCGGCCGACCACCGGATCAAGTTTCCCGCTTTCCGCGCGTTGCGTCAGATCGATGGTGTATTTTTCCAGTGCCTGACGCTGTTCTTCGGCGTTTGCGGAATCGACCGCCTGACCGCCGCGCATCTTGTCGATGGCCGCTTCGAGAAGCGCCTTGCGCGCGCCAGCTTCGCGAAGCGCTGTTCCCAGGTCACTTTTGTCGTCGACCGCTGCAAGCAAAAACAGTTCGGTCGCGATAAACGGATCCTTTTTCGTCTGCGCCAGTTTGTCGGTCAAATTCAGCAGGCGGGACAGATCCCTACCGACTTGTACTTCGCCGGTGGCCTCGCTGAGTCGTGGCAGCCTGTCCAGTATCTGCGCAAGCTGGTCGCGTAAAACGTCGGTATTGACGCCCGCTTGCTGCAGGAGAGCAGGCGTAGAGCCGCCCTCCTGGTCAATTAAGGCCTGCATGAGGTGAGCTGGTTCGAGTTGGGGGTGATCGCGGCCGACAGCCAGGCTCTGCGCATCGTTGAGAGCCTGTTGAAAGCGACTGGTCAGTTTATCCATGCGCATGGCGGGTCATCCGGACTGTGTTGAGAACGTACGGGATAGATGCGGTTGGTCCAGCCAGTTTCAAGCGCGTCGCCTGACCATGGCGACCGCATCGAGCGCCGAGCGCCCCGGACATCCAATGATCTCAACAGAAACGGCTATCTGGTGTGGCCCTGAACACCCATGTCCGCCACGCGATGAACGTAATGATGGCCTGCGCCAGGATCACAAGCGCAACGCAACCGATCCACCCGACCCCTCCCCATACCGCGCTGGGCAGGACTGCGCCTACGCTGCCACCGAGGTAATAGCACAGCACGTAGAGGCCCACAGCGAGCGATCGATTCCGGCGCGCAAACCGCGAAACCAGAGACGTTGCCATCGCTTGGGCAATGAAAACCCCACCCGAGCTGAGGGTCAGTCCGGTCGCGACCATCGCCAATGACGGCTGTGTAGTCAGCAGTAATCCGAGGCTGCCGGTTGCCATGGCGAACGCAAACATGCCGCGATGGCCGAACCGCGCAGCCAGCGAGCCGGCGAAGGGCGTGATTACCATACCGATCAGAAACACGCAGAAGATGAAGCTAAGGGCGTGGAGTGTCAGCGCGAACGGTGGTGACGATAAATAAAACGCGACATAGGTAAAGGTCGCGACCTGTGAGAAAAGAATCCCGAATCCGACGGTATAGGTAGCGACTAGCCGGCGATTGCGCAGATGGCTTCCCAATCCTGACAGTGAAGCAACCAGCTGCGTTGACGGTCGGAAGCGACGTGATGACGGCAGGGCAACGGCAATGACCGGGATGAAGGCGAGATTGACGATTCCCAACGTCAAAAATGCGGTCTTCCAGCCATAACGTGCGGTGATTATGCCCGCGAGAAATCGACCGCAGAAGCTTCCGAAAACGGTTCCCGACACGTACAGCGCCGTCACTCCAGGCACCCGCTCGGCAGGCCATTCCTCACCGATGTAGGCGACTGTAGTGGTGAATACGCCGGGAATAAAGAGGCCTTGGAGCAGTCGCCATAAAAGCAGTACGCGAAGGTTCTCAGCCGTGGCCGCCATAAGCGTGCAGCCGGTCAGGCACAGCAGTGAGGTCATCAGCACTGTTTTGCGGCCGTATCGATCCGAGAGGCTGCCGGTAAACGGCGCGGCAAAGGCAACCGCCAGCGTTGTGGTGGTGACAGTCAGGCTGAGCACAGCGACGCTGGCATGGAAAGTCTGCTGCAAACTCGGGAGCAGTGCCTGGGTTACGTACATATCGATGAAGGCGCTCATGCCCGCACCCGCGACGGCAAATTGAGCGCGACGGCCTGGAGATGGGAACGATCGATTTTGCATGACGCGTAATAAACGGCTCGATTTCCGATACTAAGCTGCTAATAAATAAACAGTTAAGTATGCAACTTAATATGAATCAGCGTCATCTCGGGTATTTCATGGCAGTTGCCTAGCGGCAGTGTTTGTCGCGAAAGGCCAAAAAGGCTACCCGTCGCCCAGCTATGCCACTGCCGAGCCATGAAAGCGTTGGAGGATTCGCTCGAGGTTTGTCTTCTTCGTCGTGGGCGGTGCGGCGGCCAGATCGCCGAACCAGGGTGTCACCTCATTCGTCAGCCGCGTGGCGTGCCGGATTTTCCGAAAGCCGTTGCTCGTGGTCTTGTATGCGGATCATCATCGCCCCCGTTTTTGCTGGTGAACACTGGAGGATGAACCCTTCATCGCGTATTTGGGTTGGCTGGGTTCGGACCTGCGCGGGCTGGTGTTTCGACTGTATAGAAGTACGTGAGTTATAACATGAACTGTTCAGGAATTACGGCAGATGCCAACTTTGGATGGCCTGACCGATGTTCATTGACCTGAGCGAGACTTCCGCACGCCGGGTTGCGGCCGATTGGCGCCGCGCTGCGAACGACGAGGTATTGTCAGTTTGGCTCCGTAACAGCGACTGCGGGCGGTCGCGTTCGACACAACTTCCACGAGACGTGACAACATCTTGAATCTTTTCGGGCGATGCCGGGTCGGCATAACCGGTTAGGGCGGCGGTTCTCGGGCAACGCGTTCTGGCGGGTAACGCTTTGGAGGTGGCGGGAGACAGCCTATACACTTCGGGGAGAGAAGGATCGGTAAGGTGGCGTATTAAGGAGGAACGGATATGGCG
>OFHJ01000634.1_pt1 | contig 12604 bp, 9 predicted proteins | sample 1522001 | NCBI WGS metagenome assembly OFHJ01 (sample SAMEA2464838, study PRJEB22497) | soil metagenome | biome: Grassland; feature: Farmland; material: Clay | place: Australia | collected 2013-02-01 | depth 1.2 m | reverse complement strand
CTTCAGGCCCCGGGCAAATCCACTCCCCGGCCTCGTGCCGGGCTGGCGGCGCCGGATTGGGTGATCGGCTCGACGGCCGGCACGGCGATTGCCGGCGCCGCCGGCCCACGGCGCCGGCGCAGCAGGTAGGTGCCGACAGCCAGCGCAACCGCCAGGAGACTGGCGTAGAGCTGGCTCACCAGGCCGGCAGTCATCGCCATCGCAGCGAGCACCGCGATCAGAGCGGCGATCGTGGCATAACTCAGCCAGGGGAAACCCCACATGCGGATCGACGGCTCCGGCCGGCCCTCACGCTGATGCCTGAGCCGCAGTCGAATCTGCGACAGCGCCGTCAGCAGATAGACGAACACGATCAACGCGCCGCCGGCGTTCACCAGAAAGCCGAACACACCCTTGGCCGCGGCCGAGTTCGCCAGGATGCCGATCACCCCGACCACCGCGCCGACCGCCACGGAGCGCGCCGGCACATGCCGCGCGTTGACCTTCACCAGCCACTTGGGCGCATCGCCGTTCTCGGCCAGCACGAACAGCACGCGCGAGCACACGTAAAAGGCTGAATTCAGGCACGAGAGCACCGCGGTCAGAATCACCACGCTCATCGAGCGGGCGATCCATGGATGCCCCGCCGCCGCCAGCGCCAGCGTGAACGGCGAGAAACCCGGTACGACGCGAGTCCAAGGCACCGCCGCCACGATGAAGAAAATCGATACCACGTAAAACACCAGAATGCGCAGCATCACCGAGCGGGTCATCGTGGCGATCGCGCGGGCCGGCTCGGCGGACTCCGCCGCTGCGACGGTGGTGATCTCCGCACCGGTCATCGCGAAAAACACCGTGGCCACGCCCGCCAGCACCGCCAGCGCGCCATGCGGCGCGAAACCGCCGCCGCCCAGGTCCGCCTCCAGCCGCCCGGGCGGCGCAAAGCCGAACACGAAGGCCGCCGCCAGCGCGATGAACACGATGATCGCCGCGACTTTGATCGAGGCGAACCAGAACTCGAACTCCCCGTACGAGCGCGCCGACATCAGGTTCACCCCGGTCATCGTCGCCATCAGCGCGAGCCCCAGCACCCAGGTCGGCAGCGGCAGCCAGCCGTGCAGCAGCACCGCCCCGGCGATCGCCTCCACCGGGATGACCACCACCCAGAAATACCAGTACAGCCAGCCGCACACGTATCCCGCACCGTTGCCGAGCGCCGCCCGGGTGAACTCGCTGAAGGAGCGCACCGCGGGCAGCGCCACCGCCATCTCCCCGAGCATCTGCATCAGCAGCACGATGATCACGCCGGAGCCGAGGTAGCTCAGCACCGAGGCCGGGCCCACATCGGCGATCGCCACGCTGCTGCCGACGAACAGCCCCGCACCGATGATCCCGCCGATTGTGATCATGGCGACGTGCCGGTGCTTGAGCGTGCGGCTCAGGCCCGCTTCGCTCCCCGGGCGGTCTGGCGCGTTCGTCGTGCTCATCGGAGCCTTCCCGGACGACCCGACGGCATGTCAGCGGAATCGGTACGACAGGTCGACACCGACGGTGCGCGGCTGGTTGGTCACCACCCGGTTGTACCCCGGGTTGGGCAACGTGAGCTGCGTCAGGTTCTCGAGTGTCGCGCGCTTGTCGAACATGTTGTTGACGAACGCGGTGACGTTGAAGCGGCTCCATTGAACCCCTACGCGCAGAGAGGTCAGCGCGTACGGCGACAGGTGGGTCTGGGTATCGGTGACGCCCCCGGGGAACGTGGTGTCCACCCGCGATCCCATGTAGGTGGTCTGCAGCATGGCATGCAGAAGCGCCTTGCCGATCTCGCGGACGTAGCTCACGCGGAAGTTACCGGACAGCTTGGCCACTTCCGGCAGCCGCTGTCCGGAGTGAAAGCCGTGCAGCGAATCCACCAGGGACCCGTCGGTATAGCTGCCGCCGGCGGCGACCTCCCAGCCGTCGCCGAGCAGCGCCTTGGCCTGGATCTCCCCGCCCTTGATGTGCGCATCGCCGGCATTGACGAACAGCGGATAGTCCGCCGGCAACGCCTCGAGCTGGATGTTACGCCAATCCTCGTAGTACACGTCCGCGTCCACGAACGCATGGTGGTGGAACAGCTGCAGCTTGCCGCCGCCCTCGTAGCTCCACACCGAATCCGGCGCGTAGCTGAGCGGCGCGCCGTTTGGAAAGCCGATCTGGGCCAGGGACTGCTGCATGAACGGGAAGTTCGGCATCGGCTGGTTGCCGCCGCCCGGCCTGAATCCGCGCGACACGGTGACGTAGTACAACTGGTTGCGGGTCGCCTGGTACGACAGGTCGAACTTCGGCGTGGTGCCGGAGTTGGACTGATTGACAGGCACCAGCGTGGGCGTATCGGTGCCCGTCGGCCCGCCGAACCCGGCGAAGTCGATATTGAAGTGGTTTGTGTACTTGTACGCCCGGATGCCCACATCCACCTTCAGCTTAGCCGTGATCGGGTAGGTCACATCGCCGTAGAGCGCGTATTGATCGATATGGGTGCCCTCGAACAGGTTCCAGATGGTGTGGATCGGCGACCCGATCGTCGCCGGGTTCGAGATCTTGGTCAGCAGGTTCCAGTCCGACTTGAAATCGCTGTAAAAGACACCGGCGACCCACTGGACGCGGCTCGATGCCCGCGAAGTGAGCCGCAGTTCCTCGCTGAACTGCTGCGAAGGATCGGTCTCTATGCCGGCGATCGGCCCGGTACCGTTGGCGCCGTAGTACGTGCCCGAGGTCCCGAACCCGCTCACGGGGTTGGTCATGTTCTCGCTGCCGTCCTGGACCAGGGTGGTCCTGCGGTACCATTGGGCGGTGATCGACTTCAGGTTGAACGCGGAAAACCTGTAATCCAGGTTCAGGTTGTATATGTCGACCCGATCGACGGTCGGCTCGGGAATCAGGAACGGCTCATAGTGCGCATTCGTGTTACCCGGCACGCTGTCGTAGGCGCTCGGGCCGTCCTGCGTGAGCTTCTGATAGAACACGAATGGCGTGACGGTCAGCCTGTCGGTCGGCTTCCAGGTGAGCGCGGCACGCACGCCATCGAGCCGCATGGCGTTGGACCGGGGCTGGACCACGACGTAGGTCGCGTTCTTGAGGGCGGCGAGCACATTGCCGCGGCTGACGCCCCCATTGACGGGCTGCGGGAAGGTATTGAACGCAATGCGGTCGATCCAGCCGCTGGTGTAGGAGTCGGTGCCGACCACGCGCAGCGCCGCCCGCTGCCCCAGCGGGATGTTGAACATCAGGTTCTCGGCGTTATTGAAGCCGCCCCCGCGCGCGGTGCCCGACAAAGAGGTCGCGGCGCTCGCCTGGAAGTGGCGCAGCACCGGCGGATGGGTGATGAGGCGGACCGTGCCGCCCATGGACCCGGCCCCATACAAGGTGCCCTGCGGGCCGCGCAGCACCTCGACGCGCGCCAGATCGTACAGCGAGGGGTCGATCACCACCTTGCCGTTCTGCGCGGCGGCGGGCGCGGTCAGCGCGATGTCGTTCAGGTAGAAACCGACGGTCGGGGAATTGCCGCCGCTCGAGTCCATGCCGCGCATCTCGAATTCGGTCTGGCCCGCGCCGTTGTTCTTCATGGACACGCTCGGGACGGTCGCGGCCAGCTGAGTGAAGCTGGTGATTCCGCGCTCCTGCAGGTCACGGCCGGTGACGGCGGTGATGGCGATGGGCGTGGTCTGCAAGGTGGTGGCGTGCTTGGTCGCCGTGACGATGATTTCGGCGAGCCGCGCCGGACCGGCGGCGGCGCCCTGCGCCAGGGCCGCCGGTCCGCCGAGGCACGCGAGCGAAGCGGCGGCGAGTCCCAGGCAGGCTTGCGGGCGGTTGAGTCTGATCATGCTGATGTCTCCCCAAAGTCGGTAAGTTTTGTTGTCGTATCAGGCGTCGTGGCCAAGTCGGGCCCGCGGGCGGCCTAGACCGCCACGCAGAGGTATTTGAGCTCCGTGTAATCGAGGATGCCGTGGCGCGAGCCCTCCCGGCCGGTGCCGGACTCCTTCACGCCGCCGAAGGGGGCCACCTCCGTGGAGATCATCCCGGTGTTCAGCCCCACCATGCCGTACTCCAGGGCCTCGGCGACGTGCCAGGCACGCGACAGATCGCGCGTGTAGAAGTACGCGGCCAGTCCAAACTCGGTGTCGTTGGCCATGTCGATTGCCTGCTGCTCGGTCTCGAAGCGAAACAGCGGCGCCACCGGACCGAAGGTCTCCTCGCGTGCAATCAGCATCTGCGGGGTCACCCCGGTGAGCACCGTCGGTTCGAAGAACGTCCCGCCGAGCGCGTGCGGCTTGCCACCGAGCGCGATGCGCGCACCTTTGGCGAGCGCGTCCTCGATGTGCCGCTCGACCTTGGCAAGCGCCTTGGCATCGATCAGCGGCCCCTGCTCCGTGGGCCCGGCAAGACCGTCACCCACTCGCAGCTTGCCCACCGCCTCGACCAGCTTGGCCGCAAACGCCTCGTACACTCCGGACTGCACCAGCAGCCGGTTGGCGCACACGCAGGTCTGGCCGGCATTGCGATACTTGCTGGCCATCGCCCCGGCGACGGCGGCATCCAGGTCGGCGTCGTCGAACACGATGAACGGTGCGTTGCCCCCCAGCTCCAGCGAGAGCTTCTTGACCGTACCGGCGCACTGCGCCATCAGCTTCTTGCCCACCGACGTCGAGCCGGTGAACGAGATCTTGCGCACCAGGGGATTGGCGGTCAATTCCCCGCCGATGGCCTGCGCATCGGTACCGGTGAGGACGTTGAACACTCCCGCGGGGATACCAGCCCGCTCGGCGAGCACGGCCAGCGCCAGCGCAGAGTAAGGGGTCTGGATCGCCGGCTTGCACACGAACGTGCAGCCGGCGGCCAGCGCCGGGGCCGCCTTGCGTGTGATCATGGCCGTGGGGAAGTTCCACGGCGTGATCGCTCCCACCACGCCCACGGGCTGTCGCATGACCACGATGCGCTTGTCGGCCTGGTGGCCGGGAATCAGCTCCCCGTACAGGCGCTTGCCTTCCTCGGCAAACCACTCGATGAAGGCGGCCGCATAGGCGATCTCCCCTCGCGCCTCCGCCAGGGGCTTGCCCTGCTCGGCGGTCATCAGCGTCGCCAGGTCCTCCTGATGCTGCATCAGCAGCTCATACCAGCGGCGCAACAGCCCGGCCCGCTCCTTGGCCGTCTTGCCCGCCCACGCGGGAAACGCCGCGCGCGCCGCCTCGATGGCTCGTCTCGTCTCGGCCGCGCCCAGTTCCGGCACCGTGCCCAGCCGCTCAGCCGTGGCCGGGTTGATCACCGGCGCCGCGCCGCCGCCGTCCGCGTCCACCCACCGGCCGCCGAGGTAGGCCTGCGTGCGCAGCAGCTTCGAGTCGCGCAGCCTCAGACTCATCCGCGCAACGCCGCTTCCAGCTTGTCGAGCCCTTCCGTCAGGGTCGCATCGGCGATGGTCAGCGGCACCAGCAGGCGGATCGTCTCGCCCTGCGAGCCGCAGGACAGGAGGATCAGCCCTTGCTCGAGCGCCTTGCGGGTCACGAGCTTGGCGAGCGCGCCGTCCGGCTCGGCGTCGGTGCGGCTGGTGAGGATATCGAAGCCGATCATCGCGCCCAGGCCGCGGATGTTGCCGATCGCGACCGTGTCGTCGCGCCTCGCCAGGGCTTGCAGATGCCGCCTGATCCGCTCGCCGATCGCCTCGGCCCGCACGGGCAACTTCTCTTCCTCCATGACATCCAACACCGCGAGCGCCGCGGCGCAGCCGATCGGTGAGCCGCCATACGTGCCGCCGAGTCCGCCCGGCTGCACGGCGTCCATCACGGCCACGCGCCCGAGCACGGCCGAGAGCGGAAAGCCGCCGGCGAGGGACTTGGCAAGCGTCACCAGGTCCGGCTCGACCCCGCTGTGCTCGATGGCGAACATGCGGCCGGTACGGCCGAAGCCCGACTGGATCTCATCGGCGATCAGCAGGATGCCGTGCTCGTCGCAAAGGCGGCGCAGCGAGTGAAGCAGCTCGGTCGGGGCGACATTGAACCCGCCCTCGCCCTGCACAGGCTCGATGATGATGGCGGCGACGCGGCTCGGCTCGACATCGCAGCGCAGCAGCAGATCCAGGGCGCGCAGGCTTTCCTCGATGCCGATGCCCCGATGCGCGACCGGGAACGGAATGCGGAAGATCCCCGGCAGCGCGGCATCCAGGCCGTGCTTGTAGGGCTGCGCGCGCCCGGTCAGCGCCATGCCGAGAGTGGTCCGTCCGTGAAAGGCACCGCTGAAGGCGATCACCGCCGCGCGGCCCGTGGCGATGCGCGCGATCTTGACCGCCGCCTCGACCGCTTCGACACCGGTGGTCAGCAGCAGGCTCTTAGCCGGGCCCTTGAATGGCGCGATCGCGTTCAGCCGCTCGGCCAGGTGCAGGTAGGGCTCATAGGCCATCACCTGGAACGCGGTGTGCGTGAAGCGCTGCAGCTGCTCGGCCACAGCCGCCATCACCCTGGGATGGCGGTGGCCGGTCGCCAGCACGCCGATGCCACCGGCGAAATCGACATAGCGCCGGCCCTGCGAGTCCCACAGCTCAGCGTTGTCCGCGCGCGCCGCGTACACGGGGGTGGCGCTGGCGACGCCGCGTGCCACAGCGGCGGCACGACGCGCGGTGAGCGTATCAGTGTCTCGGGTATTCACGGTGCTCCCTTCGCACTAGCTTTCCCGAGTCTTACATGCAGAAATCCTCAGCGGGGAGGTGCAGTCCGAGACTCGATTGGTGACCGCAGAGCACCAGATGAAAATCTGATCCTTGACTAGCGTGACAAATAAGCGGCGGCGAACGAGGCGCGAGCGGGAAGTGCCTGGCCGGCTCGATCAACGGGCCGGGCAGGACCCGTCCCGAACCCGCGCACCTCGTCGCGCCGGAACCGGCTGCGACCGGGCGTGCGGGTGCGCCCTGCGACAATGGATCATGCGGCGCAAGAAGCGCCGTGCCGGCTTCCCGCAGCCGCTGCGCGGGGCCGCGAGGCTGGCGGCGGCATGCCGCGCCGCTGCGCGCTCAGAGCTCCTCGCCCGCGGTCTCCGTGCCACCGATATCGACGCCCTCAGCGGCCACGGCGGACGCGGCCTTGGCCGCCAACGTATCGGCGATGAAGAACTTGTAGACCACCACCCCCAGGGGAGCGCCGATGAGAGGCCCTATGATGGGGACCCACCAATAGCCGTGCGGCCCGGGAAACGCATTCGCGCCCCATCCGGTCAACCAGCAAAAGAGGCGCGGGCCAAAATCGCGCGCCGGATTGATCGCATAGCCCGCACCCGTTCCGAAGGACATGCCGATCGCGGCCACCGCCATGCCGACCATGAAGGGCGCAAGATTGGACTTCACGCCCACGTTCATCGAATCGATGATTGCCATGACGCACAACAGCAGGAGAAAAGTCCCCAATATCTGGTCGAACAGCGGGCCGAGCATGTTCTGGCCGTAGTAGTGCGCCGGAAACGTGGCGAAGATGCTGAACGTCGTCATGCCGCCCGGATCGGCGCGCGAGATCACCTTGTGCGCGGCGTTCCACATGTTGATCGCCGGGTCATAGTCCGCGTAGACGGCCGCCGCGCCAGCGAAAGTGCCGGCCGCCTGCGCTCCCCAATACGGCAGGACCTTGCCCCATTTAAAATCCCCCTTGACGGCGAAAGCGAACGTCACCGCCGGATTGATGTGGGCACCGGTGACGCCACCTGCGACATATACCGCCATGGCGACCGCCATGGCCCATCCCCACGTGATCAGCAGCCAACCGCCCGCGCCGGCGAATATCATCGAAGTTCGACCCGACTCGGGAAGCCCCACGACCGCGACCGCCACCGCACCGGCACCGAAAGCCAGCAAGACGAAGCTGCCCAAGAACTCCGCGAGCAGCTCGCTCCATAGGCTTCGAGCGCGCCAGCCCGTTTTGACCCCCATTTTAGCAGCCATGATGTTTGCCTCGCATCAGCCCCGCCGCGCCTCGACCTTCACTGGGACGAGGACTTCGGCGGGGGCGTTCGTCATTCAACCCACCCGAAAGACCGTGTCACCGCCTTTTTCCAACACTTGTAGTAATGTTCGCGCCGCTCCCGGGCCATCTCGGGCGTCCACGTGCGATCGATGGCCCAATTGGCGCGCAGATCCTGCGCATCGTCCCAGAACCCCACTGCCAGGCCCGCAGCATACGCGGCGCCGAGCGCGGTGGTCTCGGTGACCCGGGGGCGCACGACGCTGACATCGAGAATGTCGGCCTGAAACTGCATCAGCAGCTCGTTCACCACCATGCCCCCGTCGACACGCAGCTCGGTCAACGCCGCGCCCAAGTCCCGCTCCATCGCCGCGAGCACGTCGCGCGTCTGGTATGCCGTCGCTTCCAACACCGCGCGCGCCAGGTGCGCGCGGCTGGCATAGCCTGTCAAGCCGGCGATGATGCCCCGGGCGCTCGCCTGCCAATGCGGCGCGAACAGCCCGGAGAAGGCCGGCACGAAGTACACATCACCGTTGTCCTCGACCTCGCGCGCCAGAGCCTCGATCTGCGCGCTCGACTCGATGAGCCCGAGGCGGTCACGCAGCCACTGCACGAGCGCGCCCGCCACCGCGATCGACCCCTCGAGCGCATAGCAGGGCTTCTCCCGCCCGAGCCGGTACGCCACGGTCGTGATCAGTCCGGCCTTGGACGGCACCGGCTGCTCGCCGGTGTTCATCAGCAGAAAGCAGCCCGTGCCGTAGGTGTTCTTCGCATCGCCGCGCCGCAGGCAAGTCTGGCCGACGAGGGCGGCCTGCTGATCGCCCAGGTCGCCGGCGATCGGCACGCCGTCGAGCGCCGGCAGCCGCGAGTTCGCGTAGACCTCGCTGGAGGAGGCAATGCGGGGCAGACACGCGGGCGGAATGGCGAACGCGGAAAGCAGCTCTGCGTCCCAGGCGAGCGTGGCGAGATTCATCAGCTGGGTGCGGCTGGCGTTGCTCACGTCCGTGACATGCACGCCGCCACGCGTGCCGCCGGTGAGATTCCACAGCAGCCACGAGTCGACGGTGCCGAACAGCGCATCGCCCGCCTCGGCAAGCTCGCGGGCCCCCGGCACCTCATCGAGCAGCCAGCGCAGCTTCAGCGCGCTGAAGTAGGTCGCAAGCGGCAGGCCGGTCTTGTCGCGAAAGCGGTCCTGGCCGCCGTGGCGCTCCATCTCGGCCACGCTCCCGGCGACGCGGGTGTCCTGCCAGACGATGGCGTTGTAAAGCGGCCGGCCGCTGCGCCGGTCCCACAGGACGGTGGTCTCGCGTTGATTGGTGATGCCTACCGCGGCCAGGTCCTTTGCGCCGATGCCCGCCTGAGCGAGTGCCGCCTCGATGACCTTGCCGGTGTTGGCCCAGATCTCGAGCGCGTCGTGCTCCACCCAGCCCGGCCTCGGGAAGATCTGGCGGTGCTCGAGCTGGGCGCTGGAGAGGATCTCTCCGCGCCGCCCGAACACCATGAAGCGCGTGCTCGTGGTGCCTTGATCGATTGCACCGACGAATTTGCCATTTTTGACGGGTGTCATGATCGTGATCTCCACGCAGAGACAGGCCGGGCCTGTCCGAGGTAGCGGTCGAGCCGCTCGAGCTCGGGCGGCGTCAGCCGCAGGCCGAGCTTCGAGCGGCGCCACAGGATGTCTTGCGCCGTCGCCGCCCACTCTTCGCTCTTGAGGTACTCGACCTCGGCCGCCGTGAGGTCCGCTCCCAGGGGCTCGCCGAGATCGGCAGGCGTGCGCGCCCCTTGGAGCACCCGCTCCATGCGGGTGCCGTAGGCGCATGCAAGCCGCCGCAGATGCTCCCGCGCGAGCCACGGCCAGCGCCGCGCGGCCTCCTCGATGAACTGCTCCAGGCTCCCCCGAGGCATATCCCCGCCCGGCAACGCCGCCGTCGCCGTCCAGCGGGTCGCCGAGCCGCCGATCGAGGGGCGCAGCATTGCAAGCGCGGCCTCGGACAGCTTGCGATACGTGGTGATCTTGCCGCCGAGCACGGTGAGCACCGCGGAGCCGCCCGAGGCGTGCTCGAGCACAAGCTCGTAGTCGCGGGTGACCTCGGAGGCTTCGCTGGCCCCGTCATCTCGCAAAGACCGCACTCCGGAGTAGCTCCATACGACATCCTGCGGCCCGATCGACCGCTTGAAGTAGCGGTTGATGCTGTCGCAAAGATAGGCGGTCTCCTCGTCGGTGATCGCCACACCATCGAGCGGCCCGGTGTGCAGCACGTCGGTGGTGCCGATGAGCGTGAAGCGCTCCTGGAACGGGATCGCGAACACGATGCGATGATCCGGGTTCTGCAGGATGTAGGCATGCTCGCCCTCGAACAGGCGCGCCACGACGATGTGGCTGCCGCGCACGAGGCGGATCGGCTCGGGGGGCTGCAAACCCAGCAGTCCGCGCACCTCGTTGACCCAGGCGCCGCCGACGTTGACCAGGGCTGCGGCCCGTATGCGAACCGTTCCGGCCGCGTGGCTTTCGCACTCCACCTGCCAACCCTCGAGGTCGGGCTGCGCCTTGCTGACACGGGTACGAGTGAGGATCACCGCGCCGCGATTGGCCGCGTCGCGCGCATTGAGCACGACCAGGCGACTGTCATCGACCCGACAGTCGGAATAGGCAAAGCCCCGCCGGTACACGGGCTTGAGCGCAACGCCCGCGGCCTCGGCCCGCAAGTCCACCGATCGCGATCCCGGCAGATGCCGATGGCCGCTCAGGTGATCGTACAGAAACAGCCCGGCCCGGATCTGCCAGCGGGGCCTGAGCGTCGGCACATGCGGCAGAATGAAGCGCAACGGCTGCACCAGATGCGGCGCGATGCGCAGCAGCCGCTCACGCTCTGCCAGCGCCTCGCGCACCAGGCGGAACTCGCGATACTCGAGGTAGCGCAATCCCCCATGGATGAGCTTGGTGCTCGCCGAGGAGGTGTAGGCGGCAAGATCCGATTGCTCCAGCAGACAAACCCGCAATCCCCTCCCGGCGGGCGACGTCGGCAGGGCGCGCACGTTGCCGGTCGAAGCCCGGGGGAACAAGGTGGCCACCCTGACGATGCGGCTGGCGCGCACCGGGGCGGTGACAAGCAACCTTTCACTCCAGAACTCGCTCGCGGTTGCCGTGGCGATCAGCGGCGGCCTTGCAGCACTCGCGGCCGTCGTCGCCTCGGTGCTCGTCGCCGCTCATGTCGTGCGGCCCGTGAACGAGCTGACGGCGGCGGCCCGCTCGCTCACCGAAGGGAAGTGGGACGTGCGGGTCGGCCACACCAACGCTCCACAAGAGGTCAACGAGCTCGGCGAGGCCTTCAACTCGCTCGCCACGAGCCTCGAGCGGGAGGACGCCCTGCGGCGTGCGCTGACGGCCGACATCGCCCACGAACTGCGCACCCCGCTCGCTGTGCTCCAGGTGTCGATCGAGTCCCTTCTCGACGGCCTGGTTCCCGCAGATGCCAAGACCTTCCAGTCGCTGCGGGAGGAAGCGATCCACCTGTCGCAGGTCATTGAAGACCTCGAGCAGCTCGCTGAGGCGGAGGCCGCAGTGCTGCACCTCGAACGCCGTCCGGTTCGCCTCGACACCCTTGTCGGCGACGCCCTCGGCGAGTTCGCCGCGGTCGCCGAAGCGAGCGGCAGGCGCCTCACGAGCGAGTCCTCGCCGGTCATCGTCGTCGCCGACGAGCACCGGCTCCACCAGGTCATGAGCAACCTGCTGGCGAATGCTGTGAAGTTCACGTCGAGCGGCGACACCATCCACGTCCGGGTGAGATTGCGTGAGGAGCACGAGGCGGAGATCGTCGTAGAGGATTCGGGGCTCGGGATCGCACCGGGGGACCTCCCTCACATCTTCGACCGCTTCTGGCGGTCACCCGATGCCGCCGAGATCACCGGCAGCGGGATCGGCCTCGCCATCGTGAAGGAGCTCGTCGAAGCCCACCACGGCACGGTGGCGGTCGAGAGCCGGCTGGGCCGGGGAAGCCGGTTCACGGTGGTGTTGCCTGCAACGCCCCACTGAGGGCCGGGCGCGGAAGCTCCACGGGAACTCCACATGGCTACGACGCCGTCTTGATGCCGTCGTGGCCTACTGGATCCGGTGACCCACCCGAAGGAGATGCACCCGATGAGCCCCCACCTCTCGACCGCGCTGCTCGACGGCCCGCACACGCCGAGGACGATCGACACCTGCTACTGCACGTGGCACTTCGATGAAACGAACCACCGATTTCGCCGTGTGCTCCGCCACACCCTCGTGGCTGAGGTGTCCACCGAATGGCGCTCCTACGAGCGCCTTGTCCTCGACCCGTCGGGTGAGTCGTTCGTCGTCATCCTCGAGCCCGAAGGCGCCCGGGTCCTCGTTGGTCGTCGCTGCGGGAGCGGATGCCGCTGCCAGGCGGCGAGGGAGGCATCCCGCCGACCGCGTCGACCTGCGGCGACGCTCGCGCCCCGTGCGTCGGGGGGCTGGGCGCCGGGCGCCCTCGTGCATGGAGCCGCTGTGGCGCGCATCATCCCCCTGCCGCCTCCAGTCTCGTACGCCGCCGATGCCAGCTGAGCACGGCAGATTCCCACACGATCTCCGTCGGACCTTCATCGTCTCTCCTCTGCCGGTCGATGTGCTGTCCCAAGTTCCGGCGCGATAC
>OFHJ01000632.1_pt1 | contig 12645 bp, 8 predicted proteins | sample 1522001 | NCBI WGS metagenome assembly OFHJ01 (sample SAMEA2464838, study PRJEB22497) | soil metagenome | biome: Grassland; feature: Farmland; material: Clay | place: Australia | collected 2013-02-01 | depth 1.2 m | reverse complement strand
GTGTCGCTCGTTGTCGCCCAGCCGGAGCCAGTCTTCGGGCCTTTGCGCCGGGCCGGCTGCCCCGCCGGCCACCAGCCGCTGCTGGAGAGCCATCGCGACCAGTTGAAGCCCGAGGTGATCTGGAACATCGAGGCCGGCCTAAAGCGCTCGGCACGCGATATCGCCGAGGCCGAGCGCGGCCGCACCGCGTTGTGGCGCCGGGTTCTCGCGTTTTTCGAGAAATTCGACCTGCTGCTTTGCCCGACCACGCTGGTGCCGCCCTTCGATCACCACCAGCGTTATCTGAGCGAGCTCGGCGGGGTGAAATTCCCGACCTATGTGAGTTGGCTGATTCCGACCTTCGCGGTCACCTTGACCGCCTGTCCGGCGATCTCGATTCCCTGCGGCTTCACCGCCTCGGGCCTGCCCATCGGCTTGCAGATGGTGGGGCGGCCGCGCGGCGAGGCGGCGTTGCTCGCGGCCGCCCATCTGTTCGAACAGGCGCACGATTTCCACCGGCGCGTACCGCTCGACCCGCGCGGCTGAGCGTCACGCTGGCGACGGCCTCACGGCCCGAAACCTCAAGGCGTGAACGCGACGCTCAAGCGCCGGCTGCGGCCGCGCCGACGTCCGCCGCCAAGCCGCCGGCCCGGGTCGCGGCAATCACCGTGCCCAAGGCCTTGCCGTCGGGATCGCGCAGGGCCGCCTCGCGGGCGGCGCGGATGGCGCCCTTGCGGTCGGCGAGCGCGGCGTCGGTTTCCACCAGGTTTTCGAAAATGGCGGTAAAATTGTCGAGCCCGCGGCGATGGGTGTCGCCGTAGCCTTTGACGAGACGCGCGCATTCGGTGATTTCGAGCGCGAGTTCCAGATCGCCCGCCGCGGCCTCCTTGATCGCCGCCAGCCAGCGTTCGATCGCCGCCTGCTCCTCGGCGTAGCGCGAGCCGAAGCGGCGCACGCGGCGGAGCGTGCTCAAGCCCTTGAGCAAGAGGAAGCCGCTGATGCTGGTGGTCTTGATCTTGAGGCCGATGTTGAGCCGCCCCTCGAGGCCAAAGCGCCGCGCGAGGGCGCGCGCCGGCCGCGCCAGGAAGCCCGGCAACACCGAGCAGAACTCATCGACCCCGGGCTTCAGGAACTCGACCACCTGGACCAACTGGTCGGGCCGGGCGCCGACCTCGCGACGGACACGCTGCAACCGGCTTTCCCGCGTCTTCAGGTCGGCGACGCGGATCACGTCCTCGTAACTCATCCAGAGCGCGAGATGGCGGCCGGTCTCGCTGACGAGACGATAGCCGGCGCCGGAATCGAGCGCGAGGATGGGCTCCAGGCGGTCGAGATAGGTCTTGGCGTAGGCCGCATCCTGATAATCGACCAGCCTTGCGGCGCCGGCCTCGAGCACGCCATGGGTCTCGACCGGAAAGCCGCGGCGCACGCGGCCGATCTCGGGCGGCACGGCCGCGGCTTCCGTCGCCGGCTGTGCCGCCTCGCCCGCCGCGGCCGCGAAGCCGGCCGCAAAGCCGCGCAGGCTGGCCTCGACGCCCTTGCCGCTCCGAGCGATCGCGCCCTCGCAGGTTTCGCGCGAAACCGGCAGCGCGCCCGAACCCGCGATGGCGCCGAAAAGAACCGCGCTGATCACCGTGCCGTTGGTCCGCGCCAATGCCGCCATGTCGGCCATCACCGCGCGCTTGGCGAGGTCCTTGCCAACCTCGATCACGCGCTCGGCCTCGTAGCGGCCATCGCCCATGGCGCCTTTCTCGGCGATGGCGTAAATGCGATGGGTCGAGGCGATCAGCGTGGTGCGCTCCGGGCTGATATAGCCGTTCTGCATCGCGCGGCCGGCCTCGATCAATTCGGAAGCGACCATGATGTCGACATCGCCCGGGCTCGGCGTCAACGCGAAGACCGGCGGCGCGGCCAGCCTTGCGGCCGCTTCCGGATAGATCTCGAGATAATAGGTGGTGGCGCCGGTGCGTTGCGCGACACCTGGAATCGAGGTGCTTTGCGCCGGAAAGCCGGCGCTCTCCGCGACATCGAGAATCCAATCGGCAAGCACGCCGCCGCCCTCGCCGCCAAGCGCCGCGATCAGCAGCGTGATCGGCCCGTTACGGTTCGCGCTCATGCGAGGTCCGCCGCTTGCGCCGCGCGCGCCCGGCCGCGCAAGCGGCCGATGATCGCGCGCCGCAGGCGATCGAGCCAGAGCTCGAAGGGCTTCGGGTTGTGCACGATTTCGGCGCGATAGAAGGAGGGGCAGAGCACCGCCGCGTGGGCAACCTCGCCGCACAGCCCGCAACCGAGACAGTTGTGATCGACGCGGGCCACCGGGTCCTGGCGCAGCGGGTCCGGGTTCGGCTTGATGGTGAGCGAGGGGCAGCCCGACAAGCGGATGCAGGAATGGTCGCCGGTGCAGACGTCCTCGTCGACGCCGAAGCGCGTGGTGGCGAGCCGTTCGCCGGCCTCGAGCTTCTTCGCGTTCTGCGGCCGGATGCGGCGCTGGCGTTCGAGTTGGCACTCGCCCTCAGCGACGATCACCTTGAGGCCCTTCTGTTTGGTGGTGAGCGCCTGGCGCAGCGTCTTCGCCATTTCGGCCACGTCATAGCTGCGCACCACCTTGAGCCACTGCACGCCGAGGCCTTTCAGCGTGCGCTCGATCCCCATGTTGCTCGCCTGGTTCAAGGCGTTGCTGCCGGAGGAGGGGATGCGCTGCGCCCCGGTGGCCGAGGTGTAGCCGTTCTTCATGATCATCAAGACGCCGTCGTCGCGGTTGAAGACCGCGCTGGCGACGCCCGAGGTGAGGCCGTTATGCCAGAAGCCGCCGTCGCCCATGATGCTGACGACGCGCTTCTCGCCGAACGCGGGCGCGACGGCGGCGGCGCTGGCGAGCCCGAGGCCGTAGCCCAGGACCGTATTACCGATATTGAACGGCGGCAGCGTCGAGAAGGTGTGGCACCCGATATCGGCGCTGACATGGAAGGCGCCGACTTCCTTCTCGGCGATCTTCATGGCGCTGAACACCGGCCGCTCCGGGCAACCGACGCAAAAGCCGGGCGGCCGCGCCGGCATCGGCTCGTCGAGAAGCTCGGCGGCCTTCTTCTTCGGCGCCACGAGCCGGTCGTAGGCGGCGATGATCGGCGCGAGATCGAGGCCGCGCGGCACCGCGCCCTCGACGAAGCGGGCGACGCCTGCGAGTACCACCTCGCCGGTATATTCGCCGGCCATCGGCAGCACCGTCTTGCCGACCACGGTGGTGTCGAGATCGGTCTTGCGCAGGATTGCGTTGAGCGCGTCTTCGATATAGGCGGGCTGGCCCTCCTCGACAACGAGAACGGCACGCTTACCGGCGCAAAAGGCCGCCAGCTCGTCCGGGATCAGCGGATAGGTGACGTTCATCACGTAAAGCGGCACCTGGCTGGCGCCGAAGGCATCGGCGAGGCCGAGCTGAGACAGGGCCCGCATCACCGCGTTGTACAGGCCGCCCTGGACCACGATGCCGATGTCGTCGAGGCGGCCGGAAAAGGTTTCGTTTAGGCGATTTTCGCGAATGTACTTGACCGCCGCCGGCCAGCGCACCTCGATCTTGTGCTTCTCCTGGGCATAGGTCGAGGGCGGCAGGCAGACCCGGCCGTAATCGAAATCCGGCGCCGCGATGACGCGGTTGCGCGACAGCGCCGGTGCGCGGTTGTCCTTGCATACGAAGCTACCGTGCACATGGCAGGCGCGGATGCGAAGCTCGAGCATCACCGGCGTGTTGCTCGCCTCCGAAAGCGCGAAGCCGTGTTCCACCATGTCGACAATCTTCGGCAGATTGGGCCGCGGGTCGAGCAGCCAAATCTGCGACTTCATAGCGAAGGCGTGGCTTCGCTCCTGGATCACGCTCGCGCCTTCGCCGTAGTCTTCGCCGATGATGACGAGGGCACCGCCGCGCACCCCGGCCGAGGACAGGTTGGACAGCGCGTCGGAGGCGACGTTGGTGCCGACCACCGATTTCCAAGTCACCGCGCCGCGCATCGGATAGTTGATCGACGCGCCGAGCATGGCGGCCGCGCCGGCCTCGTTGGCGGCGGCCTCGAAATGGACCCCGAGCTCGTCGAGCACCTCGCTGGCGTCGGCCAGCACGTCCATGAGATGGGACACCGGCGCCCCTTGATAGCCGCCGACATAACTGACGCCGGACTGCAACAGCGCTTTGGTGACGGCCAGAATGCCTTCGCCGTGAAACACCTCGCCCTGACGAAGGCGAAGCGTCGCCACCTCTTTCTTGAAAGATCGTTCCATTGCCTCTTTCCGCGTCCCGTCGCCGATACGCCTTTAACTCGTCTTATAACTCCTCTTAGTCTTATCGCAAAAAGGCCCGTAAAAAAGCAACTTCCGCCAGTCGCCGACCGGACCCCGAGATCGGGTCAGGCAACTGGCGGAAGCGCAGTTAGCTAGACGTCGACCGAACGCTCGCCGAAGCTCGACGCGCGATCGGCCAAGCGTCCGGACGGGCCTACTTGCTCGCGGCCTTGACGAAGCCCGGCAGCATCGGCTGGCCGTTCGCCGCGTGTGCCGGCCAGATCGCCACCTGCTTGCCGTCCTGCCACTGGATGCCGACGCCGCTCACCAGATGCTCACCGTACTGGACGTCGTGGGTGAACCGCGCCTTGCGGCCGTAGTACTTGATGCGACCCATCGAGCCGACGATGTCGGTCTTCTCCAGCGCCGCGACCAGCGCGTTGGCGTTGGTTGAGCGGGCCCGCTCAACCGCCGCCTTCAGGGCATACATGGAGTCGTAGGTCATGTAGGCCTCGAGCGTCGGCGTGGTCTTGAACATCTTCACATAGGCATCGGTGAAAGGAATGCTCTTCGGCGTCACCGCGGCGCCGGGCGCACCCGCGTTCCAGGTAATCACGCCCTCCGTCGCGCCGTTCGACCGCTTCCAGAAATTGCTGGCGCCCGCCTGGGCGTTGAAGCCGGCGAGCAGCGCCGGCACCTGCTGGTCGTGCCACTGCACCGTCGGCGCCAACCCGACGTGGGCCATGCCGGCGATGATGACATTGGCGTGCGTCGCTTCAACCTTGTTGAAGAGCGGCGTGAAGTCCTTAGTGTTGGGCGCGAAGCGGATGTGATCGACAACCTTGAGACCGGCCTTCGGCAGGCAGGCCAGGTAGCCTTGGTCGAGCGGCTTGGTCCAGGCCGCATCCTCGCTCATCACGACAGCCGTCTTGAAGCCGAGCTTCTTGACCAGCGCGTAATGCGAGATGTCGCACACCGCGCGGGCGAGATAGTAGGAGTTCGGCGTCTGCTCGAAGATGTATTTGTACTTGCCGTAGTCCTGATGAACCATGGTCGCGATCTTGTTGCTCGCGCCGCCGGCGATGAAGGGCACATGGAAGCGCGATGCCCACGGAATTATCCCGAAGTCGACCTCGCTGATGAAGCCGCCGATGACCGCGACCACGTGGTCTTCCTTCACCGCGCGCTGGAAGGCGCGGACGCCGTCCGTCGCCGAGGCATGGTCGTCGTACTGGAACAGCTCAATCTTGCGGCCATCGATGCCGCCGGCGGCGTTGATCTCGTTCGCCGCCAGAATGGCGCCGTCCTTGATGCCGGCGCCCAGCGGGTTCGCCTGCCACGCGATGATGCCGATCCTGACCGGCGGCTTGGCCGCGGCATGCGCGGCGCCGACGCCGAACGTCATGGCGACGGCGACCGACGCCGCGCCGAAAGTCCGGGCCAACCGGCGCCGGATTTCCGAATGTCTGGTTTCCACGGTTTCCTCCCAAGTGGTGTTGTCTCTAGCAGCCTCGGGCCGGCAGCGCGCAAAACGTTTGCCAGACCTTGCGGCGATTACCGTTACGTTACGCAAGGCGAAGAAGACGGTCAAACCGAACCTGCGTCGTCACATGCAAAGATAAGAATGATTTTTTAGTGCGAGATGCGAACAAGACGAAATCCCATAACAAGTCAATCACGTGGCACCAAAAGTTATTTTTAGAATTATAGTGTGTTTCGACTTTGTGGGCGGTTCCGGGGGCCAGTCATGGCACGCCCGGCCGGCACACCGCGCGCCGCGGCCGCCGCGCCGCCGCGGAACGCCGCTTCCCTGGGCAAATCGGACGAAGCTCATGCAATGGCGCCGCCGGGAGCCAACAAATCTCGTTTTCGGAGGTATTTTGGCTTGCCAGACACATTCGCTCCGGGTCATCTTGCACGCGCTCTCTGGAAAAGCGGCAGGGTCAAAACGCCGTCGGCCTGAGAGTCTTTTAAACTTTGGGAGGGTCGCGGAACCAGCGCATATGGCGATCAGGCGCGAGGCTTGGGCGGGAAACCGCCAAGCGCCGATACGGTCGCGTGTATTCAACCGCCACGACCGCTGCGGACACCTGGGACAAGGAACAGAATCGTTACAAATGGAGGAACTATGAAAGAGTATCGGAAGTCCGGACGAGGCCTGGCCCTTGGTGCCGGCCTCGCGCTCGCCCTCGGGGCGGCTATTGGCTTCAGCCCCATCAGCGCACATGCGGCGGGAAAAGCGCCGATCAAGATCGGCGTTCTCGCTCCCTTCTCCGCCATCGACGGCATTTCCATCGTCAACGCCGCCGAGATGGCCACCGATGACATCAACGCCCATGGCGGCATCGACGGCCACAAGATCGAGCTCCTGAAATACGACGACCATGCCTCGGCCACCGATGGCGTCCGCGCCTTCCAGCGTGCCGTGAAGCAGGACCACGTGGTCGCGGTCATCGGCACCTTCATCAGCGAAGTGGCGTTGGCGGTCGAGCCCTGGGCGGCCCGTCTGCACGAGCCGTTCCTGGTTACCGGCGCCGCGAGCGACCAGATCACCAATCTGGTGCGCGAGCATTACGCCCAGTACAAGTACGTGTTCCACGCCAACCTGAACTCGACCTTCCTCGGCGACGTCGTCTGCGCCCAGTCGCACGCGATTCTGGTCAAGGACTTCCACTACAAGACCGCCGTCGTGATGAGCGAGAACGCGGCCTGGACCAAGCCCTTGGACGACGAGTACCTGAAGTGCCTGCCGAAGGCCGGCCTCAAGGTGGTGGATCACATCCGCTTCTCGCCGAACACCACCGACTTCACCCCGATCTTTAACAAGATCGAGAACACCCATGCCGATGTGATCATCACCGGCATCGCCCATGTCGGCGTGAAGCCCACCATTCAGTGGCATGACCAGCAGGTGCCGGCACTTCTCGCCGGCTGGAGCTCGCAGGCGGGCGCCAGCACCTTCTGGAAGGACACCAACGGCGCCACCGAAGGGGTGATCACCGGCAACCTCGGCGCCCCCGGCGCCGCGCTGACGCCGAAGAGCAACCCGTTCAGCTCGGCCTACGTGAAGCGCTACAAGACCACCCCGGCCTACAACTCTTACACCACCTTCGACGCGTTCTACATTCTGAAGGACGCGATCGAGCGGGCCCATTCGACCAAGGCCAACGCCCTGGTTCCGGCGCTTGAGAAGACTAACTATGTCGGCACCATCGGCCGCGAGCAGTTCTACGGCCGCACCGCCAAGTACGCCCACGGCTTCAAGTTCGGCAAGGGCTACGTCACCGGTGTCGCCATTCAGTGGCAGGACGGCCAGCAGAAGATTATCTGGCCGACCCATGCGGCGACGGCGAAGCCGATTCTGCCGAAGTGGCTGAAGGCGAAGAAGTAACCTTTGACCGACTAACCGCAACTCAAGACCGATAGCCGATCGCGTTCAAACCGGGAGTTTTCGATGACGCTTGTTATGCAAATCCTTGTCGATGGATTCGTCATCAGTTCACTCTACGCTTTGGGCGCGATCGGCTTCACCATCATCTTCGGCGTATCCGGCGTGCTGAATCTGGCGCACGGCGGCATCCTCGTGGTCGCCGCCATGGTCGCCTGGTACATGGGCGCCAGCCTTGGCCTCAGCGTCTATCCGGCCTGTCTCGTCGGCATCTTCGCCGGCGTCGTCATGGCCTATCTCACCTATTACCTGGTGGTTTCCCCGATCGAGCGCTCGCGCCGCATTCCGGCGGAGGAAAAGGAGATCTTCGTCCTGACCGCGACGCTGCTCTGGGGCATCATGATCCAGGAGATGCTCGCCTATATCTTCAGTTCCAATCCGATTTCGGTGCCGCGGCTGGTGCCCGGCATCACCAACATCTTCGGCGTGCACACGCCGACCAATGAGCTTGCCATCGGCGTGGTCTCGTGGCTTGTCATCCTCGGCCTGTGGTTCTTCGTCAACAAGACGCGCTTCGGCAAGGCGATCCTCGCCGCCTCGATCAACCCGCGCGGGGTGTCGCTACTGGGTTTCGAGCTGTCGTCCATCCACCGCCTGGTATGGGGCCTTTACGGGCTGCTCGCCGGGCTTGCCGGCGTCCTGCTTGCGACCTTCATCGGCGCCAGCCCGAACAATATCGGCGATCTCACGGCGAGCGCCTTCATCATCGTCATTCTCGGCGGCTTGGGCAGCGTGCCCGGCTCGCTGCTCGCGGCCTATATCATCGGCTTCATCGAGACCCTGACCGCCTATCTCAGCGATCCGTCCTATCGCTCCTTGCCGGCGCTGTTCATGCTGATCATCGTCATCTACCTTCGCCCGCAAGGCCTCTTCGGCCGGCGCTGAGACGCGCCGCACAAGGCAACCCGAGCCGCGAAAGAACCCGCCCTCAAGCGAACAAGCGAAAAAGCTGATGTCGAAGTTTCTCCGGTCCTACCGCTTCTGGCTTACCGTCCTCGCCATCCTCTTCATGGCGATCCTGCCGATCAAGGCCTCGGCCTATATTCTCGGCGTCCTCACCATGGCCTATTACTTCGGCGTCTTCGCCATGTCATGGGACCTTCTCTTCGGCTACGCGGGCGAGGTCAACTTCGGCCCCACCTTCCTGATCGGACTCGGCGCCTACGGCGCGGGCATGCTCAATTCCTATACGCCGTTGCCGATGTGGCTCTGCATCATCGCCGGCGCCGCCATCGCCGTGGCGGGCGGCGTCGTCCTGGCGCTGCCGGCGCTGCGCCTGCGCGGCCCCTATTTCGGCTTGGTGACCCTGGTCGCGGTGCTGCTTCTGTTGCAGTTCATCGTCATCTTCGCGGGCTCGACCGGCGGCGAGATCGGCCTCGCCGTGCCCGACGTGCTCTCGATCAGCACGGACGTGAACTACTATTACGCGCTGGTCTTCATGCTGATCAGCGGCGGCATCCTGTTCGCGGTGTCGCGCTCGCCGCTCGGCCTCATCCTCCAGGCCACCGGCCAGGACCCGATCGCGGCCCAGGCGATGGGCTTCAACATCACCAAGCACAAGCTGTTCGCCTTCTGCCTGAGCGCGTTCTTCTCGGGCCTCGCCGGCGCGCTGATGATCTTCTATCTCGGGACCGCCTCGGTGAACACGGTGGTCGACCTCGCGGTCGCCATCCAGATCATCATCGCGGCGGTGCTGGGCGGGCGACGCACGATCATCGGCGGCGCGCTCGGCGCGATCTTCCTCATCGTCGCCGGCGAGCTGCTCCGGCCGATCGGTGAGCTCAGCAATTTCGTCGTCGCCACGGTGGCGCTTCTCGTGCTGCTGTTCGTGCCGGACGGCTTTCTCGGAGCGGTGTTGAAGCGGAGGGCAGGGCTGTGAGCCTTCTCAAGGCCGAGGGCCTTAGCAAGCGTTTCGGCGGCCTGGTCGCCGTCGACAAGGTCAGTTTCTCGATCGAGCCGGGCGAGATCCTCGGCCTCATCGGGCCGAACGGATCGGGCAAGTCCACCACCATGAGCCTGGTCATGGGCATCGTCCGGCCGGATTCCGGAAAGGTGCTGCTCGACGATGTCGACATCACCGGCTGGGCGCCGCACCGGATCGCGAAACAGGGCCTCAGCATCGTCTTCCAGCATTCCCGCCCGCTGCATCGCCAGACGGTGCTGGAAAACATCATGCTCGCCTTGCTGCCGGATTCGCTCATGCGGCTGATCGCCGACCCGCAGGTCCAGGCCAAGGCACGCGACATCGCGGCCCGCGTCGGCCTCGCCGAGGTCGCCGATCATCTGCCGGATACGCTGCCGTTCGCCGACCTCCGGCGCCTCGAGCTTGCCAAGGCGATCGCCCGCGATCCCAAGGTACTGTTGATCGACGAGCCCTTCGCCGGCCTCACGGCGCCGGAAATGCATGCCTTCTCGGACCTGATCGCGACGTTCCGCAGCGAGGGCCGCGCGGTGATGCTGGTCGACCACAACGTCAAGGGCGTGCGCGCCCTGGTCGATCGCGTACTCGCCATGTATGTCGGCCAGAAGATCGCCGAGGGCAGCCCCGACGAGGTGATGAATAACTCCAAGGTGCGGTCGGTCTATCTCGGCGGATCGCTGGACGAGCCGGTGATCAAGACCACGGCGATGGCGGTGGCGGAAAGCGCCAAGCCGCTGCTTTCGGTCAAGGAGGTTTCGGTCCATTACGGCAAGGCGCAGGCCCTGGACAAGGTCGGCTTCGAGGTCCACGAGGGCGAGTTCGTCTCCATCGTCGGCCTGAACGGCGCCGGCAAGACGACGCTCTTCAACGCCATCTCCGGCTTCGTTTCCTATGGCGGCGACATCGCCTGGGACGGCCACTCGCAGCACGGCCGCACCCCCGGCGCGATCGCCCGCGGCGGTATCGTGCAATGCCCGGAATCGCGCGAGCTGTTCGGCGACATGACGGTCGCGGAGAACCTCGGCCTCGGCGGCCAGCGGCTACCGAAGGCGGAGCTGGAAAAGGAACTCGCCTGGCTGTTCGAGCTGTTCCCAGTCCTGGCCGAACGGCGCAAGCAGACCGCGCGCACGCTTTCCGGCGGCGAGCAGCAGATGCTCGCCATCGGTCGCGCGCTGATGATGAAGCCGCGGCTTCTGATCCTGGACGAGCCGACGCTGGGCTTGGCGCCGGTGGTGCTCGATCACATCTCGCAGGCGCTCGAAGTGCTGCGCAAGGAGACCAAGATCACGCTCGTCCTCGGCGAGCAGAACGTCACCTTCGCGCTCAAGCACTCCGACCGCATCTACCTGCTGGAGCACGGCCAGATCGTCTGGCAGGGCGACGCGCCGGGCTTCATCCGCGAGGCCGGCGAGCGCTATCTCTGAACGCCCGCGGTTGGCGCCGGCACCGCCTCACCCCTTGATGCCGAGTTCCTTGCGCAAAAGCGCCGTGCCGGCCGCGAGCGAGGCGAGTTTGGCATAGGCGATGTCGCGGGCCATCGGCGCCATGCCGCAATTGGTGCAGCCCAGCATGTGCTCGGGCGCGACGAATTCCAGCGCCCGGCGCAGCGTCGCCGCCACTTCCTCGGCGGTTTCGACGCGATCGTTGGCGACGTCGATGGCGCCGACTAGGACATCCTTGCCCTTCAACAGGCCCATGAGCGAGATCGGCACATGGGAATTGATGCACTCAAGCGAAATCTGGTCGATGCGGCTCCGCGCAAGATAGGGGAAGGTCTGCTCGTACTGCCGCCATTCGTTGCCGAGCGTCGCCTTCCAATCGATATTGGCCTTGATGCCGTAGCCGTAACAGATATGCACCGCGGTCTTGCACTTGAGGCCGGCGGCGGCGCGCTCCAACGCCGCGACGCCCCATTCGCGCACCTCGTCCATATAGACGTTGAAGGCCGGCTCGTCGAACTGGATGACGTCGGCGCCGAGCTTCTCCAGCTCCAGCGCCTCCTCGTTCAACGCCTCCGCCAGAGCGAAGGCGAGCTTCACCCGGTCGCCGTAATGCTCGTCGGCGACGGTATCGGCGATGGTCATCGGCCCGGGCAGGGTGAATTTCAGCTTGCGTTCGGTGAAGGCGCGGGCGATCGCCACCTCCTTGCCATGCACCGAGCCGCGGCGGCGGATGGCGCCGGTCACGGTCGGGCATTCCGCCTGGTAGCGGTCGGCGCGGATGCCGATGGTCTTGCGCTTGGCGACGTCGATGCCGGCGAGATTGACCAGGAAGCCGTGCACGAAATGCTGCCGGCCCTGCTCGCCGTCGGTAACGATGTCGATGCCGGCCCGCTCCTGCTCCTTCAGCGCCACCAAAACGGCGTCGTGCTTGGCCTCTTCAAGCGCCGCGCCCTCGGCCGCCCAGGCCGCCCAAAGCACTTGCGGCTTGGCGAGCCAGGCGGGCTTCGGCAGGCTGCCGGCGATGGTGGTTTCCAACATGAGTATTCCTCCCACTGATTTTTTATAAGTCTAACATAGCCCACCGCCGCCCGCGACCGATGCTTGCCGACAGCGGCGGGAACGACCCGACCCGCCTGCGACGGGGAGGCCGATAGGGGCCTTCGTCCGCGTGATTCTGCGACAGGCGCGGCGCCCAGACCACCGTCCGGTCGCGCCCTCGCCGCCTTGGCCGCGAGCAAGGCGCGATCGGCGCGATCGATCGCCGCCTCGGCGGAGATATCCGCCTCGGTCATGGCGACGCCGACCGACACGGTGACCGGGAACGGCAGCTCGCCGTTGGCGCGGTGCGCAAGCGTCGCGAGGTCCGCGCGCAAGCGGTCGCAAATTTCGCGCCCGACCTCGATACCCGCATCCGGCAGACACAACAGAAACCCCTCGCCGCCATAACGGAAGATCATGTCGTGATGCCTCCCCGCCCTAAAGGACGGGGCTTCCCGGCCACTTCAGGCCGAGCGTCTTGCACCCAAGACGGGCAATGTTCATTGCGGCGTTGAAATCGCGATCATGGATGGTACCGCAATCGCCGC
>OFHJ01000631.1_pt1 | contig 12695 bp, 11 predicted proteins | sample 1522001 | NCBI WGS metagenome assembly OFHJ01 (sample SAMEA2464838, study PRJEB22497) | soil metagenome | biome: Grassland; feature: Farmland; material: Clay | place: Australia | collected 2013-02-01 | depth 1.2 m | reverse complement strand
ATATAATAATTTAGACGTTGCCGCGAACCATCCAATAATATTGCAGCGTATATCCTCTCCCCTTCGAAACGGCTTCAATACCTCCATATTGATCAACGCGATAAAGCGCTCGCGAACCTCTTAGGATTTCCCGAGCTGCTCCTGATTCGCAACGCTCTGGTCAAAAAACCAACGGACCATTGAGATCCAGTGCGGGCTTCACCCCTACATGCTCAACACGACGTTGCCAGTTGTTGCCAAGATGGTAGAATCGCAAGCTATCACTGGCCGGATCAATCAAGTCTGTGAGGTTCTGCTTGAGCATGACCCACTTGGCTTGGTCGACTTCAATTTCGAATACCGAATACTGAACACGCTGCCCGAAATCGCGACAGGCTTTCGCCACACGACGCAAGCGCTTTTCTCCCGCAGCATCCACCGTGCTAACGTCGTAGCTGACAATCACCATCATTCCTGTATCCTCATCTCACTTCCACAGAAAGGGTGGATAGGCTTCCAGATCACCCCGCAGATGGCGTGCAAGCAGTTGGGCTTGAATAGCTGGCAGTAACCCAATCGGCACCTGGTCTTCGAGGAGAGGATGGCGCAGCTCTTCCCGTTTGCGTTCCTGATAGGCGGTAAGCACCGTTTTGCGGGCATCGTCCTTCAGGCTGACGGCGCCGTTGTCCAGCGTCACGAAATCACGCTCGTTCACCTGGCGTCGATTCAGCAGGGACAAGGTTAGTCGGTCGGCCAGCACAGCGCGGAATTCCTCCATCAGATCGAGCGCTAAGCTGGGCCGGCCGGGGCGGTCGCGATGCAGAAATCCGACCGCCGGATCGAGGCCGACGGTTTCCAGCGCGGAACGGCAATCGTGCGTCAGCAGGGTGTAGAGGAACGACAGCACCGCATTCACCGGGTCGGTCGGCGGACGTCGGCTGCGTCCGCTGAAACGCAATACGGTACCGTTGGTTCTGAGCAGCTGGCAGAAAACGCTGAAATAGATTTGCGCAGCATCACCCTCCAAGCCACGCATGACGTCCAGATCGGTTTCCTGCAACAGCCGGTCGAGAATGCGTTGCAGGCGCTTGCGTACCTGGGTCAATTCGCTGTGGGCGGCTTCGTCCAAACCGGCGCCGTGGTCGCGCAGCGCACGGCCGATTACGACGCGCTGGTTGTGCACCTTGCCGAGCAGCACGTTGCGCACGATGGCGGCGCAGCGCGGGCGGTCATCGCTGCGGCGGTATTGCTCGCGGCGCAGTAGGACGTTGCCAGACACCGGGCCTTCGACCCGCGCCAGAAATTTACCGTGCTGCGTCAGGTAACACACGCTGATGCCCTGCTCTGCGCAATACCCAAGCAGGGGCGACGACACCAGCACGCGACCAATGCAGACGAGGCTTTCCAGCATGTGCGCCGGCAGGCGGGCGCGCTCCGCGCCTTCGACCTGCATGACGATGTTGGCACCGTCCTTCTTGAGCCAAGCACCCTCAGTGCTAACGTAGAGCGTGTTGAGCTGGCGGCGCATACCTCAGACCTCTTCGTGAAACTGCCGTTCCAACCAGTGCTGGATACCGCCGGCGCGCGCGAGCAGGCGCGGCTGACACAGCTCAATCAGCGAGCAAGCGTCGCACCGCTTGGCATCGTATGTTGCCATCGGCGTGCGGCCGCCGAAGAGCAGCTCGCGCGTCGCGGCGATCGTGTCCTGCGTGAGCTGGCGCAGTTCCTCATCGAAGGCGACGATCCGGCGCCGACGCGTCTTGCCGTAGAACAACGCACCGTCAGGAACTCGACAGTCGAACATGGCTTCCAGACACAATGCCTGCGCACATAGCTGCACCTCGTCCGCCCGGTGCGCCTTGGGCCGCCCCCGCTTGTACTCGACCGGATAGGGCCGTTCGCCGTTCGCATCGGCATGGAACTCCACTACATCCGTCACCCCAGCGATGCCAAGAGCCGGCGCAGAGACGGGCATCGCGGTGACGGTGCGCACGCCGTGGCGTTTCTCGACTACCGGTTGGTCGGCGCGGCTGTGAAGGATACGCCCCTCGGCGGTGTGGCGGTTCTCAGTCCAGAGCCGCTCGACGTGGATGAGCGCGCACTGGCGCGGGCAGTACAGATAATGCTGCAGCGCAGACAGCGGAATGAGATCGTCGTCCATGCGCACCGCACCGCGCCGCTTACAAGATTTCGGACACGGTCACGCCCGCCGGCAAGGCGGCCGTGTCCATGCTGACACGGTAATCGGAGAAGCTGCGTGCCGGGCCGTCGTCTTCCGGTTTCACACGCTTGACCCTGACGGCGTCAAACAGCAAGTGAGCCGGAGCGTCGCCCATTGGATGTTCATGCTCGAACACGATCAGCTTGCGTGCCGACATTTCGCCTCGCGCGGCGGAGCGGTCGTGCTCGAACATGTTGATGAGCGCGCGCCAGAGCAACTGCAGATCGTCCTCGGAAAAGCCGGTGCGCTCGGCCAGCTTGGCGGACACGAAGCCGTGCGCACGATAGAGGCCGTAGGGCAAGATGTGCTTGCGTCCCATGGTGCGGTTGTCACCACTTTGTGCGTCTGCTTCTTTCTCGGTGGTTACGGCCATGCGGGTGATGGAGATTTCCAGCGGCAGTACCGGCTCGACCGAACTGGCGAAGGCCAGCTGCACCGGGCCGCGCACTTGACCGGCATTGACGCCGGTGGTCATCACGGCGCCGAAGGTCCGCACGTCGAAGAAATTGCCGCACATCCAATCGGTAATTTCCTTCGCCTTCGCCACATCCTTTGGTAGTTTTTTGTAAATATCCTTATTCTCGTTCTTGAGTCCAACCGCTTCCCAAGCTAATTCGTGCTGGTGGTTGAGGATGCCCTTTTCCTGCATATAAATCGCATAGCCAGGTGCACCACCCCGTTCGAGTGCAACGAAATTGCGAACCTTGCGTTTCAACGCCACATCGGTCACTAGTCCGCAGTTGGTTTCAGGGTCTAACCGCGGCAAATTACCTGCATCGGGATCACCATTCGGGTTACCGTTGGTGACGTCGAACAGATAGACGAATTCGTAGCGATGGGCGATGGCGGTCATGAATGCACTCCTTGTATGTCGGTCTCTGTTGCCGCGCTGCCCTTGGCGTCGCGCTTGGTAAATTGAGCCTGAGACTGGTGAAAATAGCCAATGGCGAAACGCCCCTGATCTTCAATGCGTAGGCTACGTGGGAACTGTTCTGGTAGACCAGTCACGATGTCGCGAATGTCCTTTTCCAAATTCACTGCCTGACCAGGCCGCTCCTTGCGCAACTTGCTAAGGTGGTTCTGGGTATTGCGCAGCAGCACCGGAAAGATCGAAGCCGGCGTGGCCGAAGCGGCGCCGTAATAGCGGTCGCGGATGGTCGCGTTGACCTGCCCGCCGAGCGCGCTGCGCTGGGCGTATTCCAGAACCGCGAACAGCCGTCCGAGCAGATAGCCCGGCTGTGTGGATTGCGTGTCGAGACTCACGGGGATCTCCTCCTGGGAAGATTGGGCGCGCAGATTGCGGGCAAGCACCGCCTTGCACAGCGCGACGCGAACGCCGGAAACGTCGCCGTCTGCGCGCAGGCGCATGACGGTATTGGCCAGCAGGCTGCCGGGATAGCGGCCGCCGGTGAGGATGGCGCGCATCAGCTCGCCGGCCAGTTGCGGGGGGATGTCCTCGCTCTTGGCACGTCCGTCGCGTGACGGCGCCGTGGCCAGCGCTAGGCGCCACACTGAAGGTTCGGTTTTCCATGGCGAGGGAGCCAGACTCAGGTCCATCCGATGCTGGACGATGCATCGAGTCAGTTCGTTCAGCGTGTCCACCAGCCAGAATCGGATGGACAGTCGCGAAGCGTTAGGCGCAAGTCCGAGTAGATACATGCGTGTCCCCTCGGCCAGCTCGGGATCAATCTCGGCCAGCGGCCGGCCCTTGGCAATGCCCTCCAGCACCCGCCGCACCCGCGCCGTCTGATTGGCGTCATCGACCGGCGGATCGAGCATGTCGGCCAGCGTACCTTCGGCGCTCGCCGCTGCCTCTGCATCCTCGGCCTCGGCCCAGAACACGACGGTGGTGTCGCCGATCTGCAGCCGCTGGCGGTTGTGCGCGCCGCGCCGCAGCAAGTAATTGAGCGCCGTGGTGTAGGCGAAGGCGGCCTGTTCGGAAACGGGCGCGTTCGCGCCTTGGCTCTTGCCGTAGGAGGTGAAGGCGTCGAGGTTGAAGGACACGATGGACGCGCCCGAACTCTGTGCGCCGTTGACGCCCTTGATGGCCGGATGCAGACGCGCGAGCGGTGCGCGCTCCCCACTGACCAGACACACGGCAAACGCTTCGTCGCCGCCAGCATCGAGCAGGCGCGCGCGGATCGTCTGGGCCGCCGGCCGTTGGTGGAGGTAGGTATTTTCGCCATCTAGACGAAAGACGACATTCGCGTCCAGCATGTCGTCCTTGAAATCCGGCGCGGCGAAGCGCTCCGGCGTCCATCGGCGCAGGAACGTCAGGAAGGCTTTCAAACCCGGATCATCGGTGTCGGCAAGCATGTCCTCGTGCAGCGCCTTGAAGGCTTCGTGTTCCTTGTCGGCGCGTTTGCTGGCCGCGCTGACGCCGAGCACGTAACTGGTCTTGTCCCAGAGGAATGCTGGTGCAATGTTGCTTGCTCGTTTCGGCGGTTGTGGCACTTCGAGTATTTGTGGGATGGGTTTCTTCCCTGTGGTATCCCTAACGTCCTGCACCTGTACGCACTCGCCATCCGGCGACAGCAGAATCGCGTAGCTGATCTTTTCGGGACTGAACCCGTAGGGCGCGACGCCTTTTGTGTTGTTGTCGATCAGTCGCCGGTAGTAACGGGCCAGGGCCTGCAGGATCATGCCTTGACCTCATCCCCATGCCACGGCGGCACCTCGATGACACCCTCGCGCATCGTCGCGCGGAAAAAGCGCGACGTCATGCCGTCGACGAAGTCGATATCGTGCAGCATCCAGCCGAGGTCTTTCTCGCCCTGCAACAAGGGGTCAACCGCCGGCAGCGTTGTATTGCCCTCAAGTAGTGCGAAGCTAGCGGGAAACTCCCGCACGCCCAAGCACGGCATGTGGAAACACTGCCCCCGGCGTGCACGACGATTGAAGATATCGAGATGCTTGCCGACGTTGTCGTCGGCGCCAGCCTTGGGTGTCAGATCGAAATGAGCTTCGATCACGTAGGCCACATCGCGCAGGACGGTCGCGGCGCGTTGCTGGCGATCTACGTCCACATAGGTTGCCAACCCGGCGGTATTACCCATCTTCATCGCCTTGGCGACCAACGCCGCAGACAACTTGCCGCCAACTTCGTTGCGCCGGATCGACTCGAAACGAATCGGCTTCAGCACACGAATGCGGTCGACGTACCAACGGATCGATGGTTTCCAGTGAATGGCTTCCAGAATGCCCCGGGCTGCGGAGGGGGTAATAATATCGTAGCTCACTCGTTCGACCTTCATCTCAGGCCGCGTAAAACAGGCACGTTCACCCCAGACGTGCAGGCGGATGCCAAAGCTCATGAGTACCTTCCTCCTTCCAGACAACGGCTAGCAGTACGCTTTCAACCCGTTGACCAGATCAAATGTAGGATACTTCACCAGATGCTGCTTTCGGTGCGGATAAAGGTTGGATCATCCCAGTTCAGTCCAAAGTCTGCGTCATAGAGGTCTATGTTCACTAATTCCATGAACTGCTCGCCCCATTTTTCCATCGACACCGGCTGCACTGCACCAACTTTGCATAATACGTCGTAGGCCGAGGGGGGCAGCTGAACCAGATACGGTTGCAACTTCCGCGCGAGCCCCACGCTCCTTTCCGCGTGTCGCAATCTTTCCAAGGCCTCGCGTGCATCCTCGTCATAAGGCACGATGACCGGCATCTGCCCGCTCTCGATCATCCGGAATTTCGCAGCGAGGGATTCCATGGGCAGGGTGTCGACCTCGCTTTCCTGGACGATGCCGAGCAGGTTGTGCCTGTCCAGCGCATCCCCGCCGTGCTGCCAGTACAGCTTTCCGAAGTACGCCCGAATCGCGCCCGGCGACAGCGGATCGCTGCGATACTGCGGCTGGCGAAGGATTTCCTGCGCCGCCTGTGCGTACTGGAGCAGTTCGGGCGGCGGCGCCCAGTCGTCGTTGGCGGTCGCGAACACCAACACCTCGCTCGCTTCCACTGCCCACTCCTTGTTGCGGTTGCACCGCCCCGCCGCCTGTGCGATGGAGTCGAGCCCGGCTTCGGCGCGCAGCACCGTGGGCAGCGAGATGTCGACACCGGCCTCGATCAGGCTGGTCGACACGAGCCGACAGGGTTCGCCACGCTCAAGCAGCCCGCGAATCTCCGCCAGAACGGCGCTGCGGTGTTTCGCGCACATCAGCGTGCTGAGGTGGCGTGCGCCGGGCAGATCGGCGATGGACTGGTAGACGGCACGCGCATGACGGCGGTTATTGACGATACACAACACCTGTTCGCGCCCGAGCAGCTCGGCCGTGAGCGCGACATCGTCCAGCAAGCCCAGGTGGCGGATACGCACACGCTCCAACCTGCGGAATAGTTCTGGGGGTTCGGGCGCGAGTTCGCGCACGTCCTGCAGGCCGCCCTCAAAGGCCGGCGCCTCCAGCGTCGGCTGGGTCGCCGTGCACAGCACGACGCTGCTGTGGTAGTTGCGGGCCAGTTCGTCGATGGCGGCAACGGCAGGGCGTAGCAGCTTGAGCGGCATCGTCTGAGCTTCGTCGAGAATCACCACGCTGCTGGCGATGTTGTGCAGCTTGCGACATTGCGCTGGCCGTGCGGCAAACAAGCTCTCGAAGAACTGCACGGCTGTGGTGACGACGATGGGTGCGTCCCAGTTCTCCATCGCCAGACGCAGCTTCTCTCGCGCCTGAAAGTGTTCCGGCTCGTCGCGCGGCTGCGTAGCGACGAAGGCGCTGTGATGCTCCAACACCGCTGCCTCACCCAGCAGCCCGAGCGCTTCGCGGAAGACCCGGGCAGTCTGCTCAACGATGCTGGTAAAGGGAATCACGAAAATCACCCGGCGCAGACCCTGATGAATAGCGTGATCGAGCGCGAAGGCTAGTGACGCGAGCGTCTTGCCGCCGCCGGTCGGTACCGTCAGCGAAAACAGACCCGGAAGCTTCTCAGCCTGCGCGCGGACGTGCCGGAGAATGTCCGCGCGAACGCGGTTGATCACACTGTCCGGTGAAAATCCAGCAAGATACCTATCCAACTGTTCGCGTAGCGCAACGAGATTCGGCACAGGCGCATTACGCAGCGAATACTGTCCCTTGCCTTCGAGTCCTGCATAAAAAGCTTCGGTATCCAGGTAGTCCGCATCAACGAGGCAGGAAAACAGCATGCGAACGAGAAACGCAAACTGGAAATTGCTACGTTCACGGCTATGCGGTTTTAAAGGAAGCGACAGTGTCCTCGCCTCCGGCAGCACGATTTCGTTACGCCAATCGTCCAGTAACGCGGGTAGGCCGCTACCGCGCAACCGATCATGCAATGCGGTGCGTTCGATGCCGTTGATGCCGTTCGCCAAGCCCGCGTGATGTCCGGCGATACCGTAAGCCAACAGATGGCCGAGTTTGCCGTAGCGCTCTACCGCTTGTATCGCGCCATGAGTTGAGTGATCAGTGCGCACCGCATCGCCCGCGATTCGGCGCTGAAAATCGTCGGTGTACTTGCCGAGATCGTGCAGCAGACCAGCCGCTTCGGCCATTTTTTCCAAGCCGAAGAATGCAGCACGTCCTCCTGCCTTGCACCCGACGTTGCGAAGGTGCGAGGCGAGCGGCTGCCAGTCGGAGCGATCCTGCATTGCGCCGGAATGAGCGAAGAAACGAGCGGCATGGTCAGTCATCATTATCTATATTTTTTCGTTCCCTACGATGCATAGACGAAAGTGTGAACAAAAAAGCTTGGGACTGTCCTAGCTAAATCTTTTGAGCGTGGCCTATTTTTCAGAGCAGGCCTCATTTTGAGGCGGGTATCTGTCTCCTGTCACGGGGGAAGTCCAACTATGAATTCGTTACCTGCGGACAGTTAGCAACAGCAACAAACTAGCATACGATTGGTGCGGTATTGTTGGCTCAAGCCAATCGCAGCAACTTGGCCAAGGGCGTTCTTCTGCTATAAAGTGATGCTGGCAATATAAGTGTGCAATTACTACTAGCCGATTTTAGGGTGTGCATGAGCAAACAAGGCGTAATAGAGTACGGCTTGGACTCAGTTTTGCAAAAGGTGCTCTTGCAGGCATCCAGTGATGCACTTGCGAAACTTTAAGGCACATCGAATAAACTCGCTTAACGGAGCGACTTTAATTCTGCGCTTGCCTCGGCCGGATCGGTCAAGTAGAACCACGGTAGAACTACGGGAGCATTTATGTCGGACCTTTTTTTCTCGTTGACGCGAGAAGATCCTGACTCTTCTGCCGTCTCGCCATTGCGTGAACTTGGCGCCTACGAGGCGCTTTGGGAAGAGCCTGGCACAACCTTTAAACGATTGTCGGAGAAGTTCGCGGGGCAACCAAGCGCAGTTCCTTCGGATTTTGTACCCAAAGACACGGCTATCGAATACGCAAACCTTGTAAGACGTACATTTCAGGAGGCAACCGTAGGGCGTTTTGGTGTTCGGGTTCATGGAGCCGGCGAATATCCGGAAAAATTGCGGGATGCAGCGCACCCTGTCGAATTGCTCTACTACCAAGGCTGGTGGGATCTCGTTAATTCCCAGTGCATAGCAGTCGTCGGCGCCCGCAAGGCAACCCGTGAAGGCATTCTCAGAACGCGAAAGCTCGTCCGATCATTGGTAGAGGATGGCTTTACGATCGTTTCGGGGTTGGCTGCTGGCATCGATTCGGCCGCACACAGGACGGCGCTGGAAGCGGGTGGTCATACCATCGCCGTCATCGGGACGCCCATTTCCCACGTTTATCCAAGGGAAAATGCCGAGCTTCAGCGCACACTGGCAACTTCCCAACTGGTGATCAGCCAGGTTCCGGTCCGTCGATATGAGCAACAGGATTACCGCCACAACCGGTATTTCTTCCCAGAGCGCAACATTACGATGTCGGCACTGACCGAAGCGACGATCATCGTTGAAGCAAGTAACACGTCAGGGACTCTCATTCAAGCGCGGGCAGCGCTAAACCAAGGACGCAAGCTGTTCATACTCGATAGTTGCTTTAGGGATCCTCGCCTGACCTGGCCAAGGAAATTTGCCGAGAAGGGTGCCATCCGAGTCGTGGATTACGATGACATCCGGAAGCATCTTTCCTCAACGTCTAACTAAGATTGATAAGCTGACGCGGCCAGACCACAGTTATCTGGATGCCGACGACGAATGCCTTTTCCTAGGCGAGTACACTGCACGCAAGGGCTACGCCTACAGCGTCACCAACAAGCTAATCCTAAACTTCAAAAAGGCTGTAGATCGACGAGGCCTTCCAGAATGGCAGTATAAGGAAAGTGCCATAAAAGATGCCGCGGCTGCGTTTCGCGCAGCCATTCCACTAGCGTGGCTAAGTGGAACCACACTAGTTCCTATCCCGCCGTCGAAAGCGAAGACCGATCCACTATACGACGACCGGATGCTCCGAATGGTGGATACAATAATGCCGAACGCGAGACTTGATATTCGCGACATGATTATCCAAGTCAATAACTTGCAGGCAGCGCACGGTACCGAAAACAGGCTAACCCCTCAAGATCTGAGAGCTGCCTACCAAATCGATGGAGCGCTGGTCAGACCGACACCGGACAGGGTTGCGTTGGTAGATGATGTTCTGACAACAGGTGTGCATTTCAAGGCGGGTCAAGCTTTGCTGCAGCGTGCTTTTCCCGAAACCCCCATCATTGGACTCTTCATTGCGCGTCGCGTCCCCGAAGCAGTGGATTTGGAAGACTTCTTTTGACCGATCAAATCCGCGTTTCGCCGACTAGCCTGTAGGCAGTTAGCTATTCTGTCTTTCCTGTAACGGCGTGCACGACTAACAGATTCGTAACTAGACGCACCATTAGTTCCTTGGCCTTCGGGTCACTTTCGGCGATCAGGAGTGTTAGCGCGGTGAGTCCGTTTTCATCCATCGTCGATTCCATCCCCTCCTGCTTCAGGTAGAGCAGGAAAAGAAAAGCTGCCGAGCGCTTGTTACCGTCGGCGAATGGATGGTTCTTGATAATGAAATACAGCAGGTGCGCCGCGCGTTCTTCCCGGGTTCGGTACAACGGCTCACCGAACATCGTCTGCTCGATATTACCGAGGATTGCCGCCAGTCCATCACCGCGGTTCTGTGCAAACAACTCGCTTGCCTCGCCACGGCTTCGCAGTTCGCCCGCGAGCGCATCCAGTGCACGACGGGCCTCGGACAGACCCAGCACGCCCCGGGCTGGCTGTGCACCGATGGGTATGGCAAGACGTCCCTCGTCATAATCCAGCAATAGCCGCCAGGTCCGGGCGTAGCCAAGAATCAGGCCCACCACTTCGCGCCCGATGTCGTTCACCAGCGCCTGTTGGGTGAGGGTCTTGCCCAGGAGATCGACGGCCTGCTCGAGATCCTGCAGACCCTGTTGGGCAAGGCGATGTTCGTTCAGGCTGTAACCGCGGGTGAGGTGATCGCGCAGGACGCCGGTAGCCCACTGGCGAAAGCGGGTCGCCCGGGTGGAGTTGATCCGGTAGCCCACTGAAATGATGGCATCGAGGTTGTAGTGCTCAATGTCGCGCCTGACTTCGCGACTACCCTCCGCTTGAACTGTTGCAAATTTTGCAACAGTTGCTTCCCGGTCCAGTTCCCGGGTCTGGAACACGTTCCTAAGATGTCGCGAAACAACCGACTTGTCGCGGCCAAACAGTTCCGCCAGCTGCTGAATGTTCAGCCAGACCGAGTCGCCCTCCAGCCGCACCTCAACCTTATGCGCGTCATCGTCGTAGATCGCGATCGTGTTCATGCCAATTCACCAGAGCCATGCCAGATTCGTGGCGATGTCGGGTTCACCGCCCGTCTCCAAGGGGCACCTTTTTTAGGTGCGCCTCAATCGTTTCGATGGCTTTGGTCGAAAGTCCCAGCTCCGTCCTTCGGCGCTGCCACACCGACTGAAACCGCTCCGCCGTATGCAGCGCAGTATCGAGGACAAGCTTCTGCGGGAGTCGCGCCTTGGCTGCCAGGTACGCCAGCTCATCCCGCGTGAAGTCGGCGAATCTCCGGGTTCGCGCATAATTGAGCGCCATCCCGTCATCGGGCATATGGAGGATCGTCGATACGAAATCATAGCCCGGCGCCAGTGCGGCATTCCGTCGGTCCGGATAGATAAGCGACCAGTTCTTCAGGTGCATGTCGGCGTTGCCGATGAGTGTATTGAAGACGAGGCGCCGGATGAACTCGGCGATACCGGCTTCGCCGGTTTCTGCCCACAGAACCTTGGCGATGCTCCCGTAGCTGGCACGCTCGTATTTGCGTTCCGGATAGACGCCAAACACCTGGGCAAAATCCTCGATGTGCACCGGCCCTTCCTCCGTCCGGTCGAAACGCCGGACGATGTAGGCCTTGCTGCCAAGCGTGCGGATCGGCTCGGGCAACCCATCGATGTCGGTGATATCGACCAGGCGCGATTCCGGAACGTCGATCCCGACCTCCGAGGCGAGGGACATCATCGCGAACTCGTTTTCCGGGACCCCCTCAAACCGGGGGGAAGGCAACTTGACGATCCACGATCCGCCGACACCGGTAACGGGAACAGTGAGTCCACCGGCCGCGTTCATGGCCGCCGAAAACTTCAGTTGCACCCCCGCGAGCGAGAACCGAAGTGCGGGTTGGTCATCTTGTGCACCATCGACGGAGCGTGGCGCTTCCAGCGGTGGAAGCTGCTCACCGTCCGCCGGGTGGATCCGCAGTGCGCCGGGAAGATCCTGCCCCAGCACCCAGAGGAGAAAGAATTCCCGCCGGGGGTTTACCCTGGCGCGACCGGCCAGATAGTCGCGCATCGGCCCCTCCGGCAGCAGGTTCGCAAAGAACGGCGGGACACGGGTCCGGGTGGGCCGGGTGTCGGTGATGAGCTCGCCCAGGGCATCCTTGAAGGAGAGGCTGAGCGTCGCCCGGTGAACGTCGTCAATGTAGGACTGATCGAATGCAAAGAGCGTTCGATCGTCGGGCAGATGGGTCAGGGTCCCGATCTCCGTATCGTGGAGGAGGACATTGAGGACGGAAACCTCAGCCATGATCGATTCCGTCTTCGTCGAGCCGGTAGGCTGGCTTGACCGAAGCCGGGCTTTCCGTTGGCCCGGCATGCACAATGGCGTTGCGGACCTGGTCAAGCTGGTCGGTCAGCAAACGTGCTTTTTGCAGATCGTCGTTCCGAGCCAGGGAATTCAATAGCGACTGACTGAGGCGCTGCAGCTCAGGAGTGGCGTCCCGGAGCGCCTGATCGTAATTCCGGATAGCCTGAACCTGGGCGTCCGTGAGGTGGAGGCCTTGAAATGCCTTGGCCAGCTCCGCCAGGCGTTGCGTCTCCTGAGCATCTGGTGCAACCGCCTGGAGCGCCTTGGCAGCCCGAGCCAGCCCACGGATAAACTGGCTGAAATCTTCGGGAGTCCGCGTGCTTCCCTCGAGCGCTCGAACCAGTCCCTGGGTGGCGGGAACGGCTTTTCGGGGAACAAGCATCACTTCCAGCTCAAGCGCCCGGGCGAGTTCGAGCAGGTTGGACAGCCGGAGGTCGAC
>OFHJ01000630.1_pt1 | contig 12696 bp, 11 predicted proteins | sample 1522001 | NCBI WGS metagenome assembly OFHJ01 (sample SAMEA2464838, study PRJEB22497) | soil metagenome | biome: Grassland; feature: Farmland; material: Clay | place: Australia | collected 2013-02-01 | depth 1.2 m | reverse complement strand
CGCAAGGGCGTGTGTCACCAACTGCTGATGTGTGAGCCGTTGCGGGGGTGGCGGCATGTGCGGGTTAGTGCCCGGCGGACGCGCAAGGACTATGCTTGGTGCGTGCGGGAACTGGTGGACGTGCCTTACCCGCAGGCGACGAAGATCCGGCTGGTGCAGGACAACCTGAACACGCACGACGGCGCCAGCCTGTACGAGGCGTTTGCACCCGCGGCGGCGCGGCGGATCCTGGACAAGATCGAGTGGCACTACACGCCCAAGCACGGCAGTTGGCTCAATCAAGCCGAGATCGAGATCAGTTTGTTCAGCCGTCAATGCCTGGGACAACGCAGAATTAAGCGCAAAGCCGGTACGGTGGCAGATGGACCGGTTGTTGTGGATCTCCGTCGTGATGGGCGCACTCGCGCTGGCACAAAGCTTTGGCTTGTATTTGCTTGCCCGCGATGTGTTTACGGTCAGTCTTGCAAAAACACAGACCATGATGTTTCTGCGCTTTATTCTGGGCGGACATCTACTGCTTTTTGTTACTCGTACACGCCGCTTTTTCTGGAAGCCGCCATACCCGTCTTGGCAGCTTTTTTCGGCGATTGTAGCTACTCAGATAGCCGGACTTTTCTTTGTTGGGTTCGGATGGCTGATGCCGGCCATTTCGTGGTCTGCGATCGGGCTTATCTGGGTCTACGATCTGGCATGGATGGTTGTCATGGATCTCGTCAAGGTAGTTGTCTATCGCATGATCGGACCCGGGATGAAGCATCATCAGGTATTCCTTGCTCTACAGAAACAAAGGCTTCACACGATCGCCTCGCCGTATCCTGGCAAAACGCGATGAAAGAATTACAGATCGGTACAGGCTCGGCCTCCGTGAATTTGTTAGGCGGAGGCTTTTTCTGGCCTCGGTCCCGGGTCCCTAGGTAGCGTACCCCTGATATAGACGCAGAACTACGGATTTCTCAGGTGGTTTTCCTACAATTGCCACTTCCATGCGCTGATGTCTGGCCTGTCGATACCATATTGGTACGCGTGGTTTAGGCAATCAAGCTGTTCGTCGAGCAAGCTCTGCCGAACTCCGGAGGCTGTATCACTGAATCGTGCGATTCTGTCTATGGCATCGATGGCCAGGCTGTACCGGTCCGTTTGATTGCGAATAGCGAGCTCCAAAGGCGTGTTGATGTTGCCTTTTTCCTTGTAGCCGCGCACATGGATATTGTGCTGCCGTGGTCGCCGATACGTCAGCCTGTGTACGAGCCAAGGATATGAGTGAAAATTGAAGATCACCGGTTGATTCGAGGTAAATAGCGCCTCGAATTGCCGGTCAGTCAATCCATGTGGGTGCTCGTTACTCGGAACTAGTTTAAAAAGATCAACCACATTGACAAAGCGGATCTTGATGTCGGGGAGCTTCTGGCGAAGAAGCATTGTCGATGCAAGAGATTCCGTCGTCGGCACGTCACCGCAACTCGCCATGACAACGTCTGGCTCGGCTCCTTGGTCGTTGCTTGCCCAGTCCCAGATGCTTATTCCCTTGGTGCAGTGGGTCACGGCCGCATCTACATCCAGATACTGCGGGTGTGCCTGCTTGTCTGCGACGATGACGTTGACGTAATTAGTGCTGCGTAGGCAGTGATCTGCAACAGATAGCAGGCAATTTGCGTCCGGAGGAAGGTATATCCGGACGATGTCCGGACTCTTGTTTGCGACGACGTCGAGGAATCCAGGATCCTGATGCGTGAAGCCATTGTGATCTTGTCGCCAGACAAGCGCGGTAATTAGTAGATTGAGCGATGAAACTCCTGCACGCCAAGGAATTTCCTTGCATTTTTCTAGCCATTTGGCATGCTGGTTGAACATCGAATCGATGATATGAATGAACGGTTCGTAGCTGTTGATAAAACCATGCCGGCCGCTTAGCAGATACCCTTCAAGCCAGCCTTCCACGGTGTGCTCGCTCAGCATTTCCATTACCCGCCCATCTGGGTCTAATTGACCTCCATCCGCATCCTCAGGGAGGTACTCGCCCAGCCAGGTTTTTTTGGTTACTTCGTATATGGCATCGAGTTTGTTGGATTGAGTTTCGTCTGGCCCGAAAACCCGGAAGTTGCTCATGTTCCTGCGCATGACCTCGCGCAGGAAATTTCCCAGAACGGGCACGTTTGCCGTGGCGCTTTCCGCTGGTTTCTCAATCGGCACAGCGAACTCTCGGAAATCCGGCATGAGAAGCGGCCGTCGGAGGAGACCGCCGTTCGCGACAGGATTGGCGCTCATGCGATGATTTCCCTTTGGCGACAATGCCTTCAGGTGCGGAAGTAGCCGCCCCTCGTGGTCGAATAGTTCTTCAGGTTTGTAACTGCGAAGCCATGATTCAAGGAGTTTCAGGTGTTCCGGGCGGGACGCGATATCTGTGATCGGAATCTGATGTGAGCGCCAGAACCCTTCCAGAAAATGCCCGTCCACCTGTCGTGGTGCTGTCCAGCCTTTCGGGCTCCTAAGGATGATCAATGGCCAGCGATAACGTGTCGGTACTCCGCTTTCCCGGGAACGTTGTTGAAACCGTCGAATTTCAAGCAGGCAATGCTCCATGGTGGCCGCCATGGCCTGATGCATGGAAGCCGGATCACTCCCTTCAACGAAATAGGGCGTGTACCCGTAACCAATAAACAGTGCTTCCAGTTCCTCGTGGCTGATTCGCGCGAGAACCGTCGGGTTGTTGATCTTATATCCGTTCAAATGCAGCACTGGCAGTACCGCCCCATCCCTGATTGGATTAAGGAACTTGTTGCTATGCCAGCTTGTTGCCAGTGGCCCAGTTTCGGATTCACCATCCCCTACCGTTACCAGCGCGATCAGATCCGGGTTGTCAAACACGGCTCCAAAAGCATGGGAAACGCTGTAACCAAGTTCGCCTCCCTCGTGGAGGCTCCCAGGGGTTTCTGGTGTCGCATGGCTCCCGATCCCTCCCGGAAAAGAAAATTGACGGAAAAATCGCTGCATTCCCGAAGTGTCCTCGCTTTTATCCGGATAGACTTCGGAATAGGTGCCCTCAAGATATGCTTGCGACAATACGGCGGGTGCTCCATGACCGGGGCCAGATATATAGATGGCGTTTAGTCCGTACTTGTTGATAAGGCGATTGAAATGGACGTAAGTAAAACACTGTCCGGCGTCAGATCCCCAGTGACCGAGGAGTCTGGGTTTTACGTGTTCAAGTCCAAGTGGTTCCCTGAGAAGCGGATTGGCCTTGAGATAGAGCATTCCCAGAGAAAGGTAGAGGCTCGCCCTCCAGTATGCGTCGACATTACGAAGCATATCCGGATCCAGTGGAGACCCCTTGATCGTTGATCGAGCCGGTCCATAGCTGCTGATGTCTTGCATCCCTTCAGATGCGGTGCTCAATCCGTCGTGCAGGACAACCATTGATCCTCCTTGCCTTCGATTTAAAAGCGTTGTCGTTCCTGTTGATGCGTCATATGACCGGCCGATTTCATTCGAAGTGGCTACGATGGGAAATTTCCGCGCGAACCTTGGGTAATATTCTGACCCAGCCCGGATTGGCAGGCGATGTTCTGTAACAATCATCCGGCCTCAACCAGTGGGAGTCAACAACAAGGCCATTCTGAAATGTCTGTGCAAGTCAGGGTATTTCTTGAACCCTTTGGTGTTGATGTCGACTGATTCCGTCATTCTCAAAGAGATGTCGTGGATGACATTCGATGATCTCCCGGTGAACGGATGCATGCCGGATTACAATGTATAGACATGAAGGTTTATGGGATGGTTGCGTGCCGCGCTGATTCTCGGCAAGAAAGACCTGACAGTGAACGCTAGGGTCCTTCATTGGTTGTCGTCATTGGTCCAGACGGACCTGCAGTCATAATTCGAAGAAAGCCACAAGGGTGGATATGAACGATCGCGATTGCGGAACGCCAACACGGGTATTGCTGACAGGTGCTGCAGGGTTTATCGGCTATCACCTCGCCGAAAGGCTTTTGCGCAGAGGCGATCATGTTGTCGGGGTCGACAATCTGAATGAATATTACGATCCGGCATTGAAAGCAGCGCGCCTTTCTCGGCTTGCGAGCTGGGAGAACTTTGAAGACGTACGTATTGATATTGCCGATGGCCCTGCCTTGGCCGAGCTTTTCGATCGTGCTCGTCCGCAGAAGGTTGTCAATCTGGCGGCTCAGGCGGGTGTTCGCTACTCGTTGACTCATCCCGAGGCATACTCGAATAGCAATCTGGTTGGCTTCGTCAACGTTCTGGAGGCCTGCAGACAGAATCAAGTGGCACATCTCGTGTACGCGTCATCGAGTTCAGTCTATGGACTCGACCAGTGTTATCCGTTTGCCGTTGGAGCGGGAGCCAATCATCCTGCGAGCCTCTACGGTGCAACGAAACGCGCCAATGAGCTGCTCGCGCATAGCTACAGCCATCTATTCTCGCTTCCCTCAACAGGCCTGCGTTTCTTTACCGTGTATGGCCCGTGGGGTCGCCCTGACATGGCCCTTTTCATTTTTACGAAAAATATACTCGCGGGGGAGCCGATACCGGTCTTTAACCAAGGCCGTCACGTCCGCGACTTTACTTATGTCGCAGACGTGATCGAGGGTATAGTGCGTGTTCTTGATCACCCGCCTGATCCAGATCCCGGATACGATTGGGAGCATCCGTCGCAGTACGGGAGCAGTGCCCCTTTTCGTGTATACAACATCGGGCACGGTCAGCCCGTCACGTTGATGGCTTACATTCAGGCCCTAGAGGAATGCCTTGGAAAAAAGGCGCAGCTCGATCTGCTGCCCATGCAGGATGGGGATATCGAAAAGACCGCTGCGGATGTTGAGGCTCTGAAGCGTGATTTCGATTACGTTCCAATGACCTCAGTAGAGGAGGGCATTGCGCAGTTTGTTGCATGGTACAAGGGTTACTATCATTGCGATTAGCCGTTGTCACTGGTGACTGAACGGCTTGATGTCCCGATCGTGATGCGCATCGGCAGGGCACGGGACCTTGCGCGTGGTAGATGCGCCAGGCTTAGGTCGCGAGCCTCTGCGAAGTTCAGTTTGCTCGATTGGCAGGGTTGTTTTCGAGGCAGATTCTTCGGCTTCTGCGAGATAATGGCCGCGGACTTTCGCCGTGGCTACGAGGGGTAGGCAATGAGATTGGAGTTCTGCAAAACAATGTGGACTATGCGGTGGCTTTATGTCGCGTACGCGCCATCTTCGTGAGTCAGGGTGCCCGGATTGGTGACGAATAAATCCATGGGCACCTTGTGGGTTGTTTCGGCTCCGAGCGGCGCCGGAAAGACCACCCTGGTTCGTGCACTGATAACGCGATTAAAGGCGAATGGAGTGGAAGCCGCGCTTTCAGTTTCTTATACCACGCGGCCACCCCGTCCCAATGAGACTGATGGCGTGGATTATCGGTTTGTTGATCGTGCGCGTTTCTCTGAAATGGCAGCGTCGGGTGAATTCATCGAACACGCTCAAGTATTTGACTGTTATTACGGGACCAGTCGGGCTGACACGTTAGGTCATCTGAATCGCGGGCGGGAACTTTTCCTTGATATCGATTGGCAGGGCGCCCGACAACTCCGGGGGCAGATCGACGATATGCGAAGCATATTTATTTTACCGCCCTCGACAGCTGAACTTGAACAGCGCCTGCGCCGGCGAAGCCAGGATTCTGATGCAGTCATTGAGAAACGCATGCATGAAGCTCGTGCGGAGATATCTCATTATGCGGAATACGATGCGCTGCTAATCAACGATGAATTTGATCGTGCAGTCGACCAACTTTTCATGTTGGTTGCCGCGCAGCGACTGCGAATCAGTCGCCAGCGGGACGTCCATGCCACCCTGATCGCGGAATTGCTTGGGTAACAGTCGAAAAGGCGCTATAATTCGCGGTAGTCCCGTAAGAAAGAAGCCGAAGTCATGGCGCGTGTAACAGTCGAAGATTGCCTGAACCGTATCCCTAACCAGTTTGAGTTGACCTTGGTTGCCGCGAAGCGCGCCCGGTTACTGGCGAGGGGGGCCGAGCCGTTTATGCCGTGGGATAATCACAAATCTACGGTGCTTTCCTTGCGCGAGATCGCGGAAGGACACGTCGGGATGAGTGTCCTTGACGAAGTGGATCTGCCTGCTCTTCAGCAGCCAAAGATGGAGCTTGAAGCGCTGGATCCGAGCTTTGATTCCTGATCAGCTTCTTCTGAATTAGACTTTTTCTCAATCTTGGCCTTACCGTGGGCGGATGCTGGATCGATGTGCGGTTGGACTAGCAAAACAGCAATTTTGAAGTCCCCGGTATCAACGTCATCGCTTTCTGACAGGGTGCTGCTTTTTGTTGGTCTTGTCGGGTCGGCATAGGTGTTCTGCCCGCCGTTCCGGCGGGTGTGCCATCGAATGCGAAAGTCACCAGTGTTATCGCCGCGTTTATCCGTCGTGGCCTGAATCCCCCCTTCTTCCAGCGAACTAGAAAACCCTTGACCACCAAAAATCTTCGGAACATCGGCATCATCGCACACGTAGACCACGGAAAGACAACGCTGGTCGACCGTCTATTGCAACAATCGCAGACGTTGGACGCCCGCAAGGATCTGGGCGAACGTATTCTTGACTCCAATGATCTGGAGCGGGAACGCGGAATCACCATCCTATCGAAGAACGCCGCCATCCGATGGCATGACAGTCGGACAGGCGACGAGTACCGCATCAATATCGTGGACACGCCGGGCCACTCCGATTTCGGAGGGGAAGTGGAACGTGTCTTGTCGATGGTTGACTCGGTTCTTCTGCTTGTGGATGCTGCTGACGGGCCGATGCCGCAAACCCGTTTTGTTACGCAGAAGGCGTTCGCGGCAGGGCTTCATCCAATTCTTGTAGTAAATAAGCTCGATCGACCTGGAGCACGTGCCAACTGGGTGGTCGACCAGGTTTTTGATCTGTTTGTCCAGCTGGGGGCGACAGATGCCCAGTTGGATTTTCCTATCGTCTACTGCTCAGCTCTTGCTGGTTATGCCGGATTCGACGAAAAAGTCCGAGACGGCGATCTGAGGCCGTTATTCGAAACGATCATCGATCGGGTTCCACCGCCTGATGTTGATGTAGGCGGACCATTTCAAATGCAGGTAACCACGCTGTCGTACTCAAGTTACGTCGGCGTTATAGGAACCGGACGCATCAATCGAGGGACGGCACGCCCGAACATGCCGTTGGCGGTTGTGGGGCGCGATGGATCGATTCGAGAAGGACGCGCCCTCCAAGTGTTGGGATTCATGGGTCTTGACAGGATCGAGGTAGCCGAGGCTTCAGCGGGAGATATCGTCGCAATCACAGGGATCCCAGAATTAGGTATTTCCGAAACACTCTGTGACCCGAATGCGCCGGAGCAGCGCCCGTTGGTGGCGGTTGATGAGCCGACGATGAGCATGGTCTTCGAGGTTAATAAGTCACCGTTTGCCGGAAGGGAAGGAAAGTTCATAACCTCGCGCCAGATTGGTGAACGACTAAGCAGAGAACTGAAAACCAACGTGGCGCTCCGTGTTGAATCCTTGGATTCCGCGGATCAGTTCAGGGTGTCTGGCCGCGGTCTGCTCCACCTCGGCATTCTCTTGGAAAACATGCGCCGTGAAGGGTTCGAGGTCGCTGTTTCGCGACCTCAGGTAATACAGAAGGTAATTGACGGCCAGATATGCGAACCATACGAGCGATTGGTGGCGGACGTGGAAGACGGCCAACAAGGATCCGTGATCCAGGCTTTGGCAGAACGCGGTGGAAAAATGCAGAACATGGTCTCAGACGGCGCCGGGCGAGTCCGACTGGAGTATGAAGTGCCATCGCGTGGTTTGATCGGTTTCCAGACAGAATTCATGGGCTTGGCCAGAGGAACCGGGTTGCTCTTCCACAACTTTGATCGCTTTGGCCCCAAGACCGAAAGTTCTACAGTGGGGCAAAGGCATAACGGAGTCATGGTTTCCATCGAAACCGGAAAGGTCTTGGCCTATTCGCTGTTTAATCTCCAACAGCGGGGCCGCTTGATCGTAGAACCTAACACGGAGGTCTATGAGGGGCAGGTAATCGGTATTCATTCTCGCGACAATGACCTGGGCGTGAACGCGAACAAAGGAAAAAAATTGACGAATATGCGCGCCGCCGGTTCCGACGAGAACATCCTTTTGACCCCCCCAATCAATTTCTCGCTCGAGCAGGCCCTGGAATTCATCAATGACGATGAGCTGGTTGAGATAACACCGGATTCGATTCGAATCCGAAAGCGGCATCTGAAAGAGCGGGACCGAAAACGGAACAGCCGGGATGGGATTGCCGCCTGATTCGAAAGAGACCGACCCTCCGGCTAACACAACTTGTCCGGTCAGAGGGACTTCGTTGCGGGCTTCGTTTGTGCTTGAGCAGGAGCAGCTAGGCGGTGCCCCATGAGCGGAGGTATCGTGGTCGTCAACCAGATTGCCGACTGGCCTCCAGAGATTCCGGGGATTGATGTTGCCACCGCTTGGGATTACCTGACGCAGGACCGGTTTGTCCGGCTTCGCAACGCGAAAGTCTACAACCTCTGCCGTTCATTCGCGTACCAAACCACTGGTTATTACGTGTCGCTTCTTGCTGGAGCCCGTGGCCATAAGCCTTTACCAGATATCACAACGGTTCAGGACCTGAAGCTCGCTGAATCGGCAAGTGTCGTCGGAGAGGAAGTCAGAGAGCTGATCGACGCAAGCCTAGCAAGTCTCGGATCTTCCACGTATGTGCTGAACGTTTATTTTGGAAACAGTCCCGTAAAAAGACACCAGCGGCTTGCCCGATCGCTTTTCAACCTGTATCCAGCCCCCTTGTTGCAGGCTCGTTTCTCGTGGCATGAAGATGACTGGCGTGTGGATTCGATGGGTCCGATTGCGCTTGGCGCTGTTCCCGCTGTCCATCTTGATTTTCTTTATCAATCAGCTCGTGAGTATTTCACCCGGCGACGTGCGCCGCGCCGCAAGCGTGAAGCGACTCGATATGACTTGGCGATTCTGGCTAACATTAACGAAAAAGAGCCGCCGTCGAACGTGCGCGCGATGAAAGCCTTCGAACGTGCTGCTGAAGATCTTGGGTTCTCCGTCGATGTGCTAGACAAGTCGGATTACGGACATGTGGCCGAATACGATGCCTTGCTGATTCGCGAGACGACGGCTGTCAATCATCACACTTACCGGTTTGCTCGCCGGGCAGCCCGCGAAGGCCTTGTGGTAGTGGATCACCCAGAAGATATTCTTCGTTGCGCGAATAAAGTCTACCTTGCCCAACTCATGGCCAGGAACCGGATTCCACAACCAAGGACTCTTCTATTGCATCGAGCCAATGTCATGGATGCAGGTCGGTTACTGGGCTTTCCATTGGTCCTCAAACAGCCGGATTCACAGTTCTCAAAGGGCGTGATCAAGGTGCACAATGCGACCGAGCTGAAACGTGAGACCAGGGAGCTTCTGGGGCGGTCGGATCTTATAGTGGCGCAGGCCTTTGAGCCGACCGAGTATGATTGGCGCATTGGAATACTTGATGGCGAGCCGTTGTTCGCCTGTCGTTACTTTATGGCGCCCTCGCACTGGCAGATTGTCAGACGTGATCACCGCGGCATTAAACATGAAGGGAGTCACGAGACTGTTGCGGTTTCTGACGTTCCGCCAGCCGTAGTTGCGGTAGCGGTTCAGGCGGCCCGGTTGATCGGGCTGGGTTTATACGGGGTGGATCTCAAGCAGTTCGGTAATGTCGTCAAGGTCATCGAAGTCAATGACAACCCCAACATCGATGCGGGCGTTGAGGATCTTGTACTCAAGGGCGATCTTTATCGTCGAATTATTCAGTTTTTCGCACGCCGTCTGGATGCACAGGCCCAGTTTCCCTCCGCCCGGCGGTAGATAGAACCCTGGGAACCTGAACGAACCTGCCACGATGGAAGTTGGTGACTCGTTGCGCTTGCGCCCGGTATCCTGTGCAATGGGAGATCAACATTGCGCAGAAAATGGTCAGGATGATCGTTTTGGCAAAGCACAGACCGTTTCCTCAGCCCGGTGCCTGTTGGCAGGCTTTTCTGGCTAGGCTCCATGCATCCGTCATCCGCCCAAGCTGTTGATCTGAGTGAGGCTGCTTAGTTGTGGAGTGCAAGTCTGAAAAGGCAGCCCTGCCAAAGAGGCACGGCCTTGATCTTGTCAATTTAGAAGGTCAGTGTCATAGCCGTTTGGTGCCAATCATTCCTGACCTTCTTTGCGAAGGGCTTGATCTGGTGTTTTGCGGAACGGCGCCGAGCCGGGTATCGGCGGCTTCAGGCGCGTACTACGCACATCCTGGAAATGCATTCTGGCGAATGATTCATGAGACCGGGCTGACGCCGAGGAAGCTGGCAGCTCGGGAGTTTCGCAGTCTTCTGCAGTATCGGATCGGATTAACCGATTTGGCAAAATTCCATTACGGAAATGATAGCGATTTACCCTCAGGTGCATTTGATATTCAAGCGTTCCATGACAGGATGTTGCACAATCGACCGCGTTGGGTTGCCTTTACCAGCAAGACTGCCGCGCAGGCCTACGCCGGTCGTTCCCTGCAGTTTGGTTTTCAGACGTGGTGCATTGGTTCGACGAACGTTTTCATACTTCCGTCGCCGTCGGGACAGGCGCGCAGGACATGGAATCCGGCTTTGTGGCACGAACTCGTTTCCCAGGTTAGATCATCAGTGCCTTGAATGTCCGGGCTTTTAAAGTGAGACGGGCAACCCCCGGCGATATCGAGGGCATCCTTGCGCTTGAGGCATTGTTTCCTAGCGATCGTATTACCCGGCGTAGCCTTTTGCGACTTATGGGCTCGTCCAGCGCTTTCATCTGGGTCATTCCGTCCCGAAATACGTTGAAAGATCACATCGAGGCGGCATTGGTCTTGCTGGTTCGACGCAATACGCGTGTGGCGCGCATCTACTCGCTTGCGGTGACTCCTTCGGCACGCGGCCAAGGGTTCGCAAAAACGTTGGTCGAAACAGCCCACAGACAGGCGCTTGACGCGGGAAAGGACATAATTTCATTGGAAGTACGCATTGCGAATGGGGCAGCCCAAGCGCTTTACTATCGTCTCGGCTACACATTTTTCAGATCCTTGCCATCCTATTATGAGGACGGGGCTGACGGGCTGCGACTCAGGAAAGAACTACGCTGATGAGTCGATCGCGGCGTCCGGCATTCGCTGACCATCTCATCAACACACAGTCTGGCTGCCGAAATGCACCACTCTCACCGGATCACTGCGCGAAATGAGCGGTTTACGCGGAGTAACTGCCGCAAAGGTTTCAGGTATTTCCCCGGCTCTCGTTTGGCTCCAGCGAGCTTGACCGCGTAAGACTAGCGGGATCCGCTGGCTGCTACCTTATCGGGAAGTGCAATGTTGAGTTCCAGAATTTCGAGCCCCTCCTCGCGTTGAACGTTGAACTGCACTGAGTCATCCGGAACCTGAACGTACTTTCGTACAACGTCCAGCAATTCCTGGCGCATCTGTGGAAGGAATTGCAGGCTATCTCCGGTTGTTCCCATGCGTTGGTGGGCAACAGCGATCATCAGCCGCTCCTTGGCAGTCTGGGCGCTGTTCTTTTTTTGTCCGCGGAAGATTTTCAGCCAGTCCATTACAGACCTCCACCCCCAAAGAACTTACCAAAAAATCCCTTTTTCGACTCCTTCAAAAAGCGCATGGGTCGTTCTTCACCTAGAAAGCGCGCCACCAGATCGTCGTAGGCTTGCCCGGCGTCGGCCTCTGGGTCTCGAATGACCGGGACGCCGGCATTGGAAGCGGTGAGCACTGCCTGCGATTCCGGTACGACACCTAGCAATGGGATAGCAAGAATATCGTTAACATCGTCAACGCTTAGCATCTCGCCCTTTCCGACCCGGCCGGGATTGTAGCGGGTGAGGACCAGGTGTTCCTTGACCTTGCCGTCACCTTGTGCGGCGCGCTGCGATTTGCTAGACAGGATCCCGAGAACACGATCGGAGTCACGAACGGACGACACCTCCGGGTTCGTCACGATCAGAGCTTCGTCAGCAAAATACATCGCCAGATAAGCCCCTCTCTCAATCCCGGCTGGCGAATCGCAAACGATGTATTCGAATTCCTGGGCAAGCTCGTTCAGCACACGCTGGACGCCTTCCTGGCTGAGTGCGTCCTTGTCGCGTGTTTGGCTGGCGGCAAGGATATACAGATTCTCGGTCTGTTTGTCGCGAATAAGTGCCTGCTTCAAAGTCGCCTCGCCATGGATGACGTTGACAAAATCGAATACGACGCGCCGTTCGACTCCGAGAATCAAGTCGAGGTTGCGCAAACCGACATCGAAGTCGATAACTGCTGTTTTGTGGCCTCGTGCAGCGAGACCGGTCGCGAAGGATGCGCTGGTGGTTGTCTTTCCAACGCCGCCCTTACCGGAAGTTATTACGATGATTTTCGCCAAGTCAGAATTCCTCTCAGTTTTTCGTGTCTAACAGCGATCAAATTGTGTGCGATTCAATCATCAGTTGGCCATGATCGAGATACGCTTGCGCCGGCATACCACGCGGACCAACCCTGATCTGTTCCGCAACTGCATAGATGCCTGCGATCGCGATCAGCTCTGCCTCGAGCTTTCGGCAGAAGATACGGGCCGATTCGTCTCCGCGGGCTCCAGCAATGGCTCGGC
>OFHJ01000629.1_pt1 | contig 12708 bp, 8 predicted proteins | sample 1522001 | NCBI WGS metagenome assembly OFHJ01 (sample SAMEA2464838, study PRJEB22497) | soil metagenome | biome: Grassland; feature: Farmland; material: Clay | place: Australia | collected 2013-02-01 | depth 1.2 m | reverse complement strand
TTCGGCAGCCGGGACGGCTACCCTACTGTAGGCAGCCGGGACGGCTACCCTACTATCGCTGCCCTGGGCGCGAAGAAAGTGGGATGGGCGTCCTCGCCTGTCCTCGCTTCGCGCAGTTCTTGGCAGCCGGGACGGGCTTCGGCAGCCGGGACGGCTACCCTACTATCGCTGCCCTGAGCGCGCCCGCCGGGACGGCTACCCTACCATCGTTACGATGAGGGCGAAGACCGCAGCAGCCGGTACAGCGTGGCGCGGCTGATCCCCAACGCGGCGGCGGCCTGCAACTTATTTCCGTTCATCGCCGCCACGACTTGCTGCGCGTAGCGGCGGTCCATCTCTTCTAGCGTCAGCAACGGCGCCGCGGCGTCGGCGCTGGGCGGCGCGGGGGCGCGCACCGCCTCCGGCAGATCATCCACGTCCACGAAGTCGGCGGCGGCGTGCAGCGCGGCGGCGGCCAGTGCGTTTTCCAGCTCCCGGATATTGCCCGGCCAAGCGTAGCGCGCCATGGCCAACTGCGCGCGGCGGGTCAGCCCGCGCAGCGGCTTGCCGTACTCGGCCGAGTAGCGGGCCAGAAAATGCCGCGTCAGCAGAGGCAGGTCCTCGCGCCGCTCCGCCAGCGGCGGCACGGTGATGCGCAGCGCGGCCAGGCGGTAATACAAATCCTCGCGGAAGCGCCCGCTGCGGGTCAGCGCCGACAAATCATGATGCGTGGCGGCGATGATGCGCACGTCCACCGCCCGCGGCGTCACCGAACCGACGCGCAGCACCTGGCGTTCCTGGATGGCGCGCAGCAGCTTGGCCTGCATGGGCAGCGGCAGGTCGCCGATCTCATCCAAGAACAACGTGCCTTGGTTCGCCGCTTCGAACAGCCCCACGCGGTCGCTGCTGGCGCCGGTGAAGGCGCCCTTGACGTGGCCGAACATCTCCGCTTCGAACAGGCTTTCCACGATGGCGGAGCAGTTGGCGACGACCATCGGCCCGCGGCGGCCGCCGGAGTAGCGGTGCAGCGCCCGCGCCACCAGCTCCTTGCCCGCGCCCGTCGGCCCCTCCACCAGCACTGCACTGAAATGCGGCCCGTAGCGGCGGATGGCGCCCAGCACCTCCTGCATCGCCGGGCCGGAGGCGATCATGCCGTCCACCTCGGCGTGCGCCGCCAGCTCGCGCTGCAATTCCCCGTTCTGCCGCCGCCGTCCCGCCTCCTGCACCAGCCCGCCGACGGCGGCGCGCAGCCGCTCCACGGCGAAAGGCTTTTCCAGGTAATCGCTGGCGCCCTGCTGGATGGCCTCCACCGCCGAGGCAGTCGAGTAATAACCGGTCAGCAATAGGACATGGACGCCCGGATCGGCGGCCAGCATGCGCGCCAGCAGGTCCATGCCGTTGGCGTCGGGCAGGCGCAGATCCAATAACACGATGCCCGGCCGCAGGCGAACGAACGCCTCCCAGGCGGCGGCGCCGTCGCCGGCGGATGCGATTTCCAGATCGCCGCGGGCGGTCATCGGCTCCAGCGTCGCGGCGATCAACGCCAAAATCTCCGGTTCGTCATCCACCGCCAGCAGGCGCACCGCCGCCGGCGCGGATTGGTGTGCGGGGGCGGAGGCGGAGGCCATGAAAGGAGCCGGGGAGCGGGCGGGGCAGTCTCGCGGGTGGGACAGTATGGCTGGCTGGCAGTCTTGATGCAACGGCGCGGACAAGCGCCAAATCGGCGCGGCGCCCCAGCCGCTTCGCTCCACTATGACAAATCCCGCGCCGCCATGGCTACCGGCGCGCATCCCGACGGCCCGCCCGGCCCACCGCGCGAAGAAAAGTGGGACGGGCGTCCTCGCCTGTCCTCGCTTCGCGCAGTTCTTGGCAGCCGGGACGGGCTTCGGCAGCCGGGGCGGGCTTCGGCAGCCGGGACGGCTACCCTACTATCGCTGCCCTGGGCGCGGAGAAAGTGGGATGGGCGTCCTCGCCTGTCCGACGGGCCGCCAGCGCACCGCGCACCCTCCACGCCCCGCGCCTACCGTGCGCGATCGTCCCATGGGCGCCGGCGGGCCGCCGCCGGCCCTGGCCGATGGGCGTGGTCACGTCGTGTCTGCCGCCCTGCCGGTGCGGCCGGCCCAAACCCCGCTGATTCCTGTTAAAACCCGCAATTTCCGGCCATCTTCGGCGCCCTGCCGCCATTGCCCGCGCCGGCCCCGGCAGGGCGGCTGACCTAGGGAGTACAGGCCATGGGCCGTCCATCGGGCGACGAATTTTGGCGTCGCGCGGCGGCGTGCGAAGGACAGGGTTTTTCCTGTCCCTCCTTTGCAAGCCTTAGAAACGCCTAAGGTTGCAGCCGGGCCGAAATGGGCGGCCGTTTTGGCACGAGGGTTGCCCCTATGACCAGCAAAGGCTGGGCCGAGCTGATGGACCAGCGGAAACGGACACTGGATATGAAACTGAAAACTCTTCTTCCGACTCTGGCCCTGGTGGTGATGGCAGGCTTGGCCGCCGCGCCGCTCTCGGCCCAAACCACGGGCACCACGAACCTGGCGTTGAACCTGAATGTCGCCGGCACGCTGAGCGTCAACAACAGCGCCAGCACCATCAATCTGACCGGTCCGACCTTCGGTCCTTGGGCTTCGACCGCCGGCGCCACGCAGGTCAACTTCTCCTACCGCGCCGGCAGCACCAGCACCTCGGGGGTCAGCATCACCGTCACCTCCAGCAACGGCGCCGACGCCATGGTGGGCAGCAACGCCGCCAACGTCATCCCGGATGCGGACATGACCCTGACCACCTCGGGCGCCGTCAGCAGCGGCACCCTGGTCGGCAGTACAGCTCTGGCCTCGGCGGGCGCCACGTTGTTCACCAACGCGGCTTCGACCCACGCGCAGAACCAGCAGTTCAATATCACCTACTCCGTGTCCAGCGGCAACTTCGCGGCGGACACCTACACCACCACGCTGACCTACACCTTGGCGGTTAGCTAACCCGCTCCGCCAACGGTCGCGCCGTCTCCGGGCGGCGCGACCTTCGTTTTGGCAGCCAAATTGCGCGGAACTCAGGAGAGGCAACCGGCGCCAACCGAGATTTCGAACCTGCACCTAAGATCAGCCGTGGCTCATTCAGCGCGGCTGGGCCAGCTCCGGCGGGCAGGTTGCGCCCCGCCGGAGCCCTGGTTTTTGTCATGACCATCCCCCGCCTCCATCTCGCCGTTCTCTGCGCCCTGGCGCTGGCCCTGCCGGCGCTGGCGCAACGCGGCGGACGGACGCAGCCGGGCGGGCGCCCTGGCGGAGCGACGGCGGTTTCGCGCGGCGTCCCCTCGGCTACGGCGGCACGCGCCGCCCGCATGCTACGCGGACCCCGACCCGGCGGACAAGGCCGCATCTTCGTCACCCCGAATGCGGTCACGTTCAACGCCACCGACCCCGCCAGCCAGCCGCTGGTGCCGGGCTCGGCAGCGGTGGCCGTTCGCCTCATGATCTTCCGCCCCACCGCCAACACCAACTGGACCCTCAGCCTGGCGGCCAACGCCGCCAACTTCACCGGCGGGCCGACCGCCATTCCCGTCAACGCCGTCACCTGGACCAGCAGCGGCACGGTGAGCGGCAATAACGGCTCCGTCACCACTCCCAACGGCTCGACCCCCCTCTCCGCCACCGCCGCTACCGCCGCCAACGGCTCCGTAGGCAGCGGCTCGATATTTTCCGCCAACATCACGTGCAACCTCGTGTTTCACGACTCTTGGAGTTATGCACCTGGAACCTATTCGCAAACCGTCACCTTCACCTTGGCCACGCCGTAGCCGCAGCCGCCGTCCCGGCCGCCACGCGTTGCTGGCGGTGGCGTTGTTGGCCCTCGGCTTCGCCGCTGGCGTACCGGCGGCGCGGGCGCAGGCGGTGCAATTGGGCGTGGATCCGCTGCGCATGGCTTACCACCTCGCGCCCGGAGGCTCCCTCACCGACGCCGCGCACGTGTCCAACTTGGGCGCCAAACCCGTGCCCATGACCGCGCGGGTCAGTGATTGGCGGTTGTCCCCGCGAGGCACGCCGGTCTTTCCCATGCGCAGCGATCCGGCGGCCGGCGCCGGCTGCGCCGCGTGGCTGCACATCAATCCCGCCGAGTTCGTCGTCGCCCCCGGCCAAACCGAGACCATTCGCTATACCATTCAGGTCCCGCCGGGAACGCCGGCGCAGGGCTGCAACACCTCCATCTTGTTCACCAGCGCGCCGTTGCGCCGCCCGGGTTCTCAAAGCCAAATCTTCACCCGCGTGCGCATGGCGTCCATTTTGTACATCACCGTCGGCCACCCCAAGATCGCCGGACGCTTGGCCGATATTTCCCTGGCGCCGCCATCCGCCGCCGGCGGCTCCTGGCAACTCCGCCTGCTGATCGCCAACACCGGCACCACGTTTTTCCGCGCCAGTGGCTCCGCGGAACTGGTCAACGCCGGCGGCCAGGCGGTCGCGTCGTTTCCCATCGGCAGCCAAGTCGTGCTGCCGGCGACCACGCGCCTGCTGCGTTTCAAGCTCAAATCCGCGCCGGGCCCCGGCGCCTATCAGCTCCGCGCCCGCGTCGAGATGGGCCTGCCGGCGATTCAACAAATCGAGAAGAGCGTGGTGATCGGCGCGCCGGCTGCCGCGAACGCCGCAAGCACTGCCCGTACCGCATCTCCCGCCGCCCCCCGTCATGGAGCTACGCAATAGCCAACCCGCGCACCGGTCTGTCCCGCCGCTAGGCCCTGGGCCGTGGCGGCTTGCTCCCGCGCGGCGGCGTGCCCGGCTGTTTCCCGGTTTGCCCGCCCGTCTGGCCGTTGCTGCCCGCCGTTGGCTCGCCGCGGCGGCTGTACTGCTATTGCTGGCCGGCGTGGCGCTGGCGCAGCAGCCCAATGCGGGTGAAGTGGAGGTCGGCACCGAAGTCCTCAGCCAAAGCGGCAATGCCGTCGCCAGCACGCCCGGCGTCGGCCCGACCCAAGTCGGCTGGCTGGCGAATTTTCAGCAGAGCTTCGGCTCCGACGGGCTGCTCACCTTGTCCTTCGACTCCGCCACCGACGGATCCACCTGGCAAAACGGCAACAACCTGGCGGCCTGGCGCAATCTGCCCTTCGCCGGCGGCCGATGGTTTTTGCGCGCCGGCACGCTCAACTTCGCCACCGATCGCATGCCGCTGCACTTCGGCAGCCTTTACTCTCCCAACGTGTATCTTTCCGGCGGCGCCGCCGAATATCGCCTCTCCGGCCTCAGCGTCACCGCATTTGCCGGCCGCGAACTGATCCAGGAGGGCCCCTATCTGCCCTTCTTCACCTCCTCGCCCAGCGAGCTGAGCGGCGTGCAACTGTTGTTTTCGAATCGCGGTCCGCTCACCTTGGAGGCGCGCTATTTCCATACCCGCAGCGTCGGCGCCCCCGGCCTGCTGGCGCCGGTGTTGGGCCAGCCGCCCGCCAGCGCCGACAATGTTTACCTGGACGGCGATTACCGTTTGGGGAAGCATGACGATTGGCTCGGCGAACTCTCCCTCTCCCGCGCACGCCAGACCGCCGCGCCCGCCGCCGCCAGCCAAACCTTCCTCTCGTATTTCTTCGGGCCCATGATCAGCCGCCCCAGCTTCGACATTCAGGCCTATGTTTTGCGCGAAGGAGAGGATTATCTGCCCTTGTCCAACGTCATCAGCGGCGACCGCACCGGCGCCTACGCCAGCATTGACCTGCATCCCAGCACCCGCTGGAGTCTCTCCACCTCGCTGGCGGATTATCATGCCGGCGGCCTGGGCACGTCGCCCTTCGCCGACTCCGACGCCTTCACCACCGGGGGTGCATTCAGCTTCAATCCCGGCAACGGCTACAGCCTGGTGGCCAGCGCCACCCGCGGCCAAATCACCCCGGTCAGTGGCGCGCAGGGCCCGAGCCTGGGCCTGACCACGGCGCAGCTCCAGGCCGGCCGTTCCTACGGCGCCAACCGCACCTACTTGCGCTATCAGGATTGGGTTTCCACCTCCACCGTGGCCGGCGACAACTCCACCGTGCATAGCGAGGAGGTCGAGCAGGACCGCATGTTCGGCGGCGACAGCATCTCCGCCATCGTGGGTTTGCAGCAAAACGCCGGCGGCGCCACCACCTTGAACGGCCAGCTCGGCGGCAATTTGCAGTTTGGCCAGTGGTTTACGCTTTCCGGCTCGGCGCAGTTGGGCAAGGACCTGCGGGATCAAACCGCGCTCTCGCTGGAGACCTATCGCACCATCATGCTGCTGGCCACTGTGCACCTGCCTTGGCAGTTCGCGCTCAGCGGCGAGTGGATCCACAATTCTTCGGTCAGCCAGCTCAATCCCGCGCGGGTTCTGGTCGGTCTGGGCGCCGGACCGGTCCCGCTTCTGCCCGCGCTCTCGCAGCAGACGGTGTTCTTCCGCCTCACCAAAACCATCCATTGGGGCCATGGCGTGCCCATGCTGGCGGGCTTGCCGGAAAACGACGCCGACAGTTTGGTCCCCACCTATACCAGCGTCACGGGCGTCGTCTTCAACGACCGCGCCGGCACCGGCCGCTGGGCCGCGGGTGACAGCGGCGTGCCCGGCGTCGAGGTCACCTTGAGCGGACGCACCGCCATCACCAACGCCAAGGGCCGGTATGAGTTTCCCGCCGTGCGCGCAGGGCAATATCTGCTCGGGCTGGACATGAACCATCTCCCCGCGGCGTATAGCGCGCCCGATGCCCGGCCGCGCCTCATTCAGGTGGGAGCGGAAGCGCCGCGGGTGAACATTCCCTTGCAGGTCGTCGGCGCGGTCAGCGGCGCCGTGTTCGCCAACGGCAAGCCGTTGGCGGGCTTGGAGCTGCGCCTGCGCCGCGCCGGAAAGCCGGCCGGCGGCGCCCTGTATGCCTTCACCGGCAAGGACGGAAAGTTCGCCTTTCAGGATGTGCTGCCCGGCGAATACCACGCCGTCGTCGCATTGGATTCCGCTCCTCCGGGAGCGCGGCTAGCCGCGCCCGTTCCGCCGGTGCTAGTCACCAGCGGCGGCGCCGTCCATGGCCTGACCCTGCGCCTCACCGTGCCGGTGCACTACCAAGCCGTGCAGACCACCGTCGAAGCGGCGGAAACCATCGGCGGCGTGCCGCCCCCGCCCCGCAAGGCAGCCGCCGCGCCGAAACCCGCAGCGGCGAAGAAGACCACGCCGGCAAAAGCGCAACCGCAATCCCGGCTCGGTTCCCGGCCCGAATCCATCGCCGCGAGCTTCCGCCGGCACGTCGCCGACATCTATTTCGCCTTCAATCGCTCCAATTTGGACGCCGTCGCGCGCGCCACCCTGCGCCGCGACGCTGCCTGGCTGCGGGCGCATCCCACCGTGCCCGTGCTGGTCGCCGGCTACTGCGACACCCGCGGCAGCGCCCGCGGCAACCGCATCGTGGGCCAGCGCCGCGCCAATGCCGCCCGGCAGTTACTCGTCCGCCTGGGCGTCGCCGCCAGGCGTATCCGCGCCGTCGGCCACGGCAAGACCCGGCAGTTCTGCGCCGCCAATACGCCCTTCTGCTGGCGCTCCAATCGCCGCGACCACTTCGTCATCGCCGCCGGAAAGCCCTAAGCCCCCGCCCGTCGCCGGCAGTTCACCGCCGCGCTAGCGCGGCCGCCCCCGCCGAAGCGGAAACGGGGCCCGGGGTCCGCCTACTTCGCCGGCGACCGAGGCCGCGCCGCCCGCTTGCCGCCTCCCGCCGGACCGGCCGCTTCCTTCGCCGCCGCGGAGCGGAACGCGAGTTCGCCGTTTGCGCCCGCCTCCGCCTCAACCACGCTGCCCGGCCGCACGTCGCCCTTCAGCAGCGCCGACGCCAAGGGATTCTGCACCAGCCGCTGCAGCGCCCGCTTCAGCGGCCGCGCCCCGTATTCCGGATCGTAACCCTGCGCCAGGATCAGCTCCCGCGCCGACGGCGCCAGCACCAACTGGATGTCCCGCGCCGCCAACAGCCCGCGCAGATGCTCCAGTTGCAGGTCAATGATCACCTCGATCTGCTCCCGGCCCAGCGGATGGAAGATGACGATGTCGTCAATCCGGTTCAAGAACTCCGGCCGGAAATGGCTGCGCAGCATCTCCTGCAAGCGCCGCCGCAGCTCCGCCTCGGCGGCGGCGTTGGCGAAGTCGCCGGCGCGGATCGCCTGGCTGCCCAGGTTGGAGGTCATGATCACCACCGTGTTGCGGAAGTCCACCGTCCGCCCCTGGCCGTCGGTCAGCCGCCCGTCGTCCAGCACCTGCAACAGGACGTGGAACACGTCCGCGTGCGCCTTCTCCACCTCGTCCAGCAGCACCACCGAATAGGGCCGCCGCCGCACGCGCTCCGTCAGTTGCCCGCCCTCCTCATAGCCGACGTATCCCGGCGGCGCGCCGATCAGCCGCGCGACCGAATGCTTTTCCATGTATTCGCTCATGTCCAGCCGGATCATGGCGTGCTCATCGTCGAACAAAAACTCCGCCAGCGCCCGCGCCAGCTCCGTCTTGCCCACGCCGGTCGGGCCGAGAAACAGAAACGAGCCAATGGGGCGGCGCGGATCGCCCAGCCCGGCGCGGGAGCGGCGGATGGCGTCGCTGACGCTGCCAACGGCGGCGTCCTGGCCGACCACGCGATGGTGCAGCCGCTCCTCCATCGCCACCAGTTTTTCCGTCTCGCTCTCCAGCATCTTGCTCACCGGAATGCCGGTCCATTTGGCTACCACGCGGGCGATGTCCTCTTCGCCTACTTCCTCCCGCAGCAGCCGTTCCCCGCTCTCCGCAGCCTCCAGCGCCTGTTGCGCCGCGGCCAGGTCCCGCTCCAGTTGCACCCGGCGCCCATAGCGCAGTTCCGCGGCGCGGCTCAGGTCGCCGGACCGTTCCGCCTGCTCCTCCTCGCCTTGCAGCGTGTCCAGTTGCCGCTTCACCTCCCGCACCCGCTGGATCCGGCTCTTCTCCTCCGTCCAGCGCGCGGTCAGCGCGGCGGCGCGCTCGCGCAGGTTGGCGATCTCCTCTTCGATCTGCCGCCGCCGGGCCACGCCGCCGGGGTCTTGCTCCTTGGCCAGCGCCTGCCGCTCGATCTCCAACTGCGTCAGCCGCCGCTCCAGCGCCTCGATCTCCGCCGGGCGCGAATCCAGTTGCATGCGCAGCGCCGCCGCCGCTTCGTCCACCAGGTCAATCGCCTTGTCGGGCAGAAAGCGGTCCGCGATGTAGCGGTGCGACAGCCGCACCGCCGCCACCAGCGCCGCGTCCTGAATGCGCACGCCATGGTGGATTTCGTAGCGCTCCTTCAAGCCGCGCAGAATCGCCAGCGCGTCCTCCACCGTCGGCTCGCCCACGTACACCGGCTGGAAGCGCCGCTCCAGAGCCGCGTCCTTTTCGATGTGCTTTTTGAATTCGTTCAGCGTGGTGGCGCCGATCGCCCGCAGCTCGCCCCGCGCCAGCGCCGGTTTCAGCATGTTGGAAGCGTCCATCGAACCTTCCGCCGCCCCCGCGCCCACCAGCGTGTGCAGTTCGTCAATGAACAGAATCATCTGCCCGCCGGAGTCCTCGATCTCCTTCAGCACCGCCTTCAGCCGGTCTTCGAACTCGCCACGGTATTTGGCCCCGGCGATCAGCGCCCCCAAATCGAGCGCCACCACCCGCTTCGAGCGCAGCGCTTCCGGCACGTCGCCGGCCACGATGCGCCGCGCCAGCCCTTCCACGATCGCGGTCTTCCCCACTCCCGGCTCGCCGATCAGCACCGGGTTGTTCTTGGTCCGCCGCGACAGCACCTGCACCACGCGGCGAATCTCCTCGTCGCGGCCGATCACCGGATCCAGCTTGTTCTGCCGAGCCGCCTCGGTCAGGTCGCGGGCGTACCGCTCCAGCGCCTGGAACTTTCCCTCGGGGTTCGGATCGGTGATGCGCTGGCTGCCGCGGATCGCCATCAGCGCCTGCAACACCCGGTCCGCCGTCACCCCATGCCGCGCCAGCACCTCCGCCGCCGCGTCCCGCCGCAGCGACAGCATGCCCAGCAAAAGATGCTCGGCGGAGACGTACTCGTCCTTGAACTTGTCCGCCTGGCGGAACGCCTCCTCCAGCGCCTGCGCCAGCGCCGGGCTCAGCCCCCGCTCCACGCTGGCGCCCTGCACCTGCGGCCGCCGCGCCAGTTCTTTTTCCGCGTCGGCGGTGATGGCGCGAACGTCGGAGCCCAGCCGCGCCAGCAGCGGCAGCACCACCCCCTCCCGGTCGGCGAGCAGAGCCAGCAGCAGATGCAGCGGCTCGATCGCCGCTTGCCCGTGCTCGGCGGCCAGCGACCGCGCCGCCTCCATGGCTTCCTGCGATTTCACGGTGAGTTTGTCAAAACGAATCGGCACTATGCGTTCGCGCTCCGCGCCGGCGGAGCGTGCCTCCTTGCCATGAGTGTAGGGCCGGGCGGCGGCGCCTGCATCGCCATCCCCCGCGCCCCGCAATTTGGATTGGCGTCAACTTGCAAAAAAAAGACGGCGGCAGGGGGTTGCCTGCCGCCGCCCGCGTTCACCCCGGCCCGCCGGGGCGGCGCAAAGAAATGGAGTGACCATAACCGGCCGGGCCTTTTTTGCCCGAGCGAAGGCTCCTGAAAACGGGCATCGCCTGGGCTGGCCCGGTTTGGCGAGCACCGCTTGCGCGGGCCCCGATCAGGCGCTGGCCTTCACCTCGATGCGCCGCGGCTTCGTCTCCTCGCGTTGCGGCAAGGTCACCCGCAGCACCCCCGCTTCCAGCTTCGCCGAGATTGCATCCCTGTTCACCGAATCCGGCAAAGCGAAGGTGCGGCTAAACGTCCCAAAGCTGGGCTCGACCCGGCGGTAGCTCTCCAGCGCCGCCGACGGCTTACGCTCGCCACGGATCGTTAGCTGGTTCTGCTCCACCTGCAATTCAACGTCTTGCTGCTGCACCCCGGGCAAATCCAGCTCCAGAGTGAATTGATGCTCGCCTTCATGAATCGCCGTCCGCGGCGTCCATTCCACCGTCGCCGTCTCGGGCCGAAGCCGGGGAGCAAACAGTCCATCCAGAGCGGTGAAAGGAAAGTCCAAATTGAGCAACGTGGTCATGGCGGTTCCTCCAGGAATAATCTGACTGCGTATAAATAATAAAAACATGATTGCATTGTTGTCACCTATTTTTGCAGAAATTATTTGCGCCTCCGGTCAGCACCTCAATAGGCTTGGAAAACTTCTATCGTAAATTGATGACAACAAACGATTTAGTAATGCTTTTGCTGGTCGCTGCTGCGGGCAATCATTGACCTCTATGGCGCCGACAACCGCCTCAGATTCTGACTGCAAAGGCTCCGTCTGGCGCGCCTTTGCCCGCTTGTCGGCACGGTCATTTCCACCCGTCCGCCTCCCCCTCACGGCGGCCGTTGGGCGGCACATGGGCGATTCCGCTGAGCATCGGCGGCCACCCGCCTCCAGCTTTCCCGGCCTAGCGGCATTCCTGCCGTCGGCGGACGATCCAGAACTGGGAGGCTGCCGTGCAGAACCTGCCGTAGGGCAAACTGGGTAAACGGCGTTCGCGGCCTGCAACAGTCCCGGCGCCGCCGCCCGAGCCAATACCATGAATGAAGCCTTCCAACTCACCGGCGCGATCTTGGTCCTAATTGCCTTTGCCCTTAGCCAAACCGGGGCCATGAAGCCGCACGCCTATTCCTACCTGCTGCTCAACTTCATCGGCAGCGCCATGCTCGCCGGCTCCGCCGTGGTCATGCGGCAATGGGGCTTTCTTTTGATGGAAACCGTTTGGGCCGGCGTCTCGCTCACTTCCCTGCTCCGCCGCCTGCTCGCCAGCGCTCCCGCCTAGCCACCGCCGGCGCCGGGCCCGGAAAAAAGGAAAAGCCACCGCCTCCTACTTTTGGACAACTCCCTTCGCCAGCCCGGCATCAAAGCGGATTCTGGACGGTCCGACGCTGCGGCGTTCTTGTAGGTCCTCGCGGCTTCCCCGCTGGCGCTCCGTCGCGACAGGCATCGAGCCATCGCTGCCGCCGACGCCAAAAGTGCTGGTGTGCCGAGCGGAAAGCAGCGCGTTACGGGAATGCGAAAACGTAACATTTTCGTCTGCAAGCGACTGAAAACAAACGATGAGTGATGTTACATGGTTGTTCGCAAAAATCGCTGAAAACCGCTGCGCCGGAAGGGAGAAGCGACGTGCTGGGGGTGTCAGTAGCCAGGTGCCTGGCGCCTTGGCCCGGAAGGTGCCGCGGCCCGCGACGTCGGCGCTGCGGTGGGGCCCAAACGCGGCGGCGAATTCCCGTCGCAGCGGCGCTCGGCGGCCGCCAGCCGCTGGAACACGCCCGAGGGATGGCCATTGCGCGGCGGCAGTTGGCCCAGTTCGCGCGCGGCGTCCGCCAGGCGGTGGATGACGACCGGCAGTTCACCGTAAGGCATCCCGCCCTTGAACGGGGTCACAAGCGAAGCCGCCGCATGATGCGCCGCCGCGATCAGACGGCGTAGATCGGCGCGGCCATCGGCCCGGCGGTAGGGCAGCTTCCATGTCGTCGGTCGCATCGGATCACCCACAAACGCGAAACAGCCCGCCGGCAGTTGCAGCCGCGGATGCAGTCGCGCGCCCGCGGCCGTTGGCGCGCCGCCGCCGCCATCCGCCGCAGCGATGCCAGCGGCCAATCCCTCCGCCGGCGCCGGCGGAAACGGCAATGCGGTTTGCAGCGGCGTAACCCGCTGGCCCAGGCCCATCGGCGTCGCCCACCACAGCTCTCCCCGCGCGCTCGTCTGCCCCAGCCAAACCCGCAGCCGCGCCCGCCGC
>OFHJ01000628.1_pt1 | contig 12709 bp, 11 predicted proteins | sample 1522001 | NCBI WGS metagenome assembly OFHJ01 (sample SAMEA2464838, study PRJEB22497) | soil metagenome | biome: Grassland; feature: Farmland; material: Clay | place: Australia | collected 2013-02-01 | depth 1.2 m | reverse complement strand
GCTGTTGACGTCGCCACGGCTCCGCACCAGGACACCGAAAGAGACGCCGTCAGAGGGTGCGTAGCCGGGCGGGCCCCGGGCATCGAAGGCACGACCGGACGCACGGCCGACGAAACCGCCGGCGCCGAACCAGGCCGCTAGCTCGGGCTTGAGTATGCCGGTGGCGACGGTGCGATCCTGGAGCGAGGCCGTGCGGTCGTAAAGCGTGACGAGCGGCGGGAAGCGGCGGCCAATTTCATCGACCAAACCCCGGATCATTTCGGCGCTCTCGCACGAAAGATCGAGGTCGAGGCCGCCGGGAACGATCCGGTCCATCATAAGCCGATGGCCAAAGCACCGTTGGGCGACGCGAAGAACACGCTCTCGCAACATGGCGCAATGGGCCAGCATGAGATTAAAGGCGGCATCGTTACAGATCGCCCCGACGTCGCCGAGATGGTTGGCGAGCCGTTCCATTTCGGCCATCAGCGCTCTGAGCCAAATGGCACGGACAGGCGGCGCGAATTTGAGCGCCGACTCGACGGCTCGCGCGAAGGCGATGGCATAGGCGACCGTGCTGTCGCCCGAGACGCGGCCGGCAAGCTTCGCCGCGCTCGCGATCGGCGCGCCGGCCATCAGGGCTTCGGTCCCCTTATGGGTATAGCCAAGCCGGGCCTCAAGGCGGACCACGGTTTCACCGTCGCAGGTAAAGCGGAAATGACCGGGCTCGATGACGCCGGCATGGACCGGTCCGACCGGGACTTGATGCAAGTCCTCGCCTTCGACGGGCAAAAAGCGATAGGCGGTGGGGTTTGCGCCGTGATCGAGCCACGGGCGCGTGTCGGGAAGGCCTTCGGGAGTCAGGCCATAAAGATCTCGCGCCGTACGCTCGAGGCGAATGGCGGGCGCATGCAGCCGGCCGATCGAGGGATAGCGGCCGTCCGGACAAGCCTGCGTCAGGTGATGCAGATGCCCGCCGTCGAGCCAGGCCAGATGCACCCGGTCGGGTTCGCCCCAAAGGCCGAGGAGAGTGATCTCGGCGGCGGCGAGCCGTGCGGCTGCCTGCTCGATTTCGTTCATCCCAGCACCGCCGCGACGTGGTGGAACCATAGCACCAGTGGTCCGGGGAGCCAGAAACCCGCCACCAGGACCAAGGCGAGATGGGCGTAAATCGGAACGAAGGACGCCTTAGCCGGTGCCACTGGGCCGCGCACCGGGCCGAACGCGACCTCCGTGATTCGGAGAAGCAATGCCCCGAAGGAGAGCAGCAGGCCGAAGACCAACAGCGTCGCTAAAATCGGCTGGCGGGCGAAGGTCGAGCTCACCACCAGAAACTCGCTGGTGAAGACACCGAAAGGCGGCAAGCCGCCGATCGCGAGCGTGCCCGCAACTAGGCTCCAACCAAGCAGGGGGTGGCTTTCGGTCAGGCCGCCCATCTCGGCCATGCGCTGGGTGCCCTTGACCTGGGAAACATGGCCGACCGAAAAGAAAATCGCCGACTTGGTCAGGCTGTGCATCGCCATTTGCAAAAGCCCGGCAAAATTTCCCAGCGGGCCGCCCATGCCGAAGGCAAAGACCATGATCCCCATATGTTCGATCGAGGAATAGGCGAACAGCCGCTTGATGTCGCGGCGGCGGTAAAGCATGAAGCCCGCGAAGATCAAAGACAGCAGCCCAAGCCCGACCATCAGCGGGCCGGGCGCGATGGCGCCCGGATCGGCGGAGAGCAGGACCTTGAAGCGCAAAAGCGCGTAAAGCGCGACGTTGAGGAGCAAGCCGGATAGCACGGCGGAGATTGGCGTCGGCCCCTCGGCATGGGCATCCGGTAGCCAAGCATGCATCGGTGCGAGGCCGACCTTGGTGCCGTAACCCAACAATAGGAAGACAAAGGCGACGTTGAGAAGAGCCGGGTCGAAGTGTTTCGCCTCGGTGACCAGGACGGTCCACGACATCGCGTTCAAGCCGGTGCCGATCACCGGCTGGGCCGCGAGATAGACGAGAATGGTGCCGAACAGCGCGAGCGCAATGCCGACGCTCGCCAAAATGAAATATTTCCACGCCGCCTCGATCGCCTCATGGGTGCGATAGATGCCGACCATCATTACCGTGCTCAAGGTGGCGAGTTCGAGCGCCACCCACATCAGGCCGATGTTGTTGGCCGATAACGAGAGGTTCATGCCGAACATCATGAGCTGGAACATGGCGTGGTAAAACCGCAGGTAGCGTGGCGTGAGCCGTCCGATCTCCAACTCGTGGCCGATGTAACTCGCGCTGAATATGCTGGTGGTAAGACCGACGAACGTCGAAAGGAGAATGAAGACGATGTTAAGATCGTCGACCAGGAAGAAGGACCCAGCGGTCGGCCGGTGGAACAACAGCATCAGGGCGCCGAGAAAGGCCAGTCCGCTAGCCGCGACATTGATGCGGGCGGACCGCCGATAGTTCACCTGAGTCGCGAGCAGTGCCGCCGCAGCAAGCGGCACGACAAGGATGCCGAGCAACCCGATCACTGCTGGTCTCCTCGGAAGCGGTCCAGTGCGCCGAGATCGACGGTGTCGAAGCGCTCGCGAATACGGAAGAGGAAGATGCCGATCACGATGAAGGCGACCAGGATTGAGAAGGCAACGCTGATCTCGACCACGAGAGGCATGCCCTTGGCGCCCGTCGCGGCGAGGCTGATGCCGTTGTCGATGGCCAGAAAGCCGACCACCTGGCTTACCGCATTCCGCCGCGTCACCATTACGAGAAGGCCGATCAACACCACCGAAAGGGCGAGGGCAATGTCTTGACGCGCCACCGGATCAACATGCGCCGTCACCGGCAGCATGACCTCGAGTGACAGCGCGACCAGCGCCATGCCAGCGAGCATGGTCGGGCCGATCCCGACCACGGTCTCGATCTCGCGGTGGATGCCGAGCCGGATCACCATGCGCCGCAGCGCCCAGGGAATGAACATGGCCTTGAATCCGAGCGCGATTGCCGCAGTGATGTAGAGATGCGGCGCGTCCTGTAGATGCGCCTGCCAGGCTACCGAGAGCGCGAGAATGAGCGAATGCAGCGCGAGTACGCTCAGCAGCGCGAGCATGCGGTCCTGATAGAGCATCATCAGGCTGGCGAGGACGAGAAGGCCCGCAAGAAGATGCGCGACGTCGAAGGAAAAGGTGGCCATCTGGCTAGAGCCCGCGCGAGATGAACAAAAGCAAAGTGCCAAGAAGTCCGAGCATCAATGCGCCGCCGAGAAGGTTGGGCACACGAAAGACGCGCATCTTGGCGATCGACATCTCGAAGGTCCCAAGCAGCACTGCCGCGACCAGCAATTTGAGCAGATAGCTGACAAGGCCGATGCCATACGCCGCCGGCCCGGCACCGGTCGCGGCGAGGCCGATCGGGAAGAAGATGGCCGCGATGGCCGAAATCATAAGAAGAAGCTTCAGCGACGCGGCGAACTCGATCATGGCCAGATGACGGCCGGAATATTCCAGCACCATCGCCTCGTGCACCATGGTGAGTTCGAGATGGGTTGCCGGATTGTCGACCGGGATGCGCGCGTTTTCGGCGAGAGCCACGATGGCGAAGGCAATTAGGACCAGCGCCACCGATACCCGCAGCCCAACTGCGGGCGACGCCATGAAAATGGCGATGGTCGAAAGCTGGCTCGATTGCGCCATCAACGCCAACGCCACGATGATCATCAGCATCGCCGGTTCGGCAAGGGACGCGATCATCACCTCGCGGCTCGCGCCGAGGCCGCCAAAGCTCGTGCCAATGTCCATGCCGACCAGCGCCAGGAGGAACCGCGCGGCGCCGAGAATGGCGATGATGGCGATGAGATCGCCTGCGCCGGAAAAGGCGAGATCGGTGGAGAAAGTCGGCACCAGCCCCGCCGCCGCCCAGGTCAGGGCGAAGATCAGGTACGGGGCGGTGCGGAAAAGCCAGGAGGCGTTTTCGGCGAGAACCACTTCCTTACCGAGCAACCGGCGAAGATCGCGGTAGGGCTGGAAGATCGAGGCGCCGCGGCGGCGGGCGAGCCGCGCCTTGATCTTGCGGACAAGGCCAATCAGCAGCGGCGCCAGCGCGGCAACCAGCGCCATCTGCGCGACTTGCACCACGATGGCATCGATCACTGCCATAACACGAGCGTCAGAAGCAGGCCTACCAGGGCCAGGAAGACGAGGCCGAGGTAGCGGCGGATTGTGAGAAACTGCAGGCGATTCAAAGCCGTTGCCGAGACGTTGATGGCGTGCACGACCGGTGCGTAGGCAAAATCCCAAACCAGGTCGTGGCTTGATTTTTCGATCCGCGCCGGGCCGATGTCGCCGGGAGGCGGTATGTGCACCTCCTCTCGCGTAAGAAAGACAGTGGCGCCGTAAACTCGGCGGATCGGCTGGGCAAAACTCGCGGCGGTATATTGCGTGGCCGGGTTGGGGTCGGGAAAGCCGCAATCCCAGGCCGGTCCGCGCCGAGCCGCATGCGAGGCAAAGCGATGGATCGCGACCACGGTCAGCGACGTAGTCGCGGCGATGAAGGCAAAGAGCACGAGCCCGCTATAGGAGCTGCGCGCCGCGGCGACCGGAATGATTGAAAGCCAAGGCAGGCCGATCTGCGAGGGTAAATGCGCGCCCAGAAGTGCCTGTGTCACCGGCGCCAAGCCGTCGATGACAACCCCCGGAAAAATTCCGGCCAGCAGGCAAAGCGTTGCGAAGGCGGCCATAGCGGCGAGCGAAAAACCGTCGACCTCGCGGGCCTCCGCCGCTGCCGGGCTTCGCGGCCGTCCAAGGAAGGTAATGCCGAAGGCCTTGACGAAGCAGGCGGCGGCCAGCGCGGCCGCGAGGGCCAAAAGCGCCCCGTCGGCGGGAAACATGACCTTGAACGCCCATTGCGGCAGGTCGGGACGGAGCAGAATGGCCTGAAACGTCAGCCATTCCGAGACGAATCCATTCAGGGGCGGTAGCGCCGAGATAGCCGCGCAGCCGATCAAAAACGCGAAGCTGGTGAAGCGCATGCGGCGGATCAGTCCGCCGAGGTTCTCCATGTCACGGGCTCCAGTGGCCGTCTGCACCGCGCCAGCGCCGTAGAACAGCAGGCTCTTGAACACGGCGTGGTTGAAGACGTGGAATAGCGCTGCCGTCAGCGCCAGGGCCGCGCCCATGGCGTCGCCATCGATGCGGAACGCCATGGCCAAGCCAAGTCCGATGAAGATGATGCCGATATTCTCGACCGTGTGGTACGCGAGGAGGCGCTTCAGATCGTGCTGCATCAGCGCGTAGAGCACCCCGAGCACGGCGGTGCCGCCGCCGAGCGCGAGGACTAGAACCGCGGCCCACCAGCTCGGTACGCCCAGGAGGTAGAAGACGACGCGGATGAAGGCGTAAACCGCGACTTTGGTCATGACGCCGCTCATCAGGGCTGAAACATGGCTCGGCGCGGCGGGGTGGGCGAGGGGCAGCCACGCGTGCAGCGGGATGAGGCCGGCCTTGGAGCCGGCGCCGATCAGGGTCAAGACCAGGACCCCAGCCGCGACGCCGGCTGGCGGCGGCACGGCGCGCATGGCCGCGAAGGCATAGTTGCCGCTGGCGCCGGCGAGAAGGCCGAAGGCGAGGAGCAGCGTCATCCCCGAGAGGGCCGCCATCAGGAGATAAACGTAGCCGGCTCGCCGATTGTCGGCGCCGTGGTGATCCGCGACCACCAGAGCCCAGGAGGTGAGTGACATCAACTCCCAGGCGAAGAGGAAGGTAAAGGCGTCGGCGGCAACGACGACCAGGTTCAGAGAGAAAACAAAAAGCGGGTAGAAAGGGAGCACGCGCCATGGCGCCTTCTCATGGCGGCCATAGCCGATGGCATAGAGACTGGCGCCGAGGCTGCCGAGGTTGACCACGAAAATGAAGAATCCGGCAAGCGTATCGAGACGGAAATGGGCGCCGATCCAAGGCAGCGCGAGCGGCAAGGCGAGAGTGGTGGGCGCCCGCGCGAGGGCCATGAGCCCGACAACGGCGGCAATGGCGGAAACCAGCGCGCAAGCGCCATAGACCACGGGCGTGCCAAGCGGCGAACGTGCTAAAATGGACCCGAGCGCGCCGATCACAAGGAATGCCGCGAGGCAGAGAAGAACGAGGGCGATCATGAGTTGGTGACCGCACCGGTCAAACGGACGCCACGCCCGCCCGTCTGGCTGGCCGCGCCTTCGTCGATCAACTCGATGCCGGCGCCACGTAGCGCCTCGACCAGCTTCATCAGGGAATCGACCGTGCCTCGTACGACGCCGTCGCTCGCCTCCATGCGCTGGATCGTCGGCAGCGAGAGTCCGGAAAGCTCCGCGAGGCGGCGTTGGTCGATCTGCAACAGCGCGCGCGCCGCGCGCATTTGGGCTGCAGTAATCATGTTTCAAACATTAATAAGCACTGTTTACACGGCAGATCAGCGATATAACACATAGATTTTCCATGCGCAAGGGGACCTCCCGCGGTCCCGGAAGTGGCGCCGTGGAAAGTACTTATTGCGGCGCCCCGGCCGTCCGAGATATCGCCATCGCCGTGAAACGCCGATGCCGGCCGCCGGCCTTGCGCATCCGTTGACGCAGATCAGGGACGAAACTGGCGGATCGGCCACAGTCCGCGCGTGAGCATGGCACCCCAATCTTGGAGACACGGATCGTCGTCGCAGCGCGAATGTCCATGCCTTGCCAGCCGTCTCCGCCGCCCGCGCAGGGTTATCCAGCGCGGTACGTGAATAAGCCGGAAGACGACGCCGCAAGCTGATCGTCGTGTCTCCTTATCAGAGTAATCACAGTGGGAATCACAGATACCCCTCATTCGATCGCCGCCAGCCGCGCGGCGCTGGCGGAAATACGTGGCACCTATGCGGAAGTTCCGGCCGAGCCGACAAGGCGCTGGAGCTACTTCGTTTATGCGCTGATCTTCGCCAGCTTTGCGGTTGTGGCCTATTTCCAGATTCATACCGTCGTTCTCCGCGTCATCGACCTCGCCGTGGCGCACGAGCGGGTCAAGCTGTTCCTCTATCCAAGCGCATTGTGGGCCGGCATGGGCTTCGTGCTCCTCGCCTTTCGCACCGGCGTTTGGATCGGCTACCGGCCGCATGCGCCGGCAAGCCGGGAGGAAGCGCCGTCCCTCACGGTGATCATCCCCGCCTACAACGAAGGCGCGATGGTGCTGAAATCGATCGAATCGGTGGTGGCGGCGGATTATCCGCTGGACAAGCTCGAAATCGTCGTCGTCGACGACGGCAGCAAGGACGATACCTGGCGCTATATCCGTGAGGCGGCGGACCGCTATCCGGGCCTGGTTACCGCGCTTCAGCACGAAAAGAACCGCGGCAAGCGCGAGGCGCTGGCACTCGGCTTCACGCGCGGGCGCGGCGAGATATTCGTGACCATCGATTCCGACAGTGTGATCGAGCGCGGCGCGCTTCTCGCCATCGCCGGCCCGTTCCGGGATCCCAAGGTCGGCGCGGTTGCCGGCAAGGTTCTGGTCTACAACCGCGCAAGCGGCCTCATCCCGCGTATGATGCACGCCCGCTTCGTGCTTTCCTTTGACATGCTGCGGTCGGTCGAATCTGTCTATAAAAATGTCTATTGCTGTCCCGGCGCATTAACGGCGCTTCGCGCCTCTGCGGTGCGCGAGGTCCTCGACGGCTGGCGCAACCAAACCTTCCTTGGTTCGGCCTGCACCTTCGGCGAAGACCGCGCGATGACGAATTCGCTGCTGGACAAGGGATACAACACCGTCTACCAGCGCCGCGCCGTGGTACATACGCTGGTGCCTGAGGCCTACGGCAAGCTTTGCAAGATGTTGCTGCGCTGGGACCGAAGCTATGTGCGCGAGGAAATCCGTTTCGCGCGGATCATCTGGAAGCGTCCGCTGCTCACCATGGTCATCGCCTTGTTCGACCGAACCGTGACCAACCTGCGCTATCCGATCTATTACATGACCATCGGCCTTCTGGCCTTCATGGTGGTGCAGGATCCGCCGGTCGTCATTCGGATCCTGATCGCGATCGGCTTGGTCTCGTTCCTCAACATGCTCTACTTCCTGCGGAGCGAGCGTTCGTGGGGATTTCTCTACGGCGTGGTCTATGCCTATTTCTCGTCGATCGCGTTGTTTTGGATATTTCCCTACGCAGTCATGAGCGTACGCGCCAAGGGCTGGTTGACGCGCTAGCAGCCCTCTCTGCGGCGGTCGCTCCGCACTCGTTGAGGGGCCGCTGTCGCGGTACGGGCGTGCGCGGCAGGGTTCAGCGCTTCTTCATCCGGGCAGCTTCGAGGGCCTGCTCAAACTGGGTAAAATCGTCGAACAGCGAAGCGAAATCGCGAGCGAGCTCCGCCTTGGTCATCTCCCAGGCCGTGCCGGCGTGCGCAGCCGCGTCGATGCGCTTGACAAGTTCCGCCTGGCGCTGGCGTAGCTCCGTCGCTGAGCGGCGATGCAGGTCTGAAAACGCGCCTTTTTCCGTGAAGTCGCGGACGCGGCTCTCGAGCCGCCGAGACAGGTCGTCGAGCCGTCGCCGCAAGTCGTCCTTTTCGGTTTCTCTCATCGTGCTCGCTCCGGTTCGTGTGTGGCGGCTTGCCGATGACGATCGGGCAGACGCCCGCCGTGACGGCAGAAGGCGGGCAGCCCTCGCCCTGCCGCAAGGCCCCCCGCCGACGATCAGTTTATCCGGGCTTGGCGGTCCGTGACCAGATCTCAGAGTGCCAGCGGGCCGGTGGTTCCCGAGCTTTGCCAGTGCGATGGCCGGGGCCTTTATTGACAGCCCGGGGAACGGCGACATAATCGGGGACGGTTTGCGTCGTCGCGCTCGCTGCCCGACAAAGGGCGCGAAAAGAAGGGGGGCCCGAATGGCCCGAACACCCGGCCGCCACTTCCTGCAAATACCCGGTCCGACCAACGTTCCCGATCGCGTGCTGCGGGCGATCGACAATCCGACCATCGATCACCGCGGGCCAGACTTCGAACGCCTCGCCCATGAGCTTTTCGCGGGCCTGAAGGGCATTTTCAAGACCACTGGTCCGGTGGTGATCTTTCCCGCCTCCGGGAGCGGCGCCTGGGAAGCCGCCTTGGTCAACACTCTGTCGCCGGGAGACCGGGTGCTGATGGCGGAGACCGGTCAGTTTGCCACCCTGTGGTCGCGCATCGCGGGCCGTCTCGGCCTCGATGTCGAGCTGATACCGGGCGACTGGCGCCATGGCGCTGACCCGGCGGAGGTCGAGGCCCGCTTGGCGGCGGACCGGAGCGGCAAGATCAAGGCCGTCTGCATCGTCCATAACGAAACCTCGACCGGGGTCGCGTCCCGCATCGCCGAGGTTCGCAAGGCCATCGATCGAGCGAAACACCCGGCGCTCCTGATGGTCGATACCATTTCGTCCCTGGCGTCGATGGATTACCGCCATGACGAATGGGGCGTCGATGTCACGGTGGCCGGCTCGCAAAAAGGCCTCATGCTGCCGCCGGGGCTTAGCTTTAACGCGATCAGCGACAAGGCCCGGGCCACCGGCCAGCGCGCGGCTCTGCCGCGCTCCTACTGGAGCTGGGAAGAGATGATCGCCATCAATACCAAGGGATTTTTTCCCTACACGCCGGCGACCAATCTGCTCTATGGCTTGCGCGAGGCGATCGTCATGCTGACAGAAGAAGGCCTCGACAAGGTCTTCGCCCGCCACGACCGCCATGCCGAGGCGACCCGGCGCGCCGTGCGCGCCTGGGGCCTCGATGTCCTCTGCCTCGATGCGCGGGAGTATTCGAGTTCCGTCACCGCCGTCCTGTTGCCGCAGGGCCACGACGCGGATGCCTTCCGGAAGGCGACGCTCGAGCGCTACAACCTCTCGCTCGGAAACGGGCTCGGAAAGGTGCAAGGCAAGGTGTTCCGCATCGGCCACCTCGGCGATTTCAACGACCTCATGCTGGCCGCGACCTTGTCCGGCGTCGAGATGGGACTACGGGCGGCGGGCGTCCCGCTCAGCGGGAGCGGCGTCGCCGCGGGCCTGGCCTATCTCGGCGGCAACGGGTAAGCGGCCGCAGCGGCCGGCCGCGACCGGTCGATCAAGGCTTCTTACGCGCGATCCCGGAATCGAGCGTTTCCTCAAGCGCGAGGAAATCGTCGAAGAGCGAGCCGAAATCTCGGGCGAGTTCGGCCTTGGCGAGCTCCCAGGATTTTCCGGCGTGCTCCGCCGCATGCACCCGCTCGATTAACTTGCCCTGGCGCTGGCGCAGTTCGGTCACCGAACGGTGATGGATATCGGAAAATTCGCCCTTTTCCTTGAACTCGCGGACGCGGCCGTCGAGACGATGGGACAGATCCTCAAGTCTTTGGCGCAACTCATTCTTTTCTGCTTCGCTCATCGCGCTCGCTCTCTCCGGTTGTTCGCTTTTTCTCGTGTCTTGGTATGGGCCATTGGCTCGCGCTCACGGCGACGAAAGGCAGTCGGCTATGCCGTCGGCAAGACGGTTCATCATGCTGAAGTAGCCGTTCGGCCCCATGCTCACGCCGGTCCCATAAGGATCCAGGACGCCAATATGGACGGGGAGGCCTTGTGCGAGTTTCGCCGCCGTGGTCGGCCGGTATTGCGGCTCGCTGAAGATGCAGCGGACATGCGTTTTCTGTATCGCGGCCCTGAGCGTCGCGATGCGCTTTGCGCTCACGACCTGCCCAGGCTCGGTCGTGACGGCGCCGACGTCGTTGAGACGATACTTCTGGTCGAGATAGGCGTAGGAGTCGTGCAGGACCAGAAACGGGACTTTGTGCACCGGCCCAAGCGTCGCCTGCAATTCGTATTCGAGGGCCTGGAGTTGCGCGGTGAAACTGTCGGCGTTGGCCTGGTACACGGCGGCATCGTTCGAATCGACGAGCGAGAGGGCCTGTTTGATCGCTCGGGCGATGACCGAAGCGTTCTCAGGATCGAGCCAGAGATTGGGGTTGATCGCTGATTTCGCCTTCGATCCGGCGGCAAGGCTTGCCGCTTCGGACCATATTCCGGCGGGGCGCATCGGCAGAAGTTTGATCCCGGGAAGCTGGCTCACGGTAATGACATGCGTCGTCTTCGGCAGGGCCGAGATCGTCTTGGCAAGCGACTTTTCCAGCAGCGGCCCGATCCAGATCACCACCTGCGCGGCGTTTAGGGTGCTTATCTGCGCTGGCGTCGGGACGAAGCTTTGCGGGGAGGCGGTAACCGGAATTAGTACCTGCGGATCGCCCGCTCCCGCCATGACATTGCTCGCGATCGAACCGAGCGGCGCGATGGTCGCGACCACGTTCAATTCCTGAGCAAAGGCGGGGGCGCTTGAGAGTGCCAGGAGAAGAGCCACGAAAATAATCGTCAACCGGCGACACATGACAGTGGACCGCTAGCGGTGAAGGATGATCGATGTGGCAGTGACGTTATGATATAAGGTAACAGGTTCGCAAGCGTCAAAGGGGGTCTTTTGGGCCTTGATATCCGTCGCCGCCTTTCCCGACCACCACCATGACCACGTGGCCTGCGTCGACGGCGCCCTCGACGCGGCGGATCGCCTCTGCCGCGACCGCGGTGTGCGTCTGACCCAGCTCCGCCAGGAGGTTCTGGCCGTGGTCTGGAGTTCGCACCGACCGGTTGGGGCCTATGAAATCCTCGCCCGCCTGACGCCCGAGGGCGAACGCGGGCCGGCGCCGCCGACGGTCTATCGCACGCTCGATTTTCTGCTGCGCGAGGGCTTCATCCATCGCATCGAGACCCGCAATGCCTTCATTGGCTGCGTGCGACCCGAGGCCCCTCATGTGGTGGAGATATTGGTCTGCATCGGCTGCGGCCGGGCGGCGGAGCTGCCGGGCGAGCGTCCGCTCCGCGCCATTCGGCAGACGGCGGCGCATATCGGCTTTTCGATCGAGAGCCAGACGATCGAACTGGCCGGACGCTGCGCCGATTGCCAGGGCGGTTCCGCTCGCGACCAGGGCCGGAGCCGAGCCGCCGGCTAGAGCATGATCCGGAAAAGCAACCTCGCTTTTCACGCAAGAGCGTCGCTTAAATCGTTGGAATGGCGCACGGACATGCCTTCGGGCCGATTTGACGCAAAGTTGTCGTGCACGGCGGCCTGACGCCGTTCTCCGAGGTCGACCTCAGAGCGCGGCATTCAAGCGGGCAAATCCAAATTCGAGATCCTTGATCAAATCGTCGACGTCCTCAAGACCGGCGTGGAGCCGAAGCAGCGGGCCGTGACCTTCCCAGCGCGTGGCCGTCCGGACCCTTTGCGGATCGGTCAGCACGACCAGGCTTTCGAAGCCGCCCCAGCTATAGCCGATCCCGAATAGCTCCATATGATCGATCATGGCGGCGACGGCCTGCCGTGAAGCGGGCTTGAGCTCGACGCCGAACAGCCCGGAAGCGCCGAGGAAATCGCGCTTCCACAGAGCATGGCCGGGGTCCGTCGGCAGGCCGGGGTGTAGAATCCGCGTGACCTCGGGGCGCGCCTCGAGCCAGCGCGCGAGCGCGAGGCCGCTTTCCTGGTGGCGGGCGAGGCGAACACCGAGGGTGCGAAGACCGCGCAGCGTGAGATAGACGTCGTCCGGACCGGCGCCGAGGCCGAGCATGCGCGCGGTCTCGCGAAGCGCGGGCCAGGTCTCCTCGGTCGCGGAGATCGTCCCGATAAGAAGGTCGGAATGGCCGGCGAGATATTTTGTGCCGGCCTGAATCGAGATGTCGACACCATGCTCGAAAGGCTTGAAATAAAGCGGTGATGCCCAGGTATTGTCC
>OFHJ01000627.1_pt1 | contig 12722 bp, 10 predicted proteins | sample 1522001 | NCBI WGS metagenome assembly OFHJ01 (sample SAMEA2464838, study PRJEB22497) | soil metagenome | biome: Grassland; feature: Farmland; material: Clay | place: Australia | collected 2013-02-01 | depth 1.2 m | reverse complement strand
CGCCACTCCGTGCCGCCTGTGTCGTCCTGGATGATCCCTCGGAGGGCGGCCAGCTCTGCGCGAATCGGGTGGGCCTCGCCCCGGTCTTCAGCCTGGCGCCCGGCGGCGGGCGCCTCGATCCGCCGCTCGAGCCCGGCTTCATCGAGACCGGGCACCGGTCCGGCGGCCGAAGGGGTATGCGCCCCCGAGCGCGGGCCTCCCTTGGCCTGCCGCAGCCACTGCTCGGCGTTTACCTTGGCGAGACCCAGCACGTGCGCCAGCGACTTCAGCTCCGCGCCCAGCGCGGCGGCGCGCCGCTCATCGCCTGCGTCCTTCGCCGAGTTGACCTCGCGCGTGAGCGTCTGCAGCACCGCCAGCGCCTCCGGGGTATTGAAGTCATCGTCCATGACCTCGCGGAACCGCTCGGTGTGGCGCGACTCGGCCGGCGCCGCCTCCGGCAGACCCCGCAGCGCGAGGTAAATCCGCTGCAGCGCCGCATCGGCCTGCTCGAGCTGCTCGAGCGAGTAGTTGATGGGCCCGCGGTAATGACTCGAGAGCACGAAATAGCGCAACACCTCCGGGTCGCGCAGTTGTGGCAGCACCTCGCGCACGGTGAAAAAATTGCCCAGCGACTTCGACATCTTCTCGTCGTCGACGTTGACGAAGCCGTTGTGCATCCAGATTTCGGCGAACCGCTCGCCCGTGGCCGCGCAGGACTGCGCGATCTCGTTCTCGTGATGCGGGAATTTCAGGTCGATCCCGCCGCCGTGGATGTCGAAATGAGCCCCCAGCAGCGCGACCGACATGGCCGAGCACTCGATGTGCCAGCCGGGGCGCCCCCGACCCCACGGCGAGTCCCAGGCCGGCTCACCGGGCTTGGCATGCTTCCACAGCACGAAATCCAGGGGATCGCGCTTGGCTTCGTCCACCTCGACGCGCGCCCCGGCGCGCAAGTCCGAGAGGCGCTTGCCCGAGAGGCGGCCGTAGCCCTCGAATTTCGCCACCGCGTACATCACATCGCCGTTCGGCGCCACGTAGGCGTAACCGCGCTGGATGAGCCTGTTCACCATGTCGATGATGTGCGGCAGGTGCGCGGTGGCGCGCGGCTCGAAGTCCGGCCGCGCAACGCCGAGTTGCGCGCAGTCCTCGTGCATGGCGGCGATGAACCGCGCGGTCAGCGTCTCGATCGGCTCGGCGTTCTGCGCTGCGCGCCGGATGATCTTGTCGTCGATGTCGGTGATGTTGCGCACGTAGCTCAGCCGGTAGCCGCGCCAGCGCAAGTATCGCGCCACGACATCGAACACGATCAGCATGCGTGCATGGCCGATGTGCACGTAGTCGTATACCGTGATGCCGCAGACGTACATGCGGACTTCGCCGGGCACGATGGGCGTCAGAGACTGCTTCTCTCCGGTGAGCGAGTTGTGAATGCGGATCATGGGGAATACGGCGGTTTCGGTGTCGTGCGGGGCATGTGCCTCGGATGGATATCAACTCAGGCGAAGCGTTTCAGCCGCTCGAGCGCCTGGCCGGCCGGCATGACCTTCAAAAGCGGAGCAAGCTCCGGGCCGTGCCGGCGGCCCGTGAGCGCGAGTCGCAGCGGCAGGTACAGCTCCGCGCCCTTCCTGCCGGTCGCAGCGCGCACGGCCGCGGCAATCGCCGGAAGGTCGCTGCCGCACTGCGCGGTGGCCTGCGCAGCGGCTGCGAAGTAGCCGCTGCCGGCCGCCTCGACGGCCTGCCGGTCCGCGGGTGAAAGCGCCGGCGGAGGCCCGAACACGATCTCGATCCACGGTCTGGCGTCCTCGGGCAGCACCACGTTCGGCAGCACGGCGGCGATGAAAGCGCCCGCAGCGGCCGGACTCAGTTTAGACGGCAGGAGCGCGCCGAGCCAGGCGTGCGCCTCCTCGGCCGAGAGGCGATGGACGGCCTCCTTCTGCCAGACCGTGAGCTGGCTCCCATCGAAATGCGACGGTGAGCGCCCCAGATGGGCCACATCGAACGCTCGGGCCATGGCCGAAAGATCCAGCAGCGCGTGCTCTGCGCTCGAATGGCCCACGCGAAAGAGATAATTCCTGAGCGCCTCCGGTCGGTAGCCGCGCTCTCGAAACTCCCGAACGCTGGTCGCTCCATGTCGCTTCGACAGCGGCGAGCCGTCCGGACCGACGATGAGCGACATGTGTCCGTAGCGGGGGGCCGGCAGGCCCAGAGCCTCGAGCACCAGGAGCTGGCGCGGCGTGTTCGCCAGGTGGTCCTCCCCACGCAGCACCTGCGTGACGCCCATGCAGGCATCATCCACGGCATTGCAGAAGAAGAACGCCGCCGAGCCGTCGGCCCGCCGGATGACGAAATCCCCGATGTCATCGGAGAGGAAGGTCTGCGAGCCATGCACCAGGTCGACGAACTCGAGCCGCCGGCCCGGCGGCACGTGAAAGCGAGTGGTGGGCTCGAGCCCCTGCTCGCGCCGGCGCTGCTGCTCCTCCGGGGTGAGATTCCGGCAGGTGCCGGCATAGCGCGGCGGGCGGCCCGAAGAGCGCTGCGCGCGGCGGGAGACTTCGAGCTCGAGCGGCGTGCAAAAGCACGGGTAGACCGACCCCTGGCGCTGCAGAGTCTGGAAGAACTGCTCGTACAGTGCGCCGCGCTGCGACTGGTGGTAGGGTCCGCGCCCGTCCTCGAGGCCCGGGCCCGCGTCCCAGGCCAGTCCCAGCCACGCGAGGTCCTCGAGCAGCACCGTGGTGTGCCCGGCGTCGCTGCGACCGGCATCGGTGTCCTCGATGCGCACCAGAAAGCGCCCTCCCCCGTGGCGTGCCAGCAGGAAGTTGAAAAGCGCCGTGCGCGCGTTGCCCAGGTGCAGCTCCCCGGTGGGGCTGGGGGCGAAGCGCGTCGTGGGTCCGCCGGTGAACGGCTCGGCGGCTGTGCGGTCAATTCCGGTCATGGCCCACAATACTACGAGAATCTCGAACGCCGGACTCTGGCTCATCGGACGGCCCTGCCTGGGCGCTGATAAGATGGCACGCTTTCCCGGATGCCTAGGAGGACAGATGCAGAGGCGATCTTGGACTCGGATGCGACGGCTCGCGGGCGCCGCGGCGATCGTCGGCCTGGGCCTGCTCGCCGCGCCGGCGGTGCGGGCCCAGAGCGCGCAACCGAACCCCGAAGTGCGGGTGACGACCAATATGGGCTCGTTTGTCATAGAGCTCAGGCCGCGCCGGGCACCGCTCACGGTGGCGAACTTCCTGCACTACGTGCGCGAGGGCTTCTACACCAACACCCTCTTCCATCGGGTGGTCTCCAATTTCATCATCCAGGGCGGCGGCCACGAGGCGAGCCCGCCGTATGCGCTGAAACCCACCGGTCCGCCGGTGGTCAACGAGTCGGGCAACGGCCTGGAGAACAAGCGCGGCACGGTGGGCCTGGCCCGCGCAGTCGGCCCGGACACGGGCAATTGCCAGTTCTACATCAACCTCGTCGACAATCCCGAGCTCGACCCCCTGCCCACACGCTGGGGCTACACCGTCTTCGGCAAGGTGATCCAGGGAATGAGCGTCGTCGACAACATCGGCGAGGTGGCCACGGGGCAGTTCGGGCCGTTCAAACGGAATGCACCCCTGAAACCCGTGGTGATCAAGAGCATCGAGGTCATCCGCCCGCCCGAACTCGGTACGCCCCCGAGCGCACCTGCCGGAACCGCCCAGCCGGAGGCGGGCACGCCGCCCGCGAAGGGAACCGCCTCACCCGGCACACCGCCGCCCCCCAAGTCCTCGTCACCCGCCGCCCCAGGCTCGACCGGGTCAGGCTCGACTGGGTCAGGCTCGACCGGGTCAGGCTCGACCGGATCGGGCACCACCGGATCGGGCTCTGCCGCCTCCGCTCCCGCCGGCACCCAGGCTGCGGCTGAATCGGCCGCCACGCCTCATCAGGCGGCCGGAGGCTCGAACTCAGGGGCATGACCGCAAGGCCGGCCGTCCCCCAGCCGAGTCGGCCGCCGCCGGCGCAGCGGATCCTTTTCGTCTCCGACGTGCATCTGGATGTCGATGCACCGGAGAGTCAGCGGCAGTTCCTGGATTTCCTGCGCACCGAGGCCGCAAGCGCCGATGCGCTGTACATCCTGGGGGATCTATTCGAGACCTGGGTGGGCGATGATGCCGGTGACAACGAGGCGGTGCTCGCCGCCCTCGCCGAGCTGACCGGCCGGGGTCTCGCCTGCTTCCTGCTGCACGGCAACCGCGACTTCCTCATCGGCGAGCGCTTCTGCGAAGCCTCAGGCTGCCGGCTGCTGCCCGACCCGGTGACCGTGCAGCTCGGAGGGGAGCGGGTGCTGCTGACCCACGGGGATGCGCTGTGCACAGATGACCATGCGTATCAGGAGCTGCGCACGATCGTGCGAGCCGCCGCCTGGCAGCGCCGCTTCCTCAGCCTTCCTTTGGCCACCCGCCAGCTGCTCGCCAACGAGGCACGCGCCGGCAGCCGCGCGCACACCGCCCGCGCCATGGCCACCATCATGGACGTCAACACCCAGGCGGTGGAGCGGGCGTTTCGCGCAACGCAAGCGCCGCGAATGATCCATGGCCACACCCATCGGCCAGGGGTGCATGACGCCCTCATCGAGGGTCACCCCGTCCAGCGCATCGTACTCGGCGCCTGGTACGAGCAGGGCAGCTGCCTGCTCTACCAGGACGGCCGCTACGAGCTGCGCACCCTGCCCCGGTAGGGTGTTCGGCCCGCAGCCGCTCCCGGCGCTGCGGCGAGCCACCCTATCGACTCCCTCGATGATCCGGTCGCGCGTGACGCGTGTGCCGGCCGGGCTTGCTCGCCGGCGTCCGGCTCCAGGCGGGAGTCCTCCGGCAAGCGCGGTCCTCGCGCGGCAGGCACGGAGCGATGAATCAGGGCATCCCCGGTCCGAAGACCCGGGCTCCGGGCCCACCGTGGAACTGGATCAACATCCGCCCCGGCATGAGCAGCTCGAGCTTGCGCATCTGCTCCGGGCTGAGCACCGCGGAGAGCTTCGCCAGGGTCTCCTTGTGTACCGCCCTATGAGCAGCGCGGGCCTGTTCCACGACCTTGCGCATGCTTTGGCGGATCCTGGCGTGCTCCTCGGCGAGGATCGCCTTCACCTTGCTCTCCTGGGCCGGCGTCAGGCTGACCAGCACGGTGAGCTGCTCCATGCGCCGATGCTCCATGCGGCGCATCATCATCCGGAACTGTCCGGCGCACGCCCGCCCACCCTTGGGAAGCGGACTCGCGAGCGCCGCACCCGTCAGACCCAACATTGCAAACAAGACCAGACTGCGTCTCACGATCATTCTCCAGTCGATTGAATCACCGGACTTGCACTGTACCCACGGGATCGCGGGCGCGTGGTAAGCAATCTTTACGGCGCCTCCCGGGGGGCTCGGCCGGCCAGGCGGCTCAATTGCGGCGCGGCAGGCTGAGCTCGGCCTCGAGCCCCCCCTGCTCCCGGTTGCGCAGCACCAACCGGCCGCCATGCGCCTGAGCGACGTCGCGGGCGATGCTCAGCCCCAGGCCCGTGCCGCCGGTGTTCCGATTGCGCGAGGATTCCAGCCGGTAGAACGGCTCGAAGACCCGCTCCAGCTGCTCGGGCGCAATGCCGGGGCCCCGGTCGCGGACGAAGATCCGCAAGACCTCGCCGTCCTGCACGGTGATCTCGGCGCGCTCGCCGAATTTCACGGCGTTGGCGACCAGGTTGGTCAGACAGCGCTTCAGAGCCTGGGGCTTGCCGGTAAGCGGCGCGAGCGCCCGGCCCTGCACCGTGACCCCCTCGCCCATCGCGGCAAACCCCTCCCTCACCGACTCGATGAGAGCGTTGACATCGACCGGCTCGCTCGGCTCCTGCTCGTTGAGGCCGCGGAACAGCGCCAGCGCCCCGTGCACCATGCTCTCCATCTCGTCGAGCTCCTTGCCCAAGCGTTGCCGCAGCGCCGCATCCTCGATCAGGGTCTCCACCTGCAGCCGCAGTCGCGTCAGCGGCGTCTTGAGGTCATGGGACATGGCCGCGAGCACCCGGGTCCGGCTGTCCAGGTAGCGGTGCAGGCGGTCCTGCATGGTGTTGAACGCACGCGCGGCGTGGCGCAGCTCGCGGGCGCCTTTCTCTTGAAGCTGCGGCGCGCGGCCTCCCTGCCCGATGGCCTCCGCGGCCTCGGCGAGGCGCGACAGCGGGCGCGTGATGCCGCGCGTCGCGAAATACAGCGTCACGACCAGTCCCACCACGAGCAGCGCCAGGTTGAGAATCAGGCTCGGCGGCAGCGGCATTGCCGGCGCGACGCGGGCGACGCGGAAAACCAGCGGCGGATGGGTGGCCGAACGGACGGCAACATCGAAGAACCGGCCGGTGCCGGCCGAGGATCGGAACAACGGCGAGGGAATCTGAATGACATCCGCGGCCGGGGCGGTGGCCGGCGTCACCTCGACCCGGTACCCCTTGCCCAGATCGGCGTGCAGCTGCCGGGTCAACAGACGGTGCTCGTCCGTCCGAAAGGGCAACCGCACCACGAACCGCAGCGGCAGCTGCGCCATGAAGTGGTGCGGTTCGCGTCTGAATCTGAATCCGCCGAATGCAATGCCAGGCCCGGGCGGATGCAAGCGCGCAAACCCGTCCTGTCGATAGACGAGTACCGCCGGGCCCCGCGGGCCGGCGAGGGACTGCGGCAGACCCTCGGGCGGGCGGCCGTTGAACAGCGTGTGCGGATGTGCCGCCGCCGGCCCACCGGGCGCAGGCTGCGCGGCCCCTGCCGCCGCGCCGGCCCGAGGACTTCCGGGCAATCGCAGACGCATCCGGGATCGTCGCCGGGTCAGGACGCCTCTTGCGGGGCCCGGCACTCCGCTCGCACAGGGCCCGGCGCCCAGGCAGGCCGGGGCGGGCGTTGCCCCGCCGAGCCACAGCCCGCTCATCTGCATGACACCGGGAGGCCCTCCGCGGCCCGGAGGGCCGAAGACCCTTTGCCCGCCCCGCAGTCGCGTGAGCGCCTGCGCCCGCTTGGCGGCCGGCAGCTGATCGAGCAGCAGCGTGATCCCGGCAATGTGCGCCGCCCACATGCGCGCGGTGGCCTGCACCAGGACACGCTGCCCATTGCGGGCGAGCAGGTACAAGGTGGCCGCCTGGGCCAGCAGCACGCCGAGCACCGTGGCCGCGATCAGCCGGCCTAACAGTGATTGAGGCCAGGGGGTGAAGCGCACTCGATGCCCCGGCCGCCGATCAGTGGGTTTCCACAGGCACGCCGATGACGTATCCCTCGCCGTAAACGGTCTTGATGATGCGCGGCGAGCGGGCGTCATCGCCCAGAATCTGGCGCAGGCGGCTGACTCGCACATCGATGCTGCGGTCGAACGGGTCGGCCTCCCGCCCCCGCAGCAACTCGGCCAGCTGCGCGCGCGAGAGCACACGGTTGCCCGCGGACAGCAGCACCGCGAGCAGCCGATACTCCGCGCCGCTCAAGGCCACCTCGCCGTCGCCTCCGATGAGCGTCCTGCAGGTGGTATCCAGCCGCCAACCGTCGAAGGAGAAGGCGCGCACGGTCTGCGGGTTGGGATCGCGCGGGACGTGGACAGAGCGGCGCAGCACCGCGCGGATCCGGCCCAACAGCTCGCGGGGGTTGAAAGGTTTGGGCAGATAGTCGTCAGCACCGAGCTCCAGGCCCACGATCCGGTCGACGTCCTCGCCGCGGGCGGTCAGCATGATCACCGGCACCTGGGAATGCGCGCGCAGCTCCCGGCAGACCGACAGGCCGTCCTCCCCGGGCATCATCACATCGAGCACGATCAAATCAATGTGACTGCGCTCCATTACCCGGCGCATCTCGCGGGCATCCGCCACGGCCGTCGTGCGAAACCCGTGCTTGCCGAGATACTGACTCAACAGCGTGCGGATCTCGCGGTCGTCATCGACGATTAACAGGTGGGACCGGTCGGCCATCGCCTTGCCTCGTGAAGGTGAAAGATACCGGACCTTCCGACCGTCGCGCCAGGAAAACGTGCGGTTTGGACGCTCGCAGCGCCGTAGAAATGTAACGAAACGTCAAGAACACCCGGGATGCGGACTGTCCCGCCGGCCACGGCCGTGGCGAGGCCGGTGGTTGTTACGAATTGTTTCCGCGTCCGTCGAAACTCACTCCGGCACCGCGGAGAGTTTCAGGCCGATCACCAGGTCGGCGACATTGGTGCCGGTCGGACCGGTGCGCACGAGCGCTCCGGCCGCCTCCAACGCGGTGCCGGAATCGGCGCGGCGCAGGCATTCGTCCGGATCGAGCCCCACCAAGGCGATCCGCCCGAAGGTGTCCGCATCGACCACGGCGCCCGCATCCTCCGTGGGCCCGTCGCTGCCGTCCGTGCCGGCAGCGAGCAGCATCAACTCGGGATAGCCCGCGATCAACCTGGCCGCCGAGAGCGCCAGGTGTTGGTTTCGTCCGCCGCGGCCGGGATGCTCGGGCAGGCACACCGTCGACTCCCCGCCCCAGACACGCACCTGGACCCGTCCGAGGGCCAGCTCGTGGGTGAATTGCACCGCGAGCCGGGATGCCTCGCCCGCGAAGCGCCGCGCCGAGCGCCGCGCGTAAAGCTGCCGCTCGGCCGCGGCGGCAACGACGCCGTCGACCGCCATCTCCACCGAAGCGATCACCTGGCGCAGAATGCGGTCTCCGCCGTTCGCCGGCGCCAGTATCCCGGAGCCGATCACGGCCGGATCATCGTCGGGCACATCCGACATCAGCAATGCCCGCCCCTCCCGGCCCTCGAGCCGCGCGGCGAGCCGCCCGCCCTTGATCTGCGAGAGGCGTATGCGGCGGCTGTTGAGTTGCGCGATCGTCAGGTTCGTGGCGAGCCCTTGTTGCGAGACGCGCGCGAGCTGCTCGAGCGTGACTCCCGCCTTGGGCACCTCCACCAGCGTCGACGCCCCGCCCGAGATCAAGAATACCGGCGTGACCGCGGGCGGCAGCCTCTCGAGCCATCCGAGCAGCCGCTGCCCGGCGTGCAATGAACGCTCGTCGGGCACCGGATGGCCGCTCTCGTGGATCTCCGCTGCCGGCAGGCCGCGCAGCTCCCGCGCCACGTATCCCGGCTTGGTCACCAGCAGCAACTGTTCGAGGGCGTCTCCGAGCGCATCACGTGCGCCGAGCGCCATGGCGGAAGCCGCCTTGCCGATGGCCGCCACCCACACCTTGCCCTCGGGCCGCCCCGGCGCACGGCTCAGCGCCTCTCGCACGCAGCGCCGTCCGTCGACCCGGGCCAGTCCCGCCCGGTACAGCTCCAGCAGCAGTTCGCGGCGCTCGGAGCGAGTCTTCGGCCCGGCAGTCACTGCTAGGCGTGGATGACCTTGAGCAATCCGCGCCCCTCGCGGCCGAGCTTCCTGGCCTCGTCCGAGCGCTCCATTTGCAGCCGCTCCAGGTACTGCGGCGTGACGTCCCCCGTCACATACTCGCCCGAGAAACAGGACGTATCGAATTCCTCCACGCGCGAGTCCTCGTGCCGGCAGGCGGCGATGAGATCCTCGAGGTCCTGGTAGACGAGCCAGTCCGCACCGATCAGCCGCGCCACCTCATCCACCCGGCGGCCGCTCGCGACCAGCTCGCGCACCGCCGGCATGTCTATGCCGTAGACGTTGGGGTAGCGCACCGGTGGAGCGGCCGAGGCGAAGTAGACCTTTCGGGCGCCGGCCTCGCGCGCCAGCTCGATGATCTGCGCGGAAGTCGTGCCGCGCACGATGGAGTCATCGACCAGCAGCACGTTCTTGCCGCGGAACTCGAGGTCGATGGCGTTCAACTTGCTGCGCACCGACTTCTGGCGCTGCTCCTGGCCGGGCATGATGAAAGTCCGGCCGATGTAGCGGTTCTTGATGAACCCCTCGCGGTACTTCAGGCCGAGCCGCTGCGCCAGCTGCAGCGCGCTCGTGCGGCTGGTGTCCGGAATGGGAATCACCACGTCGATGTCGTGGTTGGGGCGCTCACGCAGGATCTTCTCGGCCAGCCGGTCGCCCATGCGCATCCGTGCCCGGTACACCGAGATGTTGTCGATCTTCGAGTCGGGGCGCGCAAAGTAGACGTACTCGAAAATGCACGGGGTGTGGCGCGCGCCCGTCACGCACTGATGCGAGTGCAGGCGGCCGGCCTCGTCGATCAGCACGGCCTCGCCCGGCGCGATGTCGCGCACCATTTGGAACGAGAGGCTGTCGAGCGCCACGCTCTCGGAGGCGAGCATCCACTCCGGTCCTCCGGGGGTGTCGCGCCGGCCGAGCACGAGGGGGCGGATGCCGTTGGGGTCGCGGAAGCCGACGATGCCGTGGCCGATGATCATGGCGATCACCGCATAGCCGCCGCGGCAGCGTCGATACACCGCCTCGAGCGCCGCGAACACGTCGGCGGAGGTCACGCGCGGGGTGCCGATGCGCTGCAGCTCGGAGGCGAACACGTTGAGCAGCACCTCGGAGTCGGAGCTGGTATTGAGATGCCTGCGGTCCTCGCGGATCAGCACTTCGGCGAGCTCCGCGGCGTTGGTCAGGTTGCCGTTGTGGGCGAGGCAGATGCCGTAGGGCGAGTTGACGTAGAAGGGCTGCGCCTCGGAGGCGCTGTCGCAGCCGGCGGTCGGATAGCGGACGTGGCCGATGCCGATATTGCCCTTGAGGCCGAGCATGTGCTGCTGTTGAAACACATCGCGCACCAGGCCGCTGCCCTTGCGCACGCACAGACCCGCCTCCCCGCTGGTGACAATGCCGGCGGCATCCTGGCCGCGATGCTGCAGCACCGTCAGCGCATCATAGAGGCGCTGATTGGCCGCACCGGTGCCGACGAGTCCGACGATTCCACACATGCACTACCTCACCGTAAGCACCCTTCCATGGATCTTGCGCCCGGCCCGCGCATCCGAATGCGGTCGTTCACCGCTGCCGCCGTCTGCCGCGTCAGCCCCCGCCAGAGCGCGCAGCCCGTTGGCGATCGACTGGCCATAGGGGATCAACGTGGAACGCCGCCACCACCGCTCCGTATCGAGGTGCAGCAGCTGTCCCAGGATCACGAACACGCCCAGCAGCACCGCCCCACGGGCGGCACCGAACAGAAAGCCGAGAAACCGGTCCGTCCCGCTGAACAGTGACAGCCGCACGAAGTGCGAGACGACCGCGCCGATCACCATGCCTGCGAGCAGAATCAGCGCCACGATGATGATGCGCGCCGCCCACGGCCTGACCCTGGAGCCGGCGAGAAGCCCGCCGAGATGAGGCGCGACGAGTCGGGAGAAATGCCAGGCGACGAACAATGCGATCAGCCAGGTGGCGAGGGCGATGGCGTCCCGCAGAAATCCCCTGACCGCCCCGCCGATGGCTGACAGGACGATCCCCGCGATCACCACGTAATCCGCTACGTTCATGAACCAGTGTCTTGCCAGCACGCCCTCTGAGAGCCACGACCGCAAGCCCTAGTGCACCGGGTCCTCTGAGACCCGTCGTCGCAAGTGCGAGCGCACCAGGCCCTCTGAGACCCGTCGTCGCAAGTGCGAGCGCACCAGGAAACGGGCGCGGATTGTACAAGAGTGCGCAGTGCGCCGCTTGGCCCCATGTCACTCCCGCAGCACCTCGCCCCGGGCGATCGGCCGCAACCGCTGCGCCAGCTGCGCCGCCGACGCCCGGCTGCTCACCGGACCGACCCAGACGCGCCACCACATCCGCCCCTTGAGCCGCAGCGGGGCGACGGTCGCCGGCAGGTGCCGCATGCGCAGCCGGCGGGTCAGCCGCAGCGCATTGCCGTGGTCGGCGAAGCTGGCGAGCTGCACGACCCACCGGGCCGAGACCCGCGGCGCCCGCCGAGCCGGTGCCCCGGTCGGCGCCGGGCGCCGGGCTACCCGGACCGGTGTCGGCTGCCGAGCCAGCGCTCGTGTGCGGACGGACGAGCCACCGTGCGCGGCCGGCTTGGGCGGCGGAACGATCCGCGCAGCGGCCCGCGGCGGAGCGCCCGAACCCGAAGTGGGAGCCGGCGCGGGCGCGGCAGCCGCAGCGATCGGAACGGTCTGGGGTGCCTGGGCGGTCCGATCCGGCGGGCTCACCGGGGCGGCGATGCGGCTCGCCGGGGCGGACGGGCCGAGAGTCAGCGTGTAGGTCCGTAGGGGGGGCCGTGCCTTGGCAGAGGGGATCTCGGTGGACAGGGCCGGCGCGTCCGCAGCCCGACTCTTCGTCCCGGCGGGCTTGCTCCGCAGCGGTCCGGTCAACAACTCCGGCACCAACAGCACGATCAACGCCACGAGGATGATGGCGCCTGTCAGTCGCTCTTTCACCAGGAAGCCTCTGATTGATCCCCGCGCACTCGCGACGAGGCTGATTTCGCCCAGGTCAGGCGCGATGACGGTAGTGTACTCGATGTCCGTCGGGGAGGCGCAACGACACCCTGGGAGAGTCAGCCCCGCTCCGCCAGGGAAGCGACACGGCCCATCATGGGTTGCGCGGCGATCACACCCGTCGGGGGCGCGATGCACTGCCTCATGCGGGCGACCAGGGAAGCTCACCCCGGGATTTCCGCACAGCTCGGCGCGCGGCGGAGCCGCTTCGCTTGCCCCTGTCGACGTCCGGGCCGCGCTTCGCGTCCGGCGCGGGGGCTCGCCGGAGCAACGCAAGCGCGTGCGGATTGATCAGGGGCTCGACGAGCAGACCCCGAGCCACTCGAGCGCCGCCCCGACGGTGAGCACCGAGCCGCAGACGATGACGCGGTCGCCCGGGCGGGCCACGCGCCGCGCCCCCTCGCGCGCACCGTGTA
>OFHJ01000626.1_pt1 | contig 12735 bp, 9 predicted proteins | sample 1522001 | NCBI WGS metagenome assembly OFHJ01 (sample SAMEA2464838, study PRJEB22497) | soil metagenome | biome: Grassland; feature: Farmland; material: Clay | place: Australia | collected 2013-02-01 | depth 1.2 m | reverse complement strand
CCGCCGAACCGTTCTGCGCATGAGCGCCAGCAGCCACCCATGCGGCCATCCGCCCAGGCGGGGCAGGCGGTGCAGCCACTGGAAATTCTGAATCACCGCAGGATCAAGCCCGGAGAACAGGCTGTAGGGTGCAAGCGCGCCGGACAGCCAAGGCAGGCCGCGGTACTCGGCAATCAGGGGCAGAGCCGGTGTAATGGGATGCGAAACGGCGAGCGTTACGCCTTCCGTGGCGGCCAGCAGGTCGGCATACGCGCGCCGCAGCGGCCGTGTGACCATCGCCTCGAATAGGCGTTGCGGGCCCCTGGAGGGATCGAAGAACCGGCGTGCCACCTGCTCGGGGTCTCCGAGTTCAGCGATCGACGGGGCCAGTGGGGCGAATTCCAGGCCCGCCCCTTCGACACGCGCCCGGTAATCGATCGACGTCGCAAGACGCACCTGTCGGCCCCGGGCCGCAAGCGCCCGGCCCACCGCGATGTAGGGGTGCAGGTCACCCAGGGACCCGAGGGTTGCCAGCAGGATACGGCTCATCGTCGCAGCTTAGCAGGACGGTTCGAGCGCATCGGTCACCGCACCAAGTGCGCCGGGTCGAATCGCGTGGCGCTCTGGCCGGGCCTTCCCGAGGCTGTGCTGCTTTCGGCGCGGTGGACCCGGATCGGGGTCATCGGGCCCGCAGGCCATTTTGTCGAGGCAGTGACCGGGGATTCTGCTAGGTTTCGTGCATCATCCGGATACGCCAATCACGCGTGCAGGGGCCAGCGATGAATATGAAGGTTATCGGCGCCGGGCTCGGACGCACAGGCACATTTTCACTGAAATTTGCCCTCGAGCACCTCGGGTTCGGCCCCTGCTACCACATGAGCGAACTGCTGGCCGGTGCACGCAGAAATGTTCCGCTCTGGCTGGATGTCATCAGCGGGCGCGCGGACTGGGACCGGGTGTTCGACGGCTACCAGTCCACGACAGACTACCCGGCGTGCAGCTATTGGCGGGAATTGGCGGACCATTACCCCGAGGCGAAGGTGATCCTGAGTGTTCGCGACCCGGACAGCTGGTTCGATTCCGTGAGCGAAACGATCTTCTCCGATCAAATGATGGGCTCGCTTACCGGCTCGCCGCTCGAAGCGATGATGCAGGAGACGATTTTCAGCGCGTTCGGCGGCCGCGTGAAGGACCGGGCCTTCATGACCGATTGGTTTGTGCAGCGTAATCAGCAGGTGATCGACGCGCTGCCCCCGGAGCGGCTGCTCGTCTATTCCGCGCGAGAGGGTTGGAGTCCACTGTGTGCTTTCCTGGGGGTCCCGGTGCCCCAGATACCGTTTCCGAAGATCAACAGTCGCGACGAGTTGTCGCACTCCTCGAAAGAACACGGCGGCCTGCCTCCGGATCCCGAAGCCGCCGAGCAGTTCGCCCGGGACTACATCGAGCAGCTCAGGGCCCGCGCGTTCGCTCAACAGTGAAGAGGTGCGCGCAGTATCGCGCCCGGATTGGTGTACGGTCTTTTACCTGGTGGAGCGGTCCGGAATCAGGTGTCCCCGCGGTTCCGAATGGCCTCTCGGCCCGGATCTCGCCCGCATTACCGGCCATCGGACCTGAAGACACGAAGCTTCCGGTGAACAACAGGCACTTCTGCACGCGCGTGACGGAGCCGCATGACACCACCGGGTATGTTTGCCGCGCTCGAGTGCGAATCACTCGGGAATAATTCCTGGGCGCTCGACGTTCGGCACCCGGAAAGGAAACCCGGAAATTGGTCGTCGAGTTGGAGCATGGTGGCACGCGTCTCAACACGCCGCTGGCATCCACAACCGACACGCAGTTCATACGAGGCGCAGAAGCAGATACGTTCAACCCGGCTGATCGCAAGTCACATCGTCTCTGCGGCCATACCATCTCCACATGCCGCACTCGCCGCGATCCTCAAAAGCCCCCGCCAAGGCATGGCAGGCACTGACACGCATCGGCGTGTAGGCTGCCGATAGGCTGCTCGAGGACAACCACTCGGGTGCGTTGCCGCAGACCAGCGATACCACATCTCGCACCGCGGCAAGATCCACGCATTTGCTGGCGTCGAAGCGGGGGCCGTGGTGCGCGGATATCCCGAATACCTGGCAACGCTGGCAGGGTTCGCTGATTCGATGGGCGACGGCCACATCCAGTCGGAGCCGCTGTTCAAGCCCGTTGTCCTCGAGTGGGTAGGCGTCATCGCTGCCCGTCGGGGCAATGAATGAGTGATGGCTAAGGGAGACCGCAAGCTGGTGGTTGCCAATGTCGTCAGCGCCCGCATCCTCGCCTGTGGAGGCACGCCCGTCGATGATGGAGGGAGGTGCTATCGACGTCTGGAATGCTGACTACAGTCAGGTGCGCAGGGCTCACCGGGTTGCGCAGCGCAGTGAATTACCAATCCCCCTGGCCCTTCACGCACCGAACCGGCTCCGTCAATCCGATGTATTTCAGGACGGCAGTTGGAGACGCGCGCGCAGTGCGGGACTCGAGAGCACTTGCGGATTCACGACATTGGTCGGGGCCCTGGCGGCATGCGCATTGATCTGATCGAAGATGTCCGCGAACTGAAGATCCCATTCCTCGCGTGTGACGTAACCGATGTGCGGCGTGCATATGAGGTTGTCGAGCTGGAGAAGTGGGTGTGACGCCGGCACCGGCTCTTCATCATAGACGTCCAAGGCTGCGAAGCCGGGTCGGCCGGCCTGAAGGGCCGCCAGCAGTGCACCGGGTTCGATCAAGCCTGCCCGGCTGGTATTGACGAGAGTCGCCGAAGACTTCATGCGCGCCAGGTCCTCGGCGGTGACGATATGCCGAGTGGCTTCGACGAGTCGCATGTGCAGGGACAGGACATCACAGACTGCGAAGAACTGAGCTTTGCTCTGCGCGATGGCCCAGCCGTCGGTGCGCGCCTGCTCGCGAGACGCTTCGCGTGCCCAGATCAGCACTTCCATGCCCAGTGCGCGCGAATATTCAGCGACGGCCCTGCCGATGCGTCCGTATCCATAGATGCCGAGAACCTTGCTCCGCAGGGTGGTGCCGACACCGGATTGCCACCGGCCGCTCTTCAGTGACGCCATTTGTTGTGGGATCTGTCGCGCTGCGGCGATCATCAAGCCCAACGCCAATTCGGCCGTGGCATAGGAAGGCGTTCCGGGATGAAGGTCGGAGGAGACGACGATGCCGAGCCGTGTGCACGCGTCGACGTCAATATGTGGATAGACGCTGCGCTGGCTGATCAACTGCAGCCGGGGTAGGCGCTCCAGGAGACTCCAGCGGATCTGCGTGCGCTCGCGAATCAGAACCAGTGCTTCGGTGTCCGCGAGTCGTTCGACGAGGCCGTCCTCATCCTCGAGATGATCGTTCCAGATGCGCACCTCGTGTCCGGCGAGGCGAGCGAAGCACGGCAGCGTTCGGAGCGTGTCGAAGTAATCATCCAGGATCGATACTTTCATTGAGACTGTGCCTCGGGGACACGCGAGGTGGACAAAAACGCTCTGCCGTCGCGGCTCAGCGTCACTTTTCCGGTGTCGGCTTCATATTCGATCAAGCCCGCGTTACACGCATCTTCCCAGATGGACAGGCGCGGACATGAAGTCCGCCACACTTCCATGACCTCGGCGTAGGCTCTCGGGCGTTCTGCGATCCACTCGAGCATCTGGCGAGTGAGACTGACGGCTGCGCTTCTCATGAGCGAATTGATTCAGGCAATTGCTTCGGAATCACGACTGATTCTCTTGAAGTAGTTCGGTTGAGCAACTACCTCCTCCAATGTGGTGCATGGCCCGCGGCCACACCGTTCTTCTGCACTTCTATGGTGATGGCACTTGATAACGCCCCGACTCTTGTGCACTGAACCCACCTTCGCCACATAGTGGCAATTGGTTCAAGACCCGCGGACGTGGACTGCTCAGGCAACGGTTCCAATTCGCCGGCAACGACTGTAATTCGGACCGCGCGATTTTAATTCGTAGGCACGTTAATGTCATTCTCTATCGTTAGAGGCTGACAAATAAGTCGTCCCAGATTATTGGTTAAAAATCGCAGCGTTCTGAAAATTCGTGACAAACAAGTTATTCCAAATTGAACGGACAAAAGCTCGTTCCAAGATGCTACCGCAAAGGCGTACGAATGATTATGCAACCGGAGGGTCCGCGTCTGGATCGGCGAAAGATGGTGAACCGCTCTGGTCGAGAATTGATCTTGAGCGGCCGGAGGATAGGCTATTGTCTAATGACGCCAAAGCCTCTCAAATTATGCTCTCCCGATCAACTGTATGACCCGCCGGCCGGGACGACGCATAAGGGTGGACGGTTCGTGGTTCGCGACCAACGCATCTCTGCCCCGCCGCTGCGTATCCGGATTTTCGCGGGAACACAGTTAGCTGCGGTAGATGACAGTCTGGTTGATATCATAAGGCGCCAATGAGAAGGACTTTCTTGCAAGGCTGTTGGTGTGATGGCACGCAAGCTTGACATGAGCGTCGAAGCGTTAATCAGCGCGCTTTCCCCTCCAAAAAGGATGCGAAGGTCAGTACTCACAGGCGACGGGAATCTCTCGGCTCTGGCCGCTGAACGTATAATCCGTGCCGCGAGAATGCAAAAGCGTGCGACAGACGTGTTCGAGAGTGAATTGGATGCGCGCGTGGCTCAATCTCGCTAATCGTGCGCTCAGCGGCCGAACGCCGCTCTCACTTTTGGATACCGGTTCAGGCTTTAATCTCGTCGGTGAAGAGCTGATGCGTATCGAGCACGGGATCGTAGCCTCATGCGCCAGTTCCAGCGGCAGATGAGAGTGTCATAAATTTTGCGCGCGAGGCATAGCATGGAAACCCGGAGCACCTGCGCCACGCATTCCACGCCAGAAGAAGAACCCGGCGGCCGATGCCAGCCTGCCTAGCATTCCCCCTGAACTGATCGACCAGATCGTCAAGGGCCCGATGAGCCCCGATCCGGTCAGTTTTCGCGGCGCGGCCGCGGCACTGGATTGCAGCAACCACTGCGGGCGGCATGAGGTGCAATGCAGTGCCGAGAATTAGAGCCGGTGCCAATAAGCGTGCTCAATGCTGGGAATTTGGCCGATCTTGGCCGCAATTTTGGATAGGTGGTGCTCGGTCAGACCCGTCACATCCACCCGTATATGCAGCGTTGCATCGGCCCTAAACTCTGCCACGACCCGGCGTGGCAGGATGTTGAGAGTCTGGAAATGGCCCACCACGCGCGCGAGCGTACTAGGATCACTTTCGGCACTCACCCGCAGGCATAACGCCCGCGTCGACTCTTGAAACTCTTGTTCGCTCACCATGGGATTTATTCCTCAACTCGGCCACATCAAAGTCGATCACACGAGCCCCGGGCTTTCCGCGAAAGCCTGGCAACCAGTCCGATCGATCTTGGATATGAGGATGACGATGGTTCTAGAGAGAATGCCCTCGGTTCTGCGGGAAGTCATCGGTATATCGAGTGTTTGCGCATCACATGTGCCATGGAACAACCAGGGAAATCTGTATCTTGACGTCTGCTATCTCGGGATGCTTCAGGATCACAGAGGTTTGCGCTGGGATAAAGAATCAGAGCCGTCAAGTTCCCTCGCATCCTGGCCAGATGGGCGCGCCCATGCTAAATAGGCTTGAGAATCGCTAACACGGTTCCGCAAAGAGCGCCTGACTCCGGCTCCTCGCTACACCTCACATGACCTTGGCGCCGATTTTGACTTCCGATTAAACCTGAACTAAAGGGCGTCTGCTACCCTGCAATCGCGTCGTACGCAAAACAGATGTGAGGGCACTCGCTGTCACCAAATCTGGCTATCTCGCAGTAGGAATTGATTTGCGCTATCAAGTAGTCCATCTCGCCAGATCAGCAAGCATGTATATTAAGGCGCGCAATGCCGTTAGCACATGTCGTTGGGGACCGTCACTTGGGGCACTCCGATTTCCGGTCCGAAGAGGTTGATTCTACGGTCTGCGACCAGCGCACCAGAATTCAGAACGACTCAGGCAGTCTCAGTATCGTGTAAGTATTGCGGCCAGCGCTTCATGCATCGAGAAAGAATGATGAGCGGCTGGATTCAAGGGAGTGTACTTGAATGCGGCGTGCTCGCGCAGCCATGGCGCGCTGCGCTGCCAGTGGTATGCTCCGATCGCGGGTACATTCGATATAAATTGCCGGTGGTGGAGGCACAGCGCCACGGAGCTCGATACCTTTTTCAGCTATTGCGGAGGTTAGCGTTTCCGCACCTGATGTGACGAAGTCTGGATGCAACGGAAGAACCTGGTTTATTAGTGTAACTTGCTAACAGGACCGAGGTGCTTTCGAAGCACCTCAAGTATTTTTCCTTATATTCCATCCGCAGCGCGAATCGCTGCCGCGGAAATCATTCTCCTATCGGTTGGGCGGTGATTGCCATACGCCCTCACGTGGGCATGTGCTCTATAAACCAACCTGCAACTCGCGCCGCATAATCAATCGCCGCCGGGAACTTGCGGACTCCATGCCCCTCTTCAGGGTATGTGATGAGCACGGACTTCACGCCGTTCTCCAAGAGTGCATTATGAAACTGCACGGCTTCCGACGGAGGCGTACACCGGTCAAGTGCGCCGCAGATATTCAGTGTTGGTGTCTTGATCTTGTGGGCATGGAAGATGGGCGAGCGCTCAAAATACTTGCCGGTCGGGTTAGTGAATCGATCGCCGAGCGAGATCTCGCAAAAATGGGGGATGTTCGAGATCAGATGCTCCGATACCCAGTGGGTGACGGGCGCCACCGGGACCGCTGCCGCAAAGCGGGTGTCCTGTCCGATGATCCATGAGGTCATGAATCCGCCGTGACTGCCGCCGGTAACCCCGAGTCGCGCGGGATCGGCAATGCCGCCCGCGACGAGGTGATCCAGCCCCGAAAGGTGATCCTGAGTCTCCAATCCGCCCATGTCCCCGAAAACCCGCCGCGCGAATTCTTGTCCGCGTCCGGCGCTGCCCCGGGGATTGGGCATCAGGATCGCGTAGCCGCGCTTCAGAAGCATCAGGAACGAAGCGCCGCTGCGCCCGAGACAGAACGGGCGGAAGTGCCAGATCGGGCCACCATGGACATGGAGCACGAGAGGATGCGGACCCTTGCCTCCCGGCAGCAGCAGCCATCCCTGGATCTCAAGTCCATCCGGAGCATGCCAGCGAATCGCCTCGACTCGGTCGATCGCGGAGGCGAGCGACGAGTAACCCAGATCAAAGGATCTGATCGGGCAGTACTCGCCCCGCCGGATCACTGCAATCTCCGGCGCCCGCGTGAAGCTCTCCGCTTCCAGCACACAATCGCCGTGATCGTTCAGGCCTGCGACCGCCGCATAACGCCCGCCGCATGAGACCTCCTGGCTTGCCCAGGTTTCGGTAAACGATTGCTTGGCCAGCTCATAGACGCCCACCGCGGTCTCAAAGCCGCGGTGACCGGAGATCAACAGTACCTCAGCGGAGCGCCACTCGGCGTGGGTTACATCGATCCCGCGGGTTTCCACGCGAGAGATCTTGCCTGATGCCGTCTCGATGACCAGGAGTTCGCCCGCGACGATCCCGCGGTCGCTGCAGATCGCCTCGACGACCGCAAGGTGCGTGCCGGAAGGAGATCCCGCGGGCCAGCCGAGCTGATCGCGGGGTTGATGGACGAGGCGGGACTCGCCACTGCTCACCTCGAGGAGCCGCAAGGTGGCGCTGTACCAAAGTCCCTCGCCGGCGCCGGGCGATACGATCGCGGCGATGCTGTCATTACCGCACCAGGACGCTTCCCAGATATTCGCGCCTGGTGCCTCGATCCGCCGCACGGTGTCATTTTCGATGTCATAGATCCAGAGGCTACGCCAGCGGAAAGCATCGTCGCCCGTGTCGACTTGCGGCGTCCAGGATGGCAGATCACTTGCGAGCTGTCGGCTCTTCCCGGCCCCCTGGCCCCCGGCGACGTCGGCGCCGTGGCCCGCCACGCCCAGCAGAATACGGTTCCCCATGGGCGACCACTGGAGGTATTCGACCCAGCCCGCGACGGCAGGCGTGGAATGCGCCGCCTTGCTTTCAGCATCGAGAACGTACAGCTGGTAATCGCCCTTCTTGGCGCGGTCGGAGAGAAATGCAATTCGCTGGCCATCGGGAGAGTACTTCGGGAGGCGATCCGCATGCGGCCCGAACGTTAGTACTTGTGTGTCGCCGGTCGCGAGGTTGGTTCGGCATATGCGGGTCAGTGACGTGCCGTCGAGCTCGTCTGTGATAGTGCCAGCGAATACGACATGCTTACCGTCCGGCGCAGCATGCACCTCTGTCACGTCATTGATCTGGCCAGTACCCGGCTGGCGGAACCGCCGGTAAATCTCTTCGGCCTCATCATAAAGTTCAGTCGATCGAATGTCGCGTTGCATGAGATTTCCCTGTTTCGGTCAATGGCTTCGGGCGAGCGCTTTGCCGGCGCGGGCGCCGTATTTCATCGTCCAGATGATCGTGAGCAGGCTTGCGACACCCATGACGGTCGGGGAGACCACCAGGACCGTAGCGGGTGAAACGGTGTAGATCAGCACCACTCGCAGTGTGAATTCACCGACCAGCACCAGCCCCCAGACCAGAGTGATGATGCGCTGCATTCGTCGAAACCCAGCGTTCTCCCACAGCTGGTCATACCAAGCGCACAGGGCCGGATCGCTACCCGCCGCACTGAAGCGTGCAAAGAAGAACATCAAGGGACGTCTGGACCTGAACAACAGTGACGCGAGGCAAGCTAGCCCGAAGCCCCCCGTGAACAGAGATTCGCGCAGCAGGAGCAACTGCGTACTACCGCCGATGAATAGGGCCCCCAACCCGACCATCAGGCCCAGAAGTATCGCCATGCTGATGGGATCGAGCCTGCGTCTTTGCAACAGTTCGTACAGACTCTTCAGCAATGGAAAGACGCTCGCCACGATGAGCGCCACCACCTCGGAGTGCGAGATGAAGGCCATCGAGAGCCAGTAGCATACAATAGGAACTCCGGCATCTATGGCGATATCCCGCAGCATCCGACGGGTGTTCGGTCGATTCTGAGGCCCAGGCGCTACCGATCCTGGCGACGCGGAAGCTTCGTGAGACGTGCCTGCGGCGCCATCGGCCTTCAATTGAGTTCCATCAGACTCACTCACTAGTCACCTCCGGCTGCAAATACTGCAGCATCCAACTTACATATCTGGCAGTCGCATCGATTACCTCCGGGAACGTGCGGATTCCATGGCCAGCGGTGGGATACGTCGCCAGTACGCTGGTCACGCCTTGCATCAGTAAACCGCGATGAAACTCCAAGGCCTGCGTCGGAGGGGTATTTTGGTCCTGCGCTCCCGTCAATTGCAGCGTTGGCGTGCGCACGTGATGAGCAAACATCGCGGGACTGCGTTCGAACATTCGCCCATGCGGTGTCGCTGGATCGGCCTGTAGAAACAATCGCACGAATTCGCCAATCTGGGACGTCAGATACTCGCTGTACCAGTCGGACACGCAGGAAATTGGGGCAGCCGCCGCGAAGCGCCTATCCTGCGTGATGAGCCACGCCGACATGAATCCGCCATAGCTGATACCGGTCACTCCGAGGCGCTTGGGATCCGCTATTCCGGCGGCGACCAAGGCGTCGATTCCCGTGAGGTAATCGTGGGTGTCTTCCCCTCCCATGTCACCCTTGACCCGCCGGGCGAATTCCCGTCCTCGACCGCTGCTGCCTCTGGGATTTGGGTAGATCGAGGCGATGCCATGATCAGCGAGGACCTTGGCGCCGCGCAATCTGCCCTGCCAACGATTACGGCAGCACCAAACGGGCCCGCCGTGGATATCCATCACGAGCGGGAAAGGTCCGGTGCCGGGAGGACGGATGAGCCATCCGTGCATCTGAAGTCCATCGCGGGCTTGCCAGCTGAAGGGCTCAACCTGCGCCCTGCTGAATCTCTTTTCGTCAGTGGCAGGGGCCGCCAACGACAGGGCCGTATGCTCGGTTTCAGGACTCAGAAGGGTGATCGCCGGAGGAATATCGTCCGCTTCCCTTATCGCGACCGCCCCGCCAGCCGGCAAAGCCGCACAGACTGGATTCCCCCCGCCGATCGTCTTCTGCCGGCTTGCCCAGTATTCGCGACCGACAGCCGGCTCCCTCATGTCCAGCTCACCGAGGGCGGTTTCGAGGGAGCGGATCCCGGCATAGATGAGATGGCTGTCGTCACGCCACTCGGCGTGCGTGACATCGGCGTGCTGCGTGTCGACAGCGGATACATTAGCCTGATCGAGCGACAGGACGTTGAGAGTACCGGCGATGATCATCCGGTCGCTGCAGACCGCCTCCACGAATGCCATACGTTGCCCAGAGGGCGATGCGGCGAGGACACCGATCTGATCTCTTGGGGTAAAGAGCACTTCCAACTGGCCGCTTCCGAGTTCGAGACATTGGAGACGCGCCTCGTACCAAGAGCTTTCGCTGTGCGAGGAGGAGGTAACCGCAGCCACCCTCCCGTTACCGAGCCAGCACGCTTCCCAGAAATTGGTCCCGACCGGGGAGATGCAGTGTGTCGCACCCTGGGCGGTATCGAGCACGAAAAGTCTGCGCCAAAGGTTCTCCTCGGTACCGGATTCGATGAGAGGCGTCCACGTGGGAAGCTTGCCACCGCGGCCGGGGATCTTGTGGCCTCCTTGGCAACCCGCAAAATCCGCTCCGAAGCCCGCCACTCCGAGCAGTAGAGAGCGCCCGTCTGGAGACCACTGAAGGTATTCGACGATTCCGTCCACCTCGGGCGCCGGGAGCGGCTCCGTCATGGCTGCACCATCGGTAAGATACAGCTGGAAGTTTCCTGCTTCCCGTCGGTCCGAGAGAAATGCCAGCCGCTTTCCATCGGGCGACCAGCGCGCCATCCTGTCGCTGCCGGTGGTACTGCTTTGAACGTGCAGCTCGCCCGATTGGAGATTGACCGTGCATATCCTAGTTACCGGCGGCCCGTTCAGGTTCTGGTAAATCGAGCCCGTGAATGCGGCGATCACGCCATCCGGTCGGACTGCGATTTCCGATGCATCGGTCACCCGCTCCGTGCCCGGCGCATGGATCTGTCATTCCTCGTCGTCGTCGCCCTGGTCGTGCCGATCCTGCTGCTGGCCCGGTCCATCGGCGCCGAGGCACCCAAGATCGACGAGAAGGACCTCCGCGTCGACACCTACCGCTCCTCGGGCGCCGGCGGCCAGCACGTGAACAAGACGACATCCGCCGTCCGCCTCACCCACCTGCCCACTGGCATCGTCGTTGCCGTCCAGAACGAGCGGAGCCAGCACCAGAACAAGGCCAAGGCCCTCCAGATCCTGGCGGCCAAGCTGGCCCAGCGGGCCCGAGCTGACCGCCAGGCCGAGCTCGACTCCCTGGGGGGGGAGCGGGCCGAGAACGCCTGGGGCAACCAGATCCGCTCCTACGTCCTCGCTCCCTACCAGCTGGTGAAGGACCTGCGCACCGGGGTGGAGACGGGCAACGTAGACGCTGTCCTCGACGGGGACCTCGACGAGTTCATGGAGGCCGAGCTGCGCCGCCAGCGGGGGGGACCAGCGGCCTGAGCAGGGGCTCGGGGAGGAGACTTCCACCGCTCGGCGGCGGTCGCTAGTCTCTTGCCGTCCCCCTCGTCCGCCGTTGGACCGCGCACGGCTCACACCCCGCTGGACGGAGACCTTCCCCATGATCCGCTTCCAAAACGTCACGAAGACCTACAAGAACGGCACGGTCGCCCTCCGGGACGTGTCGATCGAGATCGAGAAGGGGGAGTTCGTCTTCCTCGTCGGCGCGTCGGGGTCGGGCAAGACGTCGCTGATCCGCCTCCTCCTGCGGGAGGAGCTGCCCGACAGCGGCCGCATCTGGGAGGCGGGGCGCGACATCGTCCACCTCCCCAAGTGGCGGGTGCCCTACCTGCGCCGCAACATCGGCTGCGTCTTCCAGGATTTCCGGCTGCTGCCGAACAAGTCCGTCTTCGAGAACGTCGCCTTCGCCCTCGAGGTGATCGGTCGGCCCAAGCACGTCATCCAGGTCCAGGTGCCCCAGGTGCTCGAGCTGGTGGGACTGGCCAAGAAGCGCGACAACCTCCCGAACGAGCTCTCCGGCGGCGAGCAGCAGCGCGTGGCGGTGGCCCGCGCCTTCGTCAACCGGCCGCTCATCCTCCTCGCCGACGAGCCGACGGGGAACCTCGACCCGAACACGAGCCAGGGGATCATGCAGCTGCTGGACCGGATCAACCGCACCGGCACCACGGTGGTGGTGGCCACCCACGACGAGGTGCTGGTCAACTGGATGCGGCGCCGGGTGGTCGAGCTCGACCACGGCACCGTGATCCGGGACCAGGCGCGCGGCGTCTACGGGATCGACGGCTCGCCGGCGCTCAGCGCCGCGTCGGCATCGGGTCTCCCGAGCGGCCGGGTGGCCGCGGTCGCGTCGAGGCCGCGCACGGAGAAACGAGCCTGATGCCGGTCTCCGCCGACTACGTCGCGCGCGAGACGGCGTCGAACCGGTGGCGGAACCGGCTGATGACGATCGCCGCGGTGCTCACGGCCGCGGTGTCGCTGTCGCTCGTCGGCGCCGCCCTCCTGCTGAAGCAGGGCGCGTCGCGCGCCGAGGCGGAGTGGCAGCGCGGCACCGAGGTCATGGTCTGGATGACAGCGAAGGCGACCGCCAACGAGACCTCGGCCGTCGGCAAGCAGCTGGCGACGCTTCCCTACGTCGACCACCCCTGCGT
>OFHJ01000625.1_pt1 | contig 12757 bp, 10 predicted proteins | sample 1522001 | NCBI WGS metagenome assembly OFHJ01 (sample SAMEA2464838, study PRJEB22497) | soil metagenome | biome: Grassland; feature: Farmland; material: Clay | place: Australia | collected 2013-02-01 | depth 1.2 m | reverse complement strand
GTGGCAACGATATAGGCATCTCGAATCTGTTTGCTCATGGCAGAACTCTCCCGTACCGCATCAGTTGCGCAGCGGCTTGCCGGTCTTCAGCGTGTGCGCGATGCGCTCCTGGGTCTTCGCATTGGCGAGCAGCGCGAGGAAATGGCGTCTCTCGAGTGTGAGCAGCCAGGCCTCGTCGACCTCGGTACCGGCCTCCACGTCCCCGCCCGTCATCACCTCCGCGATGCGCGAGCCGATCTCGAAGTCGTACGCGCTGATGAAGTGCCCTTCGAGCAGGTTGACCAGCTGCGCTTTGATCGAGGCCGCGCCGGTGCGACCGGCGACCGGGAACCGTGCGCCGGCGAGCGGCGGACGGTAACCGGCCTCGGCGAGCGCGAGCGCTTCGTGCTTGGCCACGTACAGGAGTTCATCGGCGTTGAAGACCACCGGGTCGCTGGCGCGCAGGTAACCGCTCTCGCGGGCCTCGAGGCCGCTGGTGGCGACCTTGGCGGTCGCGATCGCCATGTAGTAGTCCTTCAGCGCGGCGAGCAGGTCGCCGCGGCTCTCGTGCGCGGCGCGGCGGGCGAACTCCTTGCAGCCGCCGCCGCCGGGCAACAGCCCGACACCGGCCTCGACCAGGCCGACGTAGGACTCCAGCGCGGCGACGACCCGATCGCAGTGCAGCATGAACTCGCACCCGCCGCCGAAGACGTAGCCCTGCGTCGCCGCGACCGTCGGCACCAGGCTGTAACGCAGGCGCATCGAAGTACTCTGAAAGCGCGCAATCACCCCTTCGATGCTCTTCCAGTCGCCGGCCGCGAGCGCCGGGCGCAGCGCCTCGAGATTCGCCCCGACGGAAAACGGCGGCGCACTCTGCCAGAGCACCAGGGCCCGAAAGCGCGTCTCGGCCAGGTCGATGGCCTGGTTGAGTCCCTCGAGCGCCTCCGGGGTGATCGAGTGGGCCTTGGTCTTCAGGGAGGCGACCAGCACGCCATCGCCGCTGGTGAAGGCACGCACGGCGACATTCTCGTACACCGTTTCGCCGAGTTCGCGCCGTTGCCCGAACAGCGCGGCCGGCCAGAGCTGTCGCCGGTACACCGGCAACTGCGAGGGGCCGACGAGACGCTCTGCGGCCGCGTCGTACGAACCCTGCGCCGCGTGCACGCCGCTACGGCCGGCCTCGCTCACCCAGGCCGGCAGGGGCGCGCCCGAGAGCGCCTCGCCCGAGCGGATGTCCTGTTCGATCCACTCGCTCACCCGCGCCCAGCCGGCGGCCTGCCACAGTTCGAACGGTCCGCGTTGCCAGCCGAAGCCCCAGCGCATCGCCAGGTCCACGTCGCGGGCCGAGTGCGCGATTTCGGCCAGATGGCAGGCGATGTAGTGAAACGTGTCGCGCCAACAGGCCCAGAGAAACTTCCCCTGGGCGTGCTCGCTGGCGCGAAGCGCCGCGAATCGCTCGGCGACATCCTCGATCTTGAGGATGTCGCTCACCGCGCTGTCCGCCTTCTGACCGGCCGGTACATGCGTGCCGCTTTGCGGGTCGAGTACCAACAGCTCCTGGCCCTTCTTCTGGTAGATGCCGTTGCGGGTCTTCGCCCCGAGCGCCCCGGCCGCGATCAGCTTCTCCAGCCACGGCGGTGTGACGAACAGCTCGTGCCAGGGATCCTCCGGCAGTCCTTCGCGCATGGTGCGGACCACGTGCGCGAAAGTGTCCAGGCCGACCACGTCGGCGGTGCGGAAGGTCGCGGACTTCGGCCGCCCGAGCCGCGGGCCGGTCAGATCATCGACGACATCGAAGCGCAGTTTGTATTTCGCAGCGTTGGCCACGGTGGCGAGCAGTGAGAACACCCCGACGCGGTTGGCGAGGAAGTTCGGCGTGTCCTTGGCCCGGATCACGCCCTTGCCGAGCGTGCTGACCAGGAAGGTCTCGAGGTGATCGAGCATCGCCGGGTCAGAGGCGCTGCACGGGATGAGCTCGGCAAGGTGCATGTAGCGCGGCGGGTTGAAGAAATGCACCCCACAGAACCGCTCGCGCAGCGTCTCGGGGCAGGCCTCGGCAAGCGCCTGGATCGAGAGGCCCGAAGTGTTGGTGGCGAAAAGCGTGTGCGCGCCGAGCACGGGGGCCACTTTCTCGTACAGCTCGCGCTTCCAGTCGAGCCGTTCGGCGATGGCCTCGATCACCAGGTCACACTCGGCGAGCCGAGCGAGATCCTCGGCGTAGTTGGCCGGTTCGATGAACTCGGCGTAGCGCGCCGTGGCGAGCGGCGCCGGCTGCTGCTTGCGCAGCGCCGCGATCGCCTTGGTGACGATGCCGCTGCCGCCTTCGCGATCGGGCAGGTCGTAAAGAAGCGTCGGCACCTGCGCGTTGACCAGGTGTGCGGCAAGTTGCGCGCCCATCACGCCGGCTCCGAGCACGGCGACCTTGCGGATGATGAAATTCGTCTCAGACATGACTTCCTCTGCTGCTGCGGCCCGCGCTGCGGGCCGATCATCGTGCGGCCCCGGCGCCGGGCCGCTCACTGTGCCCGCCGCGCGCTCAGCCCGCGTCGCTCCCACCCGTCGGTACGCCGGTCATGCCGGCCACCACGAACGGCACCATGTGCTTGACGATCAAGTCCGGGTCGCGCGCCGAAACGGCCGAACGGCCAAAGAGCTTGAGAATGTCGTTGCCGGCGAAGGCGTGGAACATCACGCTGAACCCCAGGTGCAACCGCCAGGCCACCGCTTCGCTCGAGAGCCCCGGCAGCGCGCGTCCAAACGCCTCGGTGTAACGCGTGACCAGGTGACCCCACTCGCGCGAGAGCTTCTCGCGCAACAGGCGGTGGTTTTCCACGAGCACCCGGGAGAACAGTCGCACGAACAGCGCCCCGCCGCGCGAGGGATCCTTCGAGAGCGCGAGCGCCGGTCGCACATAGCACATCACGATCGACTCGACGTCCAGTTGCGCCGTGCCGGCCGCAACGTCGCGCTCGAGCCGGTCGAGCTCGTACAGGCACTCCCGGGCCCAGGGCGCGAAGCGGCGGGCAAACACCGCCTCGAACAGCGCGTCCTTGGAGCGGAAATGGTAGTTCACCGCGGCGAGATTCACGCCGGCCTGCTGGGTGATCTGGCGCAGCGACGTCGCCGCCAGCCCGAACTCGACGAACAGCCGCTCGGCCGCCTCGAGGATCCGCAAAGCGGTATCGGAGTACTTTGGCGCCTGCGCCGCGTCGTCCTGGCTCACCGGGGTGGATTTCACGGGCCCCACGTCTCAAACGATTGTTTTAAACGTACATTTATTTTAATTGGGGGTCAAGCGTGCCCGGTCGTCACTCCCAGGTCCCGCGCGCGGCCGCTTCCCGCAGCCATTGCGCCGGGCGCCAGCGTGTCCCGTGACTCGGCGCAAGCAGCTCGAGCGTCGCGATGACCTTCTCCAGGCCCTCCTGCTCGGCCCAGTACATCGGTCCGCCCTTGTACGCCGGGAAGCCGTAGCCGTGGATGTACACCACGTCGATGTCGCCGGAGCGCCTCGCGATCCCCTCGGCGAGGATCTTCGCCCCCTCGTTGACCAGCGGGTGCAGCAACCGGGCGAGGATTTCCGCATCGGGGATGAGGCGCCGCTCGATGCCGAGTTCGCGGGAAACCGCCTCGATCAGCGCGATCGCCTCGGGATTGTGGCGCCGCTTGCCGCCCTCGTAGCGGTAAAAGCCGTGACCACTCTTGCGCCCGAGGCGCCCCTGAGCGGCCATGCGCTCGAGGATCGGCGACCAGCGCTCATCCGGCGGCAGCGTGCGGTTGCGCCGTATCGCCCAACCCACATCGTTGCCGGCCAGGTCGCGCATCGCCAGCGGTCCCATCGCGAACCCGAACGACTCGATCACCCCGTCGACCTGCTCGGGCGTTGCGCCCTCCTCGAGCAGTCGTTCCGCTTCCGCCCCGTAGTACTGGAGCATGCGGTTGCCGATGAACCCGTCGCAGTTGCCCGCCAGCACCGGAATCTTGCCCAGGCGCTTCGCGAGCGCCATCACGGTGGCCAGCGTCTGCGGCGAACTCCCCGCGCCACGCACGTTCTCCATCAGCTTCATCACGTGCGCCGGGCTGAAGAAATGCGTACCCACGACCTGCTGCGGCCGCCCGGTCGCTGCCGCCAGCCGGTCGATATCGAGCGTCGAGGTGTTGCTGGCGAGAATCGCGCGCTGCGGGAGGTTACGGTCGAGCTGCTCGAAGATCTTGTGCTTCAACGCCGGATCTTCAAACACGGCCTCGATGGCGATGTCGACCTCGCCGAGCGCCTCGTAGCGGGTCGCACCGCTGATGCGAGCGATCGCCGCGTCGGCCTCGGCCTGCGTGAGGCGACCGCGCTCGACCGTCTGCGCGTACACCCCGTGGATGCGCTGCATCGCAGCATCGAGCGCCTGCTGCGACACGTCGAGCAGCGTCACGGGGATGCCGGCGTTGGCGAAGCAGACGGAAATGCCCGCCCCCATGGTCCCGCCGCCGACCACCGCGGCGCGCTCGATGGGCAACGGGCTCACCTGCGGACCGACGCCCTGTATTTTGCGCGCCGCGCGCTCGGCATCGAACACGTGCATCAGCGCCTTGCGCTGCGGGCTCTCGCGACATTCCAGGTAATACTGCCGTTCGAGCGCGAAGGCTTCGGCGCGCGGGCGGGTACAGGCCGCCTCGATCGCATCGGCGATGCGCCACGGCGCAAGTTGGCCGCGGTACTTGCGCGCGTGCGCGTTGCGCCAGGCGCTGAACAGCTGCGCGTCGATCTGGGAAATTTTCTCTTCCCGCTCGCTGGCGCGCGGTAATGCGCCCTCGGCGGCGAGCTGACGCGCACGGCTGAGCGCCGCCGGCAGCGCCGCATCGGCGAGCACATCGATCAGGCCGAGCGCCTCGGCACGCTCGGCCGGGAGTTGTTGTCCCGTCGTGATCGCCTCGAGCGCGGCCGCCGGACCGGCCAGGCGGGTGAAGCGCTGCGTGCCCCCGCAACCGGGCACCAGGCCGAGTTTGACCTCCGGAAGCCCGACCCGCGCGCTGCGCGAGGCGACCCGCGCGTGGCAGGTCAACGCCAACTCGAAGCCCCCGCCGAGCGCCAGGCCCTCGATGGCCGCAACGACCGGCTTGCCGAAGTCCTCGATCTCGCCCAACACATCGAGCAGGATGGGCGGCTCGAAGGCCGCCCCAGTGGCGATCTCCTTGATGTCGGCCCCGGCGGGGAAGGACCCTGCCGCCCCGGTGATGACGACGGCCTTGACGGTGGCGTCGGCGCCAGCCCGCTTCAGGCCCTCGATCAGGCCGACGCGCTCGATGAGCCGCAGCGCATTGACCGGAGGATTGTCGATCTCGAGTACTGCGACATCCGCGTCGCAACGGTAATGGGTCGGCACGGCACTCCCCTGCGCGATGATCGCGCGATGGTAGCGTGGTACGGGGGTCTTATCGAGCCGCCGGCGCGTCCGCGGCGCTCATCGGTTGATGATGCGCCGCGCCTCGAGCGCCTCGAGCACGCCGCGCGCCTCCTCCTCCGGACCGAGTGGGCTCGGCGTCAGTACGATCTCGGCATTCTCCGGCGGTTCGTAGGGCGAATCGACGCCGGTGAAATTCTTGATCTTGCCCTCGAGCGCCCGTGCGTACAGCCCTTTCGGGTCGCGCCGCTGGCACTCCTCGAGCGGGGTGTCGACGAAAACCTCGATGAATTCGTCCGCCTCGACCAGCTCGCGCACCATGCGCCGCTCGGCGCGGAACGGCGAGATGAACGAGCACAACACCACGACCCCGGAATCGACGAACAGTTTGGCCACCTCGCCGACGCGACGGATATTCTCCACGCGGTCCGCGTCGGTGAATCCCAGGTCCCCGTTCAGACCGTGACGTACGTTGTCACCGTCGAGCATATAGGTATGCACGCCGAGCGCATGCAGCTCACGCTCGACAATGTTGGCGATGGTGCTCTTCCCCGAGCCGGACAGGCCGGTGAACCACAGGATGGCCGGACGATGTCCATTCAACCGGATGCGCGCGGCCTTGTCGACCAGCAGCGCCTGGCGGTGAATGTTGGTGGCGCGGCGCAAGCCGAAGCTGATCATCCCGGCACCGGCGGTCGCGTTGGTGAAGCGGTCGATGAGCACGAACGCCCCGGTGGCCCGGTTCTGCGCATAAGGGTCGAAGGCCACTGGCGTCGCCGTGGTGATGTTGCAGAAGCCGATCTCGTTCAGGCCCAACGTTTTCGCCGCGATGTGCTCCAGCGTGTTGACGTCGGTCTTGTGCTTCAGGCTCGTCACCCGCGCCGGCACGTAGCGTGTTCCGATGCGCATCAGGTACGAGCGGCCCGGGAGCATCGGCTCCTCGATCATCCAGATCACTTCGGCGGCGAATTGGTCGACCACCTCCGGTCGCGCCTCGGCATGCGCCAGCACGTCGCCGCGCGCTATGTCCACCTCGTCGGCCAGCGTCAGGGTCACCGCATCGCCGGCCCGGGCCTCGGGCAAGTCGCCATCGGCGGTGACGATGCGCTGCACCCGGCTCTGGCGGCCCGATGCGGCCACCACCACCCGCTCGCCGGGGCGTACCGTGCCGGAGGCGACGGTGCCGGCAAAGCCGCGGAAGTCGAGGTTGGGGCGGTTCACCCACTGCACCGGGAAGCGCAGCGGCTTCTCCTCGAGGCCTTCGCTGACGTCGATGGACTCGAGCTGCTCGATCAGCGTCGGCCCGTCGTACCAGGAGGTGCGCTCGGAACGGCGGATCACGTTGTCCCCGAAACGCGCCGAGAGCGGAATGGCGGTGATCGAGCTGAACTGCAGCGGCTCGGCGAAGCCGAGGTAATCGGCAACGATGTGATGGAAGCGTTCGCCGGAAAAATCGACCAGGTCGATCTTGTTGACCGCGAGCACGACGTGCTTGATGCCGAGCAGCGAGCAGATGTAGCTGTGCCGGCGGGTCTGGGTCAGCACGCCCTTGCGCGCGTCGATCAGGATCACCGCCGCCTGGCTGTTGGATGCGCCGGTGGCCATGTTGCGCGTGTACTGCTCGTGCCCCGGCGTATCGGCCACGATGAACGCGCGGCGCGGCGTGGAGAAGAACCGGTAGGCGACGTCGATCGTGATGCCTTGTTCGCGCTCGGCCTGCAGCCCATCGACCAGCAGCGCCAGATCGAGGTCCTCCCCGGTCGTGCCGTGCTTGCGGCTGTCACGCTCGAGCGCGGCGAGCTGGTCCTCGAGCACCAGCTGGGTGTCGTAGAGCAGCCGGCCGATCAGGGTCGACTTGCCGTCATCCACCGAACCGCAGGTGAGGAAGCGCAGCAGCCCCTTGCGCCCGGCCGCGCCGTCAGAAATATCCGTCACGTTTCTTCTTCTCCATCGAGGCCGCCTCGTCGCTGTCGATCAGCCGCCCGGAGCGCTCCGAGGTCCGCGAGGCGAGCATCTCGGCGATGATTTCATCGAGCGTCGCCGCGGTACTCTCGACCGCCGCGGACAACGGGTAACACCCCAGGGAGCGGAATCGCACCATGCGCACCTGCTCGCGCTCGCCGGGTTTGAGCGGCATCCGCTCGTCGTCGCGCATGATCAGCTGCCCGTCGCGCTCGAGGACCGGGCGCGGTGCGGCGAAGTACAGCGGCACCACGGGGATGTCCTCGGCGCGCGTGTACTGCCAGATGTCCAGTTCGGTCCAGTTCGAGAGTGGGAAGACCCGGATGGTCTCGCCCTGGCTGATGCGCGTGTTGTACAGGTTCCACAGCTCCGGGCGCTGGTTGCGCGGGTCCCAGACGTGGCCCGCGGAGCGGAACGAGAACACCCGCTCCTTGGCGCGGCTCTTTTCCTCGTCGCGCCGCGCACCGCCGAAGGCGGCATCGAACTGCCACTGGTCGAGCGCCTGCTTGAGCGCCTCGGTCTTCATCACCTGCGTGTGCAGCTGCGATCCGGAGCCGATCGGGTTGATGCCGCGCGCCACCCCGTCAGGATTGGTGTGCACCAGGAGCTTCACCCCGTAATGCGCGGCGATCCGGTCGCGGTGCTCGATCATGGCGCGGAACTTCCACAGCGTATCGATGTGCAGCAGTGGAAACGGCGGCTTGGACGGGTAAAACGCCTTCAGCGCCAGGTGCAGCATCACGCCGGAGTCCTTGCCGATCGAGTACAGCATCACCGGGTTGCGGAACTCCGCGGCGACCTCGCGGATGATGCCGATGGATTCGGATTCCAGCTGGCGCAGCTGCGGAGTGAGAAGGTTACGGTTGGCGGTGCTCATCGCGTCAGGCCGCCAGGGGGACCAGCGGGACCGGTCCCGCGGCGACGAAATAGGGGTTGCGGAAATCGGGTTTGCCGTAGCGCAGCGGCGCGCCGCCCGGGGCGAGCACTTGGCCACCCGCGGCCGCGAGCACCGCGTGCCCGGCAGCCGTGTCCCACTCCATGGTGGGGCCCAGACGAGGGTAAATATCGGCCGCGCCGCTGGCCACCAGGCAGAATTTCAGCGAGGAGCCGACCGAGACCCGCTCATGTACCGGATAAGCGCCCAGGTACTGCTCGGTCTCGGGCGTCGCGTGGGAGCGCGACACCACGGCCGTGAGCCCCACCGCGGGCACGGGGCGTACGCGCAACTGCTCGCGCGGCCCGCACGGTCCGCCGTCGGCGGCTTGCGCACAGCGGAACGCATGTTTTGCCAGCACGTCGCCGGCGTACAACATCCCGCCCACGGGTGCGTAGACGACGCCGACGACCGGCTCGCCGCGACGCACCAACGCAATATTCACCGTGAAATCCCCGCGGCGGGCAATGAACTCCTTGGTGCCATCGAGCGGATCGACCAGGAAGAACGTCTCGCCCACTTGCGGGATATGCCCCGCCGCACACGACTCCTCCGCGACGACCGGGATCTGCGGGGCCAGCTGCGCCAAGTGCGCCAGGATCACCGCCTCGGCGGCGTGATCCGCCTCGGTCACCGGCGTGCGGTCGGCCTTGTGCTCCACGGGACAGCCGCGCAGGTAGATCGCGTGCGCTTCCCGCCCCGCCGCCACCGCCACGGGCAGCAGCGCCTCGAGCAATTCACAATCCTCAATCACCGGCACCGGAGTGTTCCTGGGAAAAGTCAGCGCCCAAGTCTACACAAAGAGGCGCCCCGGATCCGCCCGCGGGGCGCCGTGTGGCCTAGACTTTCCGGCTATGTGATTAGGCTCTCAAACGGGGGCGCACTCACCCCTTGCGCACCGCCTCGACCTGGATGTGCAGCCGGACCCACATCTGGAAACCGATGGACTTCCCGTAGCTGATACCGTAATCGGCCCGGTTGAACTCGGCATACGCGTCCGCACCGCAGCGGTACTGGTGAAAGAAGACGATTTCCTTGCACTCGAAGTGACGAATGACGAGCGTCAGCGGCCGCGTCACCCCGTGCAGCGTGAACTTGCCGATCACCCGCGTGGGCGCACCATGCTTGAAGTCCGCCAGGCGACCCACGTAGGTCGCCGTCGGGTACTGGGCCACATCGAGCAGCTCCGCGCCGCGTGCGTCCTTGTTCAGCTGCGCCTCGCCGAAGTCGTCCGAAGCGGTGTCGATCGTCACGTGCACGGTCCCGGTGCGGGCCGCGCGGTCGAGCACTATCGTGCAGCGGGTCTTGCGGAACACGCCGCGCCATACCGACAAGCCGCCGAAGTGATCGGTCGAAAAGCTCGGATGGGTGTGCGTCGGGTCGCACACGTAGGTGACCGGCTTGGCGAAGGCCGTGCCGACCGACAGCACCAGCAGCGCCGCCGGCACGATGAGTGGACTGAGACGCATCGGGATCCTCCTGGGTGAACGGACGCGCCCGCTGCCCGAGCCGTTCGGCTCGAGTGGCGCGGCAGGGGACCTTAGCCTACGGCGCGAGCCCCCGCCGCGCCAGACGTTACACGCGTTTAACCGCCCTGCAGCGGCGAGGCCGCGAGCTCGATGCCCAGCGACTGCGCCACCGCCGGGTGCGTGATGCCCCCCGCGTGCACGTTCAGGCCCGCGGCGAAACCCGGATCCTGGCGCAGCGCCGCCTGCCAGCCCAGATCGGCCAGCTGACGCACGTACGGCAACGTTGCGTTGGTGAGCGCGAACGTGGACGTGCGCGCAACGGCACCGGGCATGTTGGCCACGCAGTAGTGCACCACGCCGTCGACGACGAAGGTCGGCTCTGCATGGGTGGTGGGCTTGCTCGTCTCGAAGCACCCGCCCTGGTCGATCGCGATGTCGACCAGCACCGAGCCGCTCTGCATGGTCGAGAGCATCGCACGCGTGACCAGCTTCGGCGCCGCAGCGCCCGCGATCAGCACCGCGCCGATCACCAGGTCCGCGTCCTTGACCAGCCGCTCAATGGCCGCGGCCGTGGAGTACGCGGTGCGCAGCGATGAGCCGAACTGATCGGACAGCTCGCGCAGCCGCTCGATCGAGCGGTCGACCACCGTCACGTCCGCGTGCAGCCCGACGGCCATCTGCGCCGCGTGCGTTCCAGCAACGCCGCCGCCGAGAATCACCACCTTGCCCGGAAGAACGCCCGGCACGCCCCCGAGCAGCACGCCGCGCCCGCCGTTGGCCTTCTGCAGGCAATTGGCGCCAACCTGCACCGACATGCGGCCGGCCACCTCGCTCATCGGGGTCAGCAGCGGCAACGCGCCGCGGCGCGTGACGGTCTCGTAGGCGATCGCGGTGGCGCCGGAGTTCATCAACGCGCGAGCCTGCTGGGGGTCGGGCGCCAGGTGCAGGTACGTGAACAGCACCTGCCCGCTGCGCAGCATCGCGCACTCGGCCGGCTGCGGCTCCTTGACCTTGACGATCAGATCGGCACCGGCGAACACCTCGGCAGCGCCCGGCACGATCCGTGCCCCGACCGCCTGGTATTCCGCATCCGCGATGCCGATTCCGACGCCGGCACCGGCTTCGAGCAGCACCTCGTGACCCGCCGCGGTGAGCTCGCGCACGCCCGCCGGGACCAGGCCGACCCGGTATTCGTGAACCTTGATTTCGCGTGGCACGCCGATACGCATGAGAGTCTCCCCCAGGGTTTGGATCCCAAAGAGCTTACGGAGCGGCGCTGGCGGCAACTTGCGAAATGGCACGGAGAGCCCCGGGAGACCGCAGAACCCGCCTCAAAGTCGACGATTTGTGGCAGAATCCTTCGTCTATGGAGCTTGACCGCTACGATCACGCCATCCTGCGCCGACTCCAGCAGGATGCCCGCATGACCAATGCACGCCTGGCGAGCGAGGTGAGCCTCTCGGAATCGGCCTGCCTGCGCCGCGTCAAGGCGCTCGAGGAATCCGGCCTCATTGAGGGCTACACCGCGCTGGTGAACCAGCACCGGGCCGGCTACCCGGTCAACGTATTCGTCAACATCACCCTCGACCGGCAAAGCCAGTCGGGCCTCGAGGCCTTCGAGGCCGCGGTGCGGCGGATCCCCCAGCTGATGGAGTGCTACCTGATGACCGGCGAGCACGACTACCTGCTGCGCCTGGTGGTGGCCGATCTGGATGACTTCGAGCGCATCCACAGCCAGCACCTGACGCGCCTGCCGAGCGTGGTGCGGGTGCAGTCGAGCTTCGCGATGCGTACCGTGACGCGCTCGCCGGTGCTGCCCGTGCGACCCGGAACCCGCTAAACGGTCAGAACGATCTTGCCGATGTGCCCGCCGGAGTCCATCAGGGCGTGGGCCTGCGCGGCCTGCCCGAGCGGGAAGCGTGCGTGGATCGGCAGGCGCAGGGCGTGCTTCTCGATGAGCGGCCAGATCTCCCGGCGCAGCGCCGCGGCGATCTGCCCCTTGCGCTCGACCGTCTGCGGCCGCAGCGTCGAGCCGCCGATCATCAGCCGCTTGCCCATCACTTGGCGCAGGTCGATCTCGGCCTTGCTGCCTCCCTGCGTGGCAATGACCGCGATGCGTCCCTCGGGGGCCGCCGCGGCGATGTCCCGGGCGAGGTATTGCCCACCGACCATGTCGAGAATGACGTCCGCGCCGCGACCGCCGCTCGCCTCGAGCGTCGCGGTTACGAAATCGGTGTCCTTGTAGTTGATCGCAGCGTCCGCGCCGAGACGCAGGCAGGCGGCACATTTCTCAGCGCTGCCGGCGGTGACCACGACGTGGGCGCCGAATGCCTTGGCGAGCAGGATGGCCGTCGTGCCGATGCCGCTCGAGCCCCCGTGCACGAGAAGCCACTCGCCCGGGCGCAGGTGCGAGCGCTCCCAGACATTGTAGTAAACGGTGAAGACGGTCTCCGGCAACACCGCGGCTTGCTCCAGCGTGAGGCCCCGGGGCACCGGCAGGCACTGCACGGCCGGTGCCAGCGCGTACTCGGCGTAACCCCCGCCGGCCACGAGCGCGCAAACTCTTGCGCCGACCTGCCACTGGCTGACCCCAGCGCCCACCTGCACCACTTCTCCGGCGACTTCCAGGCCCGGGATGTCGCTGGCGCCGGGCGGCGGCGGATAGGCCCCGCGACGCTGGAGTACATCGGGACGATTGACGCCTGCGGCGCTGACTCGGATCAGCACCTCCTGCGGACCCGGTACGGGCCGCGGCCGGCGCGCCGGGCGCAGCACCTCCGGACCACCGGGCGCGCTGATTTCGATGACCTGCATGCTCTCGGTCGATGTGCTCATGTTCGCTCCTGTCCTTGCACGGCCAGCGTGCCGGCTCGCCCCGCCACGGTACCGGTGTCGATCGGACAACGGGGCAGGCGCGCCGTGTCCAGCCCTGCGGCGTAGCCGGCCAGGTCCGTGAGCGTGGTGCCCCGCGCCCGCCATGCCCGCAGCAACCGTTCAAACCCCTCCAGGTAGGCGCCGCCTTC
>OFHJ01000624.1_pt1 | contig 12758 bp, 24 predicted proteins | sample 1522001 | NCBI WGS metagenome assembly OFHJ01 (sample SAMEA2464838, study PRJEB22497) | soil metagenome | biome: Grassland; feature: Farmland; material: Clay | place: Australia | collected 2013-02-01 | depth 1.2 m | reverse complement strand
CTTCCATATTGTCAAAATCAAAATCGACAAAATGTTCGCAAACATCAAATCCAAGTTTAGTCACTTCGTTTTCCTCTTCACAGAATGGACACTCATCCACTCTGATTCTTATTTTTTCTCTCTTTGTTTTCATTTTCAATCAGTGCTCCCTATCCCAAACAATACAGACGTATCCAAGCCACAGAATCTCCTGAATGAAATCATAGTATTCTCTCGTAATCGATAATCCAGAAGCGCCCCCTTCGATATGCCCCTCTGAACGAAGCAAGCGTAATACCTCCCTGTCTTCTTGATTGCACTTACGCGGATCTATCCTCTGATCATTTTTCATCAGATAATCTATATATGGCATCAAACGCAATTCAACGGTACTGATTTCCCTGCCAAGAAATTTCTTGCTGGCTTCCTGTATTTGCGGGGAAAGCATCCCTCTTCTTCCCAATATTTCAACATTTGTCATTTCAATCAGTCCTCCTTTTCGCTGGGTTGGAGGGGCTTCGACGATTTCTTGACCAACTCTGCGGTGTCAGGTACAAAAACGCCCATCCCTTTTGTGGCAACAAGCATCAAGAATTCTCTTGTTCGTTCTTCTGCCCACGTCTCTCCAGTTCTTCTTGGAATTTGTCCTCTATCTTCCATTTGCCATCCGAGTAGCACGAACCCCTCATATGTAGCCCTTACTGATCTAACTATTGCCAAGTCCTGGGGACTTTCCATTCTTAGGCCGAAGCGTCTGGCAACATACTCAGTTTGTCGAGCATCCAATTGCGGCATTAGCCGAGAGAAAAAATCCTTAGTTGCACCCTCGGCAGCTTTCTTCCATTTTTCTTCGTCGGCTTTTTTTCGTCTTTCATATTCATTGAAATCCATCCCTCAATCCGCCTCCTGCTCGTAAATGGGTTCTGCCTGTTTTGTGTTCTGGATGAACCATTTGAGGACATAGATCCGCTCACTGTACCCTGCATACTCTTTGCTATTTGGATGATGGTTCTTCTGAAGTTCCCTGGACACCCTCAGGAATTCTTTTACTTCAGCTATTGTTTTGACTGCCATCTACTCCTCACCGCCTTTGGGATTCTCCGGTTCATGCTGTCCGCCATGTTTATTCAAAGGACACCAGAGTTTGTATTTTCCTGCGTTACCTTTAATCAACCAAGCCTTGTCGGGTTGCCCATCCTGCACTATATCTGCACCACAATGTATGCATTTTTCCGCCATTTCAATCAGTCCTTGACTGGAGAATCTTTGCATCCGCATCGCAGATCTCCAAGGTGGTCTTCATGGATCTGCCATCGAAGCCTGGGACCGTGACTGTGGCGAGCTTTCCCTTGTGGGGACAGAATGAGCAGGTCATGCGGGCCTCCCTCGCAATAGGCTCTTTATAGCCATGAGTTCAAATTCCAAGGCGTGCAGATTAGGGACAATGGCATCAGCGATCGAATAAGTGAGCTCCGGCATGTCCTTCTCTGGCATGAAGATCACGAGCTTCTTCCCCATCCCCTTCATGAATCCAGCTTCGATATGGCTGGACTTTCCTGAAGGTAGAATGAGGACGCATACATCCGACTCGAGCATCCCCTGATGGTCAGAGCGGAAGGCATTCACTGAGAGTTCATGCTTGAGGGCCTCGAAGAATTCATGCGCCTCCCAATCTTCCCAATTTGGGTCTATCTGTTCCCAATTGAATGCAAGCTGCCTTCCTCTCGTGGGGATGGTATTCCGGAAGTCATAAACTTCGTGGCCCTGCTCCTGAAGGAATTCAACAACGGCCTGATAATAAGGATTCTTCCAGCTTGAAGCCGTATATATCTTCATGCCCTTTCCCTCCTGTAATAAGGAGCCACGAGGGCAAGCACAAACAGGACCATTCCGAGCCAGAACATTGTTGCGTCAATGAATCCTACCTCGATCTGTGACCAGGGATCACCTGCGCCCCCTGTTGCCATGTCTGCAATGGAGATGCCCAAGCAGAACAGGGCAAGCAGCGCAAGAAATACCTGAGGCACCACGGCGTAGAAATTGAATTTAAAAGGCATTCTGCATAACCTCCCTGTATTCCCTGTTCAGCATGGCGTCCTTGTAATATCCGGAGACTTCCGCCTCGCTTGTGGCCTCGTGGGTGTTGTTGGCCTGAAATAGCTGGATCATCAGATCTGCGAGCTTCGGGCCATTGTATCTCTTGATCTGTTCTGTGAGGTCCCTCATGCGGTCTTCACCTCGAGAGGGATTCCCATCTCTGCAAATCTCAATCGGATGGCGGTGATCTTCTGCTGAAGCGTGGTGGCTCCGAGTCTCTTGGCCCGGATGCTCTCCCGGGTCATGTCAGCAAGTTCCTGATATACCCCCGCCCGCTCTTCCCCGAGCTTAATGGCCTGCGTGAGGTCCTTTAGCTCGACATTGAGCTTGGCGAGGAGATGGATGTCGGGGTCGTATTCGGGGCCAGAATGGGACTTCCCGAAGTGCGCCCTCTCTGCCTGCTCCGAATAGAATGTTCTCGGGCAGGTCTTCACCCTGCACTCGATTGTGCCGCTCATGAGGGGACCCTCCTGAAGAGAAGAATGAGAACCTTGCGATAATTGCTCAATCTGTGGACCCATTCGGCGTCTCCATCGGTGTCATATTTCAACAGGGGGCCAGAGATAGACTCACCTGTTCCCCGGAAGACCTGCAAGAGCTCCGCCTTGAACTTCCTGACCCCGTTCACCTCGACGTCGAGGACCTGCCCCTCGAGGCTCTGGTAATATGTGGCCTTGTTGCTATCAAGGTTGGCATCGCTATACGGCCTGATTGTGGTGAAGAGGGAACCTTCAGGGCAGTTGAGTTTCCCCCATTCGTGGGAGAATTTGATTGATGGCATTATGGCACCGCCTCACCTGGAAAAACAGGAGAATCGCAAACTACGTTTCCATCCTTGTAAATCTTGGTTGAAAAGAGAATGCCTGAGATAGTGTGTGACCTCTTGCCATCAAGATAACCTGAAGGTACGAGGCACCTCTGGCATTTTCCCATGTAGTCAAAATCCATCAGCACATCACCGCCATGGGCTGGACTGGCACACAGGGCTGGCCTCTGGCTGCGGAGTGGGAGCACCCGCACTTTACGCAGAAGAATGAATCATCCGGGAAGTAATGGTCCAAGGATGCATAGATCTGCTCGAGTTCCTCCTCGGATGGCATTAAAAATCACCCGTCCCGTATTTCTCGATATAATACCGCTCCTTGGCGGATAACTCGAGGCGGTCTTGTCTCTCGATTTCTCTCTGGAGGCCGTCATCGATCTCCATGTCTTCCGTGAGCCGAAGGCCACAGTGATCGCAGTTCTCCAGCCCCGGAGAATTGAGGGCGTGGCACCCTCCGCACTCGTAGAGATTGGACAATTATGCCACGCTCCCTGAATCAGCAGGCACGGGGCCATGGCCCGTGAGCTTCCTGAATCTCACATACAGATCTGCGGCCTTCCTCGCTGAAAACTTAATGAGGAATTCGAGAAATTCATTGTCCTGATGCGTGGCCCTGGCCTGCTTCAGGATAACCAGAGACGTCTCGATCTCGAAATATTCCTTGGCCACCTTTGTTGCTCTCTCTTCCTTGCGACTGCGGACACTTGTTCCAAAAATGCTTTTAGGTCCTTCGCCATTTTCTATTTGGGGGCTGCCGTTCAAGTCGCCCTTCCCACTTTTGTTCATACCTTAACTAACTCCTTTTCGAGCTTTTCCCTGATTGCGATCCTGATGTATGCCTGCCTGTTGTCAAGGTGTCCCCGATCAACTGCCGCATCGATTTCCTCCAGCATCTCCATGCCAAGTCTCAGCTCAATTCTATCGGTTGATAACGTCATATAACGTTAAGAACACTCCGATGTATTTAATTGTTTTCATGTTTTTTACATGCGGATGCCTCGGCAGAAAGTTGAGATTGAAAAGGGGCGAATCGAGCTTAGATTGCCTGTGGGACTTATTAAGAAAATGACCTCCGCCGTCAGGAGGCTGCAGCGCTGGGGAAACCTGCAGGAATTCATTCAGGAGGCAGTAAATGAAAAGCTTGACCGGGTTGGGGCAGATCTGCCTACTGAAGATGAGATCTGAGGAAGTCCTTCACGTCCAGGACATGGATCCTTGCGACCTGTTCCTTCTGCTCCCTTAGTAGTGCTATGCAATCATTTACTGTAACCGGATCTTCCAGTTCTTTCAGTCTTTCAATGCTCAGTGCTATCCCCTTGGATATGCCGTTCCAGAATTCAATGTCTTCTTTTTTCATGCAAAACATGGGACTCCTTCACTTGATTTAAATGGCATAACTGTGGCCACCAAAAGAGAAAATGAGGCGCCCCTTTGTCATACAGGCTGACTCTGTGGAGATAATATGAGGAGAATTCCGGATAGAATTCTAAATTGCTGGAAGGAGCATGAAATATTTGTCAGGAAATCGTGGTGTTCTCAAAATTATGGGTGGAGGTTTAGAACATGAACTTTTATTTCCGGCGATTCATTTCCTCGTCGTATCCAGAGACTTCGTGAGCGTCAACAAAGTGGCCTTCAATGTGTTCAGCCTTTCCGTCTTTGCTCTGTGATTCGTGAGCAGGGACCCAGAATCTTGGCTGTTCATGCTTTTCAATGTAGATTTTCCCCTCCTCTGTGGGTATGAATCCCTGGACGGCAGTGGCGCCTTTCACTTCTGGCACATTCTGGTCGATCTTCCTCCTGATGCGTTCCTTTTCCTCGGGTGCTGCATGCTGTTCTGCCCGTGCAAGTGCATTAATTGCATGGCGTTCTGCACCCTTCCTTGCCTTCTCCTTAGACCATCCGAGATATTTCTCAAGCTGTTCCTGCGATGGCACTGGATAGGCTCTCTTTCCCGGTTCTGCGAATGCAGAGTCAGGGAGCTTCCTGCGGTCTTCTGTTGTGAGTTTGGTGCTTGCTCCTCCCTCGTATGAAGGGAGCTTCATCTCGTGGCCCTCCACTTCCTCTTCCTTCCCGGTGCGGGAGTGGGACTCATGAGCGTGGATGTAGGTTTCATCCCGGTGTTTCCGCTCTTCCTCGTCCATCTTCTTAACCTGTCTCTGGATCTGTGCCTCCCGGAGTCTTCTGGTTCTCTCCAGCCTCTTCTGGAGGGTTATGTGATGGTCCCTCTCGGCCTCATAAATCGCATAATCGAGGTATGCGAGTTTTATGGACCCATCCGGGTTGAATGCTTCCTCGCCGTATTTCTGCCGGAGGAATTCTCTGGCGCTCCATTTCTGGTCGCTCTTCCCGGAGGAGCTCCTCGAGAGACTGGCCCTGGGCGAGTTATCCTCGATCTTGATGACTCGCCTATTTTTTCCCTTCCCAATGGTCCTGTATCCTGCCATAAGTATGGGACTGCGTATTCTATTAATAGGCTTACGCCGCCGTTGCGAAATTCGGACAGAATGACCCCCCTCCCCCCTATCCTTAATTAATTTCATGATGTTCGCAAGGAAAAATTTTCGAGGGGGAGGGAGGGGGTGAGGACCCGGAAAACCGAGGGAAAACAATCTCTGCACGAGGCTATCTATAACGGCTTCTACAATCACCTGACAATGTCGGGTCGTTCCAAACTGGACAGTTGGGGACGATTCAGTCTCCAATTTTAAAAAAAAGGGGATGTAAGACACTTTAGGGATAGTGTTCAGACCTGCGTGCCAAACTCTCTCTTTAGAATATTATGGATGGTGGACTTCTTGCTTCCGAGCTTCTCTGCAATCTGGCGGAGGGATAAACCTGCGTCTCGGAGGGCCAGGACATCTTCGATCTTAACTATCACGGTGGCAGGCCTTCCCACTCTCTCGATGGTCCTTCCTGACCGGGAGACATGCGATCCCGTCTTCTTGATTTCCTTCACGACTCTGGCGATGCCAGCCTTAGTGTTAGAGGAGAGGTGTCTACGGTAATACTCGGCCTGCATGAACTGGAATGACAGGAAGGACCAGATATCTTCGGGGAGTGGATATTGGTCGAGAATCATGCTGCTCTCGCTGAAAATTATAAACCTGCCATTCTTTAGGAGTTCCTCGATGGAACTCAATGCCTCAACCAGATTCCTCGAGTATCGGTCAGCATAAGTGACAAGGATGCCATCTCTCTTTTCCTCATCGAGTTCTGATACGAGCTTATTCCATCCTGGACGGTCCAAGCTCCCTCCAGATTCCTCATCGGAATAATCGATAAAGTCCTTGATGCCATGATGCATACAATATAGATCCATTCTCATAAACTGGTTTTCGGTCGATTGGCCTTTGTCATCCGTCGAGACCCGGGCATATCTTGCAATCTTCTTGTTAGATAGATCAATCATCTTCCCACCAATTTAAGTGTGATATGCCCGGGGTCTTCCGCCTCTTTGACAATGAAAGTGAATATCATCCTGATCATCACCTTCTGAAAGCTTGCAGGTTGGTTCTCAAAATATTGCCATCCCTGTATTTCCTTCAGGTATTCCATAGCCAGTTCTTTTGTCTCCTCATCTAAATCCTTGATCATCCAGGAGATTTCTCTATCCATATCCACCAATGGCATACGACTCATAACCCGTGAAATGTTAATAAGTTTCCAATCTGCCCCAAAAGCGCCCCGATTAATTTTATAAGATGCCTTTATATCGAGCAGGAAGGGGCATGAAGCATAGAGTCGGGACAACTATGAGGGGTCAGGGGGAAAAATGGAGGGACGGGGTTAAATCTTCTCTTCCTGCACCACGAAGCGTCGGGCTACAGTCTGGAGTCTATAATTCAATCTGGCTTCGGGCTTCATATCCGGGAAGGTGAACTTATCGAAGAAGGCCCCATAAGTTATCCACGCTTCATTTACCTGCGTGTTATTTATGGTCTCCTGCTTCAATTTGGGAGTCTCTCCCTTCATTCTCTTCGCCCCACGCTTGTAGATATGATAAGGGACCTTGGCCCACAATCTCTGGTCCAGATCTGTATAGGCGTGGCAGCCAAATCTGGAATCTATCAGAGTTTTACGGAAATCCGCTGTCCCATCGATGAACTTCTTCTGGACAAGCCATGAATCTCCTGTATATGGTCCCAGGATGTCTCCGGCCTCGTCGATGCTGACGTCCACCCAATCCTGTGATCTCCTGTTTATGAGTGCCTCGAACAGATCCGCATAGAATTTTGTCTCCTCGAGCTTGGTTCCCGGGAAGAGGATGCAGAGGATTTTCCCGACTTCGAGCTTGTCCACGATGTCCTTGGGCCCTGCGTAGAATGCATAATCGAGGCCCTCTTCCTCGAGATCATCAATTGTGATCTCTTCCTGCCTTCCGTCATCGAAGACTTTTAAGAGCGTGTATGCGGACCCCTGCGGGAGCATGAGGCGTCCGATGCCAAGATGGAAGAATTCGAGATACTTGTCATGTCTTCTGGCCCTCCATATCCCTGCCTTCGGTTCCCGCTTCTCTCCGAATAGGTCCACGCCCTTGGCTGCAAGGACGGCGAGGTATTCAAGGAGGGTGGTCTTTCCTTGTCCCGGGATTCCCATAAGAATTGCATTGTGGCCACCTTCCCCGCCTCTGTCCATGTTGAAAAATTGCGGGAGGACGTAATAATCAGATCTGATTATAGTTCACCCCCTGTGCAGGTGGCTGCTTCCTCTTCTCGGGCCTCACGAAGAGTGTGTCATTCATGAATTTGGTGCAGCGCCTTATGAAGAGTTCATTTTCTCGCCAGATTTCCCGGGCGTATTCATCCGGAGAATCCTTCCGGAGCTCCCGGAGGGTGATGATCTTCTTGATGTATTGGGCCCTGTCTTCCCGGAATCTGTCCCCAATTTCGACCGTGGGAGCATTCTCGATGGGAAGGACGTCATAAAGATTGCTGACTAATTGAGCGAGGACCTGGGCGTCTCCCTCATGGATTCCTCCCCCACGCTTGGCCACCTCGACCATGTAATCAAGGCAGGCAGATCTGCGCTTTACAGCCTCGAACTGATTCGGGTCCACAAATTGCTCGAATCCCTGTTCGCTCAAACAATCATCACCCCTTCATCCTTGTTGGTGGTGGAGATATTAAAGAGGGTCACATCCGCATGGCTCCTCGCATACTGGTTAAGATGGATAACAACTCCGCCCACGGTATATCGCTGGAGAATGAGGTTTAATTTCCCTTCCTGATGCTTCCGGAAGAGTTCATTGACCATGGAGTGATATTTCTCCTCTGAGATTTTGAATTTGTGCTTGGCGAGGAATTCCTTGTTGCCATTGTCGATGATGCAGTCCTGCTCCACCATCTCCTTCTGGATTTCCTCCCGGGCCAGCCTCATGGAGTCTTCCTCGTGGATTTCTCCTCGGTAAATGAAGCGCCGATACTCCCATATAAAACGGTCCCATGAAAACCGGGGAATCCAAGGAAGATACTGGATGATATCTTCCTCGACTCCCGACTCCCGGAGCTTGTTCTTCTGCTCCGCAGAGACGATGGATACCAAGGGTCCATTGGTATTCTCTGATTTCCGCTCTTCAGGCATTGGTGGTCACGTCCTCCTTGGTGACGTCGATCTCCTCCTTGGTCCTGACTTCCCTCATCTGCCTGGCCCTCTCTTCCTGGTCCGCCTTCTGTGCAGCGGTGGACATCCCGGAGGTCCCGTAATGGTAATCGAGGGCGTCATCCCATATATCGATCACGAGGTCCTTCTCGTATGCCTGATAGAATTTATGGACCTGTATGAGCTCGAGCTTCATGCTCTCTATTCCCTGAATGGAGGCCATCCTCATGCTTGGGGTGCGCTCGGACCAGTCCTTTAGGTCCCGGAAAACGGTGAAGAATTTACTCGAGAGGCGGTTCATGAAGAAGACATATTGCTGCTCGGCCTTGTTCAGGTCCTTGACCTTCAGGAAATCCACGTCCTTCGTTTTAGCGAAGGTCACGAAGGAATAGAAGGCCGTCTTGGCATTTTCTGCAAGGGTCTGGAGTATTTTCCCGTCCTCCGGTGATATCTTCGCCTTCCTGAGTCCCTTGTCGATTGCCTTGAGGCCCTCGTTGATGTATGAGATGCTCTCCTCCACCAATGGAATCATGACTCCGGCGGGGATGAGGTCTTCTTCTCCCACCACGGTCCTGGCGGCGATGTCCACATCGACAGCGAAGATATACTTGGCATAACCTGTATCGATGACCCGGCAATGCGGGGTGTTAATGCCCTTGGGATGCGTGGGGTCCAGAAGCCTCCGGGCGAAATAATATTCCTCGTATTTCTTCCTCTTAAGGCCCTCCGAGGTGGTCTCATCTGATGGCTTATAGACCTGTATTGTGAGCTTCTTGTCCTTCTTCAGGCTCACGTCCATGGGGACCATCCTGCCTTCCGGCCGATATACTCTCACCCTTATGATGTCCCGCTTCTCCTCGGCTTCCGCCTCGAAGTATTCATACGGGATAACCACGAAGAGGAATATGGCCACAAATATGGGGACCAAGGTGCCGAAGTAAGAATACAATCCGTAGAGGATTGCCCCGACAACAAGGACCAGTGCGGTCTTCTTGGTTCCTCCCCATACTTCCCACCTATGTGCGGCTCTCCTCATTATTCCATGGATTATCGGCTCATCCGGCTGGATGGGCACGATCTTCAGTTCTTCAATCCCCTTCCGGACGTATCTCCCGGTTGGCTGGAACAGTCTCTTTTCGACGGATTCATCCTTCCCCTCTCCGGGGTTCATATCGTAATTATCCACTTCTTATCAGCCCCCATTCATCGTGCTTAGCCTTCACGTGTGGCTTGATGGCCAGCCTCCGGCTCAACTTTGAAATTACATATATGGCCATGGCTCCGGCGGCGAATGCCTCGGAGACCCATATCAACGGGACCTGCTGCAGGAGGTTGAGCTTGTTGTGCTCGTAATTAATATAGGTCACGGGGGTCATGAAATTCAGGATATAATGGAAGGAAGAGGTATGCTGGAGATCGGAGCTCGTGACGTTGATAGTTATGGAGACAATCCCGGAATAAGTGGTGTTCACAATGAGGGTATGATCCCATGCCCATCCAGTTGCGCTGCTTAAAACGTCGGCTCCCTGCATGACCTGAATGGTGGAATTTCCCGGGGAGTTTACGTGCACCTGAAAATCATTAAGCATAGGCGCCTGCGTATTCTCCGGAGCGAAGAGGTATTCAGAGAGGGCGGTGTAATTTCCCCATACCTGCACATTGATTTCCGACCAAGCCGGATTCTGCGTGACATTCCCGTTGAGCACCAGATCTGCGGTGACCTGATGACTCGAAGGGACCTGGGCATGACTTCCCAAACCAGTTCCTATTGCGGCGATTCCTACAATCAGAAGGGCTGCCATTTTAAAATTCACGTTTTATTTCCTCCAGTATTTTGTGCCCCTTCTTCGGGGACTTTGCAGGTGCATTTTTGAGCACCATCTTCTTTAGCCTGCCGGATGTCAATTGGGCTATGACGTCATTCCGGTCCTTCACCGGGATGGCCGCCACCATGGCCTCTGCTTCCTGTTTCGTGAGACCGAAGAACATTCCAAGGGCTTCCATTATGAGGCCCACGGAGTTCCTCTCTGTCTTCCTGACTCTCTCCCGCTTCCCTGCCCTCTTGGAGAGTCCATAAAGGAGCGGAAGGCCGATGGCAGTCACGAGTGTTATTATGCCGCCGGGAGTCTGGAAGTATGCGATGATTTGCTCCCCGAGGGTGGGGGCGGCTTTGGTTGGGTCAAATCCCACCACGGAGAAGCTCAGGGGCTTTGCCTGCCCGGAGACCTTCAAGCCCTGAACATAAGTGGAGTTCACACTCGCATTGAGTTGGTAATTTGTCCCGAGCTTCGACTCATTGATATGGACCCCATAGAGTCCGTCTGAGATGATATAAGGCGTGGCAAATCCCACATAATTGCCGTTGAGTTTTATCCACACCGAGAGGTTCAGGAGGACAGCCTGTGTCTCCTGCGAGTTCAAGGTATAGAGAGAATTTCCCTTCGAGAACATCACGGTTATGGTGAAGGTGTTCGATGTATTGCTCTGGATTTCCCCCATTCCGGAGCCGCTTATGGAGACCTGGAGCGTGGCCGTGGCATTCTGATATTCCGATTGAGTCATGGCTTGAATATTGGAGCCATTGAAGGCCCATGCGCTGTTGTTGTCCGTCAGGGGAATGGAGATGGTGGCAGTCAGGTTGTCATGGGTGCTGACGAAATAGGTATATCCGGCAGCGAGGTAAACCTGACTCCATTGCTGGACCCTTGTGGTGAAGTTATAAAATGGCCCGGGAGTATTGGAGACACGAATGCTCGAGTATTGAGTGGCCTGCGGGGAAGAGGCATTTATTTCCTCCTGATTCACGAATTGGATGAGATATGAAGGCGTGGTTATGTTGAATGTCTCGGACATGAGCGGGGAATTGAGGATTAAAGATTCATTGTAGAGGACATGGCCAAGGACATCGGTGATCTCCACCGAGACTGATTCTCCGAGTGTTCCTTCATAGGTGGTGCCGAAATCGGTTTTAACGCCATTCAGGTAAAGATAGGCCGTGGGATTACCTGAAGCAGGTCCATAATTTCCGAGTTGGCCCACGCCAGATCCGCTGAAAGCATTGGCATTTACCTGAAGGGATGCGATCGGGACTCCCACGGGAACCTCAATATATTGGACAGCCTGCGATGCCTTTACGGTATTGGAATAAAGGGCGTCCAGATAGGTCTGCGGATTCTGCGCCGTCACATACCATTGATAACTGCTCCCGTTCTTAACATACATGGGGTCCGGGAAGGTGAAATTGGTGGCACCCTGCCGGAGACCTAGGGTGGTGAAGAGAGCCCCTGTCTCGTTATTCGCCGCATAGAGGAGGGTGACATTCAGCGGAACCGTGAGACTCGTGGGAGTCTGCGGGACCACGAGAGAAGCCTGTCCGACCACCTCATGCCAATAATCGAGCACCTGAATCGAGGCTGCGGACCCATACGGGAGGGTGAAGCTCGAGACCGGAGCGTTCAAGGTGGTGGGAGTGGTGGAACCGTATGGAGTATAAGAGATGATGGCCGAGAAATCTCCCTCATACTGATATCCGATGGTGTTGTTGTCATTATTCTCCTGGACAAGATTCAGGGAGATGGAGGTCTGGATCTGCCCCACCTGACTCGAAGGTTGAATGACGGATACCTCGAGGGAACTGAATCCATTCAGGTCTGAGAAGAGGACCATCCCCTGGCTCTGGAATACGTCATAAGTGCTCGGATAAAGATTGCTGATGACCCAATTTGAATTAACGAGAACTGTGGTGAAGTTAGTGCCGGGAGCGAGAGGGATCATATAATTGTAGTATTCCCAAGTCGTGTTCACGAAGTTCCCTGTGGGCTGTCCTTGGAAGCTCCCTGTGGTCGTGGCATTCGCCATGTAGTTCGACCCGGAACTGCTGATTGAGTAGGTGGGCATTGTTTGAGATGGAGTAAGATTAATGATGGCTTCAAAACTAACATAAGCCATAGTGTTTGGAGAATCAGAGGAAAACCATAGGGGCTGGTCAATCGAGTCAACAGTATCAACGTATGGTGATATATAATGATAACCTGTCATAGTATTAACTGCATTCATAGTTTTATTCAGGTTTAAAAATGAATAGTAATAGGTCAGCACATTTAATGTGCCACCTACATTGTAAGCATTCCTAAGTCCAGAAACAAGAGAATATGGATTTCCGCCACCTGCAAATCCAGCTTGATTCCCGGTTCCTATTGCCATATTAGAAGTCCCTGTCGTATTCAGATAGAAACCGAGATAAGCTGCGTGGGTTGAC
>OFHJ01000623.1_pt1 | contig 12777 bp, 8 predicted proteins | sample 1522001 | NCBI WGS metagenome assembly OFHJ01 (sample SAMEA2464838, study PRJEB22497) | soil metagenome | biome: Grassland; feature: Farmland; material: Clay | place: Australia | collected 2013-02-01 | depth 1.2 m | reverse complement strand
CTCCAGAACTATCCGTTCCAGCGCTTGCGGGACCTGTTGGCGCCGCTCGCGCCGGCGGAAGGCCTTGCGCCGATTACCATGGCGCTCGGCGAGCCGCGCCATCCGACGCCGACCCTGCTCGGCGAGGTGCTGGAGCAAAAGCGCGATCTCTATAACGTCTATCCGCCGCTCGCCGGAACACCCGAGTTCCGCGACGCGGTCGGCGCCTGGCTCGACCGCCGCTATCGCCTGCCCGCGGGCATGATCGAGCCCGAGCGCCATATCCTGCCGGTGAGCGGCACGCGCGAGGCGCTGTTCATGATCGCGCAGGTCGTGGTGCCGGCGGAAAAGGCCGGCAAGAAGCCCGCGATCGCGATGCCGAATCCGTTCTACCAATGCTATGTCGGCGCCGCGGTGGCCGCCGGCGCCGAGCCGGTCTTCGTGCCGGCGCTGGCGGAAAACGGCTTTCTGCCGGATTTCGCCGGCCTCGGCGACGCTGTGCTGGAGCGGCTGTCCCTGGTCTATCTTAGTTCGCCGGCCAATCCGCAGGGCGCGGTCGCCGATCTCGATTATCTGGAAAACCTCATCCGCCTCGCGCGGCGCCACGATTTTCTTCTTGTCGTCGACGAGTGCTACACTGAGATCTATTTCGACGCGCCGCCGCCCGGCGCGCTTGAAGCCTGCGCCCGGCTCGGCGGCGGGCTCGACAACGTCATGGTGTTCCATTCGCTCTCCAAGCGCTCGAGCGTGCCGGGGCTGCGCTCCGGCTTCTGCGCCGGCGATCCCGAGGTGATGCGGGATTTCGCGCGGCTCAGAAGCTACGGCGCGGCCGGCATGCCGTTGCCGGTGCTCGCCGCTTCCGCCGCCTTGTGGCAGGAGGAAAGCCATGTGGCGACCAATCGCGCGCTCTATCAGGAAAAATTCCGCATCGCCGAATCCATTCTCGGCAACCGCTTCGGCTTTCGCCGGCCGGCCGGGGGGTTTTTCCTCTGGCTCGACGTCGGCGACGGCGAAGAGGCGGCGAAGACGCTGTATTCCGAGGCCGCGCTGACCGTGCTCCCCGGCCGCTACATGACTTGGGAGAACGGCCATGGCGCGGCCGCGGGCCGCCCCTATGTCCGGCTCGCGCTCGTGCACGACGCGGCAACCACCCGGGAAGCGCTGGAGCGGTTCCGCGATACCTTGACCTGAGGCCGGAGAGCGATCGATGGCGGATAGGATCGGCACCCCGCGCGGGTCCCTGCTCTTTCCTCCGGCAGTGAAGGAATTCCTTCGCCGCCGCGCGACGGAGCTCGGCGGCGTCGGCCTGTTGATGCTGGCGGCACTTCTCGCCGGCGCGCTCGTCACCTATCACGCCAGCGACGCGAGCCTCGACGTCGCGGCGCGCGGTCCGGTGCAGAACGCCCTAGGGCCGCTCGGCGCCGATCTCGCCGATCTCATGTGGCAGAGCTTCGGCCTCGCCGCCGCCGGCCTGGTTCTCGCTCTCGCCGCCTGGGCGGTCGAGATCGTCTTGCACCAGGGCTTCCGCTGGCGCCGCCAGGCGCTCGCCCTGGTCGGCTTTCTGCTCTTCGCCGACGTCGCCCTGGCGGCGATCCCGCACGATTGGGTGATGGCGCTGCCGGCCGGCCTCGGCGGCGCTTTCGGCATCGTCATCTGGCGCGCGCTGGTGGTGCCGGCGACGGCGGCGCTGCCGCCGATCCGTCCCTTCCTCGCGCTCGGTCTCGGCGCGCTGGCACTGGCGCTTCTCGGCGTCGCGCTCGGCATCGGCAAACAGGGATGGCGGCGCGCCGCCAGGATTCTGCGCCGCGCCGGGCATTATCTCGGCGCCTTCATCGCCTTCACCACCGCGCGCAAGGCGGCACCGACCGCAGACAAGCCGGAAAAGCGGGCCCGGGCGCGCCGCGAGCCGATGATCGAAAGCAAAGCGCCGCGCGCGCGCCAGGAGCCCGAGCTTCGCGTCGCCGCGCCGAAGACCGCGCCGGCGCCGCGGACGTCGCGCGAAAAACCGACCGAGACACAGCCGACGCTCGATCTTCAGCCGAGCGGCGAATACCAGCTGCCGCCGCTGAACCTGCTCGCCGCCGCGGCGCCTGCGGGCCGCAACGCGGCGGCGAGCCCGGAATCCCTGCGCCAGAACGCAAGGCTGCTGTCCACGGTGCTGGAGGATTTCGGCGTCCGCGGCGAAATCCGCAGCGTCAAGCCGGGGCCGGTGGTGACGCTCTACGAACTCGAGCCAGCGCCGGGCACCAAGTCGTCGCGCATCATCGGCCTATCCGACGACATCGCGCGCTCGATGAGCGCGGTCTCGGCCCGCGTCGCGGTGATACCGGGGCGCAACGCGATCGGCATCGAGCTGCCCAATGCCAACCGCGAGACCGTCTATCTCTCGGACCTTCTGGCCTCGCCGCAATACGAGAACACGGCGGCGCGGCTCACCCTTGCGCTCGGCAAGGATATCGGCGGCCAGCCGATCGCCGTCGATCTCGCGCGCATGCCGCACCTCCTGATCGCCGGCACCACCGGCTCCGGCAAGTCGGTGGCGATCAACACCATGATCCTGTCGCTGCTCTATCGCATGCCGCCGGAGCAGTGCCGCTTCATCATGATCGATCCGAAGATGCTGGAGCTTTCCGCCTACGACGGCATTCCGCATCTCCTGACGCCGGTGGTGACCAACCCTTCCAAGGCGGTGGTGGCGCTGAAATGGACCGTGCGCGAGATGGAGGACCGCTATCGCAAGATGTCGGAACTCGGCGTGCGCAACATCGCCGGCTACAACCTTCGGCTCGCCGAGGCGCGGCGCAAGGGCGAGCAATTGTCGCGCACGGTGCAGACCGGCTTCGATCCCGAGTCCGGCGAGCCGATCTTCGAGGCCCGGCCGCTCGATCTGCAATCGTTGCCGATGATCGTCGTCATCGTCGACGAGATGGCGGATCTGATGCTGGTCGCCGGTAAGGACATCGAGGCCTCGGTGCAGCGGCTCTCACAGATGGCGCGGGCCGCCGGCATCCATCTCATCATGGCGACGCAGCGCCCCTCGGTCGACGTCATCACCGGCACCATCAAGGCCAACTTCCCCTGCCGCATCAGCTTCCAGGTGACCTCGAAGATCGACAGCCGCACGATCCTGGGCGAGCCAGGCGCCGAGCAGCTTCTCGGCCAGGGCGACATGCTCTACATGCCCTCGGCCGGGCGCATCACCCGCGTGCATGCGCCCTTCGTCTCGGATCAGGAGGTCGAGACGGTGGTGCGCTTCCTCAAGGCGCAGGGCGAGCCGGTCTATGTCGAGCAGGTGACGGCCGAGCCAGACGACAACCTGCCCTTCGGCAACGGCAGCGGCGAGCCCGCCGACGAGCTCTACGACCAGGCGGTGGCGCTGATCGCGCGCGAGCGCAAGGCCTCGACCAGCTTTATCCAGCGCCATTTGCAGATCGGCTACAACCGCGCCGCCCGCATCATCGAGCGCATGGAGGCGGAAGGCGTGGTGAGCGCCGCCAACCACGTCGGCAAGCGCGAGGTGCTGGCCCGCGACATCGACGACCGCGAGAGCTGAGCGCCTACGCCAGCAGCCCTTTCAGCTGATACAGAAGATCGAGCGCCTGGCGCGGGGTGAGGCTGTCGAGATCGGCGGCGGCGAGCAGCGCCTCGATCTCGGAGGCTTGCGGCAGCGGCGCGACATCGGGCTGGAACAGCGGCAGATCGTCGGCGAGCTTGGCGATCGCGGCGCCGCGGCCGCTTTGCTCCAAGGCGTGCAGCACCTCGGCGGCTCGGGCGAGAACGGCCGCCGGCAGGCCGGCGAGCTTCGCCACCTGGATGCCATAGGAACGGTCGGCGGCGCCGGGCGCGACCTCGTGCAGGAACACCACCTCGCCCTGCCATTCCTTGACCCGCATGGCTTGGCAGGAGAGCGCGTCGAGCCGCGCGGCGAGCCCGGTCAATTCGTGGAAATGGGTGGCGAACAGCGCCCGGCAGCGGTTGACGTCGTGCAGATGCTCGACCGTCGCCCAGGCGAGCGAGAGCCCGTCGAAGGTCGCGGTGCCGCGTCCGATCTCGTCCAGGATGACAAGGGCGCGCGGCCCGGCTTGGTTCAGGATCGCCGCCGTCTCCACCATCTCGACCATGAAGGTGGAGCGGCCACGGGCGAGATCGTCGGCGGCGCCGACGCGGCTGAACAGGCGATCGACGGTGCCGATCTCGGCTTCCGCCGCCGGCACGAAGGCACCGATCTGCGCCATCAGCGCGATCAGCGCGTTCTGGCGCAAGAATGTACTCTTGCCCGCCATGTTGGGGCCGGTGACGAGCCAGAGCCGCGTGCCCTCGCCAAGGTCGCTGTCGTTGGCGATGAAGCGCTCGCCGCGCTCCGCCAGCGCCGCCTCGACCACCGGATGGCGGCCGCCTTGGATGCGGAAGGCCCGCGAATCGTCGACCTCGGGCCGGCGATGGTCGCGTTCCGCCGCAAGCTCGGCAAGGCCGGCGGCGACATCGATCTCGGCCAAGGCGGCGGCGGCGCGGCCGATCGGTGCGGCCGCGGCGATGACGCGCTGCGCCAAGTCCTCGAACAGCGTGAGTTCGAGCGCCAGCGCGCGGTCGGCCGCCTGGCCGATCTTGGCTTCGAGTTGGCCGAGCTCGACGGTCGAGAAGCGCACCGCGTTGGCCATGGTCTGGCGGTGGATGAAACCCTCGCCCATGCGCTCGGCGAAACGGGGCGTCACCTCGATGTAATAGCCGAGCACGTTGTTGTGGCGGATCTTGAGTCCGGGCACGCCGGTCTTGTCGGCATATTGGTTCTGCAGCGCGACGATGTGGCGGCGGCTTTCGTCGCGCAACAGCCGCAATTCGTCGAGCTCGGGGCGATAGCCGGCGGCGATGAAGCCGCCGTCGCGGGAAAGAAGCGGCAGCTCGGGCGCCAGCGCGCGCGCGAGCTCGGCCACCAGCTCGCCATGAAAGCCGAGCCCGGCCTGCGCCGCCGCGGTGCCCTCGGGAAGCGGCGCCGAGGCTTGCGCCAGGCGGTCCTTCAACACCCGTGTCTCGCCGAGGCCGTCGCGGATCGCGGCGAGATCGCGCGGCCCGCCGCGGCCCAGGGCGAGCCTTGAAAGAGCGCGTTCGAGGTCCGGCGCGCGGCGGAGACTCTGGCGCACATCGGCGCGCAGCTCCGGCTCGATCACGAAGCCCTCGACCATGTCGAGACGGCGGTTGATCGGCGCCGCGCGGGCGAGCGGCTGCGCCAAGCGCTGGCCGAGCAGCCTGGCGCCAGCGCCGGTCACGGTGCGGTCGATGATGGCGAGCAGGCTGCCGGCGCGGTTCCCCGACAAAGTTTCGCCGAGTTCGAGGTTGCGCCGCGTCGCCGCGTCGATCGCCATGGTGGCGTCGGCGGTTTGCCGCTCCGGCGGTTTTAGACAGGGCCGCTTGCCGCGCTGGGTGAGGTCGAGATAGTCGACCAGCGCGCCGGCGGCGCCGAGCTCGGCGCGGCTGAAGGCGGCGAAACCATCCAGCGTCGCGACATGGAACAGCGCGCAAAGCCGCCGCTCTCCGGCCGTGGACTCGAAGCGGAGCGGCGGCAGCGGGGTCAGCGTCGCGAGGCTATCGAGCGCGGCGTCGAGTTCGGGCAGATCGCGCAGGTTTTCCGCCACCAGAAGCTCGCCCGGCCGCAGCCGCGCGAGCTCGGCCGCCAGGGCCTGGCCCTCGACTTCGGCGGTCTTGAACTCGCCGGTCGAGATGTCGGCCCAGGCGAGCCCGAAGCGGCCTTCGGCACGGCCGAGGGCCGCGAGGTAATTGTTGGCGCGCGCGTCGAGCAGCGCGTCCTCGGTCAGGGTGCCGGGCGTGACGAGACGCACCACCTCGCGGCGGATCACCGCCTTGGCGCCGCGGCGCTTGGCCGCCTCCGGCGCTTCCACCTGCTCGCAGACCGCGACCTTGCTGCCGGCGCGGATCAGGCGCAGCAGATACGCGTCCGCCGCATGCACCGGCACGCCGCACATCGGGATATCGGCGCCTTCGTGCTTGCCGCGCTTGGTCAACGCGATATCGAGGATGCGCGCCGCGGCGGCCGCGTCTTCGAAGAACAGCTCGTAGAAATCGCCCATGCGATAGAACAGCAGATGGTCGGGATGCTCGGCCTTGATGGCGAGATATTGCGCCATCACCGGCGTCGGCGCGTCGGCTGCCGGGCGCGGCGCCGAGGGGGACGCGGCCTCAGGCGCGGGCTTTGCCGTGACCTCGGGCGCGAGGGGCGCCAGCAGGTCCAGCGTGTTCGGCTTTTGCCGGGAGGCGGTCATGGCTTTGACATGGCGATGGTTTAACGTCGCTTGCGGGCACCTTGCGCCTATCCTAGAGCAAGATCGGCCCGGGTTGAATTCGCCTGATCCGGGCTGCGGCCGATTCCGAGCGGGAGGGTTGAATCCGGCCCGTATTCAAGAGGATAGGCGGAGCGCCGGGCGGCGGCGCCGGGACTTGGCGAAGACTCCGGTCGATGGGCGGCCAGCGGCGGCGCCCCGGCCGCCCGCTTCTTCATTTGTCAGTCCAAGACCGGCCGCTCTAAGATGATCGGCAAGCAAGCGGAAACAGCACCCCAGGAAGATTATGACCGAAGTGAAACCGACCCAGCTTTACGAAGACGCGCTGCAATTCCACGCGCGCGGCCGTCCCGGCAAACTTCAGGTTGTCGCCACCAAGCCGATGGCGACCCAGCGCGATCTTTCGCTCGCCTATTCGCCGGGCGTCGCCGCGCCCTGCCTCGCGATCCAGCGCGAGCCCGGTCTGGTCTACGAATACACCAGCCGGGGCAATATCGTCGCCGTGATTTCGAATGGCACGGCGGTGCTCGGGCTCGGCAATCTCGGCCCCGCGGCGGCGAAGCCGGTGATGGAAGGCAAGGCGGTGCTGTTCAAGCGTTTCGCCGACATCGATGGCTTCGACCTCGAAATCGCGACCGAGGAGGTCGACCAGTTCGTGAACTGCGTACGCTATCTCGGTTCCGGTATCGGCGGCATCAATCTCGAGGACATCAAGGCGCCGGAATGCTTCGTCATCGAGCAGCGCCTGCGCGAGCTGATGGACATCCCGGTGTTCCACGACGATCAGCACGGCACCGCGATCATCGCCACCGCTGGGCTGATCAATGCGCTCGATCTCACCGGCCGGCGGCTGCAGGACATCCGGCTCGTGGTCAACGGCGCCGGCGCCGCCGGCATCGCCTGCCTGGAATTGCTGAAGAGCATGGGCCTGCCGCACGGCAACGCCATCCTCTGCGACAGCCAGGGCGTGATCTACGAGGGCCGCGAGAAGGGCATGAACCAGTGGAAATCGGCGCATGCGGCGAAGACCCCGGCGCGTACCCTGGCGGAGGCGGTGAAGGGCGCCGATGTGGTCTTCGGCCTTTCGGTCAAGGGCGCGATCACCGCCGAGATGGTGGCCAGCATGGCGGCGAAGCCGATCATCTTCGCCATGGCCAATCCCGATCCCGAGATCTCGCCGGAAGAGGTCAAGGCGGTGCGCTCGGATGCGATCATCGCCACCGGTCGCTCCGACTATCCGAACCAGGTCAATAACGTCCTCGGCTTTCCTTATATCTTCCGCGGCGCGCTCGATGTCCAAGCCAGCGCCATCAACGAGCAGATGAAGATCGCCGCCGCACAGGCCCTGGCACAGCTCGCCCGCGAGGACGTGCCGGACGAGGTCGCCGCCGCCTATCGCGACCAGCGGCCGCAATACGGACCGGAATACATCATCCCGGTGCCCTTCGACCCACGGCTGATCTCGGCGGTGCCGACGGCGGTGGCCAAGGCGGCGATGGATTCCGGCGTGGCGCGCCGGCCGCTCAAGGATATCGCGCGCTACGGCAGCCAGCTTCGCGCCCGCCTCGATCCGCGCGCGATCCCGCTGCAGCCGATCTTCGAGCACGTGCATTCGCACCCGCGCCGCATCGTCATGGCGGAGGGCGAGGAGGAGAAGGTGATCCGCGCCGCGGTCGCCTTCCGCAACGCCGGCTACGGCACGCCGATCCTGGTCGGCCGCGACGCCCAGGTGCGGGAAAAGATGGCGCGCATGGGCCTCAACAATCCGGACGGCATTGAAATCCACAACGCGCGCCTGAGCCAACACAACAAGCGCTATGTCGACTACCTCTATCAGCGCCTGCAACGCAAGGGCATGCTCTATCGCGACTGCCTGCGCATGGTGAACCAGGACCGCAATGTTTTCGCCGCCTGCATGGTGGCGCTCGGCGACGCCGACGCGCTGGTCACCGGCGTGACGCGGAACTTCTCGGTCGCCTACGAGGACGTCCGCCGCGCCATCGATCCGGCGCCGGGGCAGCAGGTCTTCGGCCTGGTCATCCTGGTGTCGCACGCCCGCACGGTGTTCATCGCCGATACCACGGTGCACGACGAGCCGAGCGCCGAGGAGCTCGCCGATATCGCGGCGCAGAGCGCCGAGGTCGCCTTGCAGATGGGCCACAAGCCGCGCGTCGCGTTTTTGAGCTTTTCCAATTTCGGCAATCCGCCGAACGTCAAGGCGGAACGCATCCAGCGCGCGGTGACGCTGCTCGACCGGCGCAAGGTAGCGTTCGAGTACGACGGCGAGATGTCGGCCGATGTCGCGCTCGGCAACGAGGTGCGCAAGAACTATCCCTTCTGCCGCCTGAGCGGGCCGGCCAACGTGCTGATCATGCCCGACCTGCACAGCGCCTCCACTGGCTCGAAGCTTTTCCGCGAGCTCGGCGGCGGCGAGGTCATCGGCCCGTTGCTGATCGGGCTCTCGAAACCCGTGCAGATCGTGCCGATGGACGCTACAGTCTCGGAACTGGTCAACTTCGCGGTTCTCGCCGCGCACGACGTCGTCCACCAGGGGTAGCGCGCCCGCTTGAAGGAGGGGATGCCCGCCATGACCGAGCGTCCGGCCAGCGTCGGCCTGTTCGTGACGTGCCTCGTCGACCTCTTTCGCCCGACCGTCGGCTTCGCCGCCGTGCGGCTGTTGGAGGAGGCGGGCTGCAAGGTCGCGGTGCCGCGGGCGCAAACCTGCTGCGGCCAGCCGGCCTACAATTCCGGCGATCGCGCCGACGCCGCCGCCATCGCGCGCGACGTGATCGCCGCCTTCCGCGGCTTCGATTACGTGGTCGCGCCGTCGGGCTCGTGCGCCGGCATGATCAAGGTGCATTACCCGGCGCTGTTCGCCGCCGACGCCAAGATGAAGGCGGCGGCGGAGGAGCTGGCCGGGCGCACCTTTGAGCTGGTCGCGTTCCTGACCGAGGTCATGGGCATGACGCGGGTGGTGTCGGATTTCAACGGCTCGGTCACCTATCACGATTCCTGCTCGGGCCTGCGCGAGCTCGGCATCAAGGAACAGCCGCGGAAGCTTCTCGCCAGCATGCCGGGCCTCACCTTGAAGGAGCTTCCCGGCGCCGAGACCTGTTGCGGCTTCGGCGGCACCTTCGCGGTGAAATACGGCGAGGTCTCGTCCGAGATCGCGCGGCGCAAGGCGAAGGACATCGTCGCCACCGGCGCCGACACGGTGCTGGCCGGCGATCTCGGCTGCCTGCTCAACATGGCGGGCAGCCTGTCGCGGGAAGGCGCCGCGCTCAAGGTGCGCCACGTCGCCGAGGTGCTCGCCGGCATGGCGCGCGGACCGGCGATCGGCGAGCCCAGCGACGACGCCGAGCCGGGCCGGAGATAAGCGATGCAAGTCACCAGCCAAGCCTTCAAGGCCAACGCCCACAAGGCGCTCGGCGACGACAACCTGAAAACCGCGCTGTTCAAGCTGCAGCACCATTTCACCAACAACCGCACCCGCGCCGTCGAGGCGCTGCCCGAGTTCGAGCAGTTGCGCGATCGGGCGCGCGACATCAAGAACGAGGTCTTGGGCGCGCTCGATTTCTATCTTGAACGCTTCGAGCAGAAGGTCGCGGAGCAGGGCGGCACGGTGCATTGGTGCCGCACGCCGCGCCAGGCGCGCGAGACCATCCTCTCCCTCTGCCGCTCGGTCGAGGCCAAGACCTGCACCAAGGGCAAGTCGATGATCGCCGAGGAGATCGCGCTCAACCCCTTCCTCGAAGAAAACGGCGTCCAGCCGATCGAGACCGATCTCGGCGAATACATCATCCAGCTCGCCGACGAGCCGCCCTCGCACATCATCGGCCCGGCGGTGCACAAGACCCTGCCGCAGGTCGCCGACCTCTTTCTCGAACACCACAAGCGCTACGGCAAGACCGAGCGCCAGACCGAGCCCGAGGCGCTGGTCGGCGAGGCGCGCGAGATCCTGCGCCAGAAATATCTCGACGCAGACGTCGGCATCACCGGCGCGAACTTCCTCGTCGCCGAGACCGGTTCGACCATCATCGTCACCAACGAGGGCAACGGCGACCTCACCCAGATGCTGCCGAAGATGCATATCGTCGTCGCCAGCATCGAGAAGATCGTGCCGACGCTGGAAGACCTCTCGACGATCCTGCGCGTGCTGGCGCGCTCGGCGACGGGGCAGGAGTTTTCGGTCTATACCACGTTGTCCACCGGCGCGCGCCAGAGCGCCGATCTTGACGGGCCGGGCGCCTTCCATGTCGTGCTGCTCGACAACGGCCGCTCCGAGATGATCGGCACCGAGTTACAGGAGCTGCTGCGCTGCATCCGCTGCGGCGCCTGCATGAACAGCTGTCCGGTCTATCACGCGGTCGGCGGCCATGCCTATGGCTGGGTCTACCCGGGGCCGATCGGCGCCGCCCTCGATCCCAAGTTCATCGGCCTGGAGGCGGGCCAACACCTGCCCAACGCCTCGCCGCTTTGCGGCAAATGCGAGAGCGTCTGCCCGATGCGGATTCCGTTGCCGAAAATCTTCCGCTATTGGCGCGACAAGGCGTTCGCGGAAAAGATCACACCGCTGCCGCAGCGGGTGGGGATCGGGGTTTGGGCCTGGTTCGCGCGCCGGCCCGAGCTTTACCGCATGGCGAGCCGGCTCGGCATCGGCATCCTCGGTCGTCTGGGGCGGAAGGCCGGCAAATTCCGCTCCTTGCCGCTCGCCTCGGGCTGGACAGAGGGGCGCGATCTGCCGGCGCCGGAGGGGCGCACCTTCCACGATCTCTGGCAGGAGCGGCGAGGCCGCCGCGGCCCACCCAAGTCGGGCGATCCGTTTCGGAAGCTGTTCTCATGAGCGGGCGCGACGAAATTCTGGGCCGCATCCGCGCCGGCTTAGGGCGCGGCGCGCTCGAGGGCGCGCCGCGCGCGGCGCTCGAGGCAAAGCTCGCCAACCCCGAGCGCAATCTGGTGCCGGCGCGGGCGGCGGCGCTCGACCACGCGCGGCAGGTCGAGCTTTTCATCGAGATGGCGGGCAAGGTCGATACCCAAGTGACGCGGGTCAAGGACTTGGCCAAGGTGCCGGGCGCGATCGCCGATTATCTCGCGCAGAAGAACCTGCCGACCGAAATCCGCCGCGCGCCGCACCCCTTGCTCGATCAGGTGCCGTGGCAGGCCTGGCCGACGCTGTCGATCCAGACTGGCCGCGCCGAGGGCGGGGACGCGGTCGGCGTCGGCGCGCCCTTGGCCGGCGTCGCCGAGACCGGCACGCTCGCCTATGCCTCGGGGCCGGAGAGCCCGGCGACGGTGAACTTCCTGCCCGAGACCCATATCGCGGTGTTGCGCGCGAAGGACGTGGTCGCGGCCTATGAGGATGTGTTCGCCCGCGTGCGCGAGAAAAGCGCCGGCGGGCCGTTTCCGCGCACGGTGAATTTCATCACCGGGCCGTCGCGCACCGCCGATATCGAGCTGACCCTGATCCTCGGCGCGCACGGGCCGAAGCGCCTGCACATCGTCCTCGTCGATGACGGCGAAGGCTAAGCCGCACAAAACGCCCGCCCCCTCCGACCAAGAGCTCTGGCAGCGCTTGGCGAGCGGCGTCAAGCCGCTGAAACGACGCCGGCCCGAGCCACCGGCCGAGACAACGCCGGCGGCAGTGCTGAAGCCGGCCGCGAAATCCGCGCCGAAGGCGGCCGCCCCGCCGCCGCCGCAACGCCTGCCCAATCTGCCACTGCTCGCGGCCGGCAAGCGGCGGCCGGTGCCCGGCCTCGACAGCCGCACGGCGGAGCGGCTCCGCAAGGGCGAGATTCCGATCGAGGCGCGGCTCGACCTGCACGGACTGACGCAGGCGGAAGCGGCCGCCGCCTTGAGCCGCTTCGTGCAGCAATCGCGCCACGCCGCGCTGCGCTGCCTTCTCGTCATCACCGGCAAGGGCGCGCGGCGGGCAGCCGAGGAGCCGGGCTTCATGCCGCCGGTCGAGACCGGCGTGCTGAAGCAGCTCGTGCCGCGCTGGCTCGCCGCCGGGCCGGAGCGGGCGCATATCCTCGCCATCGCCACGGCGCGGCCGCAACACGGCGGCGGCGGCGCGCTCTATGTATTGCTGAGAAAAGCCGAGCGGGGGTAAGGGGCCGCTCTTCCGCCATCGTTTCCATCACGTCGAACAGCAGATCTTTCACCATCAAGGTCGCGCCATGACCCCTCTCTCGCTCTTCGGTCTGTTCGCCGTTTCCGCCATGCTGGCGTGCTATGCGCTGGAGGATCGGAGCCCGTGGTTCGTGCTCGGCTTCGCCGGGGCCTGCGCGCTCGGCTCGGCCTATGGCTTCTTGCAGGGCGCCTGGCCTTTCGGCCTGGTCGAGGCGGTGTGGGCCGTGGTCGCGCTCCGCCGCTGGCGGCGCGCATCGGGCGTGGCCCGGTGACAGCTTGGAATCGATCCGCTAAAGTGCAGCGCTTCAAGAAGAATTCGGTGGGGTCGCGCAATGGCCGAGAGAGAACCGCGTTTGGGGCCGGCGGCGCCGGCGGA
>OFHJ01000622.1_pt1 | contig 12782 bp, 13 predicted proteins | sample 1522001 | NCBI WGS metagenome assembly OFHJ01 (sample SAMEA2464838, study PRJEB22497) | soil metagenome | biome: Grassland; feature: Farmland; material: Clay | place: Australia | collected 2013-02-01 | depth 1.2 m | reverse complement strand
AATATATGCTATATAACATGGTCTTGTTTGTCTTATTTCAGAATCTTGCAGAGCACCTTGTCGCCGGCTCCGATGCCGATCCGGCGGGCGGTTCCGGCCGCCACTTCGAGTACCGCCCGCACCCGCCCTTGGGAGGGAATGAGCTTGTGCGAGAGCGGCACCGTGTTCGCGGCGACGCTCCGCACCGTCCCATTGCCCGCTATGAAAATCATGTCGAGCGGGATAAGCGTGTCCTTCATCCACATGATGACGTGATGCTGGCCCGGCCCGAGGTCGAACAGCATGCCCTCGTGAAGGCCGAGATGGCGCCGAAACATGAGACCACGTTCGCGGCTCTCTGGCGTCGCCGCAACCTCGACATCGAAGACATGACGGCCGCTGGCGGTCACCACGGTCAGACGTGATCGCGGGAACTGGTGCGCCGCGGGCGTCGCCGCCGCCGCTGACCCGAGGCTCAAAAAGCCGGCCAGCAAAAGCACAGCAGCACCCCACAGCGCGGCCCCGAAGAAGCCGCCCTTAATGGCCGCGCGAATACACGGTTCCGCCCGCGCCCGATCGCAACACGCCACGGCGCGTTACGATCTCAGGATTTCCGCTACCTGCGGCCCCTTCGAACCTTGGCCGATCCGGATTTGCACCACCTGCCCCGGCTCCAGTTCGCTCATCTCCACCCGGCGCAGCACTTCCATATGGACGAAGACGTCCTGAGTGCCCTCGCCACAAGAGACGAAGCCATAGCCCTTGACCGGATTGAACCATTTGACGGTAGCCGGAAGAAATTCGCCCTCGCCCTCCGGAACGGCATTCCCGCCTGCCGCCATCGGCCGCGGCGCGGGACCCCCCGCCCCCCGCGAGGAGGAACCGCACTCCCTCACCCCCACCGCCCGCATGCCTTTCGGCCGCTGAACCGCCTCGCAGACGATACCGGCGCCTTCCGGAACGCTGTCGTAGCCGGCATCGCGCAAGCAGGAGAGGTGAAGAAACACGTCCCCCGTGCCGTCATTCGGACAGATAAAGCCGAACCCCTTAACGGCATTGAACCATTTGACAGTCCCGTTTATGACTACGGTTCCTGCCTCTATGTTGTTCCCAGTTTCGTGATTCATGTTCATGATCTACGCCCACGCCTTCGACATAATTCGATCTTAGCATAAAAATTGGGCTTTTCCAATGCCGCATTGCGTCGCAATAACCCCGGACGGCCGCCGATTTATGCTATCAATCGATTGATCCGGTGGCGCGATTCGCCAAGCGCTCGGCCGGCCCGGAGCACCGGACGAGCGCTTGAAGGGTCGCCGACAAGCAGCTAGTGTGGCGTCTCGCAATTGCCGACCAATTTTTCGGCCTGCTATCATCGGCAATTGCGAGACAAAAGCCACACTAGATTCAATAGGTTGCTAGTGTCCTTTCGATTCCGAATTCCCGATCTACGCTCGCAGCACCATCGTCGGCAATTCAGAATCAGGACACTAGTGTCCGCCCCGGCAAGCTCGATTAGTGGAGACTCGAAAATGGACATGACCGGCGAGCAAAAGATCTCGGCGTCCCGCGAAAAAGTGTGGGCCGCCCTCAACGATCCCGACGTTCTCCGTCAAGCCATTCCCGGGTGCGAGGCGCTCGACAAAAGCGCCGAAAACGAGCTTGTGGCCACCGTCGTTGCCAAGCTTGGCCCGGTGAAGGCGAAATTCTCTGGAAAGGTGACGCTCTCCGACATCGATCCGCCGAACGGTTACACCATCCAGGGCGAGGGGCAAGGCGGCGCGGCCGGCTTCGCCAAGGGCGGCGCCAAGATTTCGCTCGCGGACGACCCGGCGGGGACGCTGTTGCGCTACGAAGTGCAGGCGTCGGTCGGCGGCAAGCTGGCCCAAATTGGCTCGCGCTTGATCGACGCAACCGCGCGCAAGATGGCCGATGACTTCTTCACTCGCTTCAACGAACTGGTCTCGGCCACATCTGGTGCTGCGCCAACGCCCGAGATCCCGGCACCGGCAGCCGCGACAGAAGCGCCGATCCCCGCCGCGCCGTCAGTGCCGCCCCGCGGCTTGCCGCCCTTGGTGTGGATCGGCTGCCTCGTCGCCATCGTCGTCTTGCTCTTGATCTATTTCGGCGTTTGGCGCTGACCCCCAAGCGGCAGCGCTGTTGTTGCACCATCGTTACGCTGCCGTTGCGCCGCGAAACGGCTAACCGTGCGCCCTGCCACGGCGAATTCGAGTTACAACAAAAGAATGTGACTTGACCCCGCCGGGTGGCGCGGTGAAACTGAATCGTTCTTACCAATCAGTTTGGCTTATCCGGGTGAGCGGCTTGCCGCGGCTCGAAGCAGGCAGTCGAGAAAAGCAAAGGGAGGATATCATGCCGACCGTTTCGATGACGGTGAACGGGAAATCGGTGTCGCACGATGTCGAGGACCGAACTCTGCTTGTTGAGTTTCTCCGTGACCATCTCGGCCTCACCGGCACGCATGTCGGCTGCGATACGAGCCAATGTGGCGCCTGCGTCGTTCATATCGACGGCAAGAGCGTCAAGTCCTGCACCACGCTCGCCGTTCAAGCCGAGGGCGCGACGGTGACGACCATCGAAGGGCTTGCCACCGACGGCAAGCTGCATCCTATGCAGGAAGCCTTCCGCGAGCATCACGGCCTGCAGTGCGGCTTCTGCACACCCGGCATGGTGATGAGCGCGGTCGATCTGGTCAAACGGCACCCCAATCCGTCGGAGGAAACCATCCGCCACGGGCTTGAGGGCAATATCTGCCGCTGCACCGGCTACCACAATATTGTGCGCGCGGTTCAAGCCGCTGCGACGAACATGCGGGGGTGACGACCATGGCTGACACCGGCATCGGCGCCGCCGTGCGGCGCAAGGAAGACTTCCGCTTTCTCACCGGCAAGGGCCACTACACCGACGATATCACCCGGCCGGGCCAAGCTTACGCGTATTTTCTCCGCTCACCGCATGCTTTTGCCCGCATCCGCAAGATCGACACCACGGCCGCCAAGGCCGCGCCCGGCGTGATCGCGGTCTATACCGGCGCCGACACCAACGCCGCCAAGGTCGGCAGCCTGCCCTGCGGCTGGGTGGTCACGGGCAAGAGCGGCGAACCGCACAAGGCGCCGGCCCATCCCCCGCTCGCGGTCGATACCGTGCGCTATGTCGGCGACCATATCGCCGTGGTGATCGCCGAAAGCCGCGCCCAAGCCAAGGACGCGGCGGAGAAGATCGCCGTCGATTACGATGTGCTCAAGCCGGTCATTTCGGTGACCGACGCGGTCAAGCCCGGCGCGCCGCAGGTCCATGCCGACGTTCCCGGCAACATTTGCTACGACTGGGAGATCGGCGACAAAGCGGCAACCGACGCAGCCTTCGCCAAAGCCGCGCATGTCACCAAGCTCGATCTCGTCAACAACCGGCTCATCCCCAACGCGATGGAGCCGCGGGCCGCGATCTGCGAATACGATTCTGGCGTCGATTCCTACACCTGCTTCGTCACCAGCCAGAATCCGCATGTCCTCAAGCTGATCCTGTGCGCCTTCGTGCTCGGCCTCTCGGAGAGCAAGCTCCGCGTCGTCGCGCCCGATGTCGGCGGCGGCTTCGGCTCGAAGATCTACTGCTACGCCGAGGAAACGGTGCTGCTGTGGGCCTCGAAGCATGTCGGCCGGCCGATCAAATGGGCGGCCGAGCGCTCCGAGTCCTTCCTGTCCGATGCGCACGGCCGCGACCATGTCACCCACGCCGAACTTGCCCTCGACAAGGACGGCAAGTTCCTCGGCTTCCGCGTCGCGACGCTCGCCAATGTCGGCAGCTATCTCTCGACCTTCGCCACCGCGGTGCCAAGCTACCTCTATGCCACGCTGCTCGCCGGGCAGTACACGACGCCCGCGATCCACGCCGAGGTGAAGACGGTGTTCACCAACACCGCGCCCGTTGACGCCTATCGCGGCGCCGGCCGGCCAGAGGCGACCTACGTCCTCGAGCGCATCGTCGAGGTGGCTGCTCGCGAGACCGGCATCGACCGAGCGGAAATCCGGCGGCGCAATTTCGTGCCGCCCGATGCCTTCCCCTATCAGACGCCCGTCGCGCTCGCCTATGATTCGGGCAATTACGCGGCGGCGCTCGACCTCGCCCTGAAACACGCCGACTACAAGGGGTTCGCCGCGCGCAAGGCCGAGGCGGAAAAGCGTGGCCGTCTCCGCGGCATCGGCCTCTCCTGCTATATCGAGGCCTGCGGCATCGCGCCCTCGGCGGTGGTCGGCGCGCTCGGCGCCGGCGTCGGGCTCTGGGAATCCGGCCAAGTGCGCTTCAACCCGACCGGCAGCGTCACCATCCATACCGGCTCGCATAGCCACGGCCAGGGCCACGAAACCACCTTCGCGCAACTCGTCTCCGACACCTTGGGCGTTCCGATCGAGAGCATCGAGGTGGTGCATGGCGACACCGGCAAGGTGCCGTTCGGCATGGGCACGTACGGCTCGCGCTCGCTTGCGGTCGGCGGCTCGGCCATCATGCGCGCCTGCGACAAGATCATCACCAAGGGCAAGAAGATCGCCGCCCACCTGATGGAAGCCGCAGTCGAGGATGTCGAGTTCTCGAAAGGCGTGTTCAAGGTCTCCGGCACCGACAAGAATGTCAGCGTGCAGCAGGTGGCCTTCACCGCCTACGTGCCGCACAACTATCCGGAAGGTCTCGAGCCCGGCCTCGACGAAACCGCGTTCTACGACCCGCTGAACTTCACCTTCCCCGCCGGCACGCATGTGGCCGAGGTGGAGATTGATCCGCAAACGGGCGTAACCGAGGTCGTCAACTGGGTCGCGGTGGACGATTTCGGAAATATCATCAATCCGCTGATCGTCGAAGGCCAAGTTCACGGTGGCATCGCCCAGGGTATCGGCCAGGCTTTGCTCGAGGGTTGCACGTACGATCCGGAATCGGGCCAGCTTCTCACCGGCTCGTTCATGGACTACTGCATGCCGCGCGCCGACGACCTGCCGAGCTTCAAGGTCGACACCACGAAGACGCCCTGCCCGCACAATCCTCTGGGCGTCAAGGGCTGCGGCGAGGCCGGCGCCATCGCAGCGCCACCGGCTCTGATCAACGCCGTGACCGACGCGCTCGGGATCATGCACATGGAAATGCCGGCCACCCACGAGAAAGTCTGGCGGGCGGCACGAAGCAGGCCGCTCAAGCAGGCCGCTGAATAGAGAGGGAGCGAAACGGTTATGTACAATTTCACCTACCATCGCGCGAGCAGCGTCAGCGACGCGGCCAAGCTGCTCGGCCAAGACGCCGAAAGCAAGATCCTCGCCGGCGGTCAGACCTTGCTCCCGACCTTGAAGCAGCGTCTCGCACAGCCAAGCCACGTCATCGATATCGGCGGCATCGGCGAGCTTCAGGGGATCAAGGTCTCGGCCGACAAGGTCGTCATCGGCGCCGGGACGCGCCATGCCGCCGTCGCGATGTCGGCCGAAGTGGCGCGCGCAATCCCGGCCCTGGCCAAGCTTGCGGGTGGCATCGGCGATCCGCAGGTTCGCAATATGGGCACGATCGGCGGCTCGCTCGCGAACAACGACCCGGCCGCAGATTATCCGGCGGCCGTGCTTGGGCTTGGCGCCACCGTCCATACCAACAAGCGGGCGATCGCAGCGGACGATTTCTTCAAGGGCATGTTCGAAACCGCCCTCGACGAGCAAGAAATCATCACCAGCGTCGAGATCCCTGTGCCGCAAAAGGCCGGCTACATGAAGTTCCCCAACCCGGCCTCACGCTATGCCATGGTCGGGGTCATGGTGGCGCAGACCAAAGCCGGTGTGCGGGTCGCCGTGACCGGCGCCGGTCCCAGCGTCTTCCGTTGGCAGGACGCCGAGAAGGCCCTGGCGGGCAAATTTGCCGCGGCCGCGCTCGACGGCCTTGCCGCCAAGGCGGACGGGCTTAACAGCGACATCCACGGCTCGGCCGAATATCGCGCCCATCTCATCGGCGTGATGGCCCGCCGCGCGGTAGCCGAGGCCGGCTGAGCTCCGGGCTGGCGCGAAGATCGCCCATCCCGAGGGGAGGCTCGCCTCCCCTCTTTTTTTGCGCTAACGTGAGGCGTTCCGCGCTCGACCGTCCTTGTCGCGGCGTCTGATTCGTCCTATTTGGTAGCGCTATGACCCATGCCCTTCCCGCTTCGATCGACGCCACCTCGGCGCTGCTCGAGGCCGGCGATTATCTCGCCGACCGGTCGCTGGCGACCACCCTCTTCCTCAGCCTCAAGATGCAACGACCGTTGTTCCTTGAGGGTGAGGCCGGCGTCGGTAAAACCGAGATCGCCAAGGTGCTCTCGACATTGCTCGGCCGCCGTCTGGTACGGCTGCAATGCTACGAGGGGCTCGACGTCGCGTCCGCCGTCTACGAATGGAACTACGCCCGCCAGATGATCGAGATCCGCTTGGCCGAGGCCGAGGGCATCCAGGATCGCGCCCGCGTCGGCGAGGATGTTTTCTCGCCCAAGTTCCTCATCGAACGGCCGCTTCTGCAGGCCCTTCGCCTCTATGACGGTGAGCCGCCGGTGCTGCTGATCGACGAACTGGACCGCACCGACGAGCCGTTCGAGGCGTATCTGCTCGAAGTCCTTTCCGACTTCCAGATAACGATTCCGGAGATCGGCACGATCAAGGCTGCAAAACCACCGATCGTCATCATCACCTCGAACCGAACGCGGGAAATCCATGATGCGCTGAAGCGCCGCTGCCTCTATCACTGGGTCGATTACCCGGACGCCAAGCGCGAGCTTGCCATCCTGCAGCGCAAAGTGCCGAACGCGGATAAGCGCCTGTCGCGCGAGATCGTCGGCTTCGTGCAGGAACTGCGGCGAGCGGAGCTATTCAAGCTTCCCGGCATCGCCGAGACCATCGATTGGGCTCAGGCCTTGACCTATCTCAACACCCTCGCCCTCGATCCGGCGGTGGTGAACGACACCTTGGGTGTACTGCTCAAGTACCAGGACGATATCGCCCGCATCCAGGGCAGCGAGGCCGCTGCCATTCTCTCGAGAGTGCAGTCGGAACTCGCCGCCACCGCGCCGTGACCGCACCGCGCGAGCCGGCGGCGGCCGAGGTCGGGCGCTTCGCCGACAACATCATGCATTTCGCCCGCGTGCTGCGGGCGGCGGGGCTGCCGATCGGCCCCGGCCAGGTGATCGAGGCGATCCGCGCCGTCGAGGTCGCCGGCATCCGCCGGCGCGACGACTTTTATTGGACTCTCCATTCGGTCTTCGTCAATCGGCGCAGCCAGCGCGAGTTGTTCGACCAAGCCTTCCATATCTTTTGGCGCAACCCGAAGATCCTCGAGCGTACTCTCGGCATGATGTTGCCGAAGGTCGAGATCCCGCCGGACGAAGCCTCGACGCCGCCAAGCCGGCGGCTTGCCGAGGCGCTCTTTCCCGGTCTCGACAAATCCGACGCGGAACGCGACAAGGAACCGGAAGAAATCGAAGTCGATGCCGCCCTCACCTATTCCGGCCGCGAGGTGCTGCAACGGATGGACTTCGAGACCATGTCGGCGGCGGAGATCGCGGAGGCGAAACTCGCGATCGCCCGTATGCGGGTGCCCTTCCTCGAAGTCCCGACGCGCCGCTTCCACGCGGCGCCGCATGGCCGACGCGTCGACATGCGGGCGACCTTACGCTCCTCGCTGCGATCCGGTGGCGCGGTCATTCATCTGCGCCGGCGCGAGCGCGTCACGCGCCATCCGCCGCTCGTGATCCTCTGCGATATCTCGGGCTCGATGCGGCGCTATTCGCGCATGTTCCTCCATTTCGTCCACGCCCTGACCAACGACCGCGATCGGGTTTATACGTTTCTTTTCGGCACGCGCCTGACCAATGTCACCCATTATCTCCGCTACCGCGATATCGACCTGGCGCTGGCCAAGATCGGCGAAGCGGTGCCGGATTGGGCGGGCGGAACCCGCATCGGAACCATCCTCGAAAGCTTCAACCGCGAGTGGTCGCGCCGCGTGTTGGGCCAAGGCGCCGTGGTTCTGTTCATCTCGGACGGGCTCGACCGCGATGCCGGCGCCGGTCTCGCGCGCGAGATGGAGCGGCTACACAAATCCTGCCGCCGACTGATTTGGCTCAACCCCTTGTTGCGTTGGGACGGTTTCGAACCTAAATCCCTAGGCGTACGGGCGATTTTGCCCCATGTGGACGAATTCCGGCCGGTGCATAATCTAGAATCGCTGAACGCTTTGGCAGAGGCTCTGTCCGGGCCGACAATACGCCGGCCCGAAAGCTATCAGGAGGCAGTCGTATGACGTCAACCGCAATCCAAGCCACGACGCAGATTTCCGACGCCGATATCCTCGCCCAGGCCAAAGCCTGGAAGGAGCAAGGCAAGGGCGTCGCCCTTGCCACCGTGGTGCAGACCTGGGGCTCGGCGCCGCGGCGCGAAGGCAGCCAGCTCGCGGTCGAGGATTCCGGCGCTTTCGTCGGATCGGTTTCCGGGGGCTGCATCGAAGGCGCGGTGATCCAGGAGGCCGTCGATGCCATCGCCGACGGCAAGCCGCGGGTTCTGGATTTCGGCGTCAGCAACAGCCAAGCCTGGGAGGTCGGCCTCGCCTGCGGCGGCAAGATCAAGATCTTCGTCGAGCGGCTGGAATGAGGACCGCCCGATGCAGCAGGCCATTCTCGATCAATTGCTGAAGGACCGCGCCGAGAAGGTCCCGGTCGCGCTGGCGACCAATCTCGAGACCGGCGCGCAAACGCTTCTCTATCTCTATGGCAAGAAGGGAAGCGCCGGCTGGCCGCATGAGGTCGCCGAAGCGGCGCGGACCGCCCTTCGCCACGACCGCTCGACCACCATAGAGACTGCGGCAGGGCCGGTCTTTGTCAACGCCTTCAACCCGCCGCTCCGTCTCATCGCGGTCGGCGCGGTTCATATCACCCAGGCGCTCGCGCCGATGGCGGCGCTCGCGGGCTACGAGGTTACGATCATCGATCCGCGCAGTGCCTTCGCCACCGCGGCGCGTTTCGGCGACGTCAGCTTGCGGAGCGACTGGCCGGACGAGGCGATGGCCGATTTGAAGCCCGATCTTCGCACCGCCATCGTGACCCTGACCCACGACCCGAAGCTCGACGACCCCGCGCTGGCCGCGGCGCTCCGCTCGGACGCGTTCTATATCGGCGCCCTCGGCTCGAAGAAGACTCATGCCGCCCGTCTCGAGCGCTTGCGCGCGCTCGGCTTCAGCGACAACGAACTGGCCCGCATCCACGGGCCGATCGGGCTTTCGATCGGCGCCAAGTCGCCGGCCGAAATCGCCGTCTCGATCCTCGCCGAGGCGACCCGCGAGCTCCGAAAGGAGGCGGCATGATATTCGGCACCCTCGCCGTCGACGAGGCCGAAGGTGCGCTGCTCGGCCATGGCCTTACCGTGGGCTGCCGCAAGCTCAGGAAGGGCCACCGCCTGAGCGCGGCGGACATCGACGTGCTGCGTGCTGCCGGGGTTCGATCGGTGACCGCCGCCCGCCTCGAGGCCGGCGACGTGCCGGAGGATCGCGCGGCCGAGACCGTCGCCAAGGCCGCCGCTGGCCCAGGGGTCAAGGTGCAGGCGCCGTTTACCGGCCGCTGCAATCTCTATGCCGAGCGCCGCGGCCTCGCCGTGGTGGACGGGCGGCGTGTCGATCGGTTGAACGCGCTCGACGAGGCGATCACGCTCGCTACCATCCCGCCGTTCGAATTGGTCGCCCCCGGCCAAATGCTGGCGACGGTCAAGGTCATTCCGTTTGCCGCCGACGCCGACGCGATTGAGCGGGCCGCGCGCATTGCCGCCGACGAAAAGCCGCTGATCGAGGTCGCGGAATTCGTCCACCGCCGCGTCGGCTTGGTCGTCACCCGGTTGCCCGAGACCAAGGACAGCGTGGTGGAAAAAACCATCGCCATGACCCGCCATCGCCTCGAATCCTTGGGGAGCGAGCTCTCGGCCTCCGTGACCTGCGCGCACGACGCCGCGGCGCTTGCCGGACATATCCGCGCTTTCCACGAGCAGGGTCTCTCGCCGATCCTCGTCTTTGGCGCCTCAGCCATCGTCGATCGCCGCGACGTGATCCCCACGGCAATCGAATTGTCTGGCGGCGCGGTCGATCATTTCGGCATGCCGGTCGACCCGGGCAACCTTCTCCTCCTCGGCCATATTCGGCAGGTGCCGGTGGTCGGGCTGCCGGGCTGCGCGCGCTCGCCGAAACCGAACGGATTCGATTGGGTGCTGCGGCGCTTGCTCGCCGGCCTGCAGGTTCGCCGCGCCGAGATCGTCCGCCTTGGCGTCGGCGGGCTTCTGATGGAGATCCCAAGCCGGCCGCAGCCGCGCGCGGGCACCCCGGCCGCCTATCCGCGAGCGGCGCGGATCGCGGCCCTCGTTCTCGCCGCCGGGCGCTCGCGCCGCATGGGCCGCAACAAGCTCCTCGCGCCGGTTCAGGGCCGACCGATGGTGAGCCATGTGGTCGATGCGCTGCTTGCCTCCTCGGCGCGGCCGATCATCGTCGTCACCGGCCACGAGCCCGAAGCGCTCCGCGCCGCGCTCGAAGGCCGCGACGTCGTGTTCGTTCACAATCCGGACTACGCCGAAGGCCTGAGCACGTCGTTGAAGGCGGGCCTCACGGCACTACCCACGGGATGCGATGGCGCCCTCGTCTGCCTCGGCGACATGCCGAAGCTGCGTAGCCGTCATGTCGAGCGGCTGATCGCCGCCTTCAATCCGGCCGAAGGACGCGCCATCTGCGTTCCAACCTTCTCCGGCGAACGCGGCAATCCGGTGCTTTGGGGCGCCGATTACTTTGAGGAAATGCAGACCGTAAAGGGCGACACCGGCGCCAAGCACCTGATCGGCACCTACGACGATCACGTCTGCGAGGTCACTATGGAAGACGACGCGGTTTTGCGCGACATCGACACGCCGCAGGCCCTCGCCGATCTCGAGGCCTGAGCCATGGCCATCGATCTCGCCGCGCTGCGCGCCGACTTCCCGATCCTCGACCTGAAGGTCCATGGAAAGCCCCTGCATTATCTCGACAATGCGGCGACGAGCCAGATCCCGCGCGCGGTTCTTGACGCCCTCAACCGCCATGAGACGACTTCCCGCGCCAACATCCTTCGCAGTGTCCACTTCCTGGCCGAAGCCGCGACCGAGGCCTATGAAGGCGCGCGTGCCGCGCTTGCTGGCTATGTCAACGCCTATGCGCCGGAGGAAGTGATTTTCACCTCGGGCTGCACCAGCGCGATCAATCTTGCCGCTCATAGTTTCGGCGCCCGCATGGTTCCCGGCGACGAGGTGGTAATCTCGCTCCTCGAGCACCACAGCAACATCGTGCCCTGGCAGCTCCTTCGCGAGCGCCGCGGCATCGAGCTCAAAGTCCTGCCGGTCACCGAGGAAGGCCGCATCGACCTCGGCGCGCTGGAACGTACGGTCACGCCGCGCTGCAAGCTGATCGCCCTCACCCATGTCTCCAACGTCACGGGCGCGGAAACCGACGTCGCGCCGGTGGTCGCCGCGGCGCGCGCGGTCGGCGCCAAGGTGCTGCTCGATGGCGCGCAACGGGTGCCACACGGGCGCCTCGACGTGCAGGCGCTTGGCATCGATTTCTACGCCTTCTCCGGCCACAAGATGTTCGGGCCGAACGGAATCGGCGTCCTCTGGGGACGACGCGAGCTGCTGGCCGAGATGCCGCCCTTCATGGGCGGCGGTGAAATGATCGAGCGCGTCACCATCGCTAAGACCACCTATGCCGACCCCCCGCACCGCTTCGAGGCCGGCACGCCGCCGATCGCGCAGGCCGTCGGGCTCGGTGCCGCGGCAACCTGGATTGAGCGCCTCGACCACGGCGGCGCCGAGGAACACGTGCACCGCCTTTTGGAGCGGCTTCTCGACGGACTTGGCCAAGTCGCGCCGGCCAAGGGCCGTTTGCGGGTGCTTGGCCCGCTTGGCCTTCAGTCGCGTTTTCCAGTGGTTTCCTTCGCCATCGACGGTGCCCATCCGCATGACATCTGCCAAATCCTGGATCAGCACGGCGTCGCGCTTCGCGGCGGCCACCATTGCGCGCAGCCCTTGATGGAGGCCTTCGGCCTGGCCGGCACGACGCGCGCAAGCCTCAGCTACTACAACACGGCCGAAGACGTCGATGCGTTCCTCACCGGGCTCGACGACGCGCTCCGGCGTCTTCTCCGCTGATCCCCCCACATCACAAGCACGCAGCCAAGCGATGAACGAGGACATCTATCATACGGATCTCATGCGGCTAGCCGCCGAGGCTCATGGCACCGGCCGTCTCGATGCGCCGGACGCCACCGTGACCCTGAGCAATCCGCTCTGCGGCGACCGCATCACCCTCGACGTGACTCTTCGCGACGGCAAGATCGCGGCGATCGGTCACGACGTGAAGGCCTGCGTGCTATGCCAAGCGGCGGCCTCGCTGATCGGCCGCCGTGCGCTCGGGCAAACGCCGGCGGCACTGCACCGCATCGCGGACCAGATGACGACGCTGTTGAAGGGCACGGCGGAAGGCGAGCGCGATTGGGCCGAAATCGACGCCTTCGCGCCCGTCGCCGGGCGCAAGAGCCGACATGCCTGCGTTCTGCTGCCCTTCCGCGCCTTGAACCAAGCGCTCGAAGCGGCAGAGAAGAAGATCTAAACGGAGCTTTTTGTTAAAGACCGGCGCAAGACATTGATTCTGCTTGAAGATGGGGGATTTTGTCAAGCGAAATGTAGCCATGTAATATGTTAGTTATATATTGCATATATGGGAAATATATGCGATGA